>CEUM01047971.1_pt1 | contig 15986 bp, 15 predicted proteins | sample 356421 | NCBI WGS metagenome assembly CEUM01 (sample SAMEA2622716, study PRJEB7988) | marine metagenome | biome: marine biome (ENVO:00000447); feature: surface water layer (ENVO:00002042); material: "saline water (ENVO:00002010), including plankton (ENVO:xxxxxxxx)" | depth 5 m | reverse complement strand
ATTTTCCGCATTAGTATTAGGATTAAAAAAAATATCAATTGGTATGATTATAGGAAATATTATATCATTGATAATTACAATGATATTTAATTTTCATGATTTTATATCATCAACTAATTTTAATAAAATTAACATAAAATCAACCTACAATAATTTCAAAAAATACATTGTTTTTTTTAAATACTCAACATTCTCTAACTTATTTAACTCTTTATCAAATATTGGAATGACAGCTTTAATAGCCCTATTCTTTGGAATCAAGGTTGCGGGATATTACTTTTTAGCAGAAAGAATAATATCAATTCCCATATCAATATTAACTAGTTCTGTTTCTCAAGTATATTTTCAGGAGGCAAGTTTATTATACCACAATAATAAAAAAGCATTACTTCTATTGACAAATGATATTCAAAAGAAAATATTCATATTTCTTTTTCCTTTTCTTTTGATTCTAAGTTTATGGGGTGAAGATTTATTTTCATTATTTGGAAATGAGTGGTCAGAATCAGGGTTAATAATAAAATATTTTTCTATTTTTATTTTGTTCAAAAATATATATTCCCCAATTAGTACTATTGGTGATATCCTAAAAAAACAAAAATTATTATTAATGTTTAATGTAAGTTTGTTTCTATTTCAAGTTAGTTCATTTTATTTTTTAAAAGAACTTGGAAATATTAACTATGCACTTTTACTTTCTTCATCAATTGGTGCCTCTCATTATATTATTTTAAGTACTTATATGAAAAGAAAAATTATACATAATGATTAAAAATACCATAAAAAATATTTTACTATTATTTGACGATAATTTATTTCGCTGGATTGTAAAATTAGCTTATCCAGAGTATAGAAGACCTAGAAAAGGGTATTGCTATAACTTTGAAATTATTAGACGATATTTTTTTATGCAAAAAATATTAAGATTTAATGGTTCCGTTCCATGGCCAGTTGACTTTAGAAGTAAAATATTGGGTTATAAATATATTCGCAAAGGCATTATGTGCGATCCAGGCGATAATATAGGTATTTATATAAATGCTTTCGGAGGACTCATTATTGGAGATAATGTAAATATTGGACAAAATACAACTATTACAACTACAAACCATAATATTTATGACCATAGAAAAACTGGTGACAAAAAAGGAGTAATTATTGGAAACAATGTATGGATCGGAGCTAACTGCTCAATTGTAGCTGGAGTAAAAATAGGAAATAATGTCACAATTGGGGCGGGCTGTACAATTAGAAATAATATTCCATCAAATTCAATAGTTATCCACAAAGAAAATCAACTAAAAACAATCAAGAAGAAAAAATATAAATGGAATTACAAACAAGAAAAATTAATTTGATAAAATTCGAACCAGTTTTTTTACTAAATTGTAATACCTAGTACAAAATATAAACTATATAATTATGAAAAAAACATTACTTTTAATTACTCTATTAGTATTCTCACTATCTTTTTCTCAAGTTAATAATAAAAATATACAAACTTGGACTGAGTCTAATAATACAATTATCACAAATACAAATAATTCTCAATTAGGAGGAGATGAATTTACAGTTTGGGAAAATGACTTCTCTGATCAAACATTGCCAAATATATCAATTGAAAATGTTGGAGGCTATGGCGATTGGATTTGGTCAACTGAATCTACTCAAGGTCAGTGGGGAGCTAATGCAGGACTAATTGAATCACCGACTGTTGACAATGGATTTATGTTAATCGATGCAGATTGGTTTAATACCTACCCTAACAATGGAGTGGAAGACGGGGCTGTTGGAGAAAATGCAATAAATTCTAGTTTTACAATTGGACCAATTGATCTTTCAAGCTCTGAAACTAGTGCTTTAGTGCTACAATTCTACTCTTATTATAGAATTTGTTGTTTTGCTGCTGGAAATGGAGCTAACGATATGAATGTATATATAAGCACAGACAACGGTGTTACATTTGAAGACTTAAATTATATAGAAGGAGATATTTACGAAACTAATGTAGGAACTCAAAAATTAAGCCAAATTCCATTAGGAGCATATGCTCCTAATGTTGAAAATGTTTACTTTAAGTTTGAATGGATTGGAACTCATTACTTTTGGATGATTGATGATATGTCAATAATACAACAACCTGCATATGACTTAAAAATGTTATCAGCATGGTTAACAATGGAAGACCCAGCTAATATAGAGTACTATGCAATTCCAGAAAGTCAAATGCCTAACGAAATGTTATTTGGAGCTGAAATATATAATTATGGCTATAATGATGAAACTAATGTTCTATTAAGTGGAGCTATTGATGGAACAGCATTAAGTACAAGTACAACATATGAATTAGTTGAATCTGATTCAACTAGATTAATTGAAACTGATTTTTTTGATATTAGCTCACTTACAGAGGGTACTTACTCATTTACAAACACAGTTGAATCAAGCGGAGATGACGTTTTAATTGAAGATAACACATTATCAAGAGAGTTTATGATAACAGAAAATGAATATAAGCTAGATGGTTTATATGACACATTCGACTATTTAGGTACCGGTTGGCCCTTTGGTGAAGATAATGCTGATGGTGTTAGATTTGCAAATTACTTTGATATAAAAGAAACTGCAACTTTAACCTCAGCGAGAATTGGTCTCTATTTAAATTCTTTTGATACAAGCTTAGGAACATTTGAAACAACTTCTGGAGGAGAAGTCATTTTCTATTTATGTGATACAACTGGAATTCTTGATCCAGCAGTAGAATCACTAGACATGAATCTTGGAGGAGTTATATGGGAAAGTGATTATATTATGATACAAGAATGGATGGTAGATGAAGGTTTTGTAAGCGTAGAAATTCCAGAAATTGAATTAAATCCAAACGCATATTTCTTAGTTGCAGAACTGTATAGTAATGGATTAAATAATGATATAATTATATATGATGATACATCAGTCCCTCAACCATGGTTCGCATCTATGTACTGGAGTCCAGGTGATGAAACATGGTATTCAAATGGTAATGCTCTTGCAATTCACATGGGGATAAACGGATTAAATTATGCAAATATTAATGAAGAAAATTCATTACGTGGAATTGAATTATATCCAAATCCAACAAATGATTTAATCAATATTTCTAGCGCAGAGTTATTAAATGGTAAGACAATTATTTCTATTTATAATATTTTAGGAGAGATTATTAAAACATGGGACTTTAATAATTTTGGTGTTTATAAATCAATTAGTATTGACAACTTAGACACAGGAAATTACATTTTAGAAATCTCTAATAATGAAAAATTATATATCGAAAAAATTGTTAAAAAATAAAACTAATATTTTAAAATATAACATAAAAAAACCCTCGAAATTATCGAGGGTTTTTTTTGATCTTGATATTACAATTATGAATGAAAATAATCTTCTGGATTTCTTACTAAAAAATCTATTTCTTCATCAACAAGGCGAGAAATAAAATCACGTATTTCATCAATTCTTTCATCGTTTGCACCTTCAATAGATACTAAATAATCTAAAGCTTTATTAATAGTTTTTTCATATTCAACAATTGTTTCTTTTTCTTTTGAAACACGAATCTTATTTAAAATTTCATCCATAATTTAGATAAATAAATTATACTAATTGATATTGTACTAATATAAAAATAATTATTTATTTTTTGATTTAAAAGACCAGTAAACATTAAATTCACAAACACATATACCGTCCTTATTATAACCTTTTGATTTAGTTTTTACAACAACACCATTTCCTGAATTTATTGCCTTTTGTATAGAAGATGAAATTTTTTCTCCATCATCACAAATAAATTTTATTTTACCAGTAGCTTTTTTATAAAAATGAGATTCCATTTTAACAACTAACATTGAGATTTTTCCATCTTTAGAATTTGTATGAAGTAAGCCTAAAATACCAGTGGAAAATTCACCTGCCATTGCAAGTACAGCAAAATAAATTGAATTAAAAGGGTTTTTATTCCAAAAAGAAAAGGGGACTGAAACAATTGCTTTTCTTGGGGATATTTTTTGAATTTTTAGGCCTGCTATATAAGCAAGAGGAAGCTTGAAAATTAAAAAAAATCTAAACTTCCAGCTTGTTATACTAATTATAAATTTATTTATTCTTTTTTTCTCTTTTGTCATTTTTAAAAGTTGATTGAAAAAAAAGACTTTTTTGAATCATCAATTTTGATTACTTTAGTGCTGTTCTTTAATTTAACATAAATAGTTGTAATTCCTTGAAAAAAACACAAGAAAAAAACATAACATTTGAAGATTTTAAAAAGTCTATACTAAAGGACTATAAAATCGCTTGCGAAAGCCGAGAAGCTAGTCTTTTAGGAAGAAAAGAAGTTTTAACAGGAAAGGCTAAATTTGGAATTTTTGGGGATGGAAAAGAACTAGCACAATTAGCAATGGCTAGAGTATTTAAACATGGAGATTTTAGATCCGGATACTACAGGGATCAAACTTTTATGTTAGCAAAAGGTATTACTACATTAGAATCTTTTTTTGCTCAACTCTTTGCAGACCCATCGATAGAAAACGAGCCAGCTTCTGCAGGTAGACAAATGAATAGTCACTTTGCTACTAGATTTATTGATAAAGATGGGAATTGGAAGAATTTAACGAAAGATTATAATTCATCAGCTGATTTATCTCCCACTGCGTCTCAAATGCCTCGCCTTCTAGGTTTAGCTCAAGCATCTAAAATCTACAGGGATCATGTAAGTAACAGTAACTTCAGTATAAATGGGGATGAAATTGCATTTGGAACAATTGGAAATGCAAGCACATCAGAGGGTATTTTTTTTGAAACAATAAATGCTGCAGGTGTTATTCAAGTACCAATGATATTATCAATTTGGGACGATGATTGGGGAATATCAGTTCCCAGCAAATACCATACAACTAAAGAAAGTATTTCTGATTTACTTAAAGGCTTCCAAAGAACAAAACAAAAAAAGGGATTTGCAATATTTAAGGCTAAAGGATGGGATTTAAAAGAATTATATGAAGTTTACCACAAAGCTGAAATTATTGCAAGAAAAGAACATACACCTGTTATTATTCATGTAACAGAAATGACTCAACCACAAGGGCATTCAACATCTGGCTCTCACGAAAGATATAAAAGCAAAGAAAGATTAAACTGGGAAAAAGAATTTGACTGTTTAAAAAAAATGCGAGAATATTTAATTTCAATGAATTATGCAGACGAAAAAGAGTTAATGGTAATTGAAAAAAATGCAAAAAATAAAGTTATTGAAGCAAAAAATAAAGCATGGAAACAATATCTTAACCCCATAATTAATGAAAAAAATAAAACATTAGATATTTTAAGTAATATTAAAAATATAAATTCTAGTAAAATTAATTCTTTGATAAGTGACTTAAGGGTCATAAATAATCCTACAAGAAGAGACATTATTTCAATATGTAAAAAAGCAATTAGATTAAGCCGCAAGGAAAAAAATAAGGCCTTAATTGATTGGACAAATCTAATTTTGAAAGAAAATACTAAAAGATATAATTCTTATTTATATAGTGAGTCAAATAATAATATCAATAACATTAGTAACATAGATGCTATCTATGAAAACGAAGAAATGGTTGATGGAAGAATTATTTTAAGAGAAAATTTTGATAAACTACTTAGTAAAAATAAATCTATTTTAATCTTTGGCGAAGATTGTGGAAATATTGGCGATGTGAACCAAGGACTTGAGGGTTTGCAAAAAAAATATGGAGAACACAGAGTTTTTGATACCGGAATAAGAGAAGCAACAATAATTGGACAAGGAATTGGAATGGCTTTAAGAGGACTTAGGCCGATTGCTGAAATTCAATATTTGGATTATCTACTTTATGCTATACAAATACTAAGTGATGATCTAGCAACACTAGAATACAGAACTTTTGGCGGACAAAAATCGCCATTAATAATTAGAACTAGAGGGCATCGTTTAGAAGGAATTTGGCATTCAGGATCTCCAATGGGAGGTATTATAAATCTTTTGAGAGGAATAAATATTTTGGTTCCTAGAAATATGCTTAAAGCTGCAGGCTTTTATAACGCTCTTCTTCAAAGTGATGAGCCAGGCTTAGTAATTGAATGTTTAAATGGCTATAGACTTAAAGAAAAAATGCCTAAAAATCTTGGAGAATTCACTACACCAATTGGGAAAATAGAAGTTATTAAACCTGGCGACGATATTACCATTGTAACATACGGCTCATGTTGTAGAATTGCTCAAGAAGCAGCTATTGAATTAGATTTAATGGGAATTTCAATTGAAATAATTGATATTCAATCCCTTATTCCTTTTGATTTAGACTCTGAAATTTCTTATAGTCTATCAAAAACAAATAGAGTAATATTTTTTGATGAAGATGTTACTGGCGGCGCTTCAGCATACATGATGCAAAAAGTTTTAGAAGAACAAAGTGCATATAAATATTTAGATAGCGCACCCAAAACTGTAACTAGTAAAGATCATAGACCTGCTTATGGTGACGATGGAGATTATTTTTCAAAATCAAATAAAGATGATTTAGTCGATAAATGCTACGAACTCATGCATGAATTTGACCCTAAAGAATTCCCAAATATTTATGAAGACAACTGAGGAGGAAAGTTTTTATAATAATTTAGAAAAAATGGATATAAATAATATCCTTCAAAGTATAAACACTGAAGATAAAAAAGTGGCATTGAGTATTGAAAAATCAATACCAGAATTATCTTTTTTATCCAATTTAGTTTATACTAAACTTAAAAATGGAGGAAGATTATTTTATATAGGATCAGGAACAAGCGGAAGATTAGGTATTCTTGATGCATCGGAATGTCCACCAACTTTTGGGGTAAATAATAATATGGTAATTGGTATAATTGCTGGAGGAGACTCAGCAATAAGAAATGCAATTGAATTTGCGGAAGATTGTACAGAAAGTGCATGGAAAGACTTACAACATTATAAAATTTCAAAAAAAGATATTGTAATTGGAATAAGCGCATCTGGCACCACTCCTTATGTTATTGGTGGGCTTCTAAAATGTATTCAAAATGAAGTTAGTACTGGTATAATAACCTGTAATCCAAATACCAAATTAAAACAAAAAGTAAATTGCTGTGTTGAGCTAGTCGTTGGACCAGAATTTATTACGGGAAGTACCAGAATGAAAGCGGGAACAGCACAAAAAATGGCTTTAAACATGATAACAACATCGGTAATGATAAAATTAGGACATGTTTTAGATAATAAAATGGTAGACATGAAGTTATCTAATAAGAAATTAAAAAAAAGAGCCATTAAAATTATTTCAAACAAATTTAAAATCAACGAAGTTAAAGCGGAGAGTCTTTTAAATAAATATGGTAGCGTAAGGAAAGTTATTAATAAACTGAAATAAATGAATAAAACTAAACTTAGAAAAGGATTACAGATAATTGCATTTTTTCTTCCATTTTATATGGGACCAGCCTTTTTCGTTTTTGGAAATAATCATAAATACGAACTTGCACTAAAAATAATTGGTGGATCTATGATGATAATAGCAATTATAGGAACTATGATTGGTTTAAAAAAAATTTTAGATTCTATCTTTGATAAAAAATAATTATCTACAATAAACATACTCAGATTCACTTGATCTACTTTTATCAAAAGTATAACCTAATCCAGTAAAATCTCTAAGTTTCTCTATTTTATCTAATTTATTTTTTGTGATGTACTCTACCATAGATCCTCTTGCTCTCTTGGCAAAAAAACTTACAACTTTAAACTTACCTTTTTTTTCGTCTAAAAAAACTGGCGTTATAATTTTATTATTTATATTTTTTGAATTTATAGATTTATAATACTCATTTGAGGCTAAATTGACGAGAATAGTATTTTCATTTAAATCATCTTTTAGATATTCATTTATTTTATTACCCCAAAATTTATACAAATTATTGCCGTTAGAATTAATTAGTTTAGTTCCCATTTCAAGTCGATATGGTTGGATTAAATCAAAAGGTTTTAATAAACCATATAATCCAGATAAAATACGTACATGTTTTTGCAGAAAATTTAATTCTGTAGAAGTCATACATTCTATATTTATGTTCTTATAAACATCACCCTCAAAACAACTAATCGCAGGATATGAGTTTTTATTATTGTGATTAATATCCCATTTTTTATATCTATTATAATTCAATTCAGATAAAGACGGGCTCAATTTCATTAATGACGAAATATCTGATTTATTTAAAGAAAGTAAATTATTAATTAAGTCTTGGCTTTCATTTAAAAAAAATGGAATAGTTTCTTTTTCAATATTTACTTTCTTTTCAAAATTTAACCTTTTTGCAGGTGATAATATAATTAATAACATATTAATAATTTAAGGTTGAAAATCTGTGTTTTGTATAAAATCATGATCTGACAATGTTAATAAAAATGCTTTTAAATTATTTTTTTCTTGTTCACTTAAAACAAGGCCAGTTAACCCTGGAATGCCAAATGGATTAGAATTTACATATTTCATTAATGGATCAATAGTAGCAGAGTATACTCCTCCTGAATTGTAATGTTCAATAACTTCATCTAAAGTAACAAATCTGCCATCGTGCATATAAGGAGCTGAAAATTCTATATTTCTTAAAGTGGGAGTTTTAAAAAGACCGATATCATTAGGATCACCTGTTACTTCATATAAACCAAGGTCAGAAAAAATTTCATCTAAACCATTATTATGGAAAATGTTATCCATAAAGTTAATACCTCCATGACAATGAAAACAATCTCCTCTTTCAGTAAAAAAAATATTTAAACCATCTAATTCTTCATCTGTAAAGATCACCTCTCCTCTTAACCATTTATCATACCTAGAGTTAGATGAAATTAATGTTCTTTCAAATTGAGCTAAAGCTTTTTTTACTTGAGTAGAATCAATTTCACATTCTCCAAAAGCATCAAAAAATAATTCGACATATTCCTGATCAGATGACAATCTAGTTACAATACTAGTCCAATCTAAATTACCCATTTCAAAGTGGGTAAATAACGGACGAGATATTTGATCTTCTAGAGAAGACGTACTACCATCCCAGTGAAAAAAATCATTATAACCAAGGTTGATTAATGCAGAAGAGTGCCTAAAACCTATTTGCTGATCAACACCAAAACTATATTGATTTGGGTCAGAAAAAGAATAATTTTGGATATGACATGAAGCGCAAGAAATAGAATTATCAGGGCTTAAAATTTCATCATAAAATAACTTTTTACCTAAATAAACTCCTTCAAAAGTCATTGGGTTGTCAAAAGGGATGTTCATTTCAGGAAATGCATTAGGTGTTTCTATATAATATGGAGTAGGATTATACTCAACTTGAGTATCATCTGTTGAGCAAGAAAATAATATAATTATAATTATAATGTAGTTATATAATTTCATGATAAATTCTAATTTGTTTCAATAGAAAAAACATCATTTAAATTATTAAAAATGTTTTGCTGAGCGGCTTCATTTTGCATGATACCTGAACCATATTCTTCAAAGCTATAAATAGGATTATTATAAAAATTATTAATATTCACATCTACATATACAGTACTAAAATTAGTTTCATTAATAATAAATTCATAATCAAATGAATAATCAATTCCATTTAAAGACCCTGTATGAGTATTATAAAATTGTTCTTCTTGATTGGAGTTATAATACTTTCCTTCTAATTTTAGATAATGATAACCCCCTCCAATAATATCAGGCCAGAACATTAAATTATGAAAATTATCGGATTCATTTAAATATAAATTAGATGAATTTTCAGCACCAGAAAAGCCGAAAGTAAACGAAATACTTGTACAAAAAGAGGGCAAAGATATATTTTCTAGAATTGAACTATCAAGATTATCTAAATTTACAAAATGATATTTTGGAAGCGATACAGTCTCACCATTTTCACAATGAAATTTTATATCAGAAACAACATATAATAACCTTTGAATAGAGTAAGTTTCCTGAGAGCTATTAGTATAAATTAATGAATTCAACTCTAAATTTTCTTCATCAATAAAATGTCTGAACTCTAAACTAATCTTTATTTTGTCTTCTGTGTCACAAGAATTAAAAAAAGTAAAAAATATAAATAAAGCAAAAAAGTATTTCATAAAGCGAAAAATTATATATAAAAATAACCTATTTTTATTGAAACATAAATTTTTACACCAAGTGAAAAAAAATATTATACTATTATTATTTTTAATTGGAATTAACTTCACAGAAGCTCAAAGTATAATTTCACAAACTTTAAACCATCATTTAGAAAATTCAAAAAAAAATGAATTTATACCCATTATTATCCAAGTAAAAAGCAAAATAAATTTAGCTGAAATAAAGAATGAATTTATTAAAAATAATATTCCAGTTAAAAAAAGAGCTAGTATTCTTGCTAAAAGGTTACAGGAATCGGCTAAAGATTCTCAAAAAGAAATTTTGAACACTATAATAAATTCTTATAAATATAAAAACCTTCATTCATTTTGGGCTACAAATGCAATTTATGTTGAAATAAACAAAGAAAATATTTTTGATTTATCAAAAAATAAAGACATTATAAATATAGATTTAGAAATTGGACTAATACAAAAAATTGATTCCCAATCAAATCAAACTAATAATTCCTTATTCAATGAAAATAATGTAGAACCTGGAATAGAAGCTATTAATGTTAGGCCATTATGGGAAATGGGCTATACTGGAAGAGGACGATTAGTTTTTAACTACGACACAGGAGTCTCACCAAATCACCCTTCATTTTCAAATAGATTTTTTGCAAACTTTTACCCAATTAGCCAATGCTGGGATGGATATTTTAGCCCTACACCTAACGGCTTAAATGACCATGGAACCCATACTTTAGGAATAATGTGTGGATTAGTTGATGAGACAAATGATACAATTGGAGCAGCATTTGAAGCGTACTGGATAGCTAATGATTTTGTGACGTCTACAGTTGAAGAACTTCCTCCAGTTGTTGATATGATAACATCTTTCGAATGGGCCTTTAATCCAGATGGAGATCTATCTACAGATTATGATGTGCCAGATGTAATCAATAATTCTTGGAGGTGGTATAACCCCATAGATACAGAACAATGTGAGGGCTATGTAGTTGATTTAATGAATGCAATTGAAACAGCGGGAATAGGAAATATCTTTTCAGCTGGAAATGATGGACCTAATAATGAAGGTGTTAAGGCCCCTCAAAGAATAAATTCAGGACTAGTAAATACGTTTTGCGTTGCAAGCTTAAATGCAAATGATGAAAATTTAAATATTAGCACTTTTTCTACACGCGGACCTACCCAGTGCCCAACAGAGATCGGGGGCTCATTAGAAATATATCCAGAAGTAGCTGCTCCTGGACAAAGTATTAGATCAGCCTCAGGGGACGATGGTTTTGATGTAAAGTCTGGTACTTCAATGGCTGCTCCTCATGTTACAGGAGCTTTTTTACTTCTCAAAGAAGCTTTTCCATACTTAAGCGGAGAAGAAATATTATTGGCACTATACTTCACTGCAACAGATTTAGGTGTAGAGGGAGAAGATAACGTTTTTGGAATGGGCATAATAGACGCATATGCAGCATTTAATTATTTAAGCATAAATAATACTCCAGTAGATCCAAATGGTGTAGAAGATATTGTTATTTTAGAAATTGAAAATATACCAAATGAGATTACATGTGAAGAATCATTTACTCCAAATTTAATTTTAAAAAACACTGGTAATAACTCAGTAAATGGATTTAATGTTTTCATTTCATCAGAAACAATAAACATTGGGCCTATTATAATTGACGAAGTAATTAATCCAGACAATGAACTAAATATTAATCTTCCAACTATTGAAAATTATAATTTCGGAGACAATGAAATAATATTTAAAGTTGAAACAATAGAAGAAATTATTGAATATGACTACCATAATAATCAAAAAATGGTACGTTTTAAATATAAACCATCATTTAATATACCTTACTCTGAAGATTTTGAAGATGGAATAAATACAAATATTTGGCATATTTTTAATGATGATTTCGACAGAACATGGACAACAATTAATACATCTGGAATCAATGGAAGTGAGATTTCTGCATATGTAAATTTATTTGGGTACAATCCAAGAAACGAACAAAAAGATGAACTAATTAGTTCAGCAATTAATATAGAAAATAATGTTTCATTAAGCTTTAAAACTGCTTACCAAAAATATAATAACTCTTCTAAGCAAGATACACTTCAAATATACTTATCAAATAATTGTGGACAATCCTTTGACTATTTAATTTATGAAAAGGGAGGAGAAAATTTGGAAACATTTAATGAAATTACAGAGGATTTTATTCCAAATGAAAGTTCACATTGGAGACAAGAAATATTAGATATAAGTGGCTTTCAAAATCAAAAGATATTACTAAAATTTGTTACTACAAACCTAAGAGGAAATAATATATTTATTGATGACATATTATTATCTAATGACTTAACTGAATTAAACACTCTTGATGATTATATTAAAATATTTCCAAATCCAACATCAAATTTATTTACAATAAGTTGTAATGATTGTATAAATAAAAATATGATTATAAAAGATGTTTTAGGAAAAATTATTATGAAGGAAAAAATTAATTCTAATAATCAAAGTATAAATTTAAATGGTCAAAAAGAAGGTATCTATTTTCTAATGATCGAAAATACTGAAAATATAATCCCATTGATAAAAATTTAAATCTAATCTAAAGGTACCAAAGTTCCTTTTACACTTACTTCAATTACCTCAGCTATATTATCAACAAACATCTTAGGAACTTTAATATCAAAATCTTTTAATCTTATTAAGAATTGACTTGAAAAAACTATTTCATCATTTTTAAGTACTAAATCAGTCTCTATAATTATGTTTTTTTCAATACCATGAATTAATATCACACCTTCGTTTGATATAGATTGCATTTTATTGGATGAGCTTGATTGATTATCAATATTTCCTTTAAAAATAGATAATGGATATAGGTGAGACTCTAAATAACTTTCATTAAAATGTTGCTGCATTAAAGATGATGGAAAAATAAATGAATTTATAGGTATTCTAAAAAAAAATTCATTGGAAGAGAAATCTACAACACCTTGTAAATTAGAGGATTCAGCCTTGATATCTTCAATAGGCGCAGATGAAAAAAAAGTTACAGTAGAATTATCTACTGTATATTTTTGTGAAAACAAAAAAATTGGAACAACAACTAAAATTAAAATTTTTTTCATTTTAAAATAAATTCTCTGCTAATATTAAAACCAAAATGAATTCCTCCATTCATCCAAGATTCATTGGTTTCAGTTAAAAAACCAACTTCATACATAGAAAGAGAATTAGTGCAATGCAGTTGAAAAATATGCCCACCTGTTTCTATGTCAAATCCTATTGAAAAAGAATTATATGTATGATCAATATTATTATTTAAATTATAATGATACTCAGCATTTATAGCAACTAAGTTAGAAAACTTATATCTCATTCCCGTACCAACTAAAAATAAATTATTATTGTGAGATTTTTTCTCTACCATATTTTTATGAATAAAGGTTGGCATCAACTGAAAAGATATTTTTGAATTTAATCTTTTAGCAACTAAAATTTGATTACAATAATTTAATCTACCGGAAAAGGGATAATTTTCTTGGGTCATTTTAATACTTTCAATCGAAATTGAAGAAAAATATACAATTGAAATTGGAATATTTTTTGACTGTTTAATTAAAGAATATTTTAAAAATCCATCGTAGTTTTTTTTATAACTACTCCTACCTAATCCAATCATCAATTTATTAGATATACCATATTCCAAACCAACTCTAATTGTAGCTTGATCTAAACCAAAAAGTTCATACAATCCACTAGATACCGGACCAAATCTATGAGATATTCTTAAATCCAATGCCCCAGCCTTGTAAATATCAACTGAATGAGAGTTTACAATTCGAGTAGAAAAAAAAGTTCTGACTAAATCATTAGTTGAATAGTCAATTGGATTCAACAAAGATTCCAAATTATCTTGCGAAAAGCTATAAGAAGATATAAGAAGTAATAAACTATAAAGGCATTTCATTTTCATACCAACTTTCCATTTGATTAATTTCACATTCTGTTAAATCTATTGAGCTAGAGGGTGGCATTAAGTCACTATTTATTTGAAAAAAAACATTTTGAATATGAAAAACTAAGTTATCATAATCTTCTAATATAATACCATTTGTTGTACCTGATGAATGACAAGAAACACACTTTGTATTTACAATTTGTCGTACTGTAGATAAATAACTTACATCATCTGTATTACAGTCATTATTTGAAAAAGCATCTTCTTCATTAGAGTTAGTACAACTTGCTAAAAATATTGTCAAAAAGAATATAAAAAAATATTTATTCATTAGTCTTTAGTTTTTTCAATTATATAATCAATAATCTTATCCATGAGGTGAAGTCTATCTTTACCATAAACATTATGTGCATGACCAGGGTAAACAAAAAAATCAACTTTTTTATTTTGATTTATACATTCTTTTAAAAATGCTAAAGTATGGTGTAAAACAACAACATCATCCTCTAATCCATGAATTAATAATAAAGGATCCTCTAAATTATCTACATGATTTAATAAACTAGAATTATAATATCCTTCGCTATTTTGCTGAGGGGTATTCATATATCTCTCAGTATACATGATTTCATAAAAACTCCAATCAATTACTGGTCCACCCGCAACCGCACAAGTAAATTTATTCGGATGGTTTAACAACATATTGGTTGCCATATAACCTCCATAACTCCAACCATAAATTGCAACTTTTTTAGAATCAACATATTCCAGAGAATTCAAATAATTATAACCTAAAATTTGGTCTTTCATTTCTATCTCCCCTAGCTGATTATATATAATTTGCTCAAAATCCCGTCCTCTATTTTCAGAACCTCTACCATCAATAGTGAATATTAAAAAATCTTGATCTGCTAAATAATCCATCCATAAAGGAGTATTCGATCTCCAAGAATTCGTAATTAACTGTACCATTGGACCATTATACACATATATTAAAACTGGATATTTTTTATTTCGATTAAAATTTTTTGGTTTAACTAATCTGCAATTAAGAAAATTACCATCTTCTGATTGTAATTGAAATAATTCAATGTCAGCTGACTTATAGTTTGTAAATGGATCATTTGATTCATTAATTACAGCAATCGAATTTCCGACATTATCAATTATTTGTTGTATTCCAGGTGTTTTTAAATTTGAAAATTCATCAATAAAAAAATTTCCTGATGGACTTATTTGTAAATAATGATATCCTGGAAATTTATTAGTTATTTTTTGTTGTGTTTTATCAGAAATGGAGTAACTATATAAATTAACATCTAATCCATCAGAAGAAAATGCTGAAAAAAAGATTTCATTATCTTTAGTACCTATATAATCTTTTACTACAATAGTACCATCTGTTAATTTTTGAAGCATTTTACCTTTATTATTATATAAATAAAAATGATCATAACCATCTCGTTCGCTTCTCCACAAGAATTGATCATCACTTAAAAAAATCATTGGATTTAAGGGCTGAATATATTTCTCATCAGATTCAGTAAATAATGTTTTAATTAATTCGCCTGAATTTGCATCATATTTATTTAATTTTAAAAAATCCTGATCTCTATTTAATAAAGCAACATAAATAAATTCTTCGGAAGGATCCCAACATATGTTTGTTAAATAATGATCCGTATTGCTTCCAGTGTTTAAATAAATGATATTTTTTTTATTTATATCAAAAATCCCAATTTGAACATAGTGAGAATTATCCCCAGACATTGGATATTTAATATTTTCAATTGTGCTAGTTG
>CEUM01104817.1_pt1 | contig 15994 bp, 14 predicted proteins | sample 356421 | NCBI WGS metagenome assembly CEUM01 (sample SAMEA2622716, study PRJEB7988) | marine metagenome | biome: marine biome (ENVO:00000447); feature: surface water layer (ENVO:00002042); material: "saline water (ENVO:00002010), including plankton (ENVO:xxxxxxxx)" | depth 5 m | reverse complement strand
CCGTGGGCGATTCGAGCGGCGGTCATGGTGACCTTTCGGGTGACGAATTCAAGGCCACGGCGAGGGCTTTCGTGGTTGAAGAGAATGCCCGTGCAGGCGAACATGTCGTAGGATTCACGGTAGTTCCGGGTGATTTCGAAGGCGAAGACCTTGGCGCAACCGTAGGGTGAGCGGGGGTGGAAGGGCGTCAGTTCGGTTTGAGGGACGTCTCGAACCTTGCCGTACTGCTCAGAGGAACCGGCCTGATAAAAGCGGCAGTGAGGAGCATGCTTTCGAATGGCTTCGAGGCAGCGGAGGGCGCCCAGACCGGTGATGTCGGCGGTCATCATGGGCGAGCGCCACGATTCGGGGACGAAGGACATGGCCCCGAGGTTGTAGAACTCGTCGGGTTGGGTCTGGTTGACGGCGTTATCGATGGAATTCTGGTCGGCCAAATCGCCGTTGAGAAGATGGAACTTGTCGTTGCTCATCAGGTGGTTGATGAGGCTTCGACCGGAGGTGGGCTGAGAGACACGGCGGACCAGCCCGTAGACGGTGTAACCCTTCTCGAGGAGGAGTTCTGCGAGGTAGGAGCCGTCCTGTCCGGTGATACCGGTAATCATGGCCGTCTTGCTGCCCATGCTGGTTGGCAGATGCTTTCCCTTTTCAAACGGTCGCCTTTACGGTGGGGTTGGCAAAACGGCCAAAACGACCCCTTGAATTTTAAATACGCCTTGGCCAGCCTTCAGCCATGGCACTTGAGGAAAATGAGGCGCGACCTCGTCTCCTCATCGTGCGGGGTTCGTTTGCGACCATGGGCGGCGCAGAACGTGAACTGCTCCAGCTCATCCGAATGGCTCATGGGCGTTGGGACGTGCATTTGGCCACGCTTGACATCTCCGAGGAAGCCCAAGAGCTGATGCTGCCAGCAACACCCACCCTCATCAAGCCCCCAACCAACCTGAACTGGCCCGAAGGTGCGGTTGCCGAGGTGACGGCTGCAGCGAGCAAAGCGGCTCAAAAGGCATGGACGGCGTTGGACATTCCATGGGACCACTTCGATGTGGTTCACCTGTCGGTGTGCCGAGGCACGCTTGAGATCCTCCCACTGATTCCTGCGCACCTTCCCGTCAATTACCACTGCCTTGAACCGCCGCGATGGCTCTACGAAGACGTGCTCCATCGCCACCCCAACGGTCAGCCCAAGCGTCCGCTCTGGCTCACCAACCTGGTGTTTACACGGCAACGACGCCGAGACCAGCGCTTCGTTCGCGCCCTGCTTCGTCGCCCAAAGAGCGCCATCTTTGGCAACTCGCCGTGGAGTCAAATCCTTCTCGAGCGCACCTACGGCCTCCCATCCGACCCCACGACCACCAACGGCCATCCACCTCGACGGGATGAACAACATCGCCCGCTCGAAGGCTCGCACGTGCTACCAACCGTCGACCTCAGCAACTGGCCGGCTGAAGCCACTGCCCAGGAAGGAACGGAGCGAGGCGATGTGACGCTCCCCGAAGGCCCCTACGTGGTCACCATCGGCACGATTTCCCATGTCAAAGGGACCTACGACACCCTGCGATCGCTGGTGAAGACACCCTATGCGCTGGTGCAAGCCGGTGGAGGCTCGGCCGAAGAAAAGGCGGCCCTCATCGCAGAAGGAAAGCGCCTCGGCGTGGACGTGTTCTGCATGCCACGCCTCTCTCAAGCGGCGCTTGTCGGCGTGGTCCGTGGTGCACACGCCATGGTCAGCCATGCACATCACGAGCCCTTCGGCTTCACGCCACTGGAAGCCATGGCGGTTGGGGTTCCTCCCATCATGGTCGATGAGGGCGGCTTCCACTACACGATGACCGGTTCAGGTGCCGGCGTGCTGGTTCAACGAGACGACCGCGAGGGCTGGTTGGCGGCCTACGAAGCGGCAGGCAACGCAGAGATGCGAGCGGCATGGGCCAGCGCAGGTCGAAACCACGTCGAGAGCAACTACCCTCCAGAGAGTCAGCTTGAGGCGATCGAACGCATCATGGCCCCGGTGTTGAACCGCTGAAGGGTCATCTTTCCTCGTTTTCTTGGATTCTTTATTTAGCGTGGAGAACCTTCTCGTGTATGAACGAAGAGCAATCGCCACGAAACCTGCTGCTGGTCGGTGCTGGAGGCATCGGCACGCAACTGTCCGAACTGTTGGTGGCCGCCCTTCGCAGGGTCAACTTGCAGGGCAGCATTACGCTCATGGACGCCGACATCGTTGAAGCGTCCAATTTGGGCCATCAACGCTACACGACCGAAGACATCGGTCACGCCAAGGTGAGCGCATTGGCCGCCCGCCTCGACGATGCTAACTCGACCCTCCGTGTCAGGGCCGTCGAGGAAAACCTTCGCTCGGCCGAGCAGTTCAACGGTCACGACCTCGTCATCGTGTGCGTTGACCGCCCGGAACCTCGCCGCCTCGTGCACGCTCTCGACGTTCCATGGCTCGATGTTCGTTGCAGCGGTGACGGCTGGATGGTGCTGTCCTCGGCGTCCAACCCTACGCTCCTTGAACGCATGACGCCCGACCACGAACCGGCCAGCTGTCAAGTGGCTGGCGCCCTCGAGGCGGGTAACTTGGAGTTCGGTTTTGCCGTGGCCGCCGCCTTCGGTGCACAATGGGCCCTTCAGCAATGGCGTGGGCAACACGCCCCCGTCCAGTCGATGGGCAGCCTAACCTACGGGTCGCTGGCTTTTCCGGAGGTGAGCGCATGATCGGCCTTCCCGATGCAGCCGACCTCCCCTTGAACGACGAGACCTGGGAGCAGGCTTGCCTTGCCGCTGAAGAACGCTGGGTGAACGACGAGCATCTGCTCAACGCTCAGCGCATCCTCGCCCAGGCGGGTCGATGGGACGGCGTCTACGTGCTCTCCGTCCTCGCCGGCCTCGAAACCTCCGTGCTCATCGACGCCGACGACAAGGTGTTCATCGACTGGGGAACCGCCGGCCAGGTGACCCTTCAACCACCGGTCGGTGGTCGCTTGCCGTTCAAACTCTGGGTTCACACCCATCCCCGATTTGCCGCCTACTGGAGCGGGACCGACGTCAACAGCCTCAGTCTTGGCGCTCGCATCCTCGAGTCCGCCATGGTGCTCGGCCAACCCGGACCCAAACACAGCAGCAACCGCTCGCTGGTGGAGGTCAACACGACCGCCACACTCGCCGAGGACGGTCCGCTCAACCATTGGACAGACGAGGAGCCCGTGCCGTGGTCGGACTGGTACACCCTCAACGACATCAACACCGAGGTGAGCGAATGACGGCGCGTGGACCCAAGGACGATGAAGAACGATTCAAGGCGCTCTTGGCGGTGCTGAACGGTCGTGGGCGAAGCATCGCCGACGTCATCGAGGAACTCACGGGGGAAACACCGAGCGAGGAAACCGTCGAGGCCGTCAAAAACCGCCTGCAGATGGCTCAAGAGAGCGGTGAGCAAGTGGACATCCTCGCCGTGGTTCAGGCGATGACCGACTTGGCCAGTCAGTGGGCTTGATTCACTGGTTGGTGTAGGTCGGTCGTCGGTTCTCAATCAGCGCTGAAAGCCCTTCGAGGGCGTCCTTGGTGGCGAAAATGGTGTTCAGGCCGTCCAATTCCAGTTGGAGACCTGCCTGCAAATCCGTGCTGGCTGTCGCATCGATGAGGTCGCTGGCCATTTGCAATCCAATGGGCGCCGTAAAGGACAGGCTCTTGATTTGACGAGCCACGATCTTCTCGCCTTGGTCAAAGCCCTCGGGGCATTCACCGTTCATCAGCACGGGCATGTTCTCGTCGGCAAAGAACGAGGTGGCAAACTTGGCCACCGGTGAGGACGGATTGGTCGGTTGACCGGGGTACTTGACCGCTGGCTTGCCCTCGGAAGCGAGCGTCGAAATGCATTCGTCCACGCCCGCCACGTCAACGAGATGCGTGACCAAGCCGAGGTCAGCCGCCGTGGTGGCGTCCATGAAATTGCCCGCCAAGACCGCCCAGCGAGCCACAGGGATGCCACAGATACGAGCGGGGCGTTGTGAACCGCCCAGGCCCGGGTAGATGCCAATGGAGGTCTCGGGGAAGCGGAATTGGGTGCGACGGGTGCCGATGCGGTAGTCGCAGGCCAATGCGAGTTCGAGGCCGCCGCCGAGCGCCAGCCCGGTGGTCAGCGCAACGGTGGTCTTGCTGGAGGTCTCCAGCATGTTCAGCAGCTCGTGGCCTTCAGCGGTAAAGTCGTAAATGTCTGGAATGGCATCGGCGCGTATCTTGTCAACGAAGAATTTCACGTCAGCGCCAGCCACGAAGGCCTTGCCCGCACCGTCGAGCACGATGGTGTGGACCGCATCGTTGGCGTTGGCAGCGGCGACAGCCTCTGTCAACTGACTCACGACGGTGACGTTGAGCGCATTCATCGCTTCAGGGCGGTTGATGGTGAGGGTGGCCACACCACCGTTAACGCGGCTGTCGACATAGGAGAAGTCCCAAGCGGCATCGCCTTGATCGGAGAAGAAGGCGGGAACGGTCCAGCCTTCACCGGCGGTTTGGGCGTAGGCTTTGGCCATGCGGCAGGCTTCACCGACGCCGATTCGATTCATCATCTCAAACGGTCCACGGGCCCATCGCAGGCCCACTTTGGCCCCTCGGTCAACGTCTTCCATGCTGCAGATGTCTTCCTCCACGATTTGGGCAGCGACACCAAACACCACGCCGAGCAGGCGCTCGGACACGGCCGTGTACTGCTCGTCGGTGTAGGTGGCCTCCTCGGAGACGTCCCACTGTTCGTTGGCCTCAACCAGCGCACGCAGGTTCGCAGCCCCCGTGTAGCGAGGGGTGTTGAGTTGCTCGGCGAGGTAGTCGGTGGAATGGAGCGCAATGGGTGGGCCGGTCAGGTTCATCAGACCGAAGGGGCCGAGACCGATACGGAAGGCCTTGCAGGCGATGGCGTCGATTTGGGCGGCGTTGGCAGCGCCTTCCTCGAGCAGCAAGCAGGCTTCGTTCAACCACGGGACGAAGAAGCGGTTCACGACAAATCCGGGTCGGTCTGCGCACACGATGACCACCTTGCCGAGCATCTTGCAGTACTGAACGACCTTGTCGATGGTTTCCTGACTAGAGGCTTCAGCGGGGATGACCTCAACCAAACGATTCTTGGCGGGATGGTAGAAGAAATGCAGACCGACAAAACGGTCGGCTCGACCGGTGGCTTCGGCCAGCGCATTGACGGACAGCGAAGACGTGTTCGAGGCGAGGATGGTGTTGTCGCCACAGGCTTCGTCAAGGGCGTTGAACACGGCGGTTTTGACATCGAAGTCCTCGAACACGGCTTCAATGACCAGGTCGGTGTTTTCAGCGGTGTTCTCCACGCCCACCACGCCGGTGATGCGTCCTTGAATGGCCTCAACCTGTGCGGGCGAGAAAATGCGACGCTCCACGGCTTCCTCAAGGAAGTTGGCGATGATGGATTGGCCGCGCTCGACCCACTGGAGTTCACGGTCGACCATTTGGACGTCAAATTCTTCCTGAGCGCTTTTCTGAGCGATGCCGGAGCCCATGTTGCCTGCGCCGACCACGGCCACACGTTGGATAGGTTGCATGGTCCGTCCGAATTCAATGCACTACATAAAAATCCGTCATTGTGGAGTTGGACGGTTCAAGACGTCGTCGTAGGCGGCGTTCATGCGTTCAACGAACGCTTCGCTGGAAAAGGTCCGAGCATGCTCCATCAGGGCCTGATCAGGCACCCAAGCCTTGCTTTCGTCCCACGTACGGTACATTGCATCGACGGCCTCACGCCAGGTGGCGATGTCGCCAGCAGGCAGGCAACTGCCCGCTGGCACCAGTTCGTTATGGGCGGGCAGGTCAGAACACAGCACGGGGCAGCCAGCTGCCATGGCCTCAATGGGTGGGTAGCCGTAGCCTTCGGCGGCACTGGGAAACAGGAGCAGGTCAGCGCCATGACGCAAATCCATGAGCGCCTGATCATCGAGACGTGGATGAACCACGACCTCCATCTTGAGCGACGAAGCCATGGCGTGAGCCTCTGGGCTTCGGTCGCCCACGATGTGAAGCACCGAGTTGGCCAGCACGTCCGCCTTGCAGGTAGAGAGCACTCGCTCAAGGAACGAACGCCGCTTGCGGTGGTCGGCGGAACCGACGTAGAGCATCGTGAACACCGTGTTCTTATCGCGCCCAGCACCGGGTGCAAAGGCCTCCATGTTCAGCCCCAAAGGCACCGTCATCGAGGCGACGTTGGGGAAGGCCGCCTCGCAACGCTGACGGGTGTGTTCCGAATCGCAGACGAGGAGGTCGGCCCTGGCCAATCCGGCCTTGAGCTTCTTGAGATCTCGGCGCCGTACCATACCGGGCCGCTGGTCGCCCACAGCGACCACGGACGTGCCCAACGATGCCTCACCGTCGGTCAACGCAATGCGTTGCTCGTAGGGAAACAAATGGAACACGTCGTGAACGGTGACCACCACTTTCGGTCGCTGTGATGAGCGAGGAGGCACCAGGTGGGCTTGTTCTTGGTCGGTGATGTGGAGCACATCGGTGGGTCCGAGGAGGCGCTTGCAGACACCAGCCACCCGTTTGGGATGCTGGCTCCAGCGAATCCGAAGGCGGGCGAACGCGGAGGATTGAACGGGGTATTCCATCACCTCCTTGAGCAGAAGGGAGGGAAACCGTCCGTCCTTATGGTGTTCCACAAGCGTGGCATGGGCACCACCCAGCCCCGAGAAGGGCGTCAAGGCACCACCGCGCACCAGGACGATTTGCCTGGTGGAGGACGACGACCCAGTGGACTCCATGATGGGGGCAGGCGACGCCTCCTCTTCAAGGGATGACATTCGCAGATTGAACGCAGGCGTAGTTGGGGTGAATGAGGGCATCAAGTGTGGAAAAGACATCAAGTAGTCTGAGGGGTTCGCACGAAACGAACCCACCATGCCAGAACCCCCGATGTCCATCCCCAGCGAGTCGTACGATGCGATTGAAAACGGCATTCAGACCACCCTTGAGAGTGGCCGATCCATCCGACATCTGCTGGCGCAACACTCCAACCAGGGGCCCTACAACGCTGAATGGGAAGTGGAAGCCGCAGTGGAAGCTCTCCACGTTTTTGCCTCCCGGTGGACCATCGAAATTCTCGCCACCCTCTACATCACCGGACCTCGCCGGTTCAACGAAATGAAATCCATGCTCACCGGTATTTCAAGCCGAACCCTCTCGGACAAACTTCGATTCCTGACCGAAGAAGGGTTGGTCCTGCGGGTGGTCACCGACGGTCCGCCGGTCAAAGTGAGCTACGAACTCAGCGCCCACGGCATGACCTGTGGCCGCTTGCTTTCTCCACTCGTGGCCCATCTCAAAATGGTGGCCGGCTCCGTGGTGAAGGCCTAAGCCTCAACCCGATGTTGCTGAATCACTTCACCGGTTCGCAGGTTCATCGCCGTCAATGCACGGCGCTCGCCAGGGCCGTGATACAGGCACGTGTCCAAACCAATCGCTGCTGAGCGTCCGTCGACCAACTTCACGCTGCTGTGCCAGACCGCCCCCCAATCCTCAGCTGTATGGCCGGGGAGACCCACGGTCGGCGTGTGACCAAACACGATGGTTCGTTTATCGTCAACCGGGGAAACAGCGTGATGGAAGGCACCACGAATCCAAAGCAAATCTTCGTCCCGTTGCTCGTCCAGCGGGACGTCGGGTGAATAGCCTGCATGAACCAAGCGCCAGCGGTCGAGAACGATGTGCGTCGGCAAGTTGGCCATCCACGCCGTGTGCTCGGCCGCCACACGCTCAAGGGCGCCCTCATCCATCTCACCCGCTTCGTTTCGGACCGAGTCCATGTACGAAGCCACGGTGGTGTTGCCGCCGTTTCGCATCCAAAGCATCACGTCAGTGTCGGGTGTGCGGAGCTTCTCCATGGTAAATTGCCGGACCATCATGTCCTCGTGATTACCACGAACCGTGCAGTAGTGCGGATGATGCATGACATCGTGAACCACGCCGAAACTGTTCGGCCCGCGGTCGATCAAATCCCCCAGAAACACCACCCAATCGCCGTCTTGAAGGTTCAACCGAGCACACAATTCGTTCATCGACTGGAAAAATCCGTGAACGTCACCGACCACCCAGACGTTACCGCCAGCATCCAAATCCGCCTGTATTTTTTCCTCCAATTCACGGTCCCTCATGGTCTCACTTCCCTAACATAAACAAGTACCTGCGAGCCTATTTAACCGAAGAAAAGGGATTGAGGTGGGCAACGAAATGGCCACACAATCAAGCGATGGCTTAAGGGAGGAGAAGGCCAACCACAACTCATGCCTCTGCTCGCACAGTGGACCCGTCAGCGCCCTTGGTTGGCGGCTGGACTTACGGGCGCTGCCAGCGGCGTGGTCGGCATCGCTGGCGGCCTGGCCACCTTTGCTGGCACCGTCGGCGCCATGGCCATCGGTGGCATCTCAACCCGTGCCACCAGCTACGAGCACCCGCTGCGCCGCCGCATTTTATCCACACTCGAAGCTCGACCGGGACTTTGCTACCGTGAACTGCAGACGGTGATGAACACCGCCAACGGCACCCTTCGCCACCACCTGGATGTGCTCCAAACTCGCCGTGCGGTCACCGTGATGCCCGTGAACGGACGCACCTGTTACTTCGCTGGTGGGCCGAGCCAGGTCGAAGTGCTGCGCAGCAAAGTGGTGGGCGAAGAGCGCATGGCTCAGCAGTTGCCCATCGGCCTGTCGCCGGTCCAACGGATGATCATCGAGAACATCGACCGTGAAGGCGTACCCCGCTCTCAGGCCGCCCTTGCTCGACGATTGGGGCGCACACGTGCCACCGTTCACAGCGCGGTCAAGGTGCTTCGGCGCCGTGGCATTTTGCGCGAGGACCGAATTGAACTGATGCCTCACATCGACCTTGAAATTTACAGCCGACCTTGCGGCGTGGATTACGACTTTGTTGACGACCGACACCCGTCCTCGCCATGAAGTGACGATTACGAAATCTGCCGCTCGAGCGACAACTGTTACACAGGCTTCAAAGACCCTTGACAGCCCCGTAACACCATGTTCTCTGTCCGGCTTGTCGAGCACGCATTGCCCACGACCGAGCGTGATGTGGACGGTCTCATCGCTTGGATGATCGACACGCTCTCGCTGGTGAGAAAGCGAGGCGACGCCACCGCTGACCACGGAAGAGCTGGTCCCGTTCATCGTTTGCTCCGAGATCACCTCTTCGGCCAACCAGAACTGAGTTGGGACGCACAAATGTTGGCGGATGAGCTGGCGTTAATGCCAGCCTCACTCAACCATCACCTGGGCCGGCTGGTCGAAACCGGGCTCATCGGCTTCACCAATGAAGGCAAAGGTTGGCGCAAGTACTACCTGCGCGGTGGCTCGCTTTCCAACGCTGTTGCCCACCTTCAACAGCACAGCAGTCTCGTGCTTCAGCAACGGTTTGAATTCATCAACGCCGCTTGGACCCGCACGGGTGAGCCGCTTCCCGTGGAACTGCCGCAAGACGAAGGGGCGCCGTTCTCGCTGGGTTTGGTCGACCATCGTCCCATCCCCACCGAAACCGAAGGCAGCGTGCTTTCCCACTGGATGAACGACTTCGGTCTGTTGGGCGAGCGACCCGGCGCTGAACTTCGCGCCGATTCGCTGTCCGTTCGGTTGTTTGAAACGCTGTTGACTCGAAACCTCCCGTTGTCCCTTGACGAGGCGGCTGAACAACACGGTGGTCAAAAAGCGCGGGTGGGCCGAATTCTCGACCGGTTTCGGGCCACCGGAATGGTGGAGCGCGTCCCACGGACCGATCGACTCAACACGGCGCTGTGGACCGCCATGACCACTCAACATCAGCGAAGAGGCGAAGATTGGATGCTCAAGAAGGGCGGCTTTCAACGGCTGCTCAACGAACAACAACAGGGTGGGCTCCTCAAGAAACTCGCCAAGAACGCCCTTTCAATTGACGACGTGGCCCAACACCTTAGCGGAGTTGAGGCCCGGGAACAAATGCTGCTGTTGAACCTCCTTGGCGGTCGGTTGCCCATGGGCTACCGTATGGCAGGACCCTCGGCCAGCGCTGTTCAACGTCGGGTTCAGGACCGGCTCGACCGTGTGCTGCGACGCATGGTGCGGGTGGCGGGCCTGCTGGATGAGGCCATGGCGGCCAACGCCGACGAGTGAGCGGTGAGCGCATGTCCGACTTCATCGGGAAAAAACGAGGGCCGTGGGACGGTGAGGAACGCCCGTTGTACCTCGCTCCGATGTCCGGCGTCACCGACCTCCCCTACCGACTCCTCGCCAAAGAATGCGGGGCGGATGTCACCATCACCGAATTCACCAATTCAACGGCGCTGACTCGGGAAGCAGCGACCTCGTGGCGTCGCATGGAAACCCACGAGACGGAGGTCCCGTTCATTCCCCAAATTTTCGGAGGCGACCCCGGAGACATGGCTACCGCCGCAGAAATGCTCGCCCCTGCCGCCGATGTCATCGATTTGAATTTTGGATGCCCGGCCCCCAAAGTCACGAACATCTGTGCCGGAGCAGCCCTGATGGGTGAACCCGAACGCCTCGTCAGCATGGTGGAGACCATCGTTGAGCGCGTCGATGTTCCCGTGACCGCTAAAATGCGACTTGGAACCGGTGGGGGAAGGGCCAACAATTCCACCGAGATTTGTCAGCAACTCGAAACGGTCGGCGCTCAGCGATTGTGCATCCACGGTCGTACGCTCAAACAGCGATATTCGGGAGAAGCGGACTGGACGAGCATCAAAGAAGCGGTGGACAAGGTCGATGTCCCGGTCGTGGCCAACGGCGACGTGGTGGATGCACCCTCCGCTGCCGCCTGCCTCACCCATACCGGTGCTTCTGGTTTGATGATCGGACGTGGCGCCATCGGCCGACCAACCGTGTTTTCCGACATCAAGGTCGGCTTGGGTTGGATGGAGGAAGACGACCTCCCCTGGGTGGCCCAACACGACGACTGGTACGGGTTGAGCGACATCGGACGTGCCTTCGTGTCAAGAAAATGGTGCTGGGACCGGTACATCGACCTCTCCGAGGCCACCGTTGGTATCCAAGGCAAGTGGATGCAACGTCATGCCATCGCCTTCACCAAGGGGCTGCCGGGTGCAAAGAAGGTTCGCACTTTGATGCACGAACAGGACACAGCCAAAGCCATGGCTGATGCCATCAGCGGATTTCTTGCAGGCGCTTGAGCCTCAGAAGGTGGATTCCCAGTCTTCGAGGTCGTTGGCTTCTGCCCAAGCCTCGTCGGTGGTTTCGCCACGGACCTTCAGCACCTCACGGGCAAGGAGCCAGTAGATGAGCGCAAGGGAGCGGCGACCCTTGTTGTTGGCGGGAAGAGCGATGTCAACGTTGCGAAGGTGGTTGTTGGCGTCGACGATGCCAACGATGGGCAGGCCGGTGGCCACGGCTTCGCGCAAGGCTTGCTGGTCGTTGGCTGGGTCGGTCACGAACAAGATATCGGGCTCGATGTAGGAGCGGAGGGCCGGGTTGGTCAATGAACCGGGGATGAAACGGCCGACGGCAGAGTGAGCGCCAATGGCTTCAGCAAAGAGGCGAGCTGGGCGTTGTCCGTATTGGCGAGCGCTGACGACCATGATGGACGGTGCATCGTAGGTGTTGAGGAGGGCGGCAATGGAGCGGATGCGGGCATCCGTGGTGGGAATGTCAAGAAGGTAAAGACCGTCTTCACGAACACGGTCAATGAAGCGGCTCATGTCGGCACTCTTCTGTTGAGTACCAATGTTCACGGCGTTTTCCTCGTAGGTTTCGGCGGACACGAGCAAACTGGCTTCTTCGGACATGTTGAACCACAGCAAGCCGCCCACAAACCCCCTGTATTAAACCGCTTCGTCGCTCGTGGTCACGGACATACCGGCGAAGATTGCTCGCACACTGCGGAAAAGGGCTCAAAAAAGAACACCCAATTCGCCCGAATATGGCGAAGGAGGGAACGGGTGGAAAGGGTTCTCTTCCGACCCATCCGGACGCTGTTCAAGACGCCAACGGGCGATGGTTCAACCCTGACAACACCCCGCTTTCCGTGAGTGCAAGCGACCTCGAGCGCTACACCTACTGCCCGATGTCGTGGTACCTCGCCACCAAGGGTGTCAGCGGGCAAAGCGAAGCCATCGAAAAGGGAAAGGAACAGCATCAAGCCATCCACGAATCCATGATGGACCTCAAGGAGCATCAGTTTGAAGCCAAACGAAACCTGCTCATTTGGCAGTGGTGGTACGCCATCATCGTGGTCTTGCTCATAGATACGGTGGCCATGCAATACATCGATGACATGGGACTGAACGTGATGGAATTTTCAAAACTCTTGGCCGCTGGAGCCCTCTCGTTCCTGGTGGTCGGTATCTTGGCGCTCCTCGTGCCCTGGCGGAAAGCCATCGGTTTGAAGCAGCCGTTTCTGCCGGCGCTGGAAGATGGAGTGGAAACCATCGACCCGGTGTTTGAGCCACGTGGGTTCATGGGCGGTTGGTTCCAAGGCGGCATTCTTGAAGCCTTCATGTTCGTCTCTGCCATCCTGCTGGCGATCCACTCCAGCGCCCTCCTGTTTGCAGAAAATCGGCAGCAAGCCTCGTACGTGTTGGCCATCACGACCCTAAGTTGGACCTTCCTTGCATCCATTATTCTCCGACGTGCGCTGAAGAACAACGACGAAGCACGGCGCATTGCGACAGAAAACGATCTGAAGGTGACCGATGAAATCTCCTACTCAGACGATGAGGAGAGTGCGCAATTACTGGTTGACAAGGACACCGGTCTGCGCGGCCGACCTGACCAAATCGTCATCATTGATTCGGAGTTCATTCCCGTCGAGCAAAAGACGGGCAAAGTCCCCAAACGACCTCATGATTCGCATCGATTGCAGGCCCTCGCCTACGCTCGTCTGGTTGAGGTTACAACCGGTCGAACACCACCGTACGCACTGCTTCGTTACGGCAGCGATCACCTGCATCAACTGCCGTGGGACGACGCTGCAAAGGAAGAGTTGGACCAACAAATTTTGGTGGTGCAAACCGCCATGGCGCAAGGCGGTGCGGGCCGAAACCACGACCGTCCTGGGAAATGTCAGCATTGCTCACGTCGCCATGCTTGCGATGAGCGCTTGGTTTGAATCAGTAGCACTCGTCAACCAACGGATATTGGATGCAGCTGTTGGTGATGGTGACGATGATGACAAAGTTGTCTTGAATCGAACCAAACGTGCTCTCTCCTCCGCCGCGGGCTTGAATGTCAAGTTCCCATTCGCCGTGGGCAAACGAGGGGTTGGGAAGCAGCGATTCCTCGAGGGGGCTGGCGTCTTCACTCACGTCTTGTTCCCACTGAACATTGCCTTCAGCATCGGTGAGGGTGGCGCGAACGTAGTGACTTTCGTTGCCAAGAAGGACGGATGGAAGGTTGCGTGATGCCTCAAATGAGACCTTGAAGTAGACGTTGATTTCGTTGGTTTGGTCGTCAACCGTGAACGTGGACCGATTCGTGTACTCGGTCAGGTAGTCGTCAATGTTCTGAAAGGAATGAACGACGGTGATTTTCTCGTTGTTGAGGTCCTCGTACGCTGGCTCTCGGAGTTCCTCGACCGCCTCACGAGCAGCGATGAGACCCATGCACCCAGAGGTGGAAGCCATGAGGACAACCACCAAGAGGATGGCACCGAGGCCTGGACGCGCCATGCCAACACCACCGGCCACGACTCTATGAAGCACTCGCTGGAAGGTGCGAGCATTTCAAATCCACATCACGCATGGCGAAGTTGTCTGAATGAAGCGATTGATGGCCGAGCTACGGCGATGACGAGCCCTATGAACGCTGACAGACACTCAACCAAACTTCGCACCGCAGACGCCACACTCCGTGGCGCCAACAGGGACATCGGCACCGCATGCACCGCATTCATCGGTTTGGGAGGATGCCTCTTCCTTCTTCGGCTTCCGAGGTGCACGTCGCCGAGCTGGCTTTCGGGCCTTGGCAGGTGCTGCGGCATCCTCAGTATCGGTTGAGCTGGACAGAGGCTTTTCGTCGGACTCATCGAACGTAAAGTTCGCCGTCGCCTCTGAGACTTCATTTCCTGCAAAGGAGGAGTCCGTCAGGCTCATGCCGATGTTGACCTTCTCGCCAGGAAGGACACCCTCTTCACCTGTAATTTCGAACAACTGCTCTCGAATGGAAGCATCTGAGGCGCTGAGCTCGCCGGTCTCTTCGCTGAGGGACTTGAGTTCGCCCTTTTCGGAGAGGAAGGAGTCGAGCCCCTGCTTCTCGTCGGTACGACGAGCGTTGAGGGTGGTCGTGACCTGTTCCTTGTAGGCTTCAATCTCCTCTTCCGTCATGTCCTCCATGGCCATTTCGTCGGCAAAGCGGCGGTCGTAAGCGGCCTCCACCTCTGCCTCAGCGGCCTCGATGTTGGTGTCCCACTCCTCCTCGAGGTGTTCCTCGTCGAAGCCAAATTCCTTGACCGCGTCAGCGAAGTTTTGGGTGCCGGTGACGATCTCATCTTCATTGTCTTCGGGAAGCGCCACCTCTTCTTTGACCACTTCACGGCGCTCTCTGCGCTCTCGACGCTCAAAGAACGACGACACGTCTTGGTAGGCGCCGCAGTAGGCGCAATTTTCCATGAGGTCGGGAATGGACTCGCCGCACTCATGGCAGTCGTGGAACTGATTTCTTGCCTTCTTGAGGTTGAACGAACAGTGAGGACATCGATCTTCGGTGCCTTCCAACTCACCGTCGCAGGCCGGACAGTATTCGTAGATGTCTCGCTCGACCTCCTCCTCACGTTCCCGAGTCAAAATGACGGCGGCCACCAAGGCGCCGATGAGGCCAACGGCCACCAAGGCAAACAAGGTCACCGTTCCTGCTTCGGAGGAACCACCTGCACCGTCATTCCCCGTTGTGGTAGCAAGCGTTGCGAACGAGCGAGAGAAGGTGGAACTGATGGACGAATCCTCAGGGATCAGACGAATGGTGGTGGTGGACGCCGTGGCGGTAAAGGTGCACGAGAGTTGTCCTCGGTCCCCACGGTTCTGGATGTCAACGGCCATGGTGGAGAGGACGGTGTTGCTGCTATCCTGACAGGTGTAGTTCGCTACGCCGGTTTCCTGGCTGGTCAACCCGATGCTCAAGGTGTAAGCGGCGCCATCTGCCAGGGGCATGGTCGCCACGTTGTTCTCCGCATCGAGAAGTTCCAACGAGGCGTATTCCCATTCGAGTTTCAGTTTGGATTCGACCAACACCGAACCGGTGGCGAAGGAATTCTGTTTGTTGGCATCCCAGCTCCCCGATGCTGCAACCCACTGACCCTCGAATTCAGCGGTGTGAGCGCCGAGCGCCGTGGGAAGTTCAACCGTCCACGTGAACGCCTCTCCAGCGTCCAGAAGAATGGGTGGGGATTGTCCAGTCAAACCGTCAAAGGTGTACTGGATGTTGCCCGATACGCCGATGTCACCGGTGTTCTCCATGGTGACCCGCCATTCAACGTCCTCGCCGGATTGCACCGAAGGAACGGTTGGCAGCGCGTTGGCATCCACGTAGACATCGGGAATGGGATAGATGGTGAGCACGCCCGAAGTCAGGTCGTTGTCGGTGGACTCCTGTTCAAAGCCGGGGGCATTGAACGGGTTGATTTTCGCCGAGACCACGTGGTCGCCGTCGGGCAGGGAACTGAGCGTGGTAGCGTTGAGTTGTGCAGAGAAGGCTTGCTCGGTGTAGCCCACGCCCGAAAGTGCGACGGTGAACGGCTGGCTCGTGATGAGCCCGCCTGATGGCGTTTGGACTTGAATCCAGACGGGGACGTCGGCAGGACCGGTCCCGTTGGTTCGCACCATGGTGCCTTCCACGGTCCACGGGCCTTCGAGTGCGCCTTCAGCGGTGGTGACGGTCAGGCCGTCTTTGAAACTCAAATCCATCCGCGTGGCCACCACCAATTCGACGTCCTTCACTTTGTTCATCTCTGAGGCCTCTTCGACGATGTT
>CEUM01052392.1_pt1 | contig 16030 bp, 9 predicted proteins | sample 356421 | NCBI WGS metagenome assembly CEUM01 (sample SAMEA2622716, study PRJEB7988) | marine metagenome | biome: marine biome (ENVO:00000447); feature: surface water layer (ENVO:00002042); material: "saline water (ENVO:00002010), including plankton (ENVO:xxxxxxxx)" | depth 5 m | reverse complement strand
GACGACGACGCGTCGTCGTCGTCGTCGTCGATCGATGAGCCCGAACACTTGCTCTGTCCCATCACGCGCGCGATGTTTCGCGATCCCGTCTTCGTGCCCGCGTCCGGGAACACGTACGAACGCGCCGCCGTCGCGCGGTTTTGGTCGGGTTCGTCGCGCGCGAGGGACCCTCTGACGAACGCGACGCTTCGGTCGAGGTCGGTGTACACGAATTGGGATAAACGACGGGAGGTGGCGGATTGGTTGACGGCGAATCCGACGACGACGCCGAGCGGTTGGGACTCGAGGACGCCGCCGGCGCCGGAGAAGTGGTTAGACGGGCCGGAGCGCGATCGAGGGGGGGAGGGGACGGTGGGAAGACGCACGATGCGGGCGATGATGCACGGTGGGGTGGTGGTGAAGGTGGTGGCGGTGGCGGCGGCGGCGGCGGCGGCGGCGGCGGCGGCGGGGCTCGGCGGGTTGGGAACGTTTTGGCCGAGCGGCGGGACGTCTGGATCGCCGAGAATGCCTCCGATCGATGAATTCGGAATCGTGGAGGACGTGGCCCCGCCCGCGGGTTCGCGCGTGCGCGTGCGACGGGTGAACGGCGGACCGACGCCGGCGTTGGAAATCGTCGTGCCGGCGCAATCGGTCGACGCGGCGAGTCTGTTGTTTAGCGTCCCGTGGTTCGCCATCACGGGAACGTGGACGTATGGGGCGTGGAACGCGGCGAATCCGTTGTTCGCGTCGTTCAGCATTCCGTTTTGGGCGGTCGGGGTGAACATGTTGCATCAGGGCGCGACGTCGGCGTTTGAAAACGCGCGCCTGTTGGTGACGGCGGATCGATTCTACCTCGAAAAAGTCATTTTCGATCGACGAATGTTCTTTCTCAGGGGCGGCACCGCGGATCTGAGCAAAGCGGCGGTAGAGACGTACGCGTACGTCAACGGGAAACCGCAGAGTCACCTGGTGCTGCATCACGGAATCAAATCGCACGTCTTGGCGCGCGGCTTGCATCCGAGCGAAGACGACTTCATCGTCGATCAATTGACGACGTTTCTGAAGAAGCATCGTCGAGGGAAAGGGGACGCGCACGGGCGCGAGACGATGAAAATCGAGAGCACGACGCCACTGTTCGCTCGCTCGCGCATGTGAGGTATGGGCGGGCGCGCGCGCGCGCGCGCGTCGTTGTACAAGAACATTTTTGTAACAAACGCAAATCAACTCTCGCGACTACGCTCCGACACCGGTTCTAGCAGATACGCCGCCTGATGATCGACGATGAACTCGCCCTCTTTGAATAATCCTTCGACGAGTTTATTTCTCTGAAGCGCGCAGATTTTATTGTGTGCGAGCGGCGAAGCTCCCGGGAAACACACGTTGACGTGTTTCCACGTGACGGATCGCAAACCGTTTGCCATGCGTCGCCGCGCGTCCAGAGCGTCCCCTCTCGACACCGCGTCCTCCACGCTCCCACCCTCGACGACGTATTCCTCGATGATCTGAGGGGCGTCGAGCGACCGCCAACGTCTCTCGAGATCTCGATCTAAATGTTCCGGACGAATCGCCGCCGTCTCCAAACTGACGAGAAAATCGTTGACGCAATTTGCGTACGCGCATCGACGTTCAAACGCCCCCAATGCCGAGATAAAATCGATCGGTTCTATCGTCTCGGGATCCGCCATTCGCTCTAACAGTGGTTTCCTATCACTCCTCGCGTCGCCGTCGTGAAGCGTGAGCTCCATGATGCTCTTTCCCAAATTTCCCGCCCACAAAGTTTGCAGCTTTCGCGGCACGAGCTTAAAGTAGCCCCACGGCCCCACCCCCAAGTGCGGCGTCGCCGTCGTGAGAAACGTGCACGGACTCAACCCCATCATCGTTCCTCGACCCCCATCCTCGGCGTACATCAAACCGGCGGCGTATCTCGCGTAAATCCCGCCCAAACTATTTCCGTACAGCGACAAGAATCGCAAATTCGGATACTTCTCCTTCACCTCTCTCAATTCCTCCACCAAACGTCTCGCCCCCGCCTCGACGCCGTCGAACGAATTCAAAGGCGCGTTTCTCGTCACCCTGTGCACGACGACCGAGCGCTCGCGCACGAGTCTCGCCTCCATGGCGCATAAATCATCCGGCGTGCCGCCGAGTCCGTGCACGCACGCCACCAGGTGCGTCTTTTCCTCTCTCGACGCGTGCGCCCGGCACGCGTTGACCCGTCGGCGGAGCGACGGACGACGAATACCCGCCTCGTGCGACCATCGACCTCGTCCGTCGTCTGGTTCGCGCGCGGGCGTCAATCGACGGACCGAGCTCACGACGCCCACGAGCACGCTCATGGCGCAGAGAAAGCTCTGAAGCGCGAGCGACGCCGCGAGCTCGCGCGTGCGACGCGCGAACGCGACGGTGACGGTATCGCCGCGCCGCGCGTCGACGCCTCGGTCGTCCGCGCGGCTCGGCGCGCGCGCGCGCGCGGGCATCAAAGTGAGGCATCGGGGCGCCCGCGCGCACGGCATCTCGCGACGCGTCGTCGGTGAACGTCGTCGAGCGCCGAGACGCGCGCGCGACGCCGCGCGCGACGGCGGTGCGTTTCTCGTCGCGCGCGAACGAACGCGCGCGTCTCGACCGAGCGAGCGCGCAGAGGGACGAGGGATTCTTCGCGCGGGCTCAACACTAATTGTCATCAGCGCGCGAAAGATTCGCGGCGGATGGCGGTGTCGAGGCGCGACGTCGTCGCGCTCGCGCCGGAGATGGGTGGAAACGGTGACGATCGCGGGCGTCGCGGTCGGTACGCGCGCGGGAAGTCGCCGCCGACGGCGTCGACGTCGACGAGGAAGTGGGAAGCCGCGCTCGCGGTGGCGGGCGTCGTCTTGGCCTCCGTCGCGTGCGCGCGGTTCGGGTACTCGATCGGCGATCGGCTGTACGATTTAGTGAGCGATAGTCGGGCTCAACGGGCGTCGAAGATGATCGACGCCGCGGGTTTGAGCGGTGAGCGACGGTTGACGGCGGAAAAAATGGAGTTGGACGTGGAACGATATCCGCACGCGAGGTGTTTAGACGGGACGCCGGGGGCGTATTACGTCAATTTAGCGACGTCAAAGATGAGCAGAAGGGATGCGAAGAACGTGAAGGGCGATGCGAGCGCGCTGGCTGAGGATGAGCGCGGGTCGGAGGGATACGCCACCGCGCGCACGTGGGTGATTATGTTGCAAGGGGGCGGCGAGTGCGTCGCCGCGCCGGGATGCGCCGAGCGAGCGGGCACGGCGCGCGGGTCGAGTGAGTTATTACCGGACGAGATAGTGTACGATAGAGGTATTCAAGCGGTGGCGTCGGACGATGTGGGAAAGAGTTTACCGTTTTCCAACGCCAACATGGTGACGGTGGCGTACTGTTCGGGAGACTTGTACATGGGGCGAGCGCAGGAGGCGGACGCGACGGGAATGTGGCACTCGGGATCGTACATCGTCGAGGCCGTGCTTCAGGAGCTCATTCGAGCGTACGGGATGACAGACGCGGACGTCATTTTGCTCGCAGGCCGAAGCGCCGGCGGCATCGGTTTGGTGGCGCAGGTGGACGCGTGGGCGGATTTGATTCGCGAGCGACTCCCGGCTGAGGCGAAGAGTTCGGTGAAAATCGTCGGCGCGCCGTTCGCGGGGTATCACTTCTTCCACAACGAGACGACGTTTATTGATAAGAGCGCCGACGCGAAGGAGAAAGCGGGCGTGACTCGACGAGGTGACGATGCGCTCAACTACATTCCGTGGGACGAAGATTCTTTCAAACGCTACATCGAGTATTGGCGCGCGCAGGAGAGTCTCCCCGAGGCGTGCGTGATGACGCACGCGGGTGAAGAGTGGCGATGCATCGTCGCGGCCCACTCGTTCAAGACGATTCGCACGCCTCTCTTCTTTTCCCAAGCCCTCACCGACTCGGTCGTCATGCGTTTACACGACAACTTTGGAGGCGACCTCGCCAAACGTAAACAACTGAAATTCGCCGTCAAGTGGTCGAAAACCATGCGACGCGTGCTCGCGCCGGTTCTTAAGCATCCGAGCGCCGGTTTGTTTGCCGCTCAGTGCTACATGCACACGGACTTTGACGACGTCTCCATCGACGGCGTGTCCCATCAGACGGCGTTCGCCGAGTGGGTCTTCCACGAGAAAACCGTGCGTCTCGTCGACGCGTGCGACGGCGTCTCGTGCAACCCGACGTGCAAATCCTTTAAATTCTCCAACCCGCTCGACCTCGACGGCGGCGGTAACAGCGCCGTCGAGGACGACCGAGACGAAGAGGAGGAATTGGCGTCGCAAAAGAAGAAATCACTCGTCGCCAATCGTCGCACCGAGTCTTCCCGAGCGTCCGCGTCCGCGTCCGCCGCGTCCGCGTCCGCGTCCGCCGCCGCCGACATCGGCTCGCGCGCCGTCGACGCCACCACCGCCCGCCGAGACGCGCGTCGAGACGCCCGTCGCCTCGACCGCATCACCGCGCGCCGCACCGCCGCGCGCGCTCGGCACGACACCCCGCACGCCGCGGCGGACGCGACGCCGGCGCGACCTTGACCTTGACATTTGACATTTGACAGCCATTTTTAAACCGCCTCGCGTCAGACGCCCGCGTTCCGTTTCGTGGACGTCGTCCATGCCCCCCCCCCGGTCGCGCCGCGCGTCGACGCGAACGCGCGACGCCGAAACCACCGCGCGAAACGTCGTCGCGGACTCTCGCGCCGCGCCGCGCGCCCGCGCGCGCGCGCCGTCGTCGTCGACGACGCCCGCATTCTCCGCGCGAATCATTCGCGAGCTCGACCTCGCGCTCGCGGACGCGGACGCCCACGCCTCCTCCGACGCCGGCGACGCGCCGACGGCGACGACGACGCGACGACGCGGTAAAAGAAAAATTGTGCTCACGCTCGCGCGCGCCGAGCGGCTGTGGGAGCGCGCGATCGAGCGAGGAGGGGCGACGGAAACGAACGCGGAGGCCACGGTGCGCGCGATCGCGAACGGGGGCGGTCGAGGATGCGGCGGTGGTGTCGTCGTCGACGACGACGCGGCGAGGTTTTTATTGGCCAAGGTGACGTCGACGTTCGGGGAGGAGGAGGAGGAGGGGTCGATTCGCGAGGTCTCGAAGCGGTCGCGAGGGTCGAGGAGCGGGACGAAACGAAACTTGTCGGCGCGATTCGAACAGACGGCGAGCGAGGGCGTTGACGACGACCGGGGCGACGGTGGTGACGCGGAGGCGACGAGCGAGAGGCGAGGGGTGAAACGAAGGAAATTATCGCTCGCGGAGAGAATGGTTCGACGAGTGGAGCTGACGATGACGAGGAGCACGAGTAAAGAATTGAGAATCATTGACGGGAGACGGTTCGACAGAGCCATGTGCGCCATCGTCGACGACGGCGTGGAGAACGTCGGAAAGGTGGATTTGGCGTGCGCCAAGGCGTTGGAGATGAGCGCCAAGGCGACTGGATCGAGGAGTTTCGGGATCACGCCGGTGGGATTACAGACGATGCGAATGGTGGTGGATGGAGGATTCGGCGACGCGTACGCGTTTACAGTCGCCGCCGACGCGAAGAGACACCTGTCGGCGTTGATCGAGGCGGAGGAGCGTTTGGGACCGGAGATCGCGGACGTGCCCGTGAAGAAGCGGCGGAGACTGGCGCGCGTGCTCATGAATCTGAGTAATTTCGCTCGACCGCCGCAGTATAGACGCATCGAGGGTGAACAGTACGACGAAGCCGCGTGTCACATCGCCGACGTGTCCATGGAGACGAGCGGGAGGATCGATTTGGCGTGCGCCAAGGCGATCCACGCGAGCGTTCGAGACGGTGGATCGCACTGGGGGATCACGGAGATCGAGCTTCGAACGCTCAAGATGCTCGCGCGAGGCGGGCGCGGTGATCTCACGGTAAAATTAGAAGCCGCGGCGAAGAGATATTTGGAAACCGTCGTGGAAAAGGAAGAGACGTTATCGACGACGACGACGACGACGACGACGACGACGACCGAAGAAGATACCGAATCGGACGACGAATCGTCGTCGAAGAGAGCGAAGACGGGCGTCTTCACGCATCTGAAAAAGTTGGTGAGACGCAAGCAATATCGATACGTCGACGGCCGGCGATTCGACGAAGACGCGTGTAACATCGCCGACGACTCGATGGAGCGCATCGGTCGAATCGATCTCGAGTGCGCGAAGACTATTCACGCCTCAATCTTGGACGGTGGTTCGCGGTGGGGAATCACCGCCACCGAATACGCCACCGTTCGGTTATTCATCGACGGCGGACGAGACGACGTCTTGTACATTTGCGACGACGACGCCAAACTCTACCTGTTGAACGTGCTCGGAACCCAAGCCGTGGAGGAAGCCGCGAACGTCACGCCGCCCACCAAGGTACACGTGCGACAGGCTCCGGCGAGCGCGCTTCAATCAGCGCTGAAAAATCCACCGCCGTCGGCGCTTAAGACAGCTGCGAAATCCGCCGCGAAGAAAAAGGGTGTCATCTTCACGCCCTCGCGACGGTTTCAGACGCGCACGTACGTCCCGAGTCCGACGAGTGGGAACAGCGACGAAGAAGTTGAAAACGACACGGACGAGGAGGACGAGACGAACGACGACGTCGTCGACTCTCGACTCGAAGAGACTCGAGAGGAGGACGACGAAGAAGAAGACGAGGACTTTGAACCAATCAAACGCGCGTCAGACGACGCGCTCACAGTCTACGCGCCGAGCATCATGACGGCGTTTTACGATAGCATGCAATTTTGGATGACTCCGGTGAGTGTTCTAGACACCGCCGCCGCGTGCATCGTGACGCTGGCTGTTTTTTGCGTCGCGCACGTCGCCATCATAGCGATGTTCGAGGCGACCATCGCGCCCGCGTCCGTCACTGTCCTCACAAAGACGGAAACGTCCATGTAAAACGCAGTAACAAAGTTTTCTATTCATACACACACTGTACAAATTACACGACGCTTTTATCGCCCTAAAAGTTGAGATCACCGCCGCCTTTGCCGCCGCCGCACGCGCCGCCGCTCGCGCCGTCGCCCTTCTTTTCCTCCTCGGGTCGAATTTGTAACGGTTTGATGGCTAATCGTTTACGCCGCATCTGTAACGCGTACACGCGGTCCATGCGCGTGAGCGGCGACACGACGCCGCCTCGAAACTGAAGCTTTCGAACGGCGATGAGTCCGACGCACGTGTGCGGCTCGGGTAAAAGCGACTCGATTTCGCTCGTCGGTCCCTCGAGCGGCTGCACGTCGACGGCGCAATCGACGAGGTGGCGAATGAGCGCGCTCGCGTGAGGCGGCGCGTCGACGAGCGGAAGAATCATCACGCACACCGCGTTGGTGTCTACCATCAACGCTTTGAGCGCGCGCGCGAGCTCGACGCACGCGTCCCACTCATCGGCGTCCGTCGGCGTCTCCGGCTCGACGACGACGCGCCCGACCTCGCATTGCTTCAGCGATCGAACAAACGCGCGCACGAACTCGAAACACCTCGTCCACGGATCATCGTCATCGATCGAATCATTTCGAAACGTCGCGTACGACACGTCCGCGTTCGAGAGCGCGGTTTCGTCCTCCTCCTTTGTTAAATCAAACGTCTGACAAAAATCCGGCGCGCGTAAATTCCGTCTCTTCTTCACCCCCGACGTCGACGTCGACGCCGACGACGCCTCGGACGACGCCACCGTCTGCCCAAGCCCGACCCTCGAATCGTCCAACGCTCGTCCCTCTTTCAAATACCGTCTGTACTGCCACGCGATGCGCAACCCGTCGGCGTCCCCGCCGCCGTCGGCGTCCCCGCGCGCGTCCCCCCCCGTCCCCGTTCCCGACGCCTTCTTCCCCCCACCCCTCCCCACATCCATCTCTCGCACGCGTCGAGGAAACCCACGCATCGCCTTCGCGCGATCCAATCGTCCTCGACGCACCCAGCACCCTCGATGTCCCGCCGTCGCCGCGCCCTCGGCTAGAAAGTACAATCCAAACAGCGTCTCCCCGTGCGCGCTCGCGCCGTCGCTCGCGCACATCACGGACGCGCCGAGCGGCACCCCCCCACCGAAGAGCGCGTCCACGTCCCCGTGCCCCGCGGAGACGACGACGCGACCGTGAAGCCCCGCGCGCGCGTTGGGAAGCCTCGCGCTCGGTTCCCGGCGGCGAACGCGTCCCGCGGCGCCACCGTCGTCGTCGACGCTCGCGTCGCGCGAGGCGTCGTCCGACGGATCCATCGCGTTCTCCCCGACGTCCTCGCGCGCGGACGCGCGAAACCGACGCCCGCGACGAACGAAACTCGTCGGCGTCGCCATCGAGTCAACGAGTGGCGTCTCGACGTACCGTCAGTGATTCGCCCGCGACGACGCGTCTCGACCGACGATTCGCGCAGATTTTCCCTCGACACCGAAGCGACGATGTCTCTCGCGTCACCACCGCCCCCTCGATCGTCCCGCGAGTTCGATCTCGTCGTGTACGGCGCGAATGGATTCACCGGCGCGCTCGCGGTGGATTATCTCGCGAAAACGTACGCGCGCGACGTTCGCGTCGCCCTCGCCGGTCGAGACGGCACCAAACTCGCTCGAACGCGAGATACGATCGTCACCAAACGTTCTTTACCCTCGTCCGCGCTTCCGGTGCTCGTGGCGAACGACGCGCGGACGATGAGAGAGATGTGCGCGCGCGCGGCGTGCGTGTTGACCTTCGCCGGGCCGTACGACGCCGACGGCGATACGGGCGGCGTCGCTTTGGCGAGGACGTGCGCGGAGCTCGGGACGGATTATTGCGATATAAGCGGTGAGCCTCGATTCGTGCGACGGGTGATCGAGGCGTGCGATGAGGAGGCGCGGGGGAAGGGGTCGGCGTGCGTATCGTGTTGCGGATACGATTCCGTGCCGTGGGACGTCGGGTGTCGCGCGGCGGCGGACGCGTGCGCGAAGAGTGGTGCGCCGTGTGCGTCGGCGTTCGGACACGCGGGGAGGGCGAGAGGTGGGGTGAGCGGAGGGACGATCGCGAGCGCGGCGAAGGCGGTGAGTCGACCGAAATCGGAGACGCGGGGGATCGGGGATCCGTTGTATCTCGCGAGGGGCGCGCTCGAGGAGGAGAGGCGATGGAAATCGCCGCAGGGGTGGTGGAGGTACGATGAGGACACAAAGAGGTGGACGATGCCGAGCATCATGGCTGGGATCAACGCTAAGGTTGTGGGACGGTCGTACGCGCTGAATCCAGACAAGTATGGACCGAATTTCGAATACGACGAGGCGGATTTGTGTTCGTCGAAGACGAACGCCGTGTGCGGGACGTTGGCGCTCGGTGCGTTCGGCGCGGCGTTTCTGACGTCGCCGCTTCGTTGGCTGATGCGAAAGACGATTTTACCGAAACAAGGCGACGGGCCGAGCGAGGACACGCGCGAGAACGGGTACTCGCACGTGTACGTCGTCGCCAAGGGCGAGCCTCGCGCCGACGGCGGCGCCGCCGACGCGTATTGCGCTGAATTCGAGTTTAAGCACGCCGACCCGGGATATAAGGGCACCGCCGCGCTCGCGTGCGAGGTGGCGCTGTGTCTGGCGATTCCGTCCGAGCGCGAACGTTTACCGTGGGTGCAAAACGGCGGCGGTGGCTGCATGACGCCGAGCGCGTGCATGCAGGACGTTTTACGCGAACGCTTGGACAAGTCGGAAAACTTTTCCCTCGTCGTGAAAAAGCTCGAGGACACCGTGTTTCTCGTCTAGTCCCGCACCACGGGACGTTCTCATTCGCGTTACACTTTAGTATCGTTTGCTTTAATCGATGATCGAGACACTACATTTTTTCATTACTTTGCGCTAGTTTTTTCTCAGACGGGGCGCATGTTCGCCGCCTCGACGGTTTCGCCGATGTGTAACTCGCCCATAGCGATTTTACCGTATCCGTTTTGGCCCCAGTTGAGCCATGAATTATACACCTTCCAATAACGCACGCCTTTTTCCGTGATACCCCATCCGATCACCTCCATGACGTGTCCGCCGTGCGATGAGCCGCGAATACTCACATCCTTCGATAAACTGTAGACGCCGGATTGGTACTTGTAAAATTCGTCAAAGACCGTCCCGACGAACGAGGACACGGGACCGTTGTTGAAAATTTCGAGCGCCATGCAATCGAAATCGCCATCTCGGCACGAGACGAGCGAGTCGACTCGAAAGATGGACGACGCGTTGGTGCCGTCGTTTGAGCACGTGCCCGGACACTTGGCCTCCTCGCCGTGTTTGCACGGATGATGACAGGGCTTGAACGAGTACGGCATGCACGTTTGTCGGTCGCCGAACTGCGCACCGGACACGAGCCCGTTTACTTTCGCGTTCTCGTACGCATTCATGGGGAATCCACCACCGCATCCATCGATGTCGCTCGACGGCCTGAATCCATCGCCGCGCTTCGCCGCGCACGAAAGCAACTGCAAGCCCGACAAGTGCGTCGACACCCGTCCGTTCGTCGCGATACACAACCGATCGCTCATCACTTTCGCCGGCGCGACCGCCCAACAACTACCGCACTCCCCTTGATCGATGGGATCGTCGATGAGCGACGCGCACTCGGGCCACTTCGTTCTCGCGTCGAATTCGCTCGGCAGCGTCCCGCCCGTCGTCAACTTCACCTTGGTCGGATCCCACGAGCGCGCGTCCGGCAACCCCTGCAACGGCCACGAAAACATCGACCCCAGTTGTGTCCACCCCGTCGTCACCGAGTACGACGTCGCGCTCGAGTGTTCGCTCATCGACCACGCGTCGGACCGTTTGTATCCCTTGGGCAAACGCAAACCGCCCGGAAACGACGAGCGTTCCGCCGCGTCGCTTCGCACCCATCCCGCGTCCACGTCCGAATCTCTCCCCACACCTCGACGCATGGACGATAACGACGACTCAAAGCTCCCGACTCGCGGCTGGAACGCGACGAGCGTCCCCGCCAGCGCCGCGAGCGCCGTCGCCGTCGCCGTCGCCGCGCGCGTCCGCCTCGACGGCGCGCACGTCATCGACGCCCGTCTCTCGCGTCGCTCGACGCGGTCGACATCGACGCACACATCACATCCGGACGCATCACTGTCACCGTCGCCTCGCGCCTCGCGCGCGACGCCGTAATCCACCGCCCGTCCCGACGCCGCGATTCGCGCGTCGGCGGTCTCATCCCTCGCGCGCGTCGACGTCAACGTCCCGGTCGCGTCGTCCGCGCCTCGATGCGCGAGAGGACGTCGTTCTTCGTCGTTCGCGCGCGTCATCTCGCGCGCGGCGTCGCGCGACGACGTGTGAAGACGCGAAAGATGCATCGTGGGGTGGTTTAGTGTTACCTCGCGATTCGACTCTGTTCGGTTATTAAAAGGGTGAACGCGCGCGCGTCGATCAACTCGGCATGTACGTGGACTGATCGATCTCGTCGGGAAGCTCCTTGATCTCCACCTCGAATCGCTCGTGCACGGAGGCCAAGACGTCGGTGTCCTCGGAGGAGGCGACGAAGGTGACGGCGAGACCCTTGGTGCCGAAACGACCGGCGCGACCGACGCGGTGAAGGTAGGTGTCGGCGCTCGAGGGCATGTCGTAGTTGATGACGATGTTCACGCGCTCGATATCGATGCCTCGAGCGACGAGATCGGTGGCGACGAGGATGCGCTTATCGCCATCCTTGAAGGATTTGTAACACGCGAGACGCTCCTGTTGCGACATCTGGCCGTGAATGGCGATGGAGGGAAAGTTGCACTCTTGTAAGAGTTTATCCAGCGCCTTGCATCGAGAGACGCTGGAGACGAACATGACGACTTGGTTGAACATGAGAGAGTCGAGCAAGTCGTTGAGTTTGCGGTTCTTTTCCGATTCCTCGAGCTTGACGTAGTGCTGCACCAAACCGTGGAGGGTGAGCTTGGTCTCGTCGTCGACGAAGATCTCCATCGGATCGTTCATAAACTTTTTGCACAGCGCGCGGAGCTCCTTGGATAAGGTAGCGGTGAACATCATCACCTGTTTGTCGTGCGGTGTGCACTTGAAAATCTCTTGCACGTCGGAACGCATGTCGATCTCTTCCAGCATTTTGTCGCACTCGTCGAGGACGAAGTGCGCGCACTTCTTCAAGTTTAACGTACCGTCGAGCGCGAGCGTCTTGAGACGGCCGGGCGTGCCGACGACGATGTTCGGCGGTTGCAACTTGAGTTGCTCCTTCTGTTGCACGATCGGAATGCCTCCGAAGACGACCCCCGTCGTCACGTCGCCCAAAAACGTCGAAAAGCGCTCGAATTCGTGAGAAATCTGGTACGCCAACTCGCGGGTGTGGCACAGCACCACGGCCCCGACCTCGTTCTGCACCGGTTCGAGCTGTTGAAGAACCGTGATCACGAACACGGCCGTCTTACCCATGCCGGACTTGGCTTGGCAGAGAACGTCCATGCCGAGAATCGCCTGCGGAATGCATTCGTGTTGCACTGCGAACGCGCGCGAACGAGTCGTCGGTCGCTTCCTCGTCAGTCTTTTCCCCCGTCACACATCGCTCGCTCGCGCGGACGCGACACTCGCGCACGTCTCAGCGTCCACCTCATCCACGCGCGCGGGGTCCACCTCGCGACCGAGACGCGAGAATCAATCCATCGAACCAATCACGCGAATTCGCGAATCGCGTCAATCCGCGGATTGCCGCCTCCCCCGACGTCGCGCGCGCGCACCTTCGCTCGGGTGTTCGAACCCGCAATCAACGATCGCTCGCAACAGTTCCGGCTTGAGCAAAAAGTCCCGAAACCCGGTGCTGTGTATCCCGACGTAACCCTTCTTCGTGGCATCCTTGTTCGCATCTTTCCCATCATCTTCTCCCCCGTCAGCCTCCACCGCGTCCACCCCGGCGTCCGCCACCTCGTCGTAATCCAAGAGTTCCTCCTCCTCTTCCTCCTCCACGGGCGCGGGCGCGGCTTTTTTCTTCGGCGGCATCGCGGCGCGTCGACCAATCGCGCGACGAGATCTCGCGCGTCGCGGGACATCTCTGACAAAAAATAAACAAAAATACATGGTGTGAAAAACCATACACTACGTAACGACCGTCACCACGCGACATCATGCGACGCATCGCCGCGCGCGCGTCCACGACGCTCGCGCGATCGAGATCGAGACGACCGCGACGGGATAACCTGAGGGATATGTCGCGCGCGGCGTCGTCGCGCGAGGATGAATTACGCGCGCTCTGGGCGTCGTCGTACGACGGATGGGTGAACGTTCCCAGAATGCATGACGACGACGCCCACGCGTTCGACGACGACGCGACGACGTATTTCGAACCGCTCGCGCTCGATGTCGACGACGACGTGCTCGCCGAACGTCCCCGACCGCCCGCCATCGCGAGACGCGGCGTGACGTTCGCGGTGACGGGACATAATCCCATGGGCGAGCCGGCGTCGGCGAAGGCCAACGCGGCGGCGAACGCGAAGTTGGAGCGAGACATTCGAGGGTTGGACGGCGTGCGAGCGCACTGGCGATCGTTTGGTTTTTCGAAAGATTGGCGTGAGGATGGATTCGTGTGCGCGTTCGAGGAGGGGGTGGACGGGACGGCGACGATGGTGGCGTTGGCGGAGAAGTACGCGCAGGGAGCGATTTATCGATACGAGGCGTGCGAACGGAGCGATCGGGCGCTGAGACGACGGACGATTCCCGTGGCGATGAGCGAGGCGGTGGACGCGGACGTGTTGATCGCGGTGTGTGAGAGACCGAGGTTTTGAGTGGGGTTGTTTGCGCGTGCGTGTGATTTCGGGAACGGGGAGCTAGGCGCGTCCGTCGCGCGTCCATCGCGCGAAGGCGACTAGAATCGGGACCGCCGAGACGGCGTCTCGCGTCGTCGCGCGTTTCGGAGCGTCCTCGATGAAATCGTGGGACGACATAACGTCGATGATCGCGTCGTGGTCGGCGACGCGACTCACGGTGACGACGGTGTCGCCCGCGTAGGCGGCGACGGCGAGACGAAGGAGCGCGGCGTCGCCGGGCGCGAGTTCTACGAAGAGCGTCGACTCGGCGTGCGTCTCGAGCGTTTTCGCGGTGAAATCATCCTCGGGGACGATCGTCGCGTCGTCGATAAAATGCGACGACGACGACGACGACGACGACGGCGCCGGCACCACGAACGCCGCGACGTCAGCGCCGAGCGCGTCCCGGAGACGAGTCGCCGCGTACGACCCGCCTCGACTCGCGGCGATGAAGGATTTTTCAGTCAAGAGCCACGGTCGCGCGGCCTCGCACAGCGGTTGTCCGTGCGCGAACGTGCGACGCAGACTCGCGTCCAACGTTCGCTCGAGATCGACCACGACCGGAGACGCGAGCGCGACGCGGCGGCCGACGTCGAAGGATGCGCACGCCGACGCAGCGCCGACGGCGTTCTTGGCGTACACCAAACGATGGACGTCATCGTCCGACACGCACGACTCGGTCAATTCATCCTCTTTGATGAAACACACGAGTGATTTCGGGAGCGTGGACTCGAGATACGTCTTGAACGCGTCGAGCACGTCGCCGTATTTTTCGTACGCCGCTTTGGCGACGTCGTCGCTCGGCGCGTCGAGCTCAAAGCCGCATAAATCCATGTACGACTGCGTGATGTCCTGACGCGCGCGCGCGCTCAGAGACTCCAACGCGCTTGCATCGCGACGATTCATGCCCGTCGTCTCCGCGATGGCGCGCGTGATGGCCTTTTCGCGCTCGCAAAATTTAATCAAGCGAAGATCTTCTCTGACGCATCGCGTCGCCGCCGTCGTCGACTCGCGCTCGGCGTCGTCGTGCGTCGCGAGAAACCACGCAGATTCGCGCGCGAGCGCGTCGTCACAGTCCGGACTATTTTCCACGTGCGCTAAAATCTCACCCACGACGCCCGATTGACGCGCGTGCGCGTACGCGAGCATAATCGGAGACTCGCCGTTCGGCGTTCGCGCGCGCCAATCCGCGCCGCCGCGCAACAGCGACTCCACCGCGCCACCGTTTCCAAATTTACACGCCGAGTGTAACGCCGTCATCCCGTTCGCGTCTCTCGCCTCAGCGTTCGCCCCCGCGGCGAGCAACGCGTCCACGACTCTCGATGTTTTATCGCACTCCGCCGCCGGGCGTCCGCACGCCGTCAGCAACGGCGTTTTCCCGTCGTCGTCCCTCGCGTCGACGAGTCCACCGAATTCCAACACCGTCTCCACCGCTCCCACCACCCCGCTCGTCACAGCGAGGTGTAACGGCGTCGTCCATCGCTCATATCGTTGATTCGCTCTCGCCCCGCGTTCGAGCACGAGACGCACCGCGCCGACGGCGTCCTCCGCGGCGTCGACGTTCTCCTCGGCGGCGACTCTTCGCGCGCCCATCAGTGCCCCCCACAACACGTTATTCCCCCACTCATCCCTCGCATCGATCGCGTGCGCTCGATCCAGCGCGTCCAGCGCACCTCCTATGCGCAATAAATCCTCCTCGGTGCGATTTAAACGCATCGTCAGCGTCACGAACGTATCCAACGAGCGTTCGCACGGCGCGCCTCTCGCCTCTCTCGCGCGTTCGACGACGATGGATGGAAACCCCGACACATCCTCGCATCCGCGCTTGAGGGCGTCTAGACAACACAACACCGCCGCATCGACGTTTCCGAGCGTCATCTGCGCCCTGGCGTTGAGCTCGAGCGTCTCGCGCGTCGTCGTCGCGTCCGCGTCGAAGGCGGATTCGCCGAACGCGCGGTGCGCCAACGCGAGCGCGGCGTCGGCGTCGCCCTCGCCGAGTCTCGCGCGCGAGGCGCCGAGGAAGCAACGAACGCGCAATCGTTCGACGCGCGCGCCGTGGTGCGAGTCCTGGGCGTCGCCCGAGGCGAGCGTTTTGAGGGCGCGGTCGTAGAGCGCGTGGGCGGCGGCGAACGCGTCTTCCGCGAGCGCGTCGTCCGCGTCGTCGGCGAGATCGCGCGCGAGGTCGAGCTCGTCGGCGAGGTCGGGGAAGACGCGCGACGCTCGAGCGTCGAGCGCGGCGTCGAGCGCGCGCGTCATGGCGACGAATGACGCGCGAGGATGCGATTGGTTATGAGTGTCGGCGAAAAGCGCGAAAACGCGC
>CEUM01134061.1_pt1 | contig 16056 bp, 18 predicted proteins | sample 356421 | NCBI WGS metagenome assembly CEUM01 (sample SAMEA2622716, study PRJEB7988) | marine metagenome | biome: marine biome (ENVO:00000447); feature: surface water layer (ENVO:00002042); material: "saline water (ENVO:00002010), including plankton (ENVO:xxxxxxxx)" | depth 5 m | reverse complement strand
CACGAGTACCACCGCCAACCCTAGAAGAAGAATGGTAGGCTTTTCGCGGCGAATGGTACCTGGGGACACCGACCGGACCGGCGAATCAAGGGTTCCGTCTCTCATTCGGTCAGTTTTTGCCGGGGCAGAGCCCAGGTCGAATCCTTCCTGTACTCGGGTAGAAGCTGAATCATTGGACTGGAGGATCATTGGACTGGAATCTGCTGTGGGCAATGCATTTGCTTCCGCAAGACCTCTTCGCCGACGTCCAAGCTTCGATGTAGATTTTTCCTAATTTTGGTTTGACTTATCGCCGCCTCTGCAGGGGTGTTTTAGGCCAGTCGTTTTGACCTCCAGGGCGAGACAGGAAAGTGGATCCCGGAATTTTTTGTCCACCACCGAAAGCCCTGACACGAAGCACTGAAAAAAAGATTGAATATCAAAAAAGGTAGGAATGGATGAAAAAAGGAAACTCGGCGAAAACCTTAACCTCAGTTCTCATGGCAGCTCTAATCGTCACGATAGCGGCCTGCGAAACAGAACCAGAAGCCAAAGAGGGAATTACCATGTATGCGGCCGCCAAAAGCGGTCTGATCATTCGCAGCGAGGCGACTACCGACTCGGCCAAACTGGGATTGATTCCCTACGGAAGCAGCCTCACGGTTCTAGAGCAAACCGGCGATACGTTAACTATTCTTGGCCGCCAGGGTCGTTGGAGCAAGGTGGAGTTCCAGGGAATTACTGGCTGGGTTTTTGGAGGCTTTCTGTCTGCCAATGCTCCTCCGAAGCTGGTGCAGGAAGACCCATGCGATCGATTCGTGCGATGCTACGGAAAATGCGAGGAATTGCTTGCGGGCCCCGGATACGAAATGTGCATGGATGAGTGTTCTCCTGGATGGGCCAGACTGGAAGAAAGCTGCGCTCCGCCCTCGGTTTACCATTAAAAGAGGCGCTTGCCTACGGGCATCGAACGTTGGACCGGGCTTCAAGTCCGGTCCACGAATGTCCATCACAGGATCCCGCTCCCAATGCTATAGTGTCAACCGTCGTCGCCTGTGTAAGAACCAGACGCGCATGCAATGACTACAGGCCCCCCACCCTGCCTATGTACCGGGAAACAGGCGATGGATCCGGGGCTGCCGATGAATCCCGGGCATCACAAAAACCTGGTGACAGGAAGGATGTCTGAACGTCCCATCTGCCATGCAAAAGGGTCTTCGCAATTCTCTCTACTCCGGACTGCTGGTAATCACCGGGTTACTAATCTTTCCCATTGCCTACACTATCGGCGAGACCACAGACTGCCGGGACATCCCGGGAGCGCGCTGCCCGGATCTGATCATAGGAGAAACTACTGATCCCGAGACCGTAACCGATACCCCGAACCAGACTTCCATTCGAAATACATTGATTGCATCATTGCCAAAAGGCGAGCCAGTAGCCTGCGAGCATGAGTGGACCATTCGTCACCTGTATTATCAGCCAGACTCAATCCTGCCCAGGCGGATGTATTTCGCCGCCTGCAACCAGGATACAGATCGCCCGAGTCTCTTTGTTTCCCTTTCTCTGGGAAAGGTAATCAAAGCCAAAAATGATGCCTATAGCGGCGCCCTGATCAAGAGCACGCTCAATCCCAAAACGGGCAAACTCGAAGTAGAGAAGATTCAGCATCATCCCGAATGCGTATTCATGGAGGGGATTGCGGTTAGCTCGGACTGCAAGAGCGTTAATGTGATCTGTCGGCGAAACTTCGGCGACAAGGACTTTGACCACGATGTGTTGGCCAGCCAGCCGAACAAGGACTGGATGACACAGCCCAAATGCGCCAATCATGAAATGTGGCTCTATGAGTGGAAAGACGGCAATATCGCCTCAAAACCGGTGAAGAGTCGTATGCACCGTGCGGTGGACTGGGGATGGGAATACGGAAACAACTACCTGCGAATGGGCGACGACGGCACTCTGGGCATGGCGGTGAAAGCCCGAGTGGCCGACCCTAAAGGGAATTGCCACGAAGCAGATGCGTTTCTAGTGATGGACCGGCAATCCCACACATACACGAACCGGGGTTGGTATTGGGCCTGCGGTACCGGTCATACTATCTTCAATCGCCTGGCCTATAATAATAAGTCGGATAAATACGCCATGATGTGCGGCACCGACGGTAGCAAGAAACCTGGTTCGCTGGCAGGGCTCTGGATTCGCCGAGAAGATGGCCCTTCCCAGGAGTTCTTAACTACGCATCGCCACCGACTGATTCATAAGGGTGGCCCCGGTACTCTCTTGCCGCTGGAAAATGGCGGCTATCTGGGAATCATTGTAGGAAATGCCGGCAATATTACGGCTCAGGATAAAGTTCCCTTAACGCCACCCAGCGAAATTGGTCTCGTTCGTTTTGATGAGAATGCAAAACCGTTAGGACCTGTTCGATGGATCGCGAAGAATAAGGATACATATCTTGGGTACCCACAGATCACAGATCTGGGCAATGGGCGCTATCTCCTCGGCTACGGCGAAATGAAGCACATAAAACACAGCGCGAAAGAAGAATGGTCCAACTATTCCTATTTGATACCCTGGGATTACTATCTTGTCGAAATCGACATCAATGGTAAGTTCTTAACCAATCCGGAAAAACTCGAAGGCATAGGCTGGGGCGAACAGGATCAAATGGTAAGTCTGGGCCAGGGCCGAGTGGCCTGGGCCTATATCCCGGATCCGGCCTATAAAGAGCTCAACAAAGCCCCTGCCTGTAATGTGGATCAGCTTCAGCTTTCTGTCTATAGCTCAAAAAGGAGGTAGCCCTGACCCGGATACCGTTTCTTCAGGTTGAAAAAAGTTGTGAAACTATCCGGGTTCTGATCTTCTCAGGAGCAATGCAGTGATTCGCTTTTCTTTCCTCTACACGCCAGTATCCTGACTTTACTTTTTGCACAGTGTACAGCTATGAGGGTTGCCTGGTTGGCAAACATGTATGAGATTACTCTGGCGGATTCCACGCAGCACGACACTACGGAGCCCACCGTCATGGCAAATCGCGATCGTCAGGGAAGACAGGCCTCTCTGCTGTCCGCCTTCTTTGGCCTGGACAATGGGTATAACGGAAGGCTCGCTTTACAGAGTCACTATTCAAAAAGACGATGGATCGCTAACGCATGTCAGCCCTTTCGCAGTGGCCGATCTCCAGGACGGCGACAATAATCATTTGCTTTGCCTGGACGTGTCTGGCGCTCCGAGTAAAGTCTTCTTCCCCGCAGGACATTTAACGGACCCACGGGAGGATCTGAATCCCGATACAGAGATCGCTGTGCAGAAATGATATGCGGCCATATTCGAGCTAACACACATGCCACCGCTCCCGACCGAACTCCTGCGAAGGGCTCCGACTGGCAGACAGACTATGGACAATTGCCCCTTTGCGGATAACAAAGAGTTGCCATTTCTGGATTGTGCGAACCGCACATGGGGCGAGCTTCTAAATTACGCCGCCGCCCATAAACAAGCGGAAGCCACCAACTACCAGTACAACGATATTGATGATGAGCCCGGCTTTGTTTTCGCTGAAGGCTCCAATGATGGCGCCCAGTGTGGCCCCCGGTAGCATAAGCCAGTTCATCCAACCAAGAAGCGGGATCATGCCCAAAAAGACTACGGGCGAACAAAGCAAACCGATGATGATAGAAACTACGTTGGCCATTTTTACCTCTTTTCTTTAAGACATCCCATTGTGCCAGTATTGGGGCAATCCTCAAACGAATTGCCCTGGATAAACAGCGACCATTATCATGGGATGTCGCCTGCACCCAGCAAGACGCATATTAATGCCGGTTCAAGGATATTTTTGCCGAGGAAGAGAAAAAGACAGAGCGGCAATCGATCGGTAAGCTCGTATTCGATCCGGGCCACCTCTCATTTCGATTGACCTGTTCCGCCTGGCCCTGTAGTGTTTGCCCGCCGCTGACAGCCCACAGATTCGATGGGTTGCCAGAATGGAAAATCGCAGCCTCATGTCGTAAGGTCTATCTATGCGACCTAACAGGAATGAGAAATCCCAATCGAATATTTCGCATTCGCATAGCAGTTCATTTGATTTAATTCGGCTGCCGTCAGGGCACGAGAAAAAATGATCAGTTCGGCAACATAGCCATCAAAATTGGAAGTACCGGTACCGCTGCAGTCAGTTCCCATCCATATCTGGGGGGAATTTGTAAATCCGGGCGCGGAAAGGATCTGGGCTGTTTGTGCTCCATTCAAATAGGCTGTTGTAGTCGGCGCTGATGTATCGCGAACAAGAATTAAGACCTGCCCTATGCCGGACTGCACGGAACTGGCAGAGGTTAGAATATTCGCATTACCCTGTTGATCCAATCTTATTGTATTGTCCGAAAACAGGTAAAGGTCGAAGTTATTCTGCAAGCCGCATGAACCATTTCCGAACTGCAGTAGTTTTCGAAGGCCGGTGGTTGCTCTGGGCTGAAAGATTAGAAAAACGGTAAAGTCCCCGGTAATACCTGTAAACCCGCTGGTTCGGTGTAAACCCACCGCTCCGGATCCCGGAAAATCCACTGCGGACAGATCATTCAGTACAGAGCTGGCAAGCGATGGAGACCCGACCCATGCGGACAGATCAAGGCCATTTGGGCCGGAATCATTCCATACAGTGACCGAGGCGCCGGTTGTTGTAATATTCAGGTTGTTCAGCCAGAGATAAGTAGATTCGGTAACAGGAGGGTTCGGTATCATTCCCTGATTCGAAAGGGAACCCGACAGTAACAGAAAAGCCAGCAATCCATCGAATGAATTATTCTCTTCCTGGGATTGTTGGTTCCAGAGCGGATGGGTCCAGCATGCCATAAAGAACAACGGAGCCAACGCTATGGTAGTGAAATGTACAGATTTCATTTAGCGAATCGGATCAGATTCCCGGGGTCAGAATTTGATACCATTTTTTGTTTCTGGTTGTTTTTTTTGAGAGAACCAGACGTGTAACAGTTGCTCTGAGCCTATTATAGCCGGTCTAACCTACAGAAGCGGCTGTTAGTGTGCGAGAACGTTTGGTGCAAACCGGAATTACCATCAGAGATTGCCTTCGACCAGGATTTGCTAAAGAAAGGCCCTCCAGGGAGGCTTGCGGAACAATTTCGCTTCTCTGGATTCTCGGTTCCGAGATGTCAGCATGAAATAGGTCAGCTAATGCAGTTTAGCGCAATTTGCTCGTTCGATTTGGCGCGGTCAGCTCGACTTAGTTCAATTCCACTCCAGCGAGGCCCGCTGGTTCCAATACTCTGCGGGTTCTTCGCCCATCCCCCGTAGGATTTCTTTGTCCCGGTCTGGGAGGGGGATTTGCAGGGCCTGCAGATTTGACTCCAACTGTTCAAGAGTGGTGGCTCCGAGCAGCAAGCGGGACACAAAAGGCATGGACAGCGCATACGCCAGAGCCAGAGCATCCGGCGGTACACCTTTAACAGTCGCAAATTCAAGAAATTCGGGGCAATCGCCCCGTGAAGTGAGTCTTCCGTTTGCCAGCGCTTCCTTTATGATGACAAGCCAGCCGCAATCATAAGCGGCTTGTAGAGCTGATGCCACATTCTGTTCCAACACATTGAACGTTGCTTGCACAGAATCGAAAAGCTGGATTCCATCCATGCGAATCTCCAGAGCGCGCTCCAAAGTGGCCGACTGGTCGGTACCGGAAAGACTGAGCCCGATTTGCAGGCCACCCTCCTTCAGGTCCCTTAGAAAATTCAACACTTCTACATCATCCAAAACGCCGGTCTTCAAAGTGGCGGAATGGATCTGATAGAGGTTAAGAAAGGAGCCAAGTCGAGTGCGGCTTTCCTTCCATTGCGACTGCAAATGCTGCAGACTATGGTCCTTAATTTCGTGGGCCTCAGCCTGAATCTTCCAATCTGCCGTATAGCGATAGCCCCATTTGGAACTTATGTAGAGGTCGGCCGGGTTCCGTCTATCGATCCAGAGAGCCAGGAAATCCTCTGCGCTGCCGTAGGATCGTGCCGCATCTATGTGGCGAATCCCGGCTGCGTAGGCCGCATCCAGCATCGCCAGGCAGCGATTCTGCAGCGACGAGTAATCTTGATTACCAGCCAGGTCCTGACCGTGACCCAGATTAATGTATCCCGGCCGGCCAAGGGATGCCAGACCCAGGGCAAGTCGGCTGTCATTCATGTTCTTGAAACGATGCGTGATCCGGATTCTTCTGGCAAGCAAAGATCAGGATTCCCCGGGATCTACATATGAGAAGGCCCGGCAAACTACCAGTAAGCCGGGCCCAAAAGTCGTCCAGTGTTTATGCTGGATTACTCTTATTGGCAGTTCTCTTCTACTTCAGAGTCAATGTAGTCGACAAGGTCGTCCACTGCTTTCACAAATCCTTCCTGGTTCCGGCTGTTAAGCATAGAAGAAATCTTGTTCACTTGCGAAGTCAGTTTGCCGTCCTGGATGGCTCGTGCCATGTCTTTCAGGGCTTCTACGTCTTCTTCAACATCTTCGGGGCTCAGCTCATCGTTGTGTACGCCTGTTGCCATTTCATCAAGAGCAGTTGCCAGGTTGTCCAGCGCCTCGCATGCTTCCTCGTCATTTGCCTGAACGGCTGCCGTGGAAAACACCATCAGGCAAAATGCCAGACTGATAGCTAAGATTTTTTTCATTTTGGTGATACCTCTCGGGTAATTCTACTGCCGGATCGAAAAATCAGGTAGCCGCGCAAGTAGAAGTCCGGATGCGAAAATGTCTACTTTTTTTGATGCGTTGGCGCCGAATAATGCGAAAAGCCGGTACCTCAGTCATGCCTGAATTTTGGCGAACTCCGAGGGTATCAATGGCGTCCGGGTGCCGCCTGGCTGCCGACGCATGAAGTGTTACCTTGCTCGATGAGTGACAAAACGAATACAACAGAGAAGACCCACGTTTGTCGATAGGCGACGAGACAGAGACCGTGGAGGCGAGAGACGGGGCAGTCCAGGTCAATTCCGCGAAACAATCATAAATGATAATGCAGATCGCACGGTATGGTCAACAATCAGTGCATTTCAAAGCGGCTGCGGACTCACCGGTCTGGCCGCAGCCTCCAGCTCCTCTTTTCGCTCCAGGTATTTCAGGACCGTCATCATGAAAGCCGAATGACTCCAGGTTAAAGGAGAAACACAGAGGGGCGCTCCGGTAAGCGGATGAATCTGTTCTGCCAGGACCCCGGAAGGTAGAGCGTTTCCACTACACCATTCCAGATAGGAAATCACCGTCTGCAAATCTTCGACGTTCTGCGCTTCCATAATGCGATAGTCCGCCAGCCAGAGGGTAGAGATGAACCATGGATTGCCCGGCACCCCTTCGGGACTGTCATCCGGCCGCTGATATTCATCCCCCTCATATCGCGCAACACCACCGATATTCGTATCCACTCTTAAACTTTCATCGATTGCTGCGGCCGTTCGAACCATTCTCGGATCGTTGGCATCCACCAGGCCCAGGGTAGCCAGACTGAGAAGGCTAATATCGAGGGTTTCATCAAGCAAATAGGCGCCTCCCTTTCTGGTTCCGGAGCGTGCGAAGCGCTCAAGATCTGGATGGTAAAGATATTTGCAGGCCGCTAGCGCCATGTCATCGGCCACGGTATCATAGTTCCTGGCCAGAGAGAAATCACGAAACAGATTCGCAAACCTGGCAGCAGCTCGAAGACCGGCCACCACGGAGGCCACCGTGTAGGCATGCACTGCATAACGCTCCTCCCATAGATCATAGGATGGCAATGGCAATCCGGTTTCGCTGTCCCGATACCTGACCAGGAAGTCTGCCATTTTCTTGATCATGCTGTGGTACAGGGGGCCGACAAATTCCACATCGCCGGAGCATTCCTGATGGATCCACAGAGCCCAGAGGGTTAGAGCCGTTGAATCCTCCTGTATGGGCAGGACTTCCTTACCGTTTACCAGCCAGGGATGCCAGTTGCTGGCCAGAGAGCCATCCGGGCTGTAATGCTGAAACTGGTATCCTTCGCCGGACACAATACCGGCACAGAATTCGAAGTACTTCATGGAAGCGTGAGTAAAACCGGCTTTCGCCAGGGCCGCCGCCACAAAGGCGCCATCCCGGCCCCAGACATAGGAGTAGGTATCTTTGCCAAAGCGCACTATATCTGAATCGGTAGCCGCGACGATAGCACCGCGCTTATCGATCTGAGATTGAACAATCAGCAGACTACGACTGTAAATGTTTCTGATCTCATCGGAAAGCTGATCCTCCCGTGGATGGTGTCTGTTAGACCAGGCTGCCCAGTATCTATCGGACCGCTCGATGAGTTCTTCCGGGGTGATTCGATGCACCAATAGATTCAGGTCCGCCACTTCCTGATATTTGGTTCCTGCGGCCATCCAGTAATAGGCCGTTTCCTGTCCATGGGCGGGAATGTTCAGCCATATTCCCAGAGTGGAATACGGGGATCCCCAGGCGGAAGGAGCGCCCGAAAGCTCACCAGTCAGTCCCTCCGGACGAAACTCATCCGTCCCGGCGGCTTCTTTTCTCCCGCAGGCGAAATGCTGCACCCCCCACTCGTCGTGGGCCCAACAACTCATCAAGAAGTAACGATGCACCTTGTAATGGATGATCGATCTGCTTCTTGGATCGAAATAAGCTGTACCGCCGATTTCATTTCCATAGAGATAGAAGTCATGACTCAAAAAGATGCGGACCTGTCTTGGCCGGGGACTGCTGTTTACCACAGTTATTCTCTTGAGATAAATATCTAGTTCCTGGTCTACGGCATCCGAGCAATGCAACGCCAGCTCCCATTCCTGGTTTTCCAGAGTAACATTCGTGACCAGGCTCTCATCTCTATAGCGCAGATCCTTGACCCATCCCCCGGTCATATCGGAGAACTTTCCATCCACCCACAAACCAAGGTCAAAGGGATGCCCCTTTGTGTGGTTCTCCTGACCAACATACGGAAAATAAACATCGCGCATGCGATATTCAGAATCAAAATTCACAAGAAGAGAGCCATTTCCAACGGGAATATCTCTAGGCATATACCTTCCTTTCCAGTAATTGCTGGTATTTCTTCACATAGTTTTCGGCCATCACCGTAAGCGAGAATCGGTCCTCTGCATCGGCCCGGCAATCCCTTCGATCAATAATGGATAAGCCCTGCACAGCCTGGGCCATTTCCTGGCTGGTATCCACCACAAAGCCCGTATGTCCGTGGGACACGATTTCTGGAACGGATCCCCGTCGAAAGGCAATCACAGGCGTTCCGCAGGCCATGGATTCCACAAGAACCAGACCGAACGGCTCTCCCCACTCCACAGGAAACAGGGTGGCCTTCGCATGCATAAACCAGACTTTCTTCTGCGCGCTGTTCAGTTCCCCTATGTAGATAATCTGCTTCGGGGATTCGAGTATAGGCTGAACCACCGATTCGTAGTATCCGGGCCCCCCTGGATGCTCATTGGGCGGAACCACAAGATCGATGGATTCCTTGAGTTCTTCGAAATAGGCCCGGTCCTCTGGTTTGTTTTGAACATTTCCCGCAAGCACAAGTCGCATTCCGGTTTGCCGGGCTGCTTCGATGGCGCTGTGCTGTCCCTTGTTTCGCGTAATGCGTCCTATGGAGAACAGGTATTCATCCGGTGCGGAATCTACAAGGTAAGGGTATTCTAGCACGTCAATGCCATGATAGATTACTTCCTGCACATTGCGCATGCCTGCATGCTGATTCTTCTGGTATTCGCTTATGGGCACAAAGAATACGTTGGAAGCGGCGCCCAGAGAATCGTTCCAGGTTCGAAAAGATCCTTCCTCGGAGGCAGGCACATGAAGGGTCATGACAATCGGTATTGTTGTATTCAATGTACCGTTGTAGATATATTCGGTCATCGCTGCATCGTGCATGTGGATGACGTCGATATCGCCCATTTTCGCCCGTTGCCAGGCTTTCAGCATGTGTCTCTTCGATTGCATACGCTGGGAGTAGGTATCCTCGCTATGGTACATGCTAAAGCTTTCGGGTATGGTGGTAAACGGCTCACCCACTACATTCGAGTCCCCGGAGCAGGCCACTATGGATGTGTGTCCCAGAGCGGTAAGGCCCTTATCAATGTTATAGATGATTGTTTCGATGGGCGCATACCCCAGATCGCCGCGCACCGGTCGATTCAAGGTAGCGATTTGAAGTACCCTCATCGGAAATCTCGAATGAGCCGGAGATTAAACAACAGGCATGCATTGCGCCGGTGACCGGAATCCGTTTTACGGAAAACGGAAAAATCTTTTCTAAAGGACATGATGTCTCCCTGCACCTCAATCCATACGACGGAAAATGGCATCCCTTATTTGAAGTGCTCAATTACGGGGACAGCAAGGACTTCGGGTGGAAAACCCGAGGCAGGGGCGATCGGTAAGTTCGATCACATTACTACTATAGTTCCGCACCTCTATGATGCATAGCACAAATTCAAAATAACCCCGCTCCGCAACGGGGTTCGGAAGAGCCTATTCCTGCCGGGGGGCGGGCGCTACTCACTCCGCGACCAGGGCCCCGGGGTCTGTCCTGGAATCGGAAAACACAATGGATCGGTTTCCACAATTCAGGCCATATCGTAACTTGCTGGCTCGTGGAATGTCGTCCAGGCAGATGAAAGGATTCCATATATTAATTCTAAGGGGGCTAATAAGGGCCGAAAACGGCATGAAAAATGGTCTGCATTTTGGATCGATTTCTCAAGTTCTAAGAAACTCTAACATGCAAGAAGTTCCTAGAGCTCCACCTTCCTGAATTCGCTGCCATGGACTTTTTCTTTTTTTTAGGCGCACCTGTTTCGATCCATCTATGGCTCTCCCAGGTGCGCGCAGGGTGCGGCCTTTCGGCAATTCATTGGCCGGATTCTGGACCTGAATAGCGTAACAACGCAGCTGGCCAGTCCCTGGCAGAACGTGCTGTACAGGAGGTGCTAATGTCGGCGGAGACGCAGGACAGGAAATCCCAGTGTAGCGGAGGACAGGACGACGAACAAGGAGGTTCTAGTGTCGGCGAAGACAGGATGTCGAGAGCCGACGAGTCCGAGAGCGATCAGGACGTCGGGAGCCGACGGCACCGAAGATACTTTCTGGAGGATGTTGCATGAACCGATGACTTTTTCGAGGGTACAATTCCCCGATGCCAGCGTCCAACCCTCAATGGGAGGTTTACATTAGTACCCGATTGTCGCTCAACCGATCACTATTCAAACTTTCGCGGGGACTCCGGCAGAGCCATGTAGAACTCAAACAAATCAACGCAGGGAGCGCAGCCGCGGATTTCCTCTCGATGATCCGATATTCCACCATGCAGCCGCACATTAAAGGTTCCCCGAAAGAGCTCCAGAAGCGGTCCTGCAATCTTGTGCTCTACCAGGATTTGGGCGTCTACCGAGTTATCCTCATCATCCCATTCGATATCACCGGGGAGAACGGGGATCGGAAAGATTGTTCCTCGACCCGAAAAGATAACCGCATCCCATTTCGCCCCTGGAAAAACATCCTGAACCCAGAGCGATAGAACCATCCATTTCTCGCCATCCTGTTTTCCGATGTAGAAATCGAACGGAAAGGGAGCAAGCCCCGGGTGTCGGTACCAGGTCTTTCCATTCACTACGTCATCTTGCTTCCATATGTCCCCGGTGCCGGGAAGACGAGTGAACCCGTTGCGCTGTAGCGCAACGATTTCCTTCTCTCTTGTCCATCTGCCTGAGGTCGAACATGTTCCGAGCAATCCCAACAATATGGTGAGTGTCAAAATTTTCCGAGCTATCCGCATTTCACTACCCTCACGATTAAGCGACAATTTGCCATCGTTTCTTCAAATAGCAACAAGAGGCCCTGGGCCGAAGGAGTATTGAGCCTACCGGATCAAAGACCCGCGCGGCGATACCCAGATCAAGCAGTATTCAGCGGTCCATTGATGGCATAAGGGCATCAAACGGATTGCGAGGCTCATGGATGAAGCGGCGCTTTCGCCAAGCATCCCAACTATCCCGCTTCTTCTACTGCTTTTTTAGGCACAGAGCGGACACCCACAAAACATTCAGTAGGATTTGCGAACTCTGACCCTAAACAATTTCATCGATTCGCTCCTCACACCGCTTTTCGATTGACCTTACTCAATAATATTACTTCTAAAGACATTCTATGCATCATTCTATGTTATTTCCTTTACGACTCTTGTATATCAGCTCCCTTATTGTTGTTCTTTTTTCCGGGAACCTGCTAACAGCCGAACGGATATTTGCCCCAGATCGCAGGGCTGCCGCGTTGAAGGCCTGCCGGGATTTCAGCTCCCATATCGTGGATAACCGACCAGGGGCAGCCCGTCGATTATCCACGCCGGAAGGTTGGTACATGACAGATATGCTAACATCCTTGTTTGCTCGCTTTCCCCGGAGCCGGGACAAGACACGTGAGAATCTTGCAAAAAACGCTTTGGATATCAAAATTCTAACGAGCGAAACAGTGCTCTGCGATACCACCAAAGGACTAAAGGAAGGAAAAGGCTTCACATTTGCTTGGTCCGACGGATCGTGGAGACTGACTCCTGTTCCCGGGCCGGGACAAAAGAAGTCGGACAGCCTCCATAAGGCTCTGAATACCCCGGAAGAAAGATTGCTACATGCTTGCACGACATATTGGCAGGCAATTCTGTATGGCAACCTCCCAATGGCTGTTTCCTACATACGTAATATGGACCAGCAGAAAAAAGAGTTTATCGAAGGACTATTGTCTTCACCGGAAGAGCAAAGAAAAGATTTCATTTTTGGCTTTCTGGGTAGTTTGTCAGTGAAGGTGGATGGACCAAAAAAGGGAAGATGCGGTTTGCCGCATCATTTTGAGGAGGAATCTGCTTCGGTTCTCATTCGCGGCGAGATTGGCTGGCAGTTCGAAGAACCGCCCGGCCGATAGCGCCTCGTAATGGTACGACTGAATTCACCTGGATATAGGCATTTGCAGCCCAAGCCCTGAGGTTCTGAGGTTTACATGGTGCCCGGTTCCTTCGCTTCGCAACATGCTGAAGGGCCAATAATGGCAAGCAGGTCCAAGATAGACTACTGTCGGGTGCTGCAGCTTCTTGGATACTCCAGGAAATCTATCCGATTTCAGGGCCGCATTGTCTGCGGTCGTAATCACACAATGCTAATAACCGAGCATGCGTATTACTGCAACAAAAGCAGAATTATCTTGCCTAACAAGTTCGTCAAACCACTCAAATCGTTCTCATCAGTAATCCTACTCAGGCACACCGAATTGATTTTCCCCAAAGTGCAACAAATCGAAAGTGACTACACCCGCCTTAAAGGGGGACCCGTCTATTCCAGACGGTCCATTACTTCATTCCACCCCGGATGTGGAGGAATAGCGGAGGCGGCTTCAAACGCCCCCTCAGGAAATTCAGCGAGTAGCGGGGATTCAATATCCGTTGGGACGATTGGCCCACGGTTCTCGATATACACGGCAATCGCGCGTGGGGAGAGCATCTTGTACCTTTCGATCCTGTAGCGATTCTTTGGATTTGTGATTATGAACGAAAATTGCCTAAGGGAGGGCGAACGGTTTTCGGAATCACCGGTAAAGACAATTTGCGTGCCTCGTCCATACCGAACGTCGCCCTCTCGCATATTCATATCTTTTGTCCACTGACTCTCGGCCACCTCCGCCTTACGGTAGACCCAGATATATAGACTGATTCCCTCACTGTATGCTTCCGTCTTTCTTGTCGAGGCGGCTACACTAATGAGGCACTTATACTTATCATCGGAATTCTTCCAGTGGAGCCCGGGGCCATAATTGATTTTCGAGAGACTGAGCTCTTCTACAAGACTGGACAGTTGATTTTCATAGTATAGACATTCTTCTCCGAGCGTTAGGGCGGACGCTGACCTCGGACGGGCGAACACTGAGACCGGAAGCATAAGGAATAGAATCAAAGATAACTTAATAATCTTCATGTCGGATAGGAAGATCCTCAGATGGAATTGTCAAGGTATATTGGAGTGATGAGCGCCGGAGAAGAAGGGGCCACGGGAACCGGAGTCCGAAAAAAACGAGTAAGGAATCAGTCCAGCCTCACAAATTTTGGTTGGGCAAAGACGCTTTGCAAAACTGCATTTACTATACTCCGCTCCGATGCAGGGATTCTTGCCTGTCTACTGGGTACACAAACCTCACGTGTCCAGCTGGGACTGGAGTCGGAACCGGCTTGTCACAGGAATTACATAAGAGCAATCATGGGTTTTGTATAATTAGGAGCGCAGTAAATGAACAAAGCATTATCGCTTGCCACCATCCTAACCCTTCTCATGGCCACTGTGCCTGCCGTCGGACAGATAGAAACGGGAACAAAATACTGTCGTGTGCAAACGTTTAGCGAAATCGCAGACCTTGTCCGCTGTATCAATTTGATTCGCAGAGACGACAATGCCATTGTCGTCCAGTTCCTGAATTATTTTGAATCATCGATATCGTATAACCGCCCATTGGAGTTCAAAAAGCAGCCAGCTATGGAATCTCACGTATATTATCGATTCTCAGAAAAGAAGGGGAACTATGTCGGGCTATTCATCCTAAAGGATGAATCAGTCATTGTGGACAACCGATACTCCAAACCGATCAGTGGCAGTATGCCCAAAGTACTGGAAAAGAGAGGTGTATACTATCGTTGTTACTCAGCTCCTGAATGTCCAGACTGCTCGCTCAATGAAATGTAGCCAAGCCCCAGCTATGTGAATTACTCGAGCAATGCCGATTAACCACACGTCTCCAGTGATCGCGTCCTTTTTGTGAGGTGTCCATTAGTGCCAGAAACGTACTATACCAATCAGTCAGTACACTTGTCTGGGCTGGACGAAGCGGTCCTTTATCACTCGCCCGATCAAGGTTCCGATATATTTCCATTGGATCTACATCTGGCTTGGGTTCACGATTATAACTGAGTTTCTTGAAGTCTTTCATGCTGAGATGTCATTCTATTGTTTTCTCCTGTTACCTTCTCTAAATATTCTTTGCTCATTAATTTTGTCCGCTACAGTATCCCGGCCACAACTACCCGACCTCAATGGAGCATTCGCTCTAAGGAATTGTTTGGTTGAACGAGACCAGAATTCTGACCGTTTGGGTCACATCGTTCTGATATTAGACGTATAGTGGTAGAGAAATTCGGACCATGGACCTGACCTGCCATATGCAACTTAGCTACCTGACTACCATCGGAGAACCGGAGATCGGCGTCCTGCGTTCCACCATAAAGAATCGCATTCAAATCGCCACGAGTCAGCACAGTGCCATCCGGCAGAATGAAGTTCCCATCTGCGTCCACCGGCAACTTACCCGGATCCAGCTGCCCATTTCGTATCAGCTTCGCCAGGACCAGGCTGCGACCCGCCACCTGTCCGGCAGAGGCCCCGCCAACCAGTCCGGCATTCTCCTCCTCATCCTTCCAGAACTGCCCAGCCTTCAAAAAAGCTGGCCGCCCGACGATTCTGATCTTTCTGGTTGGCTCTTTTCGAGTCCCCGAAGGCCAGACTGGCCGCGCTCTTCACCAGACTCAGACCGGTGCTCAATGCGGGGATGGCAAATTGTTGAGCCAGGGAATTCTCAGCACCCATGCGACGATTTATCCCGCTTGCCGCTCCGTCGATCCCCCGCGATACCATTTCGTCGGTGGAGGCCGTTTCGAACTGGCTGGAGAAGCTACCATTCGTTATGAACGGACCAACATAGTTGCTGTTTATCATTTTGCTCGCGCCGCCGGCCACTCAGTTCACAACTCCAGCGGCAAGATCCGCCGTGGTAATGCTTCCAGCATCCCAGCCGGTAAGCTTGCCATCCGAGGCGTATTCAAAGCCTGCGGTGCCAATATTCAGCATTGTTTGATACGTGGACGGAGATGTCAGCCAACTACTCGAGGTGGGCACCTCGCCTTCGGCGAACGGGTGCTTGCTGTACACGATGTGCGAATGTCCCGGAGGACAGGATGTCCGAGAGGGACCCGCGCGAGCTACTTCCGCCGGCGGCGGGACCATCTTCGCGCTGTCGCCT
>CEUM01008017.1_pt1 | contig 16064 bp, 12 predicted proteins | sample 356421 | NCBI WGS metagenome assembly CEUM01 (sample SAMEA2622716, study PRJEB7988) | marine metagenome | biome: marine biome (ENVO:00000447); feature: surface water layer (ENVO:00002042); material: "saline water (ENVO:00002010), including plankton (ENVO:xxxxxxxx)" | depth 5 m | reverse complement strand
ATCGTTCTATGGAACGCACACAATGAACCGTTTCCCTACAACGGCAAACCTGGACAGCCTAAAGATCAACTACACGGCTCAACTTTCGGAGCCCTGACTTCGGTTAATCACCAATTGCCTTCCTGGAACCGTTCCGTTCTTGACCGTGCAGTAAAACGCAGTTTGGAGAAAGCTGATACCACTAGGCCCTCAATTGCCCACTCGGGCGTTGCTCCCCATCTCCCTCAACTCGATGGAACCGACTCTCACCTTTGGTTCGGCTGGGAACACGGCGACATAGGTGACCTCAATGTTCTGGCTTCACGAATTCCACGGTTATTTCGTTTCGTCTCAGAATTCGGCGCCCAAGCCCTACCTACAGATCCCAAGATCGCTGAAGCCTGCGACGCTAACAATTTCCCCCACATCGATACTGAGGCTTTGACTAACGAATTCGGAGCACAGCTGGAATTGTTGGAACAACACACCCCAATCAACAAGGCAGACAACTGGGACGACTGGGTTCATCAAACCCAACTCCGTCAAGCAGAGGTATTGCGCCACACCATAGAGATCCTCCGAACGTTGAAATACAGGCCAACAGGGGGCTTTTGCCAATTCCTGTTTGCTGATGCACTGCCATTCATCAGTTGCTCTGTCTTAGACCACCGACGGCGACCCAAGAAAGCCTGGGATGCGCTCTCGGCAGCAAATCGCCCGGTAATTGTTGTAGCCGACCTGCACAGAAACGCCCTAACAGCGAAGCAACATCAGTGCGCGATACACGTGGTGTCAGATCTCAGGACCAGCATCGATAACGCCACCTTGACCGTTGAGTGGCGAGCACCGGCAATGCAACCACAACGCTGGATGTTCGCCGGAGGCTTTGAACCCGACAGTGTGACCAAAGTGGCAGAACCGATTTTGGTTGCAGATAATCCCGGCACGGCCAGCCTGAGTTTGGAATTGAAAGGCCCCGAAGTACACGCAGTCAACCAATATCAAATAAAGGTTTGCTAACGAGGTCTGCATTTTTGCGCTTATGGAGATACGGTTTCTTCAGCACGTTTGTCCTACAGGAGGTTGGCCATGGCGGCCACGGCTACGAACCCCAAAGGTTCGACTCCAATCTTTCGGCGGAAATGGCAGTTGCCATTCCCTTTGAACATCTACCAATCATCGGTTGGTCGTAAGTGGGTGATGGCATTAACCGGCATCGGTTTGCTGGGTTTTGTCATTGTTCACATGATCGGCAATTTCCATATTTACGAGGGACCGGTTCAACTTCATGAATACGCAGAGACCCTGAGAGGTCTTGGAGGCGGTCTCTTCCCTAGAACGTTCTTGCTGTGGGTACTGAGAATCGGTCTCGCGGGAATGTTCGTTTTGCATATCCACTCCGCTTACTCGCTGAAAGAGCGAAGCCGCAAAGCAAGCGACAAAGCAGACTTTGTAGGCGGTGAAAAGAAATACGGAAGCAAACGCGACTATGTAGCAGCCAATTACGCCAGCCGAACCATGCGTTGGACAGGGCCAATTGTTCTGCTGTACCTGCTGTTCCACTTAGCTGACTTAACGTGGGGCTGGTGGCTCGGCGACGACTACGTCCTCGGGGATCCGTACCACAACGTGGTCGCGAGCCTTTCAAGTCTGCCAGTCGCCATCATTTACGTTGTCGCAAATGTGGCACTAGCTATACATATCTTCCATGGAACGTGGAGCTTGTTTCAGAGTTTGGGAATAAATAATCCTAAGTACAACGATCTTCGCCGTTCCCTGGCAAAAGGCATTGCCGGAATAATCTTGGTAGGAAACCTCAGCTTTCCGGTGTTAGTCACCGCGGGGCTAGTTGACGATGACAACAGAAAATGCCCGGTCGGAGACGTGGGTTGTTTAGAGCACGAAGCGGAGAAACACTAATGACAGTTCTCGACTCAAAAATTCCTGAAGGTCCAATCGCCGACAAATGGGAAAATCACAAGTTTTCTATGAAACTTGTGAACCCGAACAACAAGCGACGTTTCGAAATTATCGTTGTGGGAACAGGACTTGCCGGCGCATCGGCAGCCGCTTCGCTAAGCGAACTTGGATACCGCGTCAAAGTGTTCACTTTCCACGACTCGCCACGGCGTGCCCATTCCATAGCGGCACAAGGCGGCATCAACGGTGCGAAGAACTACACCAACGATGGAGACTCAGTTCACCGACTCTTCTACGACACAGTTAAAGGCGGCGACTACCGAAGCCGCGAAGCAAACGTTCACCGTTTAGCCGAAGTTTCAGTCAACATCATCGACCAAGCCGCAGCCCAAGGTGTCCCATTCGCCCGCGAATACGGAGGTCTCTTAGACAACCGCTCTTTCGGAGGCGCACAAGTAAGTAGAACTTTCTACGCCCGAGGCCAAACAGGACAACAGCTCCTGCTTGGCGCATACCAGGCGTTAGCGAAACAAGTTGCTACCGGTGCAGTTGAATTGCACACCAGAACAGAATTACTTGACGTCGTACTCAAAGACGGCAGAGCTTGCGGCATAGTCACTAGAGATTTAGTGAGCGGAGAAATCAGCAGCCACTCAGGCCACGCTGTGGTGCTAGCAACTGGCGGATACGGCAACGTCTACTACCTCTCCACGAACGCAATGGCCTGCAACGTAACAGCGGCCTGGCGAGCACACCGCAAAGGCGCCTTTTTCGCCAACCCGTGCTACACCCAAATTCATCCAACCTGCATTCCCGCAAGCGACGAATTTCAATCCAAGCTCACCCTAATGTCAGAGTCGTTACGTAACGACGGACGAATCTGGGTACCGGATGCATTCGACGATGGGCGTGCGCCAGATCAAATCCCAGAGACGGAACGCGACTACTACTTGGAACGCAAATATCCCGCCTTCGGAAATCTGGTACCCCGCGACGTTGCGTCCAGAAACGCAAAAACAGTCGTCGATCAGGGCAAAGGAGTTGGGACACTCAAGAACGGCGTTTACTTAGACTTCGCTGCCGCCATAGAACGTGACGGTGAAGACGTTGTCAGAGCGAAATACGGCAACCTCTTCGACATGTACGCCAACATCACTGGCGAGAACCCTTACCAGGTTCCCATGCGCATCTACCCAGCCATTCACTACACCATGGGAGGGGTCTGGGTTGACTACAACCTGATGACCACTATCCCAGGCTGCTATTCAATCGGCGAAGCTAACTTCTCTGATCACGGCGCAAACCGGTTGGGTGCCTCTGCGCTCATGCAGGGCCTCGCAGACGGCTATTTCGTTCTCCCGTACACCATTGGCGATGATCTTGCTGGAAGACTCGGTGAAACTGTCGTCCCCACCGATGACCCAGTCTTCGTTGAAGCTGAGGCGGCAGTTCAAGGTCAGGTCGATCAATTCATGTCGATTGGCGGCACTCGTTCAGTCGATTGGTTCCACCGGGAGCTAGGTAAAATCGTGTGGGATTACATCGGCATGGAAAGAACCAAAGAAGGGCTCGAAAAAGCACTCAGCGAAATTCCTGCCCTCGAAGAAGAATTTTGGAAAGACCTCCGCTTGCCAGGGTCAACAGCAACGTTGAATTCAAGTCTGGAAAAAGCCGGGCGAGTCGCCGACTTCTTTGAACTAGCGAAACTTATGGCTCGCGACGCACTAGACCGAGAGGAAAGTTGCGGCGGGCACTTCAGAGCAGAACACCAAACTGAAGAAGGTGAAGCGCAACGCGACGACGACAACTTCGCGCATGTGGCCGCGTGGGAATGGAACGGAGCAGATTCGGTTCAAACTCGCCATGAAGAAGAACTGGTGTTTGAAAACGTTGCCCTCACTCAAAGGAGCTACAAGTGAGCAAAGAGCTCAACCTCACGCTTCAAGTTTGGCGACAGGACGGCCCCGAAGACTCTGGTCATTTCGAGACCTACCAAGCCGAAAGCATTAGCGAAGACATGTCCTTCCTCGAACTGTTGGACATCATCAACGAGGACCTCGTCGAAAACGGTCAAGTACCGATCGAGTTTGATCATGACTGTCGTGAAGGCATCTGCGGCAGTTGCAGTCTGATGATTAACGGTCAAGCACACGGTCACGCAAAAGCGACAACCACTTGCCAACTCCACATGCGTAAGTTCGACGACGGTGACACCATCGTCGTGGAACCCTTCAGAGCACGTGCTTTTCCAGTGGTAAGAGACCTTGTAGTTGATCGCAGTTCTTTTGATCGAATCATCGAGGCAGGTGGATATATCTCGGTGAACACCGGTGCAGCCTCTGACGCCAACTTGACGCCGGTGCCCAAAGAAGCTGCGGACACCTCGTTTGACGCAGCGGCCTGTATCGGATGTGGGGCCTGTGTTGCGGCCTGTCCAAATTCAGCAGCCCAACTATTCACGTCAGCAAAATTGGCTCACCTGAACCTCATTCCACAAGGACAAGCTCAACGTTTCCAACGCACTGAGAACATGGTGGAGACAATGGAGTCATTCTTCGGATCGTGCACAAACCACGGAGAGTGTCACGAAGCATGTCCGAAAGAAATCAGCCTTGATTTCATAGCTTTCATGAACCGCGATTACGTGAAAGCCAAGGTCAAGAATCGGAAACTAGCGGGCCAGAAATAGCCGGGTCTATTTCTGGTGTTTTGCCCACCAAGCATCGAGTCGCTCTAAGGCCGCTGCTTCACCCAATGTTCCTTCAGAACGTTTAAGTTCAAGCAAGAATTTTAGGGCTCGTCCAACATCGGGACCGGGTTGGATTCCAAGATGAGCAATCACTTGGTCTCCATCAATTTCGGGCCGCTCCGCTTTACGGGCATCTTCTCGAGCAAGTTCTGCTATTCGTTGTTCTAGGTCGTTGAGAGCTTCGTGGAGTGCGGCGACCCGACGAGGGTTCCGGGATGTGCAGTCACTGCGCACAAGATCATTTAAGTCACCTAATAGCGCTCCCCCGTCTCGGGCATAGCGACGCACAGCGCTATCACTCCACCCGTCCGTGTACCCCTTGAAGCGACCTGACAGAAACACGAGTTGCGATACCTCGCGAGTCAACTCGTCCTGATAACCCAGCTTCGGCATACGTTTGCGAGTCATTCGAGCACCGACTGCTTCGTGGTGTCTAAACGTGACCCCACCATGTTCATAAGACCTAGTTCGGGGTTTCCCTACATCATGAAACAACGCTGCGAGACGAACACGCAGCCTTGAAGGGCTTTGGCTAGTGACTGCAACCGTGTGAGCAAGAACATCTTTGTGGCGGTGAATAGGATCCTGTTCAAGTCTTAGAGCTGGAAGTTCAGGCAGGTGCTCCTCAGCCCAGCCAGAGTCCACAAGATGCCAAAGGCCATCGCTCGGGTCTTCTTCGATCAACACAGCACTTAATTGATCTGCAGGTTTGGTGTTAATCATGCGATTGCTACAGACTCCATCGGACTAGATTCCCTCTATGGTGCCACGCGGCGCCACCAGAACCACTTCCTACACCAAGCTGACATTTTCGCGTGACTCGATCGTTCGTCCACCTCCACACCCACACAGAGTTCTCAATGCTCGATGGAGCGGCGCGCATACCCGACGCTGTCGCCGCGGCAGTAAACGATGGTCAACCCGCTTTAGGAATCACCGACCACGGCAACATGTACGGAGTTCTCGACTTCTACAAAGGATGCAACCAACACGGCATCAAACCCGTGATCGGGACAGAGGCCTATATGGCTCTGGAAAGCCGCGAAGAACGTCCAGCACGTCGCGGAAGAAAAATGGATGACTCCGGCGGCGACACCGATGACGGTTCGAAACTGTATTACCACCTCACATTGCTCGCAGAAAACAACACCGGCTACAGCAACCTATTGAAGCTATCAAGCCGCGCATTCCTTGAGGGTTACTACTACAAGCCGCGGATGGACTGGGATCTATTCCAACAGCACAGCAGCGGCCTGATCGCCACAACAGGTTGCTTGGGCAGCGTCGTCCAACAAGCTCTCCTAAAAGGCGACTACAAAGGCGCGCTTGATCGCGCTGCTCGGCTTCAAGACATTTTTGGACGCGACAACCTCTTTATCGAACTCCAGGATCACGAAATTCCCGAACAGCGCCGCAACAACCCCCAGCTTCTTGAAATCGCGCGAGCGTTAAACGCACCACTCCTCGCAACAAACGACCTCCACTACACACACCAACACGACGCTATTTCCCACGACGCATTGCTTTGCGTTCAAACCGGTTCGCAGATGAGCGACCCTGACAGATTCAAATTTCACGGTGATCAGCATTACCTCAAATCTGCACGAGAAATGCGAGACCTTTTTTCAGAACTGCCAGAGAGTTGCGACAACACTCTTTGGATCGCTGAACGTGCTGACGTAAATATTGAATTCGGAAACGTTTACTTACCTGATTTTCCTCTCCCCCCAGAATTTGACTCCGACGACGACTACCTGCGACATTTAGCTTTCGAGGGAGCAAAGGCGCGTTGGGGTCATCGACTATCCGACGAAATCGTTGACCGCCTCGGATACGAACTTCGTGTCATCGCAGACATGGACTTCTCTGCGTACTTCCTCATCACTTGGGATCTGATTAGACACGCACGGGAAAACAACATCCGAGTTGGACCCGGACGCGGATCTGCGGCCGGTTGCGCAGTCGCGTACTGCCTCCAAATAACGGATCTAGACCCCATCAAATACGATCTTCTATTCGAACGGTTTTTAAACCCCGGACGAAAATCGATGCCCGATATCGACATGGACTTCGATGACCGTTACCGAGACGAAATGATTCGCTACACAGCGGAAACCTACGGTCGAGAACACGTAGCGCAAATCATTACCTTCTCAACAATCAAAGCCCGAGCGGCGGTACGAGACGCAGCTCGGGTCCTCGGCTACCCCTATGCCGTCGGAGACAAAGTCGCGAAAGCAATGCCGCCACTGGTGATGGGTCGCGACACTCCACTTTGGGCATGTTTTGATCAGAACGATCAGTATGTCGACGGCTTTAAAGCTGCTGCAGAACTACGCCAAATGTACGACTCTGACCCTGATGTGAAACGAGTTGTCGATGTAGCAAAAGGGCTCGAAGGGTTACGACGCCAGGACTCAATTCACGCCGCAGCGGTCGTGATCACCCGCGATCCACTCACCGAATATCTACCAATCCAACGAAAACCAGAATCAGGTGTGGCACCTGAAGACGCACCAGTAGTCACTCAATTCGAAATGAACGGAGTAGAAGAACTCGGACTACTCAAAATGGACTTCCTGGGGTTGCGAACTCTCTCCATTATCGATGAAGCCTTAAAGCTCATCGAAACTGTGACTGGAGCAGCCCTGGATTTAGACCAAATTCCCCTTGACGATGCAGAAACCTTCAGCCTGTTGCAGGCAGGCGACTCATTAGGCGTGTTCCAGTTGGAGTCAGCGCCCATGCGGAGTTTGATGCGCAGCCTAAGCCCCACAAGTTTCGATGACATCGCCGCATTAGTAGCTCTCTACCGACCGGGCCCTATGGCCGCAAACATGCACAACGACTACGCCGACCGCAAAAACGGCAGGAAGCCTACGGACCTACCTCACGGCGACTTAGGCGAAATCCTTGACGACACATACGGCTTAATGATTTACCAAGAGTCCGTCATGCGAGTTGCCCAACGCATTGCCGGATACACCTTGGCCGAAGCAGACGATCTACGAAAAGCGTGCGGAAAAAAGGATCGCCAGTTAATTGCCGAGCAACGCATCAAGTTCGTTGAAGGCACCGTGGCATCCGGATACGACGAGCAGCTCGGTACCGGCTTATTCGACATCATCGAACCATTCGCTGACTACGCATTCAACAAGAGCCACGCCTTCGGCTACGGGCTGATTTCCTACCAAACTGCATATTTGAAAGCGAACTACCGGGTTGAGTTCATGGCAGCAGTGCTAACTGGAGTGAAACACAATCTCGACAAGGCAGGCATCTATTTGAACGACTGCCGGCAGTCCGGCATCGTGGTGGAAGTACCAAACGTCAACCGCAGCGACGTCGACTTCGGTTCTATCGACGGACGCATTCCGTTCGGATTATCAGCAGTACGCAACGTCGGCGAAGGGGTAGTGAGCCCAATCGTCGAAGAACGAAAAGCCAATGGTCCCTACACAGATTTTTATGATTTCTGTGAACGGGTCCCTACATCTGTCCTCAACAAACGCTCGTTGGAGGCACTCATTAAAGCCGGCGCGTTTGAATCATGCGGCCATTCGCGACAAGGCCTGTTGCTAGTGGCTGACCAAATCGTTGACCAAGTTGTTAACCGAAGAAGAGAAGCAGACATGGGCATTCAGACCCTATTCGGCGAACTCGATGACACCAGCAGTAGCTTTGACGAACGAATCGAGGTTCCCGAAGACGAAGTCGACGAGAGAACCATGCTCGCATGGGAAAAAGAAATGCTCGGCTTATACGTCTCAAGTCACCCTTTATATGGACTTGATGCGTCACTGAAACGCGCAACTGACTGCGCTATAGCAGACGCTTCGAACCAACCTCCTTACGAAGACGGACGCGACCCATTCATCACACTCGGTGGTGTGGTATCGAATTTGCAACGCAAATTCACTCGGGGCGGAGATGCGATGGCTGTATTCGATCTTGAAGATCTTCAGAGCTCCATCGAGGTCACCGTCTTCCCACGAACAATGGCTGAGCATGGCCATCAGCTCGACGATGATGCAGTGTTGTTGGTCAGCGGACGAATTGACACTCGTGACGATGAACCTAAGTTCATTGCAAACAAATTGAACTACTTCGAAGTTAAAGCCGGGCCGGCTGAGTTGCGGTTAACCGTGCCATCTCATCAGATCAGCGACAAACTCGTTGCGCAGCTAAAAACTCTTTTGTCGCAGCACCCAGGCGACACCACCGTGTTCTTGCATCTCGGAAAACAAGTAGTTCAACTACCAAATAACTTTCGCGTCGACACCAACAATGGTTTAGCCGGGGAACTCCGAGTGCTCCTAGGGCCTGAAGCCGTCCTAGCTTGATAGGCGTAAACTTTTTATGATCATCATGTTGGTAGTTACCTCAATTGAATGTCATGCTGTGTGTTCATCCACCGGGAGTATCGATGTCCGACGGCGATACACGAAAAGTTAACGAAGAGGTCCTCAAGGACCCGCATGCTAAGTGGCGGCCAATGGAGCAATTCCGCGGCTTCGAGCGCGCGGATCAAATCTGGGTACTCATCGGCATTGGGCTTCTCATTTTGACAATGAACATAGTTTTTGGCTTGGGCGGAAACTCATCAAGCGTCGGTTAATAGTTCAAAATCATCACCTAGAACCTCGTACGATTTGTGAATATGAGTTCTGACGTAACGGTTGTGCTGCCAGACGGCAGCGAGCGGACCCTTGGACCTAACGCCACTGGCGCGGACCTGGCTGCCGATTTAGGTGGGCGTGCAGCCAAAGACGCGCTTATCGCGATAGCAAACGGCATCCAACTCGATCTCAACCAACCGCTACCGGATGGTTCCGACGTGTCGTTGGTTTTCCCCGCCTCCGACGAAGGCCTGGAAGTTCTCCGTCATTCAACCGCTCACGTTCTGGCTCAGGCGGTACTTGATCTCTACCCTGGGGCCACTTTCAGCATTGGTCCCCCGATCGAGGACGGCTTCTACTACGACTTTGATCTACCGAACGACCAAACGTTTAGCGACGAAGACTTAGAACAAATTTCTTCGAAGATGAAAGAGATCGTCAATCGCAAGCAGCCGTTTATTCGTAGCGAGGTCGACCGGGCAGAGGCTGACAAATTATTTGCTGCTCATCCCTACAAACTTGAGATTCTTGACGGCGAGGCAGACGACCCCACATCGGGGCCCGAAGGTGGAGTGATTACCACCTATCGAAACACTGATGAGTTTGTTGATTTGTGCAGAGGTCCGCACGTCCCCGACACCGGGTATCTGGGTCACTTTCAACTGATGCGAGTCGCGGGGGCATATTGGAGGGGCGATGAGAATCGTCAGATGCTGCAAAGGATCTACGGCACGGCTTGGGCAACAAAGAAAGATCTCAAATTACATTTAGAACGGCTCGAAGAAGCAGCGAAAAGAGACCACAGGAAACTCGCCACCGAATTGGACCTGTTGAGTTTCCCATCTGAACTTGGTGGTGGGCTCGCAGTATGGCACCCAAAAGGTGCAATCATTCGCAAACTCATGGAGGACTACAGCCGGCAGCGTCATGAAGAAGGCGGCTACGAGTTCGTCTACACACCTCACCTCGCAAACGAACGTCTTTTTCAAACATCAGGACACCTCGACTTCTACGCCGACGGCATGTATCCCCCGATGGAAATGGATAACGGGACCTACTACCCGAAACCAATGAACTGTCCCATGCATTGCTTGATCTTTGGGCACGGTCAACGCAGCTACAAAGAACTTCCACTGCGATTGTTCGAGTTGGGCACCGTGTACCGCTATGAACGATCAGGCACATTGCACGGGTTGATGCGCATCAGGGGTTTCACTCAAGACGACAGCCACTTGTACGTAGCCCCAGAACAACTTGCTGATGAGATCGCATCGCTTTTGGACTTTGTGTTGTCGGTACTTCGAGCGTTCGGGTTCGACGACTTCACTTTTCATTTATCCACCAAAGACCCAGACAAATATGTTGGATCAGACGAAATTTGGAGCGAAGCAACTGACGCTCTACGCGAAGCCTTAGACCGACACGGAATGGACTACGCAGTGAAAGAGGGCGACGCTGCGTTTTACGGCCCAAAGATTGATATCGACGTAAAGGATGCCATTGGGCGCTCTTGGCAACTTTCCACAATCCAGTGCGATTTTAATCTCCCCGAACGTTTCGATCTCCACTACATCGCAGCTGACGGTGAGCGTCGCAGACCAATCATGTTGCACCGAGCACTTTTCGGCTCAATTGAACGATTCTTCGGCGTCATGGTCGAACATTACGGCGGAGCTTTCCCCACTTGGTTATCCCCGGTTCAAGTTCAGGTACTTGGAGTGCGAGCGGACCACGATCCATTCGCACAAGAAATTGTCGAACGACTGAATTCTGAGGGAATTCGAGCCCACATGGTTGAAGCAGACGAACCATTAGGAGCTCGAATCCGAAAAGGCAAACTCGAGAAATTACCGTACATTTTGGTGGTCGGCGACGACGACGTTCAAAACGACACCGCAGGCGTAAACCCAAGGGGCGGAGAGGTCGAAAGGGACATACCGATCAGCGATTTCATAGAGCGAATCGCCTCAGAAGTTGCCGAAAAGACCTCCGGACCTCAGGTCGCATAGCCGACCTCACGAATCCCCAACTACCCACTACCCTTTTAGACGCTCACCAATTCGCTGTGCCCGTAAGGACTCCGACTAGTTGAAACACCGCTTTCTTTCCACTCTCTTAGCGACAGCTGCCTGCGTGTTGATTTCTACCGCCCCTATGGCGGCTCAAGACGACGTCCCACTGATCGCAGACATGGATATTGAGGCGCTCCTCGAACAGGAACTCAACACCCTCAACGTCGATGATTTTTACCTCCTGGATCATCTCATCGATATCAACAGCAAAGTGAAAGAACAGCAGGGTCGAATGGATGCGGTGCGTGACGAAGCCACCCGCATTTTCGAAAGCTTCGGTGAAATCGAAACCCAAATCCTTCTCGACCGGCAACAATCAGACACCGTTTTGGATAAAGCGTTCGAGCAAGTGGTGCGAACCTACGTCGCCCCAAAGGAGTCCAACAACGAAGAGGCAGGACTTATTGTTAATCCTCCGAAAGATGTCCTTTTGGGAGCCGCTACTCGCGGCGACCTTGCCGATGCGGAATTAATTGCCCCTGCGTCCATTCCCCGGACACTCGATTCTTGGTCTACCGATCAACAAGACCTTGGAGGTCCTTCAATTCTCGTTCTGTTGTTAGAGGAAATGGAACGCAACCAAGCAAACCAAGCCAGCCTGCGTGAAACGCTGAGGGACGAACTTCTTGCATTAGGCGCTCAACTCGAAAACATCGAAGAATCCGAAGCCGAGCTCGAAACAGCCATCCGGGAGCTACGCGCAGAGCTTGTGGCAATTAACGCACGGGAGATCGAATGGGATGCCGAAAACATCACCCCAGAAACCATCATTCTTCCATCCTCTGCTCCGATCACATCTGGGTGGGGTCGACGCTGGCATCCAATTCTTCGGAAAATGCGTATGCATTACGGAACTGATTTTGATGGTGAACGGGGAAGCCCAGTCTGGGCTGCACATCAGGGAGTAGTTGAAACAGCTACATACATGAAAGACTTCGGTCGCGTCGTTGTGCTCAACCACGGGAACGGGTTCAGCACGTTGTACGCCCACCTCAACAAAATCCACGTCAAGTACGGTGAAACTGTGCGTCAAGGTCAACGAATAGGCGACATCGGGTCGTCTGGTCTCTCAACGGGCCCTCATTTGCATTTCGAAATACGAGTCGATCATGTATTACGCAACCCCAGGAAGTACCTTCCTTACTAATGGATGCTCTCCTGTTCTCACGCAAAGAAGCTCGCTATGTAGCTGCAATGGCAGCTGCGCGCATTAAACCGGGCGCAGGGGCCTCTGTGGGCCCTTTGAAACTCACCCAATTAGACCCGCCTGAGCTTCCCGGGGACGGTTGGGAACACATCAGCACTCGTCTTGCGGGAATCTGTGGATCAGACCTGGCAACCATTGACGGTCAAGCCTCACGCTATTTCGAACCTTTGGCGTCTTTCCCATTTGTGCCTGGTCACGAAGTCGTCGGCGAGCGAGCTGACGGCAGCCGTGTCGTACTTGAACCTGTACTTGGGCCAGAAACTCGAGGCGAAGTCCCAGCTTGGCCTGGAGCAGCGCAGGCAGACGGCAACGACTACGGACACCTCGCCGCAGGGAACCTGGAGCCGGGTTTACAAACGGGTTCTTGTTCGAGTACCGGGGGCGGCTGGTCAGAGATGTTCGCCGCGCATCACAGCCAACTCCATCCCGTCGCAGATGATCTCAGCGACGAGGGGGCGGTGATGATCGAACCCACCGCGGCTGGAGTGCACGCTGTGTTACGAGGCAATGTCCCCGAGGGTGGCACTGTTGCCGTAATCGGGGCGGGCACGATGGGTCTTACAGCTATAGCGGCTCTCCGAAAGTTCACCCAAGTAGATGCCATTGTGGTCGCTGCTCGCTATCCGCATCAACACAAGGCGGCCCGCCTACTCGGCGCGGACCTCACCGTTGTACCCGAAGAACTCGGGCGGGCGATACGCCGCTCAGCAGGTACCCGAGTGATTGGATCAACTCTAGGTTCGGGTGTGGACGTGACTATCGATGCCATCGGATCCTCTAATTCATTGACCGACGCCATAGCGTTCACTCGCCCGCGAGGACGAGTAGTGCTACTAGGCATGCCGAACCAAGTTGACATGAACCTCACAGCGCTGTGGCATCGCGAAACCGAGCTGGTTGGTGCGTACTGCTACGGAACCGAACACGCGCATGCTGACTGTCACACGTTCGAATTAGCAACAGATTTGGTGACTGAACTCGGCTTAGGGCGGCTCGTGAGCGAGGTCTTCCCTTTGAGTGACTACAAAACTGCTATTGAGCATGCCGCTCAGGCAGGTCCGCGCGGCCTCATTAAAGTGGCATTTGATCTGCGCAACGACAGCTAGTCAATAAGTCGAGCCAGCAAAGATCGAACCCTACGGTCAATCTCGTCTCTGGTTTCGCGAACAAACTCAACTGGCTGCCCCGCCGGGTCTTCCAGCTCCCAATCCTCATAGCTAACCCCAGGAAAGATCGGGCACGCGTCGCCGCAGCCCATGGTGACAACTACGTCGGATTGTTCGACTTCAGATGGGTCAAGCTTCGACGGTTGGGCATCAGTGACGTTTATGCCCCATTCCTCAAGCACTGTGAGAGCTGCTGGGTTCACCTGCTGACCGGGAGCAGAGCCGGCTGATCTGACTTCTACCCGTCCCATGGCGTGGTGCCGCAAGAGGGCGGCAGCGATTTGGCTACGTCCGGCGTTGTGGACGCACACAAAAAGCACTGAGGGGGTATCACTCATTTTGGGTGAGTGACTCTCATGACACCAACGGCGAGTAGGCATCCGATGATTTGGCAGAGGATGAACATCGGTGCACTTGAGGGTTGGATCCCTGCGAAGGTATCTGAGAAGGTCCGAGCGATTGTGACTGCCGGGTTGGCAAAACTTGTTGAAGATGTGAAGAAGTAGGCGCCTGCGATGTAGGCGGCGACTGATATCGCGACCCAGTGGTCTTTGCGTGAGCGGACCACTCCGATAATGACCATGAGGAGACCGAAGGTAGCGATGACTTCTGATAGCCATAGTGCGGGGTCGGAGCGGTCTCGAGTTGACCAGTTGATGGCATCGAGTTCGAAGATGACGTTCGCGGCCATGACACCCAAGATCCCGCCTACGGTTTGCACCAGCACGTAGCAGGCCGCAGTTTTGTTATCGATGTCGCCTTCTAGTCGCGCCCAAAGCGTCACAACGGGGTTGAATTGAGCACCGGATACGCGACCAAAGGTCAGGATCAAACATGTCAATGCGCCTGCTGTTGCGAAGCTATTTTCTAATAGCTGGAGGCCCACATCTGTGCTCAGGTTCTGTGCCATGATGCCTGAACCCACTACGGCTAACAGCAGAAAGAATGTTCCAACAAACTCCGCTGTCAGTCGTTTGGGCAAATCGGTAGGCATCAACTCATTCTGTCATTTTCAAGTAATCAGAAGAAAACAGGATGGTAAACGGTGTCGTGGTTACTGCAGCGTTTCAGCGACTTCGTGGGCCAGGTACGTCAAGATCATGTCCGCTCCTGCTCGTTTGATAGCAGTGAGATGTTCGAGCGCAGTTGCTAGACCGTCAATCCACCCATTTTGGGCTGCTGCTTTCAGCATCGCGTATTCACCGGATACGTGGTATGCGGCTAACGGCAAGTCGAACTCGGATCGGGCGTGCGCGATGACGTCTAAGTATGCGAGGGCTGGTTTCACCATGACAATGTCAGCGCCTTCAGCAATGTCGAGTCGAATTTCTTCCATGGCTTCACGCCCATTGGCGGGATCTTGTTGATAGCCCTTTCGGTTTCCTCCGCCAGTGATGGTGACGTCTACTGCGTCTCGGAACGGTCCATATTCAGAAGAGGCGTACTTCGCTGAATACGCCATGATCGGGAGTTGTTCGTATCCGTTTGCATCAAGTGCCTGACGGATAGCTGCGACTTGCCCGTCCATCATTCCAGATGGAGCGACCATGTCCGCTCCTGCTTCGGCTTGGGCTAACGCAACTTTTTGGTACAGCTCTAATGTTGCGTCATTGTTCACTTCGCCTTGTGGTGTAAGCACACCGCAATGCCCATGATCGGTGTACTCGTCGACACATAAGTCAGCTATCGCGACGATGCTGTCACCGTGGTCATCTCTGAGGTTCTTTAACGCAACTTGGACAACACCATCAGGGTTCCACGCTTCGCTGCCGGTCGGATCTTTGCGTCCTGGTAATCCGAAGAGGACCACCCCTGGGATTCCCAGACCCACGAGCTCTTTTACCTCGGCGCGTATTGATTCTTGTGTGTGCTGCATTACCCCGGGGAGTGATTCGATGGGTTGGGGCTCGTCGATGTCTTCTCGAACAAAGACGGGGGCAATTAGATCGTCGACACTGACGCTGGTTTCTGCGACAAGTCGACGCAGTGTCGGTGTTTGTCGCAGCCGGCGCATGCGACGATTTGGAAAGCTCACACCCCTAGCCTACGGGGCTTGAAGCATGCAATTCACTCCAGAACCTGCCCACTCCAAGATTCGCCCGTGAAACTAGGTTTGATCTCCAAAATTCTTCCCCCGACGCGAATACTGATTCCGCCGAGGGCGTCAGTCGGAGGGTTGATCGCTGACCACATGCGGCTTCGAGTGCCCTTGCTGGCTACTTCGAAGCTCATGTCGTCGATAAGCACCTCACCGTTGACGAAACAGTCCTGAGAGAAACCATTCTCGGTTTGTTGGGGCTCTGCGGCGTGCTCCCATTCAAGGTCCAAGCCAACTCCGGTGCGGATCCCCCA
>CEUM01099815.1_pt1 | contig 16182 bp, 15 predicted proteins | sample 356421 | NCBI WGS metagenome assembly CEUM01 (sample SAMEA2622716, study PRJEB7988) | marine metagenome | biome: marine biome (ENVO:00000447); feature: surface water layer (ENVO:00002042); material: "saline water (ENVO:00002010), including plankton (ENVO:xxxxxxxx)" | depth 5 m | reverse complement strand
CCCGAAAAAAGCCAAAGCCTCCAACGAGGTGAGCGCGCTTTCCGGTGAAGCCATGAAGGCTTTTGCACAACGCGCAGAAAGTCCCGACACCTCTCACCTCACGGTGGTGGATGAAAACCGTCTCGTCATCAGCATTACCTTTACCATCAACTACCCCTTTGGCTCGGGGATTGTCGCCAAAGGAACAGGTGTTTTACTGAACGACGAAATGGACGACTTTGCCATCGCCCCTGGGGTTCCCAATGCATACGGACTCGTCGGTGGCAAGGCAAACTCCGTTCAACCTCTCAAAACACCGCTTTCGAGTATGACGCCTTTTGTGGTCACCCAAGACGAGAAGTTAACCATGGCCGGCGGCTCCCCCGGTGGCAGCACCATCATCACCACTTCTTTACAATTGATTTTGAATGCGTTGGTCTACGACATGAACGCAGCCCAAGCCATCCACGCACCCAAGATACATCACCAATGGCTCCCCGATCATACCGACGTAGAACCCTTCGGCTTAGATGCGGCCACCAAGAGAGATTTAGAAAAACGAGGCCACACCTTCAAAAACCGAGACCCCTGGGGAAATGCGAACCTCATCATTCAAAGAAAAGACGGTCAACTCGAAGGCTGTGCCGATCCTCGCGCAGAGGGCGAGGCCATGGGCTTTTAAAGCCTCGATCGTCGCGATCGGCACAACACAAACAAATAAAGAAGGGTGAGGGGTGCACTGGCTGCGTTCGAAGAACGACAGTCACACCCTGGTGTTTTCGGCTCTGTCTGCGACGCCGAAAATATCCAGTCCTGCTCAGTTATTTGAAGCCAGCCCATGGGACCACTGGCATTTATTTGGGCCGAAACTTTTAAACCCTCGTGTCGGCTTTCAAATACGTCCGCTTGGGCGACCAAGAGCACTTCGCCGGCCCCTAGTTCATTGATCTGTAACTCCAAAGTGGACTGCGTTGTTTCCTGCACCAATTGTCCATCTTGAAAGGCTGCCAACCATGTGATCCCTGCTCCGTGCTCAGCCGTCACCAGCAAAGACGCGCCCTTCGGTGCGTACGTCACCGTTGGCCGTTGCGCAAAAGGTGCGGCCAAACCATCGCCCCAATACGCGTTTTGCCAAAACAAATATGGCTGGTTGTAGAACCAACTCTCCGCCGCCGTATAGCCGGCATCGTAAAGGAAATAGGCGCCCATGTTTGGAAAAGAGTTATTGAGTGGCTCGTCCACCGTGCCATGAACCTGAGAAGCGCCAAGAGCAATGAAATGGCCAATGGCCGTCTGGATTTCATTTTCCGGGCAACCCTCATCCGAACACTGCCAATTGGCGGGAACTGCACCATAAGACGTGACATTATCGACCATCGCAGCCGGATGAAAATTTAATTGGGGCAACACATCGTGGAGCAACTCCGCCCCCGTAAAAAAGCCCACCAGGTTGTCGGGCAATAAAGCCCCATCGTGGGTGCTGATGAATTCACTCGCTCTGCCCTTGGCAGTTAATACGTCTGCTAAAAAATTGGCCTCGGGATCGCGTACCTGCCGGGCTTCGGACACACCACGCATGGCAACCCATTTCGCACTCACAGGTTCCGCGGTTTCACCAGCAAGTGCGTTTTCTAACAACGACAAGCTGTCAACATGCCGCATGCCTTCCAAATGAAAAGCCACAGACATTTGGCCCGAAAATGATTCGGTGTTTGCAACAAAATCCGCGTTGCCCGGCAACAACAAACTGCGCACTAAGGTAGAGGTGGCATTGTAGTTTTCATCACCCAAGGAACGCCAAGCAAAGTCGGGAACCGGGTTTTCGGTCCCCACAAAAAGCGGATTTCGCACAGTGGGCAGTTGGACGTTGTCTTCCATAAGATGGGCCGAAGGCATAAAACGCTCGCCTTCGTGGCTCAGAAAAAATGTTTGTAACAGCGACACCAAACTGACGCGGTGGGTTTCATTGGCCAAGACCACACGGTGCGGCAGATGGGAGCTCAAGGCAAAGGCCCAAACATCTTGGGGCGAAAGACCTTCTAAGCAACCCTCTAAAGATGGCACCCAATTTTCCATAAACGCTGCCATGGATATGGTTTTATTTTCCAAATCCCCAAGGATGATCGGGCAAAAATGAGCGGTTGGAATTTGTCGAAGGGTGGCGTAACGGTTCGCCACCTCAATGCTTTGGGGATGCTCCGCATCGTACACCAAAAGCACCTGATGGGGCCCCAAGCCCGCTTGGCCCGGTGTTGCAATGGCCCAAGCCCAAAAGAGCACCGCCAACTTTGTCAGACGTGACGGTCTTCTAGTCTTCAAATGCACGCTTCACAATGTCAGCAAAAACCCAAACATCTTCGTAAGAGTTGTACAGTGGTACCGGTGCCACCCGAATCACATCGGGGGAACGGAAATCAGTGATCAACCCTTCGGCGGACATGCGCTCATTCACGTGCTTGGCGTTTTCTTTAAATTTCAAAGACAATTGACAACCACGTCGCTCAGGATCTTTGGGCGTGATAATTTCAAAAGGTGCATTCTCAATTTGTGACAACAAGTGCTCCAGATAAGCCGTGAGCTTGATGGATTTGTCTCTGAGGTTTTCCCGGCCCGCCTCATTCCAAACTTTGAGTGCTTCGTAATGCACCGCCATGGCCAAAACCGGCGCGTTTGAAAGTTGCCAACCCGGCGCACCATCTTGTAACTCAAAATGCTCCATCTTGAATCGGCTTTGCGGGTCTGTGCCCCACCAGCCTTCAAACCTTGGCATGTCGGGTTTGTTGCGGTGGTTATCATGAACAAAAGCACCTGCCACACTGCCCGGACCGGAATTGAGATACTTGTAGGAGCACCAGCAAGCAAAATCTACCTGCCAGTCATGCAGCTCCAAAAGTACATTACCCGCCGCGTGGGCCAAGTCGAACCCAGCCATGGCGCCTGCCCGATGGGCGGCCTGCGTAATACGTTCGAGATCGTAAAATTGACCCGTATAATAATTGACACCCCCGAGCATCACCGTGGCCACCGAATCACCCTCTTCTTCTAAATACTTTTCAATGTCTTCGGTGCGAAGCGTATGCTCGCCTTCTCTTGGCTTTAAGATCACCACCGCTTTGTCAGGATCGAGCCCATGACAACGGGCCTGGGAAGCCACAGCATAGCGATCAGATGGGAAAGCATTCTCCTCGATGACAATTTTATAGCGCTCTGGTGTGGGGCGATAAAAAGAAACCAGCAAGAGGTGTAAGTTCACTGTTAGCCCATTCATGGCCACCACTTCATGCGGGTGCTTGGCCCCCACCACCGGCATTAGCAGTTCAGCAAACCGTTCGTGATAACCATACCAAGGATTGCGCCCATCAAAATGGCCTTCAACCCCGTACTTTGCCCAATCTTCCAATTCGACCCAAAGCGCGTCTTTGGCTTTTTGAGGTTGTAACCCTAAAGAGTTGCCGCAGAAATAGCGGTAAGGCGTGCCATCTTTTTGCGTTGGGAAAATAAAACGCTTTCGAAACGACTGCAGCGGGTCTGTATCGTCGAGAGTTTCAGCGTAAGAGCGGGTGTTGGCAAATTCAACCATGGGTTTATCCGTCGTTTTCTACCAATTGGGCTTCGTAAAGCATGGGCCAAGAAGGCACGGCATCACTTTTCACCGGTGGTAATTGCAGGTTCAATAAATAAATTCCTTCTGACAACTCTTTGGGAATGTTGCACAGCTCTGTAATGGTGCGTGCTTTGGCTTCGCCTGTGGGCTCATCGGTTTTATTTTCGAGTTCCCAAAAAATGCGATGGGCACACACCCCTCCCCCATCATCTTCGCGATCCACACTGGGGATATCGGTGAGCAAATGAGAGGCGCCCATGGCTCGAATCCAACCCATGGCCTGATCAGTGAAGTAGGGCGGATTTCGACCACTAAATAACGCAGCCTCATCCCTAAAAAAGTCTTTGCAAGCGCGAATGACAAAAGCAGGAGGAGACAAGTCAAAGGTGTTGCTTTTTTGCCAAGCATTTTCCAACGCCCGCGCAGTGATCACCCAATCCTCTCCGTCGTGTTGTCCAGAATAAGTCTCTTTCACGTCTTTCAGCCGCACTGGCGCTACATCCAAAAGCATGGTGAGCATCAAAGGTGCTGGCAAAGCATTGGTCACTGGGATTCGTGCGTCGGTAATGTGGCCAACGCCTTCGGTGTGTGTTCCGTTTCCATGGGGGGCAATGTGAAGGACCTCGCAATTCACCGAACCACCCCGGCGCGTGTCCCCGACAAACTCACCCGCTTCGACGGGGGTGGAAGTGGCCGCGGACAAATAAAATGCAGACACCGTCGGTTCTTCGTTGGGAACAATTTGGTGCGCCAACGAGATGGGCTTACTCGTATCTGCCATGATCCAATTGTTTTCAAATTGAAAACGCACCCACATTACATTCACCTACAAATAATGCTTTTCGTCCAAGCCTAAGAAGGCCAGAGCTGATTTATAATTGAGCCAGGAACGTTGATCTTGCGTGAGATGGCTCATTTTTTCAATCAATGCGCCTGGTCGGTGCTCTCCCAACGGAAATGGGTAATCCGTCCCCAGCGCAATACGTTGCACACCCACTTTTTTGATCAACAACTTAAGGGCATCCTCATCGTGAACCAAAGAATCAATATAGATTTTTTTCAACCATGAAGAGGGCAGGCTTTGACTGTCGGTTTGACACAAGTCCGGACGAACATTAAATCCGTGATCGATCCGACCAATGGTGGCCGGAAAGGAGCCGCCACCGTGTGCGAAGCAGATTTTGAGGTCTGGGTATTTATCTAACACCCCACCCATGGTGAGAGAGCAGTAGGCCAAAGCAGTCTCCGCCATCATGCCCACCAACCACGGGGTCCAATACTTGCTCATGCGGTCCCGAGCCATCATGTCCCAAGGATGAATAAAGATGGAAGCCCCTAGGTCTTGAGCCGTGGCCCAAAACTCATCGAGCGCTGGATCGTCTAAATTGCGTCCATTCACGTTCGATCCGATCTCAATACCAGGCATGCCTAGTTTTTTGACCGCACGTTCCATTTCAAAACAGGCCAGTTGCGTCTCCTGCAGCGGCACTGTGCCCAAGGCAATGAACCGCGTGGGGTGCTCCGACACAACTTGTGCCAAATGATCGTTAATGTATTTGGAGGTCTCGCTGGCGTGTTCGGGTTTCGCCCAGTAATTGAACAACACGGGAATGGTGGACAACACCTGCACACTTACCCCATCTTTGTTGCATTCTTCGAGCCGCTTTTCCACATCCCAACAATTGGATTCAATCACCCGAAAGCGTTCGGGCCCCTTCATCATACAGGCGGTACAAGTTGTGGGATCATGATCCAAATGGATGAAATCGCCATACCCAAATTTTTTAGCATAGTTGGGAATGTCTGGAGGTATAATATGGGTGTGTAAATCAATCTTCATGGTTCAACTCATTTAGTGAAAAAGCTCGCATCACCGAGTCCTTGAACTCGGACCCTCACTCTCTGGTTATCGCTCAGTGCTACGGCTGCGGTGGCACCGCCGGCCAACACAATTTGGCCGGCCTTCAAACCGCGATCACGCGTGGCCAACATGTTCACCAATGCCGCCAAAGATTTCAATGGGTGCTCAAAGATGGCTGCCGACGAACCGATTTGTGCCGGCTCTCCGTCCACTTCTAAAACCATTCCTAAATTACCCAGTGGCACGCTGTCCACTGGATGCAACTCGGTGCCCAAGACAAAACGGGTTGACGAAGCGTTATCGGCAACCACATCATTTAGGGTAAACTTAAAATTTTCGTACCTGGAATCGATCACTTCTAAGGCCGCACAAACCCCTTTAACCGCTAAGGCCACTTGCGCAGACGTGGTGGGCCCCTTGATGTCTTCGGCCATGATAAATGCAACTTCGGGCTCTACACGGGGGTGCCCATAAACAGATAAATCTAAAGTGCCCCCGTCATCCAAAAGCATATCGGAAGTTAGATGCCCATAGATGGGTGAGTCCACCCCCATTTGCTCCATCTTTGCTAAGGAAGTGAGGCCCATTTTCATGCCCACCAAAGGTGCACCCTCATCGATGCGTTTTTGAATTAACGCTTCTTGAATGTCGTAAGCTTCCACCATCGAAAAAGAGGTTTCAGCTGTCAGCATGGGGACCTGATGTCCGCTGCGAGCGGCGGCGTGCAATTGTGACGCAAAGCTGTTTTTTTGTTCTGTGCTTAAGCTCATCGGTTTGTTCCTTTTTGAAGATCTAAGGCCACATCGACAATCATGTCTTCTTGGCCCCCCACCATTTTGCGGCGTCCTAATTCCATTAAAATATCCCGGGAGTCCACCCCAAATTGTCGAGACGCTTTTTCGGTATGCAGTAAAAATGAAGAATACACACCGGCAAAACCAAGCATCAATGCATTGCCATCGGTTTGCACGGGTCTTTGCTGCAAAGGCCTGACCAACGTGTCTGCGCAATCCATGAGCGGATACAAGCCAACGCCGGTTTCAATACCCATGCGATCACAAACCGCAATCAAGACTTCTAACGGGCAATTGCCCGCACCCGCGCCCATGCCGGCCACCGAACCGTCAACGCGATCGGCGCCATTTTCAATGGCTAAAATGGTATTAGCCACACCCAGCCCGAGGTTGTTGTGGTTGTGAAAACCCACTTCGACGCCCAAGTTGTCTTTGAAGGCTCGAATGCGTTCGGCAGTCTCATCCATCAACAAAGCCCCCGCAGAATCCACCACGTACACACAGTGAGCGCCGTAGCTTTCCATGAGCTTGGCCTGTTCCACCAATTGGCTGGTGGAAGTTTGGTGGGCCATCATTAAAAAGCCCACCACATCGAATCCCATTTGGCGCGCGGTTTCGATGTGTTGTTTTGAAATATCCGCTTCGGTGCAATGGGTGGCAATGCGAATGGTATGGACCCCGCAATCTTTGGCCATCTTCATATCTTCAACCGTGCCAATGCCGGGTAATAAAAGCGCGGCCAACTTGGCGTGATCAAGGACCTCTCTCACGGCTAACAAATAGTCTGATTCTTTGTGGCGTGAAAAACCATAATTGAACGAGTTACCATTAAGACCATCCCCATGGCTGACTTCGATCAAATCCACTTTTGCCTCTTCAAGCTTTTCCGCGATGGTGACCATATGTTCGATGGTGTACTGGTGCCCCAAAGCATGCATGCCATCACGGAGTGTGGCGTCTTGAATAATGACCTTCTTTTTACTCATCTCAAACACCTGCCTTTAGTTGGTGTTGTGCCTTCAGCTCACCCATTTGCAACGCCGCTGAGGTCATGATGTCGAGGTTGCCCGCATATTTTGGCAAATAGTGCCCTGCGCCTTCGACCTCTAAAAAGACAGAAACCTTTAAGCCTTTTTGCGTGCCATGATCGGGGTGACTCAAACCGTTTTCTTCAAAACTTTCGAAAACGGGTTCCTGAACCAAACGGTATCCGGGTACATATTCTGAAACACGCATTACTGCATCCTTGACCGCGGCCGTAAGGGCCTCTTGCTCCATAGAATCGCACAACATGTGCACCGTATCGCGCATGATCAAGGGTGGTTCCGCCGGATTGAGTACGATGATGGCCTTGCCATGGGTGGCCCCGCCCACCACTTCGAGCCCTTTGGCGGTGGTTTCAGTGAACTCGTCGATATTCGCCCGGGTTCCCGGCCCGGCACTTTTGGATGAGATCGATGCGACGATCTCTGCCAAGTGAACCTTGGTGTGCTGGCTGATGGCCCACACGATAGGAATGGTGGCTTGGCCCCCACAAGTCACCATGTTGACGTTTTCGGCCTGTAAATGTGTCTCTAGGTTGGCAATGGGGACCGCATAAGGACCGATGGCTGCCGGGGTCATATCGATCAAATGACGACTTTCCCCTTCCAGCATTTTGGCATGGGCCACGTGAGCTTTCGCTGAGGTTGCATCGAAAATGATACGAATATTTTCATAGCAGGGCGCCGACATCAGCCCCTCTAAACCTTCGTGGGTGGTGAACACGCCCATGCGCGACGCCCGGGCCAAACCGTCAGAATTTGGATCAATGCCCACCATGGCCAAGAGCTCGAGGTGCTGGCTTTGCTTGAGTATTTTCACCATCAAATCGGTTCCAATATTTCCAGAACCAATGATGGCACATCCCATTTTTTTGGTGGTCATCTTGCCCACTCCTCTTCGTCAAAACGACAGGACACGCTGCCCAGGCCCGAAATGAGAACCTCTATGTGATCGCCTTGAGCCACCGGTACCACAGGGCCCAACGCCCCCGACAGAATTACTTCGCCCGCCTTAATGCGGACACCCATCTTGCCCAATGTGTTGGCCAGCCATACCACCGCATGAATGGGATCGCCCAAACACGCCAAACCTGCACCAGTGCTTTTCACCCGGCCATTTTGCAAGAGCGACAGACCACACAAATCTAAATCTACTTTGCTCAAGGCCCGTGGCTGATTGCCCAAAACAAAAAAGCCGCTGGAAGCATTGTCAGCGATGGTGTCTTCATATTTGATCTTCCAATCGGTAATGCGCGAATCGATTATTTCAATGGCCGGCAGCAGATAGTCGGTGGCTGAAATCACATCCAATGGCGTCACGCCGGGTCCTTCAAGGTCTTTCTTGAGAACAAAAGCGATTTCGCCCTCCACGCGCGGTTGGAGCATTAACTGGATGGGGGCCACCTCCCCGTGGGTCACCATCATGTCATCGAGTAAAAATCCGAAATCAGGTTCGCTCACATTGAGCCAATTTTGTACCGCTTTACTGGTAATGCCTATTTTTCGTCCCACCAAACGGGCGGGGCGACCATGAAGCCCCTGACGGAACCGTTGGCGCATATTGTGAATTTGAATGTCGTACGCTTCACTCACCGACAGATCTTCTTTGTGCTGTGTCAGGGGCTCGCAAGGCACTTTTGACTGTTGTGCACTCCAGAGCATCTCGGCCAAAGGTAATATATTTTCGTTGTCCAACTTTTCCTCCCCTAAGCTTTCGGCAAGTGTGCAATGGCTTTCATCTCGATCAACAAATTAGGGTGCGGCAATTGCTTCACCGCCACCGTGGTGCGAGACGGCCCATTTTGCGCCTCGAAAAATTCATTATATACTTGGTTGTATCCCTTGAAATCTTCCATGTTCACCAAGAAGGTGGTCATGTCCACCACATGCTCCAAGTCGGCACCGGCGGCCCGAAGAATCACCTGAATATTTTGGATGACCGCACGGGTTTGTGCCGCGATGTCTAAAGTGACCGTGCCGTCTTCATTTTGCGTCACCCCTTCATGCGAGTTGTCAGGCCGTCGCGAAGAAACGCCAGAAACAAAAATTAAATCCCCAACCCGTTTGGCGTGGGGGTACTGGGCCAAGGCCCCGGCTCTGTTCTCTAAAATAATACTTTCAGTGGACATACATCACATCTTGATACAAATGGTTTTACTTTCGCTGTAGAACTCTAAAGAGTGCCGCCCGCCTTCACGACCGATGCCACTGTTTTTGACACCGCCAAAAGGGGTACGCAAATCGCGCAGGAACCACGTGTTCACCCAAACCATGCCGGCCTCTACCGACTGGGCCACGCGATGTGCTCTTTTGAGATCTTCAGTCCAAATGGCCGCCGCCAACCCATACTCGGTGTCGTTGGCCATGTGGATGACTTCTTCTTCTTCTTTAAACGGGGTGAGATGGCAAAAGGGGCCAAAGATTTCTTCTTTTTGAACCCGGGCCGTTTCGGATAAGCCAGTGGCAATGGTGGGTTCAACCCAAAAACCGTTCTCAAAGCCCTGGGGTTGCGCGGTAACACCACCCGTAAGGAATGTGCCACCTTCTTGCTTCACCAAATCGAAATAAGACTGCACCTTATCTCTGTGCACCTGTGAAATAAGGGGTCCCATGGAGGTGGTCTCTAATTGGGGATCGGCCAACACCAACCCGCGTGCTTTTTCGGTGAGTGCTTCTGCGAAACGATCAAAGATACTTTCGTGAACATAAACACGCTCAGAACACAAACAAACTTGACCGCAATTGGAAAACACCGATCGCGTGGTCCCCTCGAGCGCTTTATCAAAATCAGCATCACCAAAAACCACTGCCGGGTTTTTCCCTCCCAACTCAAAAGAAAGGGGCTTAATGTGGGCAGCGGCACGCGCCATAATGGCCGACCCCGTGCGGCTTTCGCCGGTAAAGGTAATGGCGGCCACATCTGGGTGGGTCACCAAAGCATCCCCCACACATTCAGGTCCAAACCCGTGAACCACATTGTACACGCCTGCGGGCACGCCCACTTGTTCCATCACTTCCCCGAGTAAGGTGGCAGTGGCGGGAGTTTCTTCGGAGGGCTTCACGATCACGGTGTTCCCCATGGCCAACGCAGGGGCAACCTTCCATGTCATCAATAAAAGGGGCAAATTCCAAGGACAAATCACCCCCACCACGCCCACCGGCATTTGCTGCACATAATTCACGGCACCCTGGCCGTCTGGGGTGTGGGTAAAAAAGGAATCGGAACCCATGGAGGCTGCCATTCTGGCAAAAATGCGGAAATTCGCGGCCCCTCTTGGAATATCGATCTGACTGGCCAAGGAGATGGGCTTTCCGGTGTCCGCCATTTCGGCCGCCAAGAACGCATCAAAACGCTCCATGATGGTGTCGGCCACTTTTTCAAGCAAGGCCACCCGATCCCCCAGGCTCATTTGACCCCAAGGACCATGAAGCGCCTTTTTGGCACACTGAACAGCCTCGTCCACGTCTTCAATGCTGTTTTTCACCACCTTGGCGTAAGGCACGCCCAAAGCAGGATTGAAATTGTCGAATTGCGACCGGTTCTCTGGGCCAATCCAGCGCCCGCCAATCAATGAAGGGATGGTTTTCATAGGGGGTCCTTTAGGTTGCAAAAGTGACCCCATTCAAACATTTTCAGAAAGCTTTGAAAAGGGGCCTGCACGTCGATTCTCGTTCGAAAATATGGACTAATTAGATAAAGAATTTGTACCAAAGTCCAATCTTGTCAATTGTAGGTTATGAGTGATCTTTTCCACGACCAAACCCAAAAAAACAACGCACGAGAAAAGCGGCGCGCGCACATTTTAAAAGCCGCCCACGCTCTCGTAGGGGCGAAAACCAGTGAAGGCTTCGACCCTGTCCACGACCAGCTCTGCGCGGTGGATGTGGTGATGGTGGCCGGGGCGCCCTGGCTCCAAGATGGACTGGCCCGTGACTACATCAAAGATGAAGCGGGCTACAAAAAAATCGGCGGCAGTGCCAATTCGCCTGCCATGCCCTATTTCTTTCGCAGTCAGCACAATCTCATCCATTATCTCAAGCGCAAAAATTTCTACATCCCTAGAGGGGGCGCACCAGCACCCGTCCCTGGCATGGTCTGCTTTTTTGAATGGGAAGATCGCGGTCGGTTTAACTTCAAGCCCGATCGAAGTGGCGTCATTTTAAAAACGGACAACAACACGGTCTCTCAGGTGGTGCTGACACGGCCTGTTCTCGATGCAGGAAAAACCGTGGGCTACCGGGTGGTGCGCCTTAAGGTTGTTGAGGGCGACGCCATGGAACGTGCCTTGGTGGGCTATGCAGACCTTCCTTAAGGGACGACTGGCATTTCTACCACTCGGCATTTTTCGTGCTCAATAAATTTTCGGTTATCGGTACACACCAAAATACTTTTATTGTCCTCTACGCGTCGGTAAATGGCTTGCTCTGTAAGTTTGATTTGAGCCCAGCTCATGGCGCGAAAAGGCTCTGCCAAAATGTAATAATTTACCGGCATGGCAAAGCATCGCGCCACCGATAACAAATGTATTTTCTGAGCCGTTAAGGCCGTGAGGCGTTGTTGTGCGTTCTCTGACAACTCGAACTCTTCTAAAACCACAGAAGCGCGCTCATTGGCCTCATCGAAGGTCATTCCATTCATGCATAAAGGAACCACTAAATTTTGTTGCACCGTCAGATTCGAAAGAGGGGGTGCGTGAATACAAGAGTATCCAATGGTTTGTCGCAGCCGCATTAATTCATCGTGGTCCAAAGAAGAAACGTCTTCGTCATGAAGGTAAATCTTCCCTTGGGCTTCAGCGCAAAACCCCATCAACGCTCGAAGGGCTAGGCTTTTGCCCACGCCAGGTGGCCCATGCAAACAGACCAGCTCGCCGGCGTTAACCTCTAAAGAAAGCTCGTGAACATGGCCTCGTCCCAGTTCTTTAACCGTTAAATTGTCTAACCGGCACCATACACTCACGTTGCAATCCTTAAAATGATAACCAGACCACCATCACCACGGCTTCAATGGCAACCACCGCCGTGAATGAATTCACCACGGCAGCCAAAGTACGTCGCGGCACATCGGTACTGTCCCCTTCAGCAGAAAGACCTTGTCGAGCTGCGACCCCTGCGACAGCTACGGCCATCAAGGCCGTTTTACCCAGAGCCATGGCAATGTCCCCCAACGCCATAGAGCGAAACAATGTGTCGAACAAATAACCAAAAGCCGAAATGTGCATGAACGCCGCCATACCAAAACCCGCCACAAATGCCACACTAATAAATATGACGGTTAAGCCCATCACCGCCGTGACCGCCCCCACCATGCGTGGCCAAACCATGTAGGTGAGCGGGTCAACACCCACCCCCATCATGCCTACCATTTCACCGCGTACGGTCATGGTTCCCAACTCGGCAGCAATGGCCGTTCCCGAACGCGCAATTACCACGAAGGCCACCAAAATGGGGCCCAATTCTCTCAGGATCAGCAACACAAAAAGATCGCCCATGAAGCGCGCTGCGCCCACCTGCGGTAAGTAAGACACGGACTGCACAATGACCAAAATGCCCACCGCAGCACCTAAAAACGCGATCAAAGGAATGGCGTCCACGCCGGTGAAAAAGATTTGTTTGCGCGCCACGTCCCACACCACTTTTTTGGCCGACCCCTTCAAACTCAAGGCCCGACGTGTGGTTGCGGTGATCATGGTCAAGGTATTCATATTAATCTACCAGTTTGGGGTCCAAGGCATCGCGCAAGGCGTCGCCCGCCACATTGAGAGCATAAATAATTAAAAACATGGCCAAAACCACACCCATCAAAGGCCACCAAACACCCGTCACCAATTCTTTTTCAGCTGCTTGAATCATGGAACCCCATGATGAGCCGTCGGTAATCCCAACCCCCAAATAGGTTAAAATCACTTCCGACTTAATAGCGCTCAACACCGTGAGCGATGCTGTAATGATGGCCAAATGAAAAACGTTGGGCAAAATGTGTTTAAAGATCAATAAAAAGTCATTGGCGCCCAATAAACGAGAAGCCAACACGTATTCCCGTTCTTTGTGTTTCATGAACTCCGCGCGGATTAAACGCGACAATGGCACCCAGCCCACAACCCCCATGGCCACACACATGGATTCAAGCCCTTTGCCCAGCAGATAAGCAATGGCGATCACCATCAAAATATAGGGGACCGAGTTCACCACCGTGCAAAGAAAAACCACAGCGTCGTCAATAAAACCGCCGTAGTACCCTGCGATCGCACCGATAATGACGCCCAGAGGAATCACAATGGCCGTGGTCAAAAAGCCAATGGCCATAGCCGTTTCGGTGCCCGCCAAAATTTTATACAAGACCGAATAGCCGAAAAAATCGGTTCCCAAGATGCCTGCCAAACTCCAGGTGGGCTTGGTGTAACTTTCGCCCACTTCGACCCGATGATCCGGTAAAAAGTCCAACGCTCCCAAGAGGGCTACAAACAAGTACAGCACGATGACCGCAAAACAGGCCATAGTGAATTTTTGGGTCTGAAGCTTTCGCCAAGCACGTCGACCAAGAGAATTATTTTGCACATTTGTGGTCATTTTTCACTCCTGGGCCTAACCCAATTTTACCCGTGGGTCTACGTAGGCGTAAAGAATATCTGTCAACAGCATGAATACCGAGTACCCAATGGCGATAAACATACATAAACCCTTTAAAACCGGAAAATCACCGGTATTGATGGCCGTGATCATGAGATCACCCACACCGGGCAACGAAAAAAAACGCTCCATTAAAAACGCTCCCAAAACCAAAAATGGAATGGCGGTAACCGTATTGGTCAAAATTGGAATCATGGCGTTTTTCAAAATATGTTTGAACAGGATTTTATTTTCGGACAGCCCTTTCGCCCGCGCCGTTCGCACATAGTCTTCACTGGTCTCATCGAGGAAAACCGTTCGGTACAAACGAATTTCTGGGCCGGCTCGAACAAACAACATGATCAAAATGGGCAACGTGAGATAGGGGATGCTCGCCACTCCCCACGAGTACCCATTGATGGGGAACCAATCCAACTGAAACGCAAAAAGGTATTGGAATCCAATAATGTACACCAGGTAGGAAATGCTCATGGAAATAATAAAAACAGCGGTAGACAATTTATCAAACCAGGAACCTCGATAAAAAGCGATGAGCAATGACAAAGCCACGTTCAGAAGTAAACCCAAAATAAATGGGGGCGCAGTCAACGATAGAGATACCCAAGCACCTTCTTTAAACAAACCGCTCAGTTTTTCGTCCGTCACATAAGAACGCCCAAAATCCATGGTGGCGATCTCCTTGAGAAACGCACCAAACTGAACGTGCATGGGCTGGTCCAAGCCCCATTTGGCCTCGAGTGCAGCGATTTTTTCGGGCGAGGCGTGGGGACCGAGCGCCACCCGAACAGGGTCTTCACCCACCTCGTGAAATAGTAAAAAGACCAACAGGGCTACGGCCAAAATGGTGGGGATCATATAAAGGACACGGCGAATAATGTATGCCAGCATTTACTTTAGTCCTTTCTTTTTCATTTCGGTGTCAATGTTGATGTATTGGTAAGGTGAATCCACCATCATGTGCCGTTTCATGTTCAGCAGCCAATTTTGATAAAGCCCAAAAGAAATAGGCGATACCGTTAATAGAAATGGGACCTCGTCTTTAAGAATATCCGCCATTTCCTTGAACACTTGGTAGCGTTCGGGCCCGTTGGACATGTACTTGCTCTTCAAGTAAAGCGCGTCGTACCTTGGATTGGCGTAAGCGCCATGGTTCGGCCCGGGTGGACCGTTGGGACCATAAAGCAATTGATAGAAGTTTTCAGCATCCGGGTAATCAGCAGACCATGCAGAACTGGCGAGTTGAAAATTCCCCGAGTCCGTTTTTTTCAAATAAGCAGAAAAGGTTTGGTACTGGGGCTGCAGCTCAATACCGATGGCCGCAAATGCCCGCCGAAAAAACTCACCATCTTGCTGGGATCCACTGGATGTGCCTGCGTACTCAACTTTAATGGGCGGAAGTCCTTCACCACCTGGGTAGCCCGCTTCGACCAACTTCTCTTTGGCTTTTTTCAGATCAAAAGGATACCACTTCGCCCCCGTGTCTTTCTCACTTCCCGCAATGGGGATGGGAACGATGGTATTCGACTTCAAACCGCGACCATTGCGCATTTTGTCGATGTAGGTTTCCATGTCGAATGCATAGGCCATGGCCTGTCGTAGGGCCTTGGTTCGCGCTTGGTGCTTGGCACACTCACTCTCCGGATCGGAAGGGTCTCCTTGCTCGGGCTTACATTCACTACCCAACACAGGATCTTTCATATTAAAGGACCAGTACCCGCTGTAGAGGTAGGGCGCATAGTAGTGTCGAAACGATCCTGCAAGCTCAGGGATCAGCCGAAAAGTGTCTCCTTCTTTAATGGCCATTTTGGTGAAGTTCTCTTTGTCTACCCCCACCCAGTCGAGACGACCACGTCGAAACTTCAGCATTCGAGGCTGGCTTTCTTCGATCAAAGGCAGCCGTACCTCATCGATCAGAGGCAGTCGTTTGCCCGCATCTTTCAAGTATCCATTTTCAGCATCGCCGACGTCTCCCTCTAAAGGGTACGTCAGATGATATTTGGGGTTCTTCGCCAGCCGCATTTCACCGCGTCGGGAATATTGGGAGATATAAAACGGCCCTGAGCCCACCGGGTGGTGTTTAAAGTCGATTCCGTAATGCATCACAGCCTCGCGCGCCACAATCGCTAATTGAGAGGCGGCGAATGGCAGCAATGCCATGGGAATGGGTTGGGTCAAGGTCATTTCAAATTCAAATTGACCGGTCTTTTTTATGCCTTCAATCTCGAGTTTTGCGTAATCGGTTTTACTCTCTCCTAATTTTTTTGTTTCTGC
>CEUM01058737.1_pt1 | contig 16198 bp, 18 predicted proteins | sample 356421 | NCBI WGS metagenome assembly CEUM01 (sample SAMEA2622716, study PRJEB7988) | marine metagenome | biome: marine biome (ENVO:00000447); feature: surface water layer (ENVO:00002042); material: "saline water (ENVO:00002010), including plankton (ENVO:xxxxxxxx)" | depth 5 m | reverse complement strand
TCACTGCGTCTATCATGGACTCGCGAAGAAGTCGACAAGAGACTTGACGACATCATGGTTTCAATCCACGAGCAAGCATACTCAACCGCAAAGGCGTATGGCCGAGATGGGGACTATGTCTTCGGAGCTAACGTAGCGGGCTTCCTCAAGGTTGCTGAAGCTATGATGGCTCAAGGTGTAATCTGATATTTAAAAAAATGAATATCGAGAAAGTCGCTCAAGATTAGCGCAAGCATTCTGCTTAGAACCAGTTTGAACTATTCGCAGTTCTTCTTACCCAGGCCAAATCAGATTGCGGTTGGGGCAACGTGCCCGTCTTTTTTGTCGTCAGGCTTGCGAACTCTAGACCAAACACCACCCATCAGTTCTTCGTGGTGTTTTGCACAATAATGGAATCGGCGATATGCTTCTCGGAAAGAGTAAGCCTTCTTTCCTGTTGCAACTAGGTATCCCTCTGGAGAAAGTCGAGAAATGATAACTCCTGCCTCTCCACAACCTGGATAATCACAAACTGCCTCTTCTCCCATGTCATCACCCAATCTTTCGTCCTGCTTTAATGATTGTAATTTTTTTAGTCCTCTTCTTCTGTTTCAGGAGGGGTAATTACCAAGAGAGGAACATTTGCCTCGATTGATTGTCCTTCCTCACAATGAATCTCCGTCACAGTCCCTCCAACTGGAGCCTGAATCTCGTTTTGCATTTTCATCGCTTCAAGAATCATTACCACTTGCCCTTCTTGGACTTCATCTCCCAAAGAGACCTCCACAGTAACGACCTTTCCTGGAATGTTTGCACTAACTTTGCCAGATTTCTTCGACTTGCCACCGCTTGCTCTTCTCTGCTTGGGAGCAGGTCCTGCATCTGGAACTTTGATTTCGAAGGTTTGCCCTCCAACCGTTGCAGTCCAATTTTCACCGTCTTGTTCAAGTTCAACTTCGAACTCTTCCCCGTTAACTATCACTTTACGAATATCACCCATTTGTTCACCTCCATGGGGAGCGCGAGCTCCTTTGATGCATTAGAGAAGACATTCCCATATTCATTCTGCGATGGTCTTGGGCCCATGCTTCACCTAGATTTCTGCCAGATTGTGAGGGGTCATCACGGCCGGATGATGCAGCCAATACTGCTGCTATAGCAGCAATTCTAAGTGTTTCAATTTCAGCCATAATATCACTCACAACGGTATATTGCCATGCTTTCTAGCAGGCCGCATTTCTTCTTTGTCAAGTAGCATGCCTAGTGCTTTGCATAATCTTTCACGAGTTTGATTTGGTTCTATTACGTCATCGAGATACCCAAGCGCTGCAGCTTTGTACGGGTTCGCAAACTTCTCTTCGAAATCTTCGATCAATCTACCCCTTTCGCCTTCAGGGTCACGTGCGTTTTGCAATCTTCTTCTATGGATAATTTGCACCGCCCCTTCTGCGCCCATTACCGCCAACTCTGCACTAGGCCAAGCAACATTGTAGTCGCCTCTAATGTGTTTGGAAGACATAACATCGTATGCACCTCCATACGCTTTCCTCAGGATAACCGTTAGTTTTGGAACAGTTGCTTCAGCATAAGCATACAGTAGTTTGGCGCCATGGCGAATAATTCCACCCCATTCTTGATTTGTTCCCGGCAAGAATCCTGGGACATCTTCTAGTGTGATTAGTGGGATATTGAAGGCATCACAGAACCTTACGAATCTAGCAGCCTTGTCACTAGCATCTATGTCCAAGCACCCCGCCAGTATCTTTGGCTGGTTAGCTACTACACCTACGGTTGAGCCATTTAGGTGGCCGAATCCAACGACAATATTTCCAGCCCAATTTTCTTGAACCTCTAGGAATCCTCCATCGTCAAGGATTTCTGTAATTACATCCTTTACATCGTATGGTTTTGTTGGATCTTCTGGAACTATGGAATCTAGGTTCTCACAAACTCTTGTTGGTGAATCACTGGTCTTCTTCAGAGGAGGCTTTTCCATGTTATTTGCTGGAAGAAGGTCGACAAGTTCTCTCGCCAAATCAATCGCTCCTTGATCGTCTTCTGCAGTGAAGTGTGAGACACCTGACTTACTTCCGTGAGTACTGGCACCGCCCAAGTCTTCGAATGATACCTCTTCGTTTGTTACAGTCTTGATGACCTCAGGTCCTGTGATGAACATGTGTGCGGTCTTGTCAACCATGATTACAAAGTCAGTAATTGCTGGAGAGTAAACAGCTCCCCCGGCGCAGGGCCCCATAATCACGCTGATTTGAGGAACAACTCCACTTGCTCTTACATTTCTGAAGAAGATTTCAGCATATGAACCAAGGCTAGCAACTCCTTCTTGGATTCTGGCTCCTCCGCTGTCGTTTAGCCCAATGACTGGCCGACCTGTCTTCAATGCCATATCGAGTACCTTGCAGATTTTCAGACCGTGCATCTCTCCGAGACTTCCTCCATATACTGTGAAATCTTGAGCGAAAGCGAAAATCTCTCTGCCGTTGATTGTACCATGGCCAGTTACTACTCCGTCACCGGGAATGACATTCTTATCCATGTCAAAGTCACGACACCTGTGTTCAACCAGAGCATCTATCTCTTGGAATGACCCTTCGTCTAGAAGCATTTCAAGGCGCTCTCTTGCAGTCATTTTACCGCGATTATGTTGCGCATCGACCCTTGCTTGGCCTCCTCCAGCTTCCACACGAGCCTTTCTTGCTCGCAGGTCCCTCAGTCTATCTTCGGTACCTACCATGTCTTTCGCCAAACGGAGAAAATGTTAGACCGTCTTTATGGGTTTTGTGAGCATTTCTACACCGCAAGCACTTCATAGACGCTCCTGCCCACCTCCAAACATGGGCGGAAGGCAACGCATTGTCATAGCAAAACCCGGCCTTGATGGTCATGACCGCGGGGCTAAGGTTGTCGCTAGAGCCTTGAGAGATGGTGGGCATGAAGTCATCTACACTGGATTGCGTCGAACGCCTGAACAAATTGTGAGGACTGTGATGGATGAAGATGCTAGATTTGTCGGCCTGTCATCCCTCTCAGGTGCACATAGCCACCTATTCCCAAAGATTTGCAATCTGCTAAAAGAATCTGGTCTGAATGATGTTGTCGTTTTTGGTGGCGGTATTATTCCCGAATCAGACAGACCTCCTCTTTACTCTGCAGGAGTAAGGGCTATTTTCGGGCCGGGGACGCCATCCACTGAAATCTTAGAATTCGTTGAAGAAGCATCGACTAGAGATTGTGGTGTAGGGTCCGATAATGGTTGGATCTGGGGTGAGTGATTGGACCGCAGAACTCTCGCTAGGCAGTTATCTGCTATCGAAAATGGCGAGATGCAAGTCGATACATCTGCCGATGGAGATGTTATCGCTATCACCGGCCCACCTGGTGTTGGGAAATCCTGTATTGTAGATGCGATTTTACATAGGCTTGCGCCAGCAAAAAATGTTGCAGTGTTAGCAGTAGACCCAACTTCTCCACTTAGTGGAGGAGCACTACTCGGGGATAGGATTAGATTGAGTGTTCTAGATGACAAGACAAAATCAGATTCAATATATGTTCGAAGCGTAGCAACTAGGTCTTCTAGTGGTTCAATACCTTCTATAATACGCGACCTTGCAAGCCATTTATTGTCTAATTCATTCGATTTGGTTATTATTGAAACAGTGGGTGCAGGTCAATCAGAGATGCGTTGTGCAGCGATAGCGAATCGAATAGTAGTAGTTGAGGGCCCTGCCAGAGGAGACGGAATACAAGCCGAAAAAGCTGGCCTGTTAGAATTAGCAGATTTGATTGTAGTCAACAAGGCCGACTTAGAAGGGAGTGACAAAGTAGTCAATGACCTAACTGTTTCACTGGGGCTAACTTCCGATGCACCTCCAATCATCAAAACTAGTACAATCACAGGTGAAGGACTGGATGATTTGTCTACCTTAATCCTCGAATTAGAAGAGAGGATATCTTCCAAACGTGCACGCTGTCGGCAGCAATTACTAATGGCGCATGAATCCATTTTAACAACAAATCCTCATTTCGAGGCTATTCTTGACCGCATGTCTGAAGAAGGGTTAGCACTTGATGAAGCACTGAGGGAACTCAATGAGTGACCAAGTTGAACTCACGGATCCGGTAGACCACTCTGTTGGCGGTATGTACGGGCACCTGTTTAGAAGAGGTTTCCATATTGGGATGTCAATTATTCCATTTGTTTATTTTGAGTTTGGAGAGAAGATAGCAGACTATCTATCTATCACTGTAGTTCAGGTTGTTTCGTTATTGACATTAGTTTTGGTATTTGGTGAAGCGATTAGATTGAAATTGGGAATTACAATTTTTGGACAAAGAGACTACGAATCTCATCAGGTTAGCGCATTAGCCTGGGGCGGTTTTGCAGTTGGATTGACCTTCTTGATACTGCCGGAGAGTCCAGAATTAGTCTGGCCACTCATACTTTCGTTATCATTGGGTGACCCGTTTTTAGGGGAAATTCGCAGAAAAGGCCTCGAGCCCAAATCTGTGTTTATATGGGGTTCAATTTTCATCGCTCTGATTTGGGTTGCTTGTTTCTACCGGCTAGATACTCCAATCTGGATGGCCCTTGTTATGGGGCCACTCTGCGTAGCTTCAGAATGGCCAAGATTGCGATGGATTGATGATAATGCTACAATGCTTTTAATTCCCTTAGCAGCAACAATAATGCTTGTCCCATGGATGTAGAACCATTATGTTGAAATGGCGTACAGCCTCGCCAATGTATAGGTGAGACGCAATGAGTGACGAAGTTCCTTCCGCAGACCCTCCTCAGAGTACATATCTGATGACATTTTTACTATCGTTCGTATTGTTGATGGTAACCATGTTTGTATATCCACTTTGGTGAATTGAACCAAAGCAAGATATCTTGAATGAATAGGTCTAGCGATTGCCATGTGTGGTATAGGCGGCATGCTCGGCCAGCCTGATCGAACTGTATTATCACGCATGAACCGCTTGATGGATCATCGCGGCCCAGATGGAAATGGAATCTTTTCAGATGATTTCTGTGGTTTAGCACATACTCGTCTAGCGATACTCGACATTTTGGGCTCACCTCAGCCGCTCTATGGTCCAGGTAAAGTAGCAGTAGTTAATGGTGAAATCTACAATCACCTAGAACTTAGAAACAATATGTACCATTACACAACTAACGGGGATAGCGAAGTTGTTTTGTCTTTGCACGATGGGAAGGGTGATGCCAACCATCACGCAAAGTGGGTTTCGAAATTAGATGGGATGTTTGCATTCGCATTGTGGGCAGAAGGTCAACTTATTTTGGCAAGAGATGCAATGGGTATCAAGCCATTAGTGCGAACAATAGTTGGAGATAACTTGCTATTCTCTTCAGAAGCTAAAGTATTGAGGGCACACGAAGATTATGTTCCAGCAATAGACGATTTAGCAATGAGAGCGAGAATCGCATGGGAATATCCTCTGGACGGAACTACATTATTTGCTGGAGTTCATCAAGTTCGCCCAGGGACTATCGAAGTCTGGGAATTGGTAGATGGAAAACCTGTGATGACTAGCATATCTCGATTTGAAAAGCAAGTTGTAGAACCTACACAGTCTTGGAATGACCCTGAAGGATTGTTGGAAACCTTTGTTGAGAGTGTTAAAGACAGACTGATGGCTGACGTACCGGTCGGTATTGTTCTGTCTGGCGGCCTAGATTCCAGTCTAGTGTGCGCAGTTGCGAGAGAGGCCGCAGAACGTGCTGGACAACCTGTTCCTGCTTGTTGGACAGTAGCTGAAAGTGAAGATAATCCTGATTGGAAGGCTGCTGAATTAGTGGCCTCGAGTCTAGACTTAGAACACCACCAACATATCCTGCAAGAAGATTCGTTTAATTCACGACTTCCAGATTTGGCTTGGCACGGTGAAGATTTAGACTTGACAGTGTTGTTTTTCCAACCTCTTTTTGCTAAAATGTCTGAATCTGTAACTGTTGGCTTGTGTGGACAAGGCGCAGACGAGCTTCACGCAGGATATCCACGTTATCGTGACCTGAAGGCTCATGCTTCAGAGATTCAATCAAGGCTGGATGAATTAAATTGTAACCTATCTAGCCTAGAAGGTGAGCAATGGTGGTCTGAGAATCATTCTCCTGACAATCATTGTAGAAGTTTGAATGATTTCCTCCAATTTGAATTAGACCATGGGCAGTTGTCTAATTTCCAACTGAGGTTGGTTGACAGACATTCAATGGCTCACGGCCTTGAAGTTAGAGTTCCATTCCTTGGATTTAGACACCGTGATGCTTCGAATAAACTGCCGATGGATTGGAGACTTCCTGCCAGTCTCGAAGAGAAAGCGGCTTTGAGAAAAGCCGCAGATTTGACAGATTTGCCACCAGAAATAGTACGACGGCCGAAATTACCTGCTGGCCGAGCAACTTCTCCTAAATTGATTGATGAGGTACTTGCAGAACTTCAACCACGGGTTCAAGAAATAGCCGCCCGCCATCCAAACATGGAGAAAGCATTACTCAGGCAGCCTGACATCGCAGTGGGGTTAGGTCTCTTTGAGGCCATGCACATTCTCGATGGCGGTAGAACTAGAAAAAGCGGCGATGCAGCATCATTATTGGACGAGGTGATCGGATGAGTTTTGTTCATGACCTGACTCACAAATTGGAGGCTAATCGCGATAAAATTAGCGAATGGATGGCGAAAAAACGCTCCGAAGTTCCGATCCCGATTTATGGCAGCGTCGACATCAGAGATGCTGGATGGAAGGTTGCTGTAGTAGATGCAAATCACTTTCCAGCAGGTTTCAACAACACCTCTCCCGAAGACGAGGACCATTTAGCTGAATTGTTGCAGAATCACATTAATCGTAAGCATGAAGGCTGTTCTTGGGTACATTTGTATCCTGAATCTCATACGCGAAATCCCGGCTATGTGGAAAATGTTGCGACAATCAAACGATTGATTGAACTAGCAGGATTTAGATGTACAGTCGGTTCTCCAGAGTTAGAAGGCCATGGCTCTCTAGGCGGCATTACTGGACCTCTATCCTTGGATACGGTGGAAATTGATGGGGAACAATTGTTGGTTGGAGGAGAAAAGCCATGCCTTGTTTTGCTGAATAATGATCTGACAGAGGGAATGGTCGACGGCCTTGGCACACACCAAGTCTCTCCACCTCCCCACATGGGATGGCAGAGAAGAAGGAAGAGTGAACATTACCAATGCTTGCAAGGATATGTCGATGAGATTGCTGAAATTCTCGAAATTGATTCATGGCATCTGATGAGCACTTGGTTTGTTTCCGAGGATAAGTGCCTAGAAAAGGAGACTTGTCGTCAAATCCTAGCATCAGAAGTTGATGAGTTTTTAGCTAGAATCGCAGCAAAGTACGAGGAATTGGGAATTGACAGGCAACCAGTAGCCTTCATCAAGAATGATAGAGGAACATACGGTTTAGGAATTATGGCGGTAAAAAGCGGCGAGGAGTTGCTCAATTTATCCAATAGGAAATTCAAACGATTGATGTATTCTAAAGGTGGAGTTGATGTCGAAAATTTCCTGATTCAAGAAGGAGTTCCTACTTCACTAAACACAACAGAAGGCGCACCTGTTGAGCCAGTTGTGTATCTAGTCGATGGAGAGGCAGCATCCTGGTTTTATCGGATTAATGCTAAGAAAGGAGAAATGGAAAATCTAAATTCTCCCTCTGCTGAATTCAGGCCTTACAGTGAAGTTGGGAAACAATTCGGCGAACATGCGCATGGCTGGCACGCTCTAGTTTCAGAGTTGTCAATGCTGGCCATGGGTGCAGAGTCTCAAAAACAGATGGAGGGTTAACTTGCGAATACATTGTTTGGGTGGTGGTCTAGTTGGCTCATTCGTCACTAGACGGTTAGTCGAAGCCGGATTTGATGTTCATTTGTATGATGTAGTTGAGCGAGAATCACCTGCGACTTTTCATCTTGGAGATGCATTAACTTCGGACCACAGTCAAGCAGAAGTCATAGTGAACATGCTTCCAGGTTCTCTGGGTAACAAGATGACTTCTTTACTGAAAGATTCAGGACAAAGAATTGTAGACTTGTCTTTCAGCGAAACTACTCCAGATACATTGGAAGATGTATCTAGCACAATTTTGTGGGATGTGGGAATCGCTCCAGGATTGTCAAACATGCTTGTAGCATCTGCATTTCGTGAATTTGGTAGTCTAGATTCTGTTAGCATCAAGGTAGGTGGCAATCCTCAACAGCCAGACGGTGAATGGTCATACATGGCTCCATTCTCTCCACACGATGTGATTGCAGAGTATACTCGTCCAGCTAGGGTAATTCAGCGAGGAGAGCAAGTCGAAGTTCCTGCTATGTCCGAATTGCATTCTATTGATGCCAATGGCAGAGAGATGGAAGCATTCCTAACAGATGGCTTACGTTCACTATTGTCTATGCCTGCTCAAAAAATGGGTGAGTACACAGTTAGGTGGCCAGGTCACATCCAAAGATATCAAAACACTAAATTGAGTCCTGATGAATTAGTAGATGCTTGGGCTCTCGACCCACAACGTTCTGAGTTCACTTGGATGGAGGTATGCGTTTCTTCAGGTGATGAAACTCGAACTTGGATAGTTGAAGATCTTGGAAAGGATGGTGATTCTAGTATGGCTAGAACTACCGGCCTAGTAACTGCATGCTGCGTAATTGCTTGGATTGACAGGCCAGATATGTTTGGTTCTGGTGTTTTCGCTCCCGAAGACCTACCTGATGATGTGATTCAACTAGTGGTTGAAGTCATGAGTGCTGAAGGTGTATCAATCGAATTGCGTTGAGGTGGTTCCATGAAGCGTGTCGCAGTTTATGCACTAACCATTGCAATTGGACTTTATGTCAGCGCAAAATATGCTGAATGGCCAGTCAACATTTGGTGCATTGGATTGTTCGTTTGGTTGTTCAATAACGCAGAAAGAAAGGAGAGAATCGAGATGATTACCGTTCTAGCCTTTGCAACTCCGATGGAATTATTCTTCTCTGAAGTATGGTTGATTTACGAATATCAGCGCGGCTTGATGCCACTATTCGTTCCGGTTGGTCACTGGTTTTTGTTTGATGCTGGAAGAAGGATTAGTGCATATTTGCCTGTGCAAAAAGCAATGATTAGTCTCCTGCCATTCATACCTCTAGTCGCTTATGGTGTGTGGACGGGAGGAGATACTTCAGGAGTGATTCTACTTCTATTGGTCCTCGTGTTCACTAAATGGGGTCCGCAACCTGCTCTATACGCAACAATGGCTTGGGCTGCTCTATTGATGGAATTGTGGGGTACTTATCTTGCCAATTGGACATGGGCGAGTGAGGTTCCGTGGACTGGATTAACCGCTTGGAATCCGCCACTGTTAGTAGGTGCATTCTACTGTCTGGGTGATTTATTGGTGAATCTAAGTGTAGAGAGGTTTGAAGGTAAGCACCTTTTGGAGGTGAGTGAATGACCTCTCGAGATGACCTTGCTAAGCGGCGTGAGGCTGAGGCTGAGCGCATAGCGATTTCACTTGCCCGTCAGAAGGGTGAGCGTCGAGCAACGATCAAAGGAGGAGAAGGAACAGTCGCTTGGGTGACTGAGAATCTATGCATTGGCTGTGACCAGTGTACGATAGTATGCGATGATGATGCTATCGAATTATACTTCAAAGACATGGCATCTCCTTTGCTAGAAGTTCCCAGCAATCGTAAAGCTAGGATAATTCGAGATGCATGTACAGGTTGTAGGTTGTGCGTTCTAGCATGCCCTACGGATGCAATTACAATGATAGATAGGTGATATTATGTCAAAACAGCCAGAACATGAAGGAGCTCAAAGATTCGGTGGAGAGTTTGGTCCCAAGAGGGGTGCAAATACAACCGGTGTTTCACTGTCCACATTCAAGACTCTAGTATGGGTCTCAAACATTGGAGGTTTGCTATTGGTTGTCTTTGCACTGGAATTTTTGTTTGTTCAACAGGAATTCGCAATGGGTCTTGGATTCTTAATTGCTGGAGTAATTGTTGCTCTTTTCCCCTCAAACTATGAAATTAGAGGAATGGAAGAAGAATCTTCTTGATCACTTAACTTCGAATTTTTCCCCACAGGATGGGCATTTGACATTACCTGTGTATCCTGTAGGTACTTTCAATGGTGAATTACAATGCACACAATTGATCACAACTTTCGCTTCAACAGCGTCTTTTTGTTCAGACCAAACTAGTGGCACTGGTGAAACAAAATCTGCCATGTCAACAATAGTTCTGAGATAATTCGGGGTCCCAGTTCTGAAATTTGATGGTGCTGCGGTAAGTAATGGCATTGCTACAATTAGCATACAGAATCCTGAACAGAATAAAGAGAATCCAAACGAGTTCTCCCCTACCTGTCCTACAGACAGAGGGCTCCAATATTCGTCAATATAAGCCAAGGAAAACATTCCCGAAATTACTAGAACAACCAGAGTAAAATACAGTCCTAGTCGATATCCTTGAACAGATAAGATTCCGCCGAAAACAAATGAAGTTCCAATGACCAAAGCGATGAACGACTCACCCCCTCCATCAGTTTCACCATATAACATGCCAACAAAAATCCTAAACAACCCGTATAGAATAATCAAAAACCCAGTAATTTGGACAATACTTGTTGTATTGTTTGTGATGAAAATTTGCTGTGGTTGTCCTCCATACATTTGTTGTTGGGCAAATTGCATATTTTGTTGTACTGGAATTGAGGCAGGTTGTGGAGATTTAGATTCATCATCCTCCATCAAGCGTATGACAACTTCAGCCTTGTTTCCACTAACTCGTAAACCTCTTTCCTTGCACATGGTTTTGAGTTCAAGAAGTGTATGACTATCGTAGTCCATGATTAGGTACTCAAAATCACCATTAATCAATCTTGACCCGATTTTTTATCTGGTTTACAGATTATGCTTCTGCTGAAAAGTCTACAGTGCATTGTGCGTATTGAGTAGTTGCTTCTGCTGCCATAGATTTCTTTGCTTCAACCTGGCGAGCTAAGAATGAAACCACATCAAGAATCTCGATGTCATGACGCTCATCCCCTTCGAACTTGAGACACTCAAAGTGAGATACACACTTAGGACAGGATGTAATCATCATGTCTGCTCCTGTGTTGCGGATTTCTTCCATACGGGATACTCTGAGTGCTCTTGCGTTTTCGTTACAAGACATCATGCTTGAAACTCCACAGCACATTGCATCCTCACCATGGTGCTCCATCTCTACGAGTTGTACACCATCAACGCCTGCCACTAATTCACGTGGCTCTTCATAGATTCCCATCTGCCTTCCAAGTCTACATGGGTCATGATAGGTGACAGTCAAATCATCTTCAGCCTTCATCTCCATATCGAAACCATTCTCGATTAGGAACTCGGTTGTGTGCATTACCTTGACACCTTCAAGTTCATAGTCACGAGCAAATGTTCTGAAACACTCAGCGCATGAAGAAACTAAAGTGTCGATTCCTGATGCTTCGATCTTCTTTTGGTTGTATGCCTTCAACTTCTCAAATACCTCGTCAAGACCTTGCCACTTCTGGTCGTGTCCACAGCACTTTAGGAAGTCTCTACCTAGGTAGGATACATCTGTTCCCATCTCTTCGAATAGAGTGAAAGCAGCTGTTGTTGTTTCTCCAAGGTCCATTGAACCTTCATTCAGATGGCTGAAGACCATTTCTTGGTCTAGGTAATCGACACAGCCTGGATAGTATCCAATGTTTGAATCGATAGGGTATTCTTCAACAGAAACGAAATCAACATCGCTCTCTTCCTCTGCTTCCGCAGCAAGGACTGCTTGGAGAACAGTGTGTGGGATTTCAGCAGCAGGTCCGCCGACAATCAGTGAGCGACGAATATCGACATAGGAGTCGTAATCGACAAGTTGTGGACATGCGTTAGTACATGCAGTACATGTTAGACATGAGTATAGAGGTACACCGTCGTCCTCATTATTCCATGAGTTGTAAATAATGTTCAACTTGTCACCTGCATTGAACAATCTAACTGGACATGCATCATCACAAAGGTCACAACCGTAACACTTGTTCATTTCGAACTCGTATCCTCTTGCCATGTTTCGCAGGACTACGAACACAATAGCTCCAGCAGTGATACATGGAATGAACATTGCATAGGTCAACTTAGCATCTAATGCTAGAGGGTTAGTGTGGTAGGTTGGGTTCACGATAACCCCCATGTTGTCTCCTTCTAATTCCATGTCTAGGGAGTTAGAAAGGTCAACAGTCATTCCTGCTAGGCCATTTCCAGCATCATCATCGTACAATAGTAGAGGCTGGAATGCTTGAATCGTGAACAATGTTTCAACTATTACGGAATCATTGGTTCGCAGGCCGTCTGTTGATTCTACTCGGAATTCGTAATCATACAAGCCTGCTTCCAGTTCTATACCAGCCTCGCCACTGTTACAATCGGTGTCGATTACGACATCTCCACTGCTTCTCTGAGTGATTACAAGGCTAGATTGAATCATACTAGATGTTGAGTCTCCGCCATCGATTAGGACTTCGCTTGCTCTTGTTGCACATGTAGCATCAACAGGAACTGTCTTGAAATCAGTATCTTCAGGCCAGTAATCATCAGTAATGCTGAATGAACCGCTAGACCAAATAGTCTCATCAGCGGTGTAATTTTCAATTCCGGTTGCTCCATTTAATCCGGAATCAAGGTCCTGATGTCCGTTATTATCTGAGAAATCAATCAAATAATATCTCGTCGGTTGGTAAATATTCCAATCCATCCAAGCAGCAGCCGGAACAATGTCTCCATCAAATCCTTGCAAATCCATGAACTCAGTTCGTTCGTTAACTTGGACATCTGAAGGTTGAGATCTCATTTCTTCAAGCTTTTCGTAATCAGATATTGTTAGTAAACCTCTAGCATCCCAGAATCCATTGTCGTAGACAGGATAGGTTACTACGCTTGCAGCAGTAGCCACAATGAAAGCACCAACGATGAGTTTCTTACCGTGTGCAGGCGTGAATCTTGCACCCCATGCATTGTTGAAAAGCCACTTTGCGATGAAGTATATCATAATCCATAACAGAATACCTGTCATTACCCACGGTATCATGTTGAACAATTCTGCAATCCAGGGGTCTCTAACACCACATAGTAAATCTCCATGACTATCTAACTTACAGAAGTCACTGCGATTCTTTCCATACAATTCTAAGAAGATGTTGATAGAGAAAACGGAGATGAACCAAATGTGTGCTAGGTAAACTACACCTGCGCTTGCGAACCAAGGGTCTTCTACAGGTCTCTTCTCACGACCGCCAAGGAATGGAGGGAGTGCTAGAATGCCGACAGGGATTCCGGTTAGGAATGCGCCCCACCATGCAGCGTTCCATGGGAATGAAGGTTGTCCAAAGAAGTCACCAACAGGTCCGAGAGGAACATCGAATTGAGGTAAGTACTCTCCCCACCTTAGGTATCCGTACGAGAATAGTACGTACCAATCAGGGAATACGAATCCTGCTTGAGCGAACGGGTCAGCTGCACTGTGAAGTGGAGGTGGAATCAACCATGCATAGAATAGTAGAACACACGCCATGAATCCGAAAATCAGAGTGTCACGGAGTACTTCGTGCGGCCAGAAACCGTGTCCTGAACGTGTACGCTTGCGCCTTTCTTCAGCAGATTCTAACTGCTGCTTTTGCTCCATATAGGATGATGCTACTGCACCAAAGTTGTCGATTATTCCCAATCTTATCCCTCCAATATCAATGCGGCTCCGCTATTCCTTGTACCCATACAATGAACAAATGTATGATGATTAGTGTCGTTACGATCACTGGTAATATGAATACGTGAATGAAGTACATTCGAGTAACTGTCCTGTGGGATAGGGATGAACCAGAGAAAAGTAGAGTTGCAATATATTTTCCAATAAGTGGGGTAGCATTTGCCAGGTTAATTCCGATAACTGCCGCTCCATACGCTAGTGTATCCCACGGTAGTAAGTATCCGGAATATCCGAAGACAATCGTTAGTGCCATCAATGCCACTCCAATCAACCAGTTTAGCTCACGTGGATTTCTGTATGCTCCAGTAAAGTAAACTCTGCACATGTGTAGGAATACTGATGCTACCATGAAGTGAGTCCCCCAGTGGTGTACTGCGCGAATAATGTAACCAAACGGAAGTTGGGTCATGATGAATTGCATGCTAGCATAAGCAGGTGATGGGTCACCTTCACCACCAGGAACGTAGTATATTCCAAGAACTGTTCCCGTGATTACCAGAATAATGAATGAAAGGAAGGATATTCCTCCTAGGCAGTATAGTGGGTACCAATACCAAATAATTCGCAGCTTGTATTTTTCTGCGTGTGTCAGTGGCATCTGACGGTGCATGTTGTAGTAAGCACCCTTACTCATGTTCCAGTAATCCTGAATTCGGAATCTGGTGTCGAGGAAAGAGAAAACCCAGAGGAAAGTTCTCTCGGCGAATCCCATCTTACCGCTTGACTCAACAGCGCGAAGGATTTCCCTTCGCGGGATTTCTTCGTTCTCCTTACGCAGCGTGAATGCGATCAGGACAATAATGAAGGCGATAAAGAACCAAAGTACCCAAAATATTGTGCTCATGTAATCACCTCAGTCGCAATAGGTCAACCAGCCCGTGTAATCTGAAGACGCTTCAATAGTGTCTCCATTCATAACAATAGGAATAATTGGCAATCCTAGCGGCGCAGGGCCACCCGCTCTTCTTATTCCGAGATATTCAAATGATGCTCCAGTCGATCTGTTTGCGTTTCTGTTAACTTCAATTGCGGTAGGGTCAAATCTACTGGAGTGGCAGATGCAGAACATCTTGCTTCCACCGTCATCTCCTCCTCCCGGAGTCCAGTTGTCATCAGTTTGAGTGTTGGTAACCAATTGCCACCCTGGAATGCAACACAAATGTGTACATCTTGCGAAACTCATTACTAGATTGTTGTTAGGGTCAAAGACTTCGGGGTTTCCTAGAAGGAACTCGGTTGCGTGTCCGACATAGTTTCCTCCAATGTCATAACCCGCCATTTCTTGGAATCGAGGAGAATTGTCAGAAACAGGCTTCCCTGAGTTTTCTGCGTGTGGAACATAATTTACGATTACAGGAAGTCCGTTCCAAACACCTTGTGCTCCAGACATTCCAACATTTGAGTTAGCAGCTTCAGCTTCAAAGTCCGATTTCATCATCGGTTGCAGGTGCTTTGCTCCGTACCATGCTTCCTCTTCGCGACCCTTTGCCCAGTACAGTACTGAAGAGTCGCCTCCGCCTCCTCCGGATGGAGGCATAAGAATAGCAGCAAACCCTAGAGCACCTAGGGTCGCAACTAGAACTCCACTCGCTGCATTGAATCCGTAGCGCATGAATTGTCTGCGGTTTACGGAAACTTCTCCGAGTGAAGACAGAACTGAGTCTTCAGGTGATGGTGCTGGTCTTAGTCTCTTGTCGTCCATAGTATCACCACTTGTATTCTCTCCAATCCTTCTGGTGTTCAGGGATGTACTTGTTCTGGCTGTGCTTGACGATAATTGTGTCAGGCAAGACCCACTTTAGGTAAACAATACCCATCATGATAAGAGTAGTTAGGCCCATTGCCATGTGGTAAGACAGCTGTTGTTGCTCCCAAGATGAGCCATTGAGTAATCCGTACAGCATTGTGCCAAACCAGTACAGTGCCCAGAATATTCCCCATGCGAAGAAGAAAATTGTGAGAGCAGAATTTCCAGATGGAGCCAAGGAGGCGGATATTATGGTTCCAGGTTCTGCAGGATTGAATACTCCGTGATTGATTGCAGCATCCATTTGTTCTTCAGTTAGTGATGCGTCTTCCAATGCAACTCTTGCATCTTTCACGCTAACTTTACCGGAAGCAACTTTTTCCAATAACTGAGTGATTGTATCTTTTGCCATCACTGATCACCTCTTCGGTTAATCTTGTATCTTAGGCGTAGAAGGTTGCTACGTCCTTTGTAAGATGTCGAGAATCCATATCTTAGCAGGAGCCCACAGAAAATAATCACAGCGATTACTGCTCCGAATCCAAGCAGTCCTAACCAGTGCGCTCTAAATCCAGCACCTAGGGTTGAGATGTCGATTTCTCCAGCTTTGCTTTCTGGTGCTTCAGGAGTTCCACTTCCAGCAATAAGCGACC
>CEUM01022268.1_pt1 | contig 16210 bp, 16 predicted proteins | sample 356421 | NCBI WGS metagenome assembly CEUM01 (sample SAMEA2622716, study PRJEB7988) | marine metagenome | biome: marine biome (ENVO:00000447); feature: surface water layer (ENVO:00002042); material: "saline water (ENVO:00002010), including plankton (ENVO:xxxxxxxx)" | depth 5 m | reverse complement strand
ACCCTGAGCCTGGTGGAGGCCGAGGGTGAAGCAGCCATCTTGATTCGAGGCACGGTCGAACCCCTGGAGAACCTCAGCGAGCACGTCATCGTCTTGGTCACGCTGACCGAAGACGGTGCGGTGGACGCGAACGGTCGCTCAGCAACCCATCTGGTGCGCGACATGCGCCCTGAGGTGGCCTTCGCCCGCGACGTGGGCAATTCGTCGGACGTGCTTTGGACGATGACGCCGGACCACCTGGAGGCGGCTGGCGTGGATGTGTCCACCCAATCCCTTGGTTACCACCTCAGCCTCATCGTCGTCGAGCATGGTGTTGTGCTGCAAACTCACACACAACCGCTCCCAAATCCGACGTCCGGCATGGACCGAAGCACCGCGCTGACCGTGCTCCCCCTGATGGGTGTGGTGCTGGTTGTGCTTGGGCTGGTCCTGCGAGGCGAGATGAAGACCGATGAGGCCCTTCCCTCCATCGGCGCTGTACCGTGGACCGGTGAAGGGAAGGTCCGCGTGATTGTTCAAGCTGGCACCGCGCCGTGCACCGTGACCGGTGTTGAAGCCGAGCCGCCCTGGAAGGTGGCCGGACGCAGCATGCACCGTGAAATCGAGGCCGGTCAGGTGGACGTCATCGAGGTTCGGCCCAGCCGCGGCAAGGAGGAGCCTCTGCGCCTTCGCTTGTCCATTGAGGTGGAAGAGCACGGCGGCTGGGTGCAGACCTTGGACGTTGAGCGTGAAGATGTCGCGTCGAAGCGTTCATGACGTCCCGCATCCGAGCGAGACCGATGCACGACCTCGACGCGACGGACAGGGCCATCCTCGGAGCCCTCCTCGAGGACGCACGGTACAGCCAGCGCGAGATTGCGAAGCAGGTCGGCGTCGCTCAAGGCACCGTCACGAATCGGCTCCGTCGACTCGAAGAAGCGGGCATCATCGTTGGCCATCAGGTTCGGCTCGATGCAGAACGGCTGGGCTGGGAGATGACGGTCATCGCAGGACTGCGCATCGCCAAAGGGAAGATGATGGACGTGCAGCGCACCATCGCCAAGGACCCACGGGTCTTCGCCGTGTACGACGTCACCGGCGATTACGATTCCATGGTGCTGGCTCGCGTGAAGAACCGAGCGGACCTCGACGATCTCACCAAAACCGTGCTGACCAGCGCTCACGTCACGCGTTCCTACACCCACGTGGTGCTGAACACCGTCAAGGAGGAAGGGGTGGCGCTACCGCCCGTCCAGTCCGAGGACGTCGATGAGGCCTGAGAGACCCTCGACGGTCCTCGTCTCAGGTTTCAAACACCGCATGAGGACGCGCCTGACCTCTTCGTCCACCTTTACATCGAAGGCTTCGAGGCGGCGGCGGAAGGTGGTCTGGAGCCGCCCTCCTGTCCGGTCCCAATCCATCAAAAGATGCAAGGCAGGGCCGCCGTCATCGCCACGGGTGCCATATGTTTCCACCAGATGAGCGATACGACGGGCAACGTCCCACCCCCGGTTGACAACTTCGATCGGTCCGGTCAGGCCCAAAGCCCGCAACGCCGTCACGTCCCTCGGGCCCTCCACCAAGATTGGGCGACCTGTGCTCCCTTGGTCCTCGCGAAGACCCAGCAAAGCCTCCCGCGCTTCCTCGTGGCGAGGGTGAAGCGGGACCCTCGGGCTTCGCATGCGCTCCAGTGGCGTGAGCCCGCACATCAAGAATGTGCGTTGTCCTCGCCGTGCGCACTGGCTTGCGCTACGAGGCTTGCAAGCACCGCATCAACGCCGAGGCCCTCGATCCTGACGCGCTTCTGGCGTGATGCGTGCCCCTCAACGATGGTCACCGACGATGCGGGGCAACCAAGCCAAGCGGCAAGTTGTGCGCACAGGGCCCGGTTGGCTTGGCCGGCTTGAGCCCGAGCCGTCAAACGAACCACGATGCGATTCCGCCACGCGTCGAAACCCGCGAGGGAGGCGCTGGATGCTCCTGGCTGAACCTGAAGGGCCACAATCACCGCACCATCGAGGGTGGCCTGCATGGCACCCTCCATGGACATGCTTCGGCGAGGCCACAAGCGGCGCATGAACCGTCCGACCGTTCAGGCGAAAATTCGGACCTAAACGAGGGGCGTGGAGGACGATGTTCAAAACGAGGTTCAAAGGCTCGCATTCCTGCATCTAACAACGCTTAAGGAAGGCCCTCCCGAGGCTTCGCGCGAGGGCGTCCAATGGCTGCTCAAGACACACTGTTTTCGGTGCTCTATGACAAGTTCCTGTTCTGGGCCATCATCGTCGGGGTACTCACCTTTGGGGTGATGTTCCTTTTCATGGCTCGTTTCCGCGCAGGACTCACACCAGACGAATCCAAGACCCTCTGGAAGATTGAACCCGGGACCTTCCCGTTGGAGAGCAGCAACCACGACACTGACCGAAAATTGGAGATCGCCTTCTACGTGATTCCAACCATTCTGGTCGCCTGGCTGACCTTCCTCGCGACCGCCTCCACGGCCGACGTCTGGGGCAGCATCCCCGACGACGAGAACCGGTTCGACATCACCGTCAACGGCTACCAGTGGTACTGGGAGTTCGTCTACGAGGACCCGCTCACGTGGGAAGACGAGCACACCGGCATGGACGTTGAGGTTCGCACCAGCGAAGGGGATGTCGTGCTCCACGCCATGGGCCTCAATCCGCACACCGCTGTGGTCAGCATGGACGGCATGAAGACGGAACACGCCTTCAACGGCAGCGACATGATCACCGTTGAGGACTTCTTCTTCGACGCAGGCCTCCACTACAAGGTCGAAATCCTCGACGAGGAAAGCACCGTCCTGCACACGTGGGAACACATCCCAGTGGGCCACATCTTCCGCACGCCGGTGGAGCCTCTCATCATCCCGTGCTCCACGGTGGACTCCGCCAGCGACGACTCGGACATGCCCGAAGACGGTGTGGTCTTCACGATGCACTCCCGCCCCATCGACGACAGCGATCCCCGGTACGTGGGTGTTCAGCATTCCTTCTGGCTCCCCGAGTTCGGCGTGAAGGAAGACCTGGTTCCCGGCCTTGAGCAGGGCACCACCATGTACGTCTTCCCTGACGACGCCGGCACCTTCCCCATCCGCTGTGCGGAGTACTGCGGCCTGCAGCACTCCCAGATGGTGGGCGAAGTGAAGGTCGTTGCCGAAGAGGGCAAGACCTGTGATGCCGATGTTGGCATCAAGAAGGCCGACGTTGGAGGTGAGGCCTGATGCGCACACGCGCCATTGCCATGCTCCTTGTTGTGCTGGCCGCCTTGGCTTTCACACCCAGTTTCGAAGCCATGCCCGCTGGCATCGGCAGCGCCGGTGACGGCGGCTGTTCATGCCACGGTGGCGCCAACGCCGACACGACAGTGGTCGTGACCGGTTTGCCTGAGAGCTTCAATGCGAGCGAGACCTACACGTTCACCGTCACCGTCGTGAACGACGATCTGCCACGCTCCGAGCCCGATGCTGGACGCATGGGCGGCTACCGCATCCTCGTCACAGAAGGCGCGGTGAGCGCGGTTCCAGAATCCGCCGGCCAAATCATGGACGCCGGATTGACGCACACGGCTGAAGCCAACATGGTGCGGACCTGGGACTTTGAGTGGACCGCGCCAGGCGACGATGAAGCCACCGCGGAATTCACCATCTACGGCAACGCGGTCTCCGGCGGCGACGGCCCAGGTGGCGACGAATGGAACGTCGTGAACCTCCTCGTGCCCGGCATCAACGCTGGCGCCATGGCGCCCAGCGCTCCACCGCTGGTCATCCTGATGACGGCCCTGCTGCTCGCGGTTGGCCTCATCCTCCTCGGCACCATGTGGGTCTTCTACCGACGCAGTCCGGACACGTTCACCATGGGCGCCTTCTGGGCCTACCTCAAGCCTTGGCTGACCACGACCGACCACAAGGAGGTCGGCATCATGTACTTCCTGTACGGCTTCCTGTTCTTCCTTGTCGGTGGTTTGCTGGCGCTGCTGTTCCGTATCCAGTTGTCCGTCCCCGAGAACGATTTCCTCACCTACGACCAGTACAACTCCTTCTTCACGCTGCACGGCACGACGATGATTTTCCTCGCCGCCATGCCGATGATTGCGGGCTTCATGAACTACGTTCTGCCCTTGCAAATCGGCGCCAAGGACCTCGCCTTCCCTCGCATCAACGCCCTCGGCTTGTGGATGCTGGTCTTCTCGACGCCCCTCATCTACACGGGCATCTGGACCGGTGAAGGTGCCGACATCACCTGGGTGATGTACCCGCCGTATTCCTCGCTGAGCGAATTCGGCGAATACGGCAACAACCCAGGCACCACCGCGTTCATCGCGGGCATGGTCATGCTTGGTGCTTCAAGCACCCTGAGCGGTGTGAACTTCATCACCACCGTGTTCACCATGCGCGCTCCTGGCGTGACCTGGTGGCGCATCCCGCTGTTTTCGTGGTCCGTCTTCGTGTCCGTGTTCATGCTCTTCGTGTCGCTTCCCGCCTTCATCGTCGGTGTGGCCTTCCTGCTGTTCGATCACACCATCGGGACGACCTTCTACACCTTCGGCGGCGACCCGATCTTGTTCCAGCATCTGTTCTGGTTCTTCGGTCACCCTGAGGTGTACGTGGTCATCGTGCCGGCCTTCGGTATCGTGTCCGAGGTGCTCGCGACCAGCGCACGCCGCTCCGTCTTCGGCTACAAGTCGATGGTCATCGCCATGGCCGGCATTGGCGTGGTTGGTTTCGTCGTCTGGGGCCACCACATGCTGACCTCTGGCATGTCGCCCGCGTGGCGTGCTGCCTTCATGATCACCACCATGCTGGTGGCGATCCCGACCGGTGCGAAGATCTTCAACTGGCTGATGACGCTCTACCAGGGCAGCCTGGTCATGCGCACGCACACCTTGTGGGCGCTTGGCTTCCTCATCACCTTCACCTTGGGTGGCATTTCGGGGATGTTCTTCCCTGTCTCCGGTCTTGACGTCCACTTCCACGACACCTACTTCGTGGTCGCTCACTTCCACTACGTCTTCATCGGTGGCACCGTGTTTGCGCTCTTTGCCGGTGTCTACTACTGGTTCCCCAAGGTGACCGGCCGCAAGATGGATGAGCGCCTCGGCCTCTACCACTTCCTCATCGGTTTCGCGTCCTACAACGCGGCCTTCTGGCCCATGCACGCCCTCGGCATGATGGGCATGCCGCGCCGCACCCACTCCTACCTCGAAGAGACCGGCTTTGCCTCCTACAACTTGGCCGTGTCCACCTTCGCCTTCATCTTCGGCCTGAGCCAGTTGATCCTCGTGTGGAACATCATCTACTCCGCTCGTCGGGGCGAAAAGGTCGGCAAGGACCCGTGGGGCGGTTGGTCGCTTGAGTGGACCACGTCTTCGCCACCGCCGACTCCTTCCTTCCACGACATCCCCACGCAGGCTGACGCCAACGAAGGTCACGAGCACGGCGAGAAGAAGAAGGGCGTTGGAAAGCGCCTTTGGGAAGGCTCCGGTACGGAGGTGACCCAATGAGCGGCGGAGGTCATGCACACGTCGAGAACTCGATTTGGATGCGATCCCTGCTGATGGCAGGCATCTTCCTGGCCATTGGCGTGGTCGCCTACGGCGTCCTCGTCGGCGGCATTGCCGGCATTGGCGAAGACCAAGGCCTCAACGGCGACTACCACCACGCCAAGGACGCGTACTACGCGGCCAAGGACGCCGGCGTGACTGGGAGTGCTTACGATGAGCTGCATGACGAGTACGTCAGCACCCACCTGAACTACCTCACGTTCATGGTCGCTGGCAACACCATCCTCGTCATGATGATCGTCTATGCGGTCTTCATCGGCTTCGGTGGCTTCGTCAACTCCCTCAAGCCGGACGCGGACCACGACGATCACGACGACCACGGCCACCACGGTTCGTCCTCACCGATCGTGCTCGCTTTCGGCGTGATGCTGTTCATGATCGGCTTCCCCCGCTTCGCTCACGGTGCGGAAGGGATGCTCTACGGCCTTGAATTCGAACTCATGGACATGGCCATGTCCACCACGGGTCTGGTGTTCGTGGTGCTCGGCATCGCCAACTGGTGGCAGGAAGATCTGCCTTTCGACGGCCATGGTGAGCAAATCGCCACCGCAACCGACGACATGGTGCCCTTCCGTGGCCAGCACATCCGCAAGGTAGGCATCTGGGTCTTCCTGATGTCTGAGGTGATGGTCTTCGCCTCCTTCTTCTCGTCCTACCTCCGTATGCGCACCGGCTGGTGCACGGACTGGGCGATCAAGTCGGGCGTCGAAGCCTGTGCGGGCGTTGAATTGGGCACCGTAAAGACGGCATCAGACTACATCCGCCACGACTTCGCGACGCTTGCACCTGGTGCCATCAACACCTTCGCGCTCATCATCTCGTCCTACACCATCGTGCTCGCCCTGAAGGCCGCGAAGAACACGAACTGGGAGGTGTCCTCCAACCCGCTCATGGCGAAGCTGATGCCCACGCGAAAGGCCGCGGTGCGCAACTACCTCATCGCCACTTTGGTCCTCGGCTCCCTCTTCATCGTGCTGAAGCTCGTTGAGTGGAGCCACCTCATCGCTGAGGGCTTCACCCTCGCCACGCAGCAAGGATCCATCTTCTACATCGCCACCGGGGCCCACGGACTTCACGTCTTCATCGGCCTTCTGGTGATGCTCTACCTCATCTTCAAGGCCGACACCGTTGGCTTTGACGAAGAAAACGGTCAGGGCATCGAGTACTTCGGTCTGTACTGGCACTTTGTTGACCTGGCGTGGGTGGTCATCTTCCCCGCCTTCTATCTGTATTGAGGTGAATGGACATGGGAGAACACGCATCCAAAATCGAGCAGTGGGTTGAGAAGAGTCCAATCCCCATGGACATCTACGCCCTGAACTTCTGGATCCTGATGATCTTCACCCTGGCCGAAGTGGCCGCGGTCTTCTACGTGCCTGAAGAGCAGAAGTACATCGTCTGGAGCATCCTGATCGGCGTTGGCATCATCAAGGGATACGGCATTGCTGCCTTCTTCATGCACTTGGCCGGCGACCCGAGGCCCTACCTGTGGAGCTTCGTCTTCCCGTTCATCTTCGTGGTGCTGATGCTGTGGGGCATTGGCCTGTCGAACCCGGACGGCATCACCGGCTTGCCGGCATGGTGCACGCCCTTCTCAGGGTCCTACGCGACCAGCACCCCCTGAGGCGTTGCTTTGCGTCGTGGCTTGGTCGCTGTTCTGCTGGTGACCACACTCTTGCTGCCCGTCCAAGCCGCGGCTTACAACGGACTGGTGCTCTCGCGCGGTTCGGTGGGTGAGGTCAACCTCGTCGATCAGCGCGGAGAAAACGTGAGTTTGGACGGCTTGAGCGAGGAGATCCTCGTCGTTGCCTTCGTGTTCACCCACTGTCCTGATGCTTGTCCGGTCATCACGCACACCATGAAGGCGGTCCAAGCCGGGCTTGACGACGACCTTGCGAAGCACGTCGGATTTGTGTCGATCACCGTGGACCCTGTTCGGGACACGCCAGAACGCCTGCTTGCGTTCACCGAGTACCACGGCGTGGATTGGCCGCACCTGACCGCTGACAACGCGACCCTGGAGGACGTCTGGGCCCGTTTTGGCGTGAATGTGGCGTCCGAGGTCATCGAAGCCCACGGCAGCGCGGTTGATTTTGCCTTGGAAGCAGCCACAGTGACCGTGATCAACACGAACGGAAACGCCTCGGAACATCCCGTGCGTCCAACCGGATGGAACCTTACGGTGGAGCACGCCGATGCCGCGGGATGGAACATCTCGGCCGAAGAGGGACAGTACGGTCACATGATCACGGGCGTTGAGGGCGTCGTATCACCTGAGGATTGGTCGTGGTGGTGGGCCCTTCAGCGCTGGAACAGCACGTCTAGTGCGTGGGAGGAGAGCCCGGTGGGCCTCGACGACATCGATGTGCTGACCCACCCGCATCTTGCACTCACGGATTCGCGACGCAACCTCACTGATCTGCCGAGTCCGACCGGCCGCTCGTCCATGCACCTGCTCTTTGACGAGGGCAACGCCACCAGCCACGTGCTCAACGCGACCTCCGCCCACCTCATGACGCATGGCGCCCTTCTCGGGACGGATATGGGCCTGAACATCAGCCTCGATCCGCAGTGGGGTCACATGCTCGAAGCCATCGACGGCTCCGCTGCACCCGCCGATTGGTCGTGGTACTGGCGCCTTGCGTTCTGGAACGGCACGATGTGGGAGGAATCCATGGTGGGCATGGACGACCTGACCGATACCATGCACATCGCTTGGGCGCCGTCCACGGTGAACCTGAGCGACATCCCCGTCCCTGGCGGTTCCGGCGTGCAAGGCCAAGGCGACGCGACGACCTGCAACGGACACGGCTGGGTCATGGGCAGTGGTTCGTCCGCGCACTGCATGTGCGATGAGGGCTACAGCTGGCGTGAAGGCGACCGTCTGAGTTGCGTCAGTGACGACGGCGAGGTGCTGGTCGGCCACGCCACCGTCACCTACATCCTCGACGGCGCGCGGAAGCCTCGCGTGCAATGGAACGGGGACGGATGGACGCCAGAAGCCTTCACCGAAGACCTCGTTGAACTGGCTCAAGCCGAGGGCGTCATTCCTCGACCGGAGCGGTCGAATTCCAGTCCAAGTCCCGGCATGGCTGCTGGCCTTGTCGCCATGCTTGGTGCCGCCCTGCTCCTCGAGCGGCGCCGTTCATAGGGGAGAGGCTTGTCGGGCAACACAAGCGTGGATCGCATAGCCAGGTAGTGCGCCGGCCTTGAAAGCCGGTGTCGAACGACACGGGGGTTCGAATCCCTCTCCACGCGCCTGCACCTTCGCTCAGGCGGGGAACCTTCTCAAACCACGACACGCTCTCACATCCATGCGAAGGGCCCTGCTCGGTGTGCTGCTGATGCTTTCGCTGAGCCTTGCCGGTTGCCTCGCGCCTTCCTCCGCAGGATGGGGAGACGGCGGCGTTAGCGTCTCCACGGACGGCATGAACGCCACCGTGGTGAGCGACCTGACCCCGAGTCAAACGACCGTGGACGAAGTGATGCTGGCCGGTTGCGACACCGAGGGGATGATTGGTGATGCGGCGAATCAAACCGGCCTCATCACCATCGAAGGGCACCTGGCTGCGTCGACGCTCTACACGAGCCATGGCGAGGACATGCGAGGACTCGCAAGCGGCGTCACTGCCGCCGTCATCCTCGAAGCCATGAGTTACGGCAGCGCCGAAGCGGTCCCGAACGGTCAAGGCGCGCGCATTCCCGTCAAAAACTGGGCAGAGCCGCTGAACCCGGGCACCGGATCTGGTCAGAGCACCTCGCAACGCACCGTCAACGTCGAGGACGTTGACAGCGACAGCAACGAACCGTGGTTCGTGCTGGGCCTCCTTCCAGCCTCGGAGCACATCGCCGCCGGCTTCGGTGCCGTGAATGACGTGCACCAGCCCATCCGCATCGAGGGCTACATGGTCAAGAGCGCCGAAGGAACAAGCATCGGAAACGGCCTCACCTCTGGAGCGAAGTCCCAATCTGGGAGCCCGTGCCTGCTCGGTGTGGACGATTCGAACAAAGGCACGTACTACGTGATCGTGCACAGCATCACTCTGCCGGGCGCCTCCGTCACCATGGACGGCGACGCGGACGACGAATGGGTGATGGGCGACGTGCCCTTGCTCGGTCGTGGCGGCTACGTGGTCTACTTCCTGACGGTGGCCGCCGGCGGTGGGGCGGCCCTCTACGTCATCTCCTCAAAGCGCGTCAAAGGTGTCGCTGCCTCGCAGGCCAAGGTTTTGCTCGGCCAGGAGAACATGGTCAAGGCAGAGACGGCGCGCAAAGCGCCGAAACGCAAGGCGCCGGAACCTGCGCGTGCCGCGCCCGAGCCCAAGAAAGAGAAGAAGCCGAAGAAGAAGGAAGACTCGAGCATTGGCGGGTTCGATTTGGATGCGGCTTTGTCCACCAAAGGGTCCTCCGCCTCATCGAAGCCTGAACGCTCGTCGCGCGGCGGCTCAAGCGTTGTGGTCACGGAAGAGGCCTCCAGCATGGCCGCGCAAACCAAGGCCGCCTCCTCTGCCTCGTCCTCGGCGTCAAGCCCGCCTTGGGAGCCTCCGGTGTCCACCACAGAACGACGCAGCGGCGGGGTGACCCCCATGGGCGGAGCGCCCACGCGCAGCGGACCGCCCCAGCGCAGCGCACCTCCTCAACGCAGCGAACCCGCGGCGGAGCAGCCCACCGTTCGACGTCGTCGTGCCGTGCGCAAGGCTGCACCTGAGCCAGAACCCGAGCCTGAGCCTGCTCCAGCGCCGGCTGAGGAAGAAGAGTTCTCGGACTTCTCATTCTGAGTCCCAAGCCACCGTCGGCGCGCCCCGCGCAACGATTTGCGCCGGGTGCCACACCAAACTGGCCGGTAGCTGGAGGATCGGCTCCCCATCGGCTTGGATGTAGGTGGGGAGCTCAAGCGGAACGTCGCTGGCCACGCCTTTCGCATCGACCGGCCTGAGGTTGACGCGACGAACGCGGTGCGACGTGATGCCCCAAATGCCGACGTGCTTGCCTTTCTTCACGGAGCCCATCAGGTTCAACATCCGCCATCGGCTCAGCCGTGGCGCGAGGACCAGCACCGCCTCCTCGTGGTTCGGAGCCATGCCAGGACAGACGCGATATCCCCCCCCGAACGTCTCACCCGTGCACGCGGCAAGGAGGGTCAGGTCCACCGTTTCAGCCGGTCCATCGTCCATCTGGAGTTCCACATGACGACGACGCCATACCGGGATGGTGGTGACGCCAAGCCAGGTGTACTTGATGGGACCGTGCAGCCATTTTGCGCGACGGAGTTTGGCTCTGCTGATCGAAGAGCTGATGCCGGCATCGGTCTCGAGGAAGGTCCAGCGCACGATGCGGCCCTCCTCTTCGGCCGGTCCGTCCCATGGGTTGGCCGTAACGGGATACTCGGCCGATTCTGGTGGAGCAGGATGGGCCTCGAGACGCCACGCGCCGCTGGGGCGATCCACGCCTTCCTTCAGGAGGCGAAGTGCCCCCTCGAGGTCGTCGCGCGGGATGCCGTGCGTGATGGCGAAGTCGTTGCCCGAACCGAAGGGAATCTGACCGAGCACCGCGCCAGACCCGCGCAGACCGCTGGCGACCTCGTGCACGACACCGTCGCCGCCAACGGCCACCACCAGATCGCCTTGGCCGACGTGTCCAGCGGTCACGAGGTGGTGGGCATGTCGGGCCGCATCGCCGGGCCCTCCGGTGACGAAGGCCTCGACGGTCCATCCGTCGTCTTCCATTCGACGGCGCACATCAGGCCACGCTCTGCCACAGCGTCCGTCGCGGCTCGCGGGGTTCACGATCACGTGCACCTGAGTCATGTTCGGTGAGTGGACGCGGAGAGGATGAAGGTTCGCGCCCAAAGGCGAGGGCTCATGTGGGAGAAGCCGAAGCCACCACCGTCACGATGTGGTCTGAAGGCGAGGCTGAATTCATGCGGCGGGCCCTTGAGGTCGCTGAGCGAGGTCAAGGTCGCGTTAGCCCGAACCCACCCGTGGGTTGCGTGCTCGTGAAGGACGGCGTGGCCATCGCTGAAGGGTGGCACGACCATCTTGGCGGGCTGCACGCTGAACAGATGGCCATCCATGACGCGGAAGCGCGCGGCGTGCCCACCAACGGGGCCACAGCCTACGTCACCCTCGAACCGTGCAATCACTTCGGGAGGACGCCTCCGTGCACGGAATCGCTCCTCTGGGCCGGCATCCAGCGGGTGGTCGTCGCCCATCCTGACCCCAACCCAAACGTGCGCGGCCGGGGAACGGACGTGCTGCGTGAGGCGGGCCTCGAGGTCGAGGTCGGCCTGCTGCGCTCCGAGGCTGCGATGCAGATGCGCTCCTTCCTCCATTGGTGCCATCAACGACGCCCATGGGTGACCGTGAAGGTGGCCGTGGACGCAAACGGCTCCGTGGACGATCGTTCGGATGTGGCCGGTCGATTCACGTCCGAGGGCTGCCTCGATGAGGTCCATCGCCTCCGCCAGCGCTGTGATGCAATTTTGGTCGGCTCTGAGACCGTGCTCCGGGACAATCCCTCGCTGACCGTGCGTCGCGTGGAGCACGCGCGACAACCGATACGCGTCGTCCTCGACGGCCGTGGGCGCATCGAGCAACAAGCGACCGTGCTGACCGACGGTGGCGCCACGATGCACCTGACCGGCGATGTGGATCTTGAACGGCTCTTGGACCAATTGGGCGACCAGGAGATGCAGCGCTTGCTTGTTGAAGGCGGGCCAAGCACGGTGCACCGTTTCCTGGAGGCCGGGCTGGTCGACGAAGTCCTCCTCGTGCGGAGTACGGTGGAGCACGCTGATCCGGTTCCATCAGGGCTTGATGATGACGCGTTCCGCTCGGCCGGTCTCGAACAGCATGAACCCCAGGCGTGGGGCGAAGAACGCGTTGACGTGTGGCTTCGCGCCTGAGCCTTAGCGTGACAGGCGGAGCGCGCATGCCTCCAGCGACTCCCCATCAGTGCGCAGGTTGCGGATGTAGGCAGGGACGCTTGCGGTTGAGGTCTCAAGATCCACGAGGTCACCAACCCATTCCACCTCGGTGGTCGGGGGGGCGGCGTGCTCGTCGACCTTATGCGCGGTCCAAACGGAGCACTGCGAGCCGTCCTCGTCCGCCACTTGACGGTACCAGGGGAGGTCGACAGGTCCCCTCGAGAGGTTGTGTCGTTCTGAATAAAGAACGATGCAATCTGCATGAACGGTTGTCCATCCGGCATCGTTCAGCCACTCAAGGGCGACCGCGTCCTCCGCGCCAGGCTGGAACCACACCAGCGGAGGCGTCTCGAACGGTGTCATGAGCAGGCGTCGCACCTGTGCCCTCGCCCGCTCTGGAGCCAGAAACAGCACCGCTACCTCGAGCGGCGTCCCTGGCTCAACCGAGCCGCGGATGGGCACGCCGTCGATGCAGGCACCCGCATCACGAGGATGGACGGGGACGACACGCCAGCCGCGCCTGCGCAACTCGGGAACTGCGGTGTGCGAGGTTCGTTCTGCGTTCAGGCCCGCCCCAAAGACGTGAATGGACGTCACGCCAAGCAGGGCGGGGATGAGGTCCTGAGAAGCGTCCATGCCATCGCCTCAGGGTTGGAGCCGTGCCTTCGTCCACGTGCCGTCGTTGTGCGTCAATCGGATGCGGTCATGGAGGCGCGCGGGCCGACCGGCCCAGTACTCGATCTCGTGCGCATGAAAGCGGAAGCCGCCCCAATGCGGGGGGCAAGGGACGTCTGCCTCATGGAAGCGGGCATGGACCTCGGAATGCTTGGCCTCGAGCGCGTTCCTGTCCTCGATGGGCGAGGATTGGTCGGACACCCACGCACCGATTTGTGAGGACCGTGGGCGGGTGGCGAAATAGGCCTCAACCTCGTCGCGCTCCAGCGGCGTCACGTGGCCCGTTAGGCGTGTTGAACGGTCCATGTCGGGCCACCAGAAGGTGAGCGAAGCCCGGGCATCGGCGTGAAGTTGGTTGGCCTTGTCCGAGGTCAAGTTGGTGAAGAAGCGAACCGTAGTGCCGTCCACACCCTTGCAGAGCACCATGCGCGATCGTGGGGCGCCATCGGGTCCAAGGGTGGCCAAGCACATCGCAGTGGGGTCGCTCAAGCCAGCCTTTTCCGCGTCATGAATCCACGCCGTCAGCAGCTGGAGCGGAGCATGTGGGTCGACCGCGGCAGGGTCCAACTCGCCGTCGTACTCTTCACGGAGGTGGTCCATGCGCTCATGTCCGAATCGGCAGGCCTTGAACCCCTGTTCACCCAACGCTGAGGAACAGGCGTTCAAGTATGCACCCCGAAACATCACATCATGTCTTCCGTGCTCGTGGTGGGTGCCAGCAGCGACGTGGCCCACCGGTTGATTCCCAACCTTCTGGCCGCAGGTCACACCGTCACCGGGCTGGCGAGGGACGCATCCCGCCTTGCTGCGTTCGAACACGAGCGCTTCCATGCCGTGATCGGTGACGCCCTCGACCAGAACGTGCTCCAAGATGCGGTGGCTCAGGCCTCGGCCGAGGAACCTATGTCCATGGTCGCCCACCTCGTGGGTTCCATCGTCATCCGACCGCCCCACGCCATGAAGATGGAACAGTTCAACGAGGTCATCGCCACCAACCTGGGCAGTGCCTTCCTCACCTTGTCCGTGTGCGGCAAGGCCATGATGCGGTCCGGTGGCGGGCGGATGGTCTTCACCTCAAGCGTGGCCGCTGGGCTTGGCTTGGTGAACCACGAGGCCATCGCGGCCGCCAAGGGCGGCCTCGAAGCCATGGTCCGCTCCGCGGCGGCCACCTACGCCAAGCGTGGTCTGCGCATCAACGCTGTCGCACCTTCCCTGACCGAGACCCGTTTGGCGGAACCCATGCTGCGCTCAGAGGCCGCGCGTGCCGCGTCCGAGGCCATGGTGCCCATCGGCAGGATCGGCCAACCCGAAGAGGTGGCCACAACAATGGCGTGGCTGCTTGACGGCGCGCCCGACAACCTAACCGGTGAGGTGCTGCACGTGGACGGTGGCATGGGCCGCGTACGGGCCATGGGGTGAACGCATGAACGTGGGCGTCGTCGGTGGCGGATTGGCCGGGTTGGCCACCGCGAGCGCGCTGCACGCTGCAGGCCACTCGGTCACCGTCTACGAGGCCGCAGCACACATCGGTGGCCGCATGGGGACCGTCACGATGGAGGGTCATCCCGTGGACGTGGGCTTCCACGTGCTGCACACCGCATACCCCGCGTTGCGCCGCTGGGTGGACCTCGATGCGCTCGATGCCGTCGCGATGGACCCGAGCACCGAGGTCATCCTTCCAAGCCAAGGGAAGCGCCTGCTGCTGGGTGATGCCTTGCGGCGCCCGAGCACCCTCTTCCCCACCCTGCGCAGCGTTGGCCCCTTCAACGCCCTCCGCTTGCTGCGCTGGCGGCAGCGCGCGCGTGGCCGTGACATCGAAGCCCCGCTCGACCGCCCCTCACAGAGCATCGACGCCGGCTTGGCCAACCAAGGTTTCAGCAAGGCCTTGCGTCAGCGCGTCCTCCAGCCGCTCTTTGCCGGCATCACCCTCGACCCGGAGCGCAACGAGCGCGAAGCCTTCGCGACTTTCACCTGGGGTGCGATGGCCAAGGGGAACATGGTGATGCCCAAGGACGGCATCGTCGCGGTTCCCCGCCAACTCGCGTCTCATTTGCTGCCTGCGTCCCTGCGCACAGGCGTCGCGGTCGAGGCCGTCGACGCCAATGGCGTGACGGTCGATGGAACGCGCCATGAGCACGACAAGGTCGTTCTCGCCGTGCCCCAGCACGTGGCTGCACAGTTGCTGGACATCACGATCGACCCAAGCGAGCGGCGCACGACCACGATGGTCTACGCCACCGATGCAGCCCCGCTCCGGGCTGCGCGCTTGCTGCTCAACGGGGAATACGACCCAACCGCTTCTCCGGTGCTCCATGTGCACGTTCCGACCCTCCTGCACCCGCGCGCAGACGGTCAGCACCTCGTGGTCGCCACCTTGCTTGGAGAGAGTGACCACACGGCGGAGGACGTTCAGGAACGCCTGTTGTCGTGGTTCTCCGAGGCCTCCACCTGGCGCTTCGTCGGTCGGACCGACGTGCGTCATGCCCTGCCCACCATTCCCACCCACCACGTCGGACGCGACCACCTCCCGGTGGACGTCGACGGCGTGCTCCTTGCGGGGGACCACACCACGCACCCGTCGGTGCAAGGGACGCTGCGCAGCGCGGAACGCGTGCTCGAAGCGCTGGGTGTACCGCTCCCGCAGGGACCGCAGGATTTGCAACGTCCTGCAGCGGTGGAGGTGACGGCATGACCTGGCACAACGTGATGAAAGCGAACTGGAAGAAGGACCGCACGGCGATGAAGGTCCTCAAAGGGAAGATGGTGATGATCGGACGCAAGCACGGCGAATACTTCGCCACGCAAGCCCTCTGCCGTCACATGCGCTGGCCGTTGGCCTGGGGCGCGAAAATCACCGATGACGGCTGCGTACGCTGCCCGCTCCACCAGACCACGCACAAAATCGAGGACGGCTCCTTGGTGGAGTGGTCGCCCTTCCCGCTGGTCCCGGCGTACGGCAAGCTGGTTGGGAGCATGGTGAAGCCGAAGGATCTCGGCGTCTACGAGACGAAAATTGAGGACGGACGCCTCTGGGTGGATCTGCCTTAG
>CEUM01137181.1_pt1 | contig 16303 bp, 16 predicted proteins | sample 356421 | NCBI WGS metagenome assembly CEUM01 (sample SAMEA2622716, study PRJEB7988) | marine metagenome | biome: marine biome (ENVO:00000447); feature: surface water layer (ENVO:00002042); material: "saline water (ENVO:00002010), including plankton (ENVO:xxxxxxxx)" | depth 5 m | reverse complement strand
CACCAATTTCGTCTGCTATAAAGTCTGACATGTCGTTACCTGCTTTTGCATCTTCCAAGCCACTTTCAAGATCACCAAGTAATTCAGTATTAATACCTTCTTCTACATTATCTTCATCGTCATCTTTTTCTTTATCTTTAGCGGCCTTCTTCATTGGTTCTTTCTTGTTGCCATCACCGTCAAGGTCAATATAGTCAGGTTTAGGTGCTTCGCCAAATTGACCCATCATTTCTTCAAAGCCTGCATCAATGTCTGATTCTGTTGGAATATCTGTTTCTTTCATTCCTGCAGATTTTGCTTCGTCATCTAATTCTGCTTTTCTACGCATAAGTTCTTTCTTTAATTTTTCATCTTTGTGAGTGTTAGGATCCATTTGAATATCTTGCAATGCTTTTTTCTTTGCTTGATAGTCTTCTTTGTCTTTAAGTTCTTCACCTAATAAATCTTCTGGACCTAATTCTTTAACTTTGTTTGCTTCACTTACTAGTTTATATATGTAAGGGAACACACTCTTAAGTTCTTCATTGAACTGTTTAATTGTAAGTTGTGCAGTCCAATCAGTTGCAACATCTTCTGGTACTTCTTCAAGTACAACACTTTGAAAGTTTTCAGTTGCTTCTTTATAATATTTTTTATTTTGTAATCTTGCTACTGTGTTTTTTACTGTTTCAATACGTTCGTTTACAACATCCATATAATCTGCAAGACCTTCAGCCATGACACTGCTTCTTGACATATATGTTTTGAACTTACGTAGTTTGTTCATTTCTTCTGATAATCCTACAATGTGCTTACCAAAGTCATCATACATGTTACCACCTTCTGCAACATGCATTGCCATTGCTCTAGCACCATTCAAATGTTTGTATGGATACTTGAAACGTTCGCCGTTAGCACTTTCAATGTAAATGCTTCCAATTTTTTGTGAGCGTCCGCCTGCTAATTCTTGGTTTATGCTTTCGCTATGCTTGACACAAATTCTTGCATCTGCTATATTCTGGTAACTAGTTTTGCTAGTTCCGTACATCGTTGATTCTGTCATGGTGTTATCTCCGTTCTTATTAGATAAGAATTTGTAATCTCTCTTTTCTAAGTTAGACTTTTCAATGTCTCGTACTTCAAAGTTTAACATTCTCTTCTTGGCAAATACTCTCATTTCCTTTAAAAAATCATACCATTTTGTTTTCATTGATGCATCGTTAGAATCAAATAACTTTTCGCTATACATAACAACTACATTATCTTCATCTAAACTAACACTTACTTTACCGCCTTTATTTCCATATGTAAATTCATAAAAGCGTGATTCTGCTGGCATATTAGTGGTAATACCTTCAGCATTACCTATTGTGATATTTTTGAATCTACCACGTAATTTAGAAAACAGTTCTTCGCCAATTTTATTTAAGTCTTTCATGCTAATATTTATCAATAATTGTTAGTAACGAAGATTGGCATTGGCTCAACATAGTCGCCATGTTGCTCTGCTTGATTGAAAGTATCGTATATTCTTGGATCCCAGTCTTTTAATACATCCATCATTCTAATGGCTAAAAGTGTTGCACTTATGAGATCATCTGTAGATCCTAGTTTTGCTTGGTAACTAGAGCCAGTTGCAACATAATTTTTTAGTTCAGTAACCATAGGTTTGCTGTGTAGTACCATCTTATCATTTTCTATCATAGTTTTTAGCCTACTACAGGCAGTTACTTTTGAACTATGAGTAGTATTAAATCCTTTTCTAAACTTGCGAACATGTCCTTTTCTAATAGGTTCGCTTACAAATAATCCTGGTATATTCTCCTCACCAAAATCGTTGATAACAATAAGTGCCGCTTCACCCAATCCGTTGTTTTCTACACTCCAATATATGTTATTTGCATCTCCTGTTTCTTTTTCAATGTGTTTGCAAATATCACACATGATACGTATTTGGGCAGGTATTGCAGTTTGATTGTGTTGCCATTCTGCTACTTGCTCATAACTTGGGAGTTCGAAAACTTGTATTGCGGCATTATCGCCACCTGTTCCCATGCTTGGATCAAGTGCTACTGCATATGTAAAATTTGGACTAGGTTTTTTGTACCAACGTGTTTGTCCCATATTGATAATAGGATTGCCGCCTTCCATAGCCGCAAGTTTTATTGCATTAATTAACGTTTCGTCATATACTAAGAATTCACATTCATATTCACGACGGAACCGTTCTTCGCCTATACGTCCTAATTCTTCAGCCTTCCAATTTTCGTCTCTGTCAGGATGTTCTTGCCAATAACTACGAAAACTATGGAATCCGTTTTTGCCTAATTCTTGTTCGTTGCCATGCTCGTCAAATTTATCTTCTGCTTGTTTCCATATAGTTGCAAATGTATCTTCATCTGAATTTGGTGTGCTTGTAAGAATTGCACGACCACCAGTTGCAAGTGTTGGCGATATAGATGTCCAAAAATCTGTAGCAACATTGGGTTGAACAAATGCAAACTCATCACAGTATAATAATGAAATACTCATACCACGTCCTGTATTGCCTGTAGTTGTAGCACTAACTATACGTGATCCGTTTTCAAATTCAATACTGCCTTTGTTATAGTTTGTAACTCCTGCTCTAATATGATCTGCACACATTTCGTATCCGTATCTTATACGTTGCATAATTTCCTGAGCACCTGTATATTTGTGTGCGGCAATTAGTATAGTTTGATCCGGAACAAACATAGCATACCATAACAAATATATTGCGGCACAAGTTGTTTTACCTGTTTGCCTCGGCAACATATTAACATTGAATCTGTAGTTGTGATAACTTGCAAGTAATCTTGTTTGATATTCATACGGATCAAACAACAACTTTCCTCTTACAGGATGTTGTATATACGCAAAATTTCTAGCAAAAAAATCGTAGCCGTTTTCTTTATCACTACATTTTAAAAGTTGCTCAACTTGCTCATTTGTAAATGTTTCTCTTTTATTGGCCTTTTTAATTAAAACGCCATCTAATGATTTGCTCATAACAATATTTAGTGAAAAAAATAGGGCCGTTAGGCCCTATTGAGTCTGGGGGGATTTAGCCGCAATGTGCCGCGAATAGTTTTTCGAACTTTCCTTTATCGCAACCATAGCCGTCTTGTACTTTTTTAAACATTTCTGTTTTACTACAACCGCTTGCGTCAAGTCTTTTCATTTCGCCTACACAGCCTGCTTCGTCAAAATCTTTTTCTTTTGGTGCTTCGTTTTTCTTCTCTTTTGGTGCTTCACTAATAGATTCACCCATACAATGTGCCGCATAAAGTTCTTCAATTTCTTCTTTATTGCAACCCATTTCTGTATACTTTTTAACGATGTCTGCTTTACTCATTCCATCGTCATGACATTTTTTGATTTCTTTACCGCTAGGTAATTTAACTTCTTTACCTTCTGCCATTTTGTTAATTAAAGCATCTCTCAAAGCGGCTTGTAATTCTTCAACAGCCATTGCATTATCACCGTCTTGTGCTTTTGCATACTGTTGTTTCTCACGGTTCAATCCGCCTGATAAATCTTTTGTCATGTAATTATGATCTTTATAATCTTCTCCTGGGGAGTTGTCGTATCCTGCTTCTTCAACATCGTCTTCCATACCCATGCCCATTAGTTTATCTTTATCATCATCTTTGTCCATGTCTGGTTTACCCATACTTGGCATATCTGGTGGTCCGTCCATTCCGTCTATATCAATAGGTGCCATTTTAACAAGGTCACGCATTTTGCCCATGTCTGGTGGAGGCATATCAACTGGTTTAGCATCTGGTGCTCCGCCATTACGCATTATTTGTGCTAGACGTGCAACGTCATCTGCTGTATCACCTGACATGTTAATACTCATAGAAGCCGCTTCATTAATTTGCTTGACTTCTTTTGGTGTTGGATCCATAGAATCTAAAGTGTTCTCTAGGTCCGTAAGTTTCTGTAATAGATCTTTCATTTTATCCTCCTATAACTGCTTTAGTATTTTCTGATGAATCAATGTCAGCACTTTCGCCTTTTGGCGCCGCTTCCATCGGATCTGTGTTACGTTCTTTTCTTGCTACTTCTAACTCTTTGAGTAAATCCATTACTCTGTTACCAGCAACATGATCTTGTGCTTTCGGATCTGCTTGTTCCATTTCTAAAGTACCAAGTTTTGATTCGTATGGTTCACTGCTTTTAGGTGCTTGATACTCTTCTCTTGGATCTTTAGCATTTCTTACAATTACATGGCTATTTTCGCATTGGCAACATTTTGAAATGTACTCTTGCAATACTTGTGGTGTAGTTGGATATCCAACTTCTGCTTCAAAGTATGTAACTTCCATGTTTTGTAATTGTGGGAAATCAAGTGGTCTTTCTTGAATAGGCGTCTTTTTACCATTTGACATATTAAGTAAGTCAAATTTCTTCAAGCAAGTTTCAAGTGCATCTTGGAAACCTTCTGCTCTTTCGCCTGCCACTCCAATTTTGAATTCATAAGTCTTTTTTGACTCATTTAATATTTGTGTAAATGTTTTCATGACGGTCATCCTCTACTACTATTTATCTTTATCCAAGTCTTTTAACTTCGCTAATAGACTGTTTCTATCTGTAACAATAGCACCTTGACCATTAACTATTCCACCTTCTTCTATTGGTGAATCCTTATCTAACTTCTCTTTTTTCAGTTGTAATTCAATCATTTTCAACTTTTTATCCATTTTTGCAACTTTTGCATCTAATGTTGTTTTAAGCATACTACCTGCAACTTCAAATACTCTACCAGAATATCTGCTTTCTACATTCATTCCTAAATCCATTAGATCTTCATAACTTTGCATTGCTTTATCAGCAATTTCATTTAGTTCAGAATCTGCTTTTTCACCTAGTCCTTTGACACTAGGCAATGCACTAGCAATTTTATCAAACTCTGCTATATCACGCATAGTTTCTTTTTGTTCTGCAACATCATACTTTTTTTGCTGTTTTTGTTGCTCGGTTGCTTCGTCTATAATTTCCTTAGAGTCTGGCAAATCTAGTAAATCTTGTAATTTCTTTGTCATTATATACTCACATTAACTGCTACTATTATTTAGCAGAATTAGGATCGCTTAACCACATTTCTTTTGTGATCTTAATATACCATGCTCTAAAGGGTTTACCTAGTCCTTCTCCCATAGGATTGTATAGGTATTTTTTTAAATAATCCGGATAACCTTTACCTGATCCTGCATTATTTGTTTTGATAAAAACTTTATCAACATATTGAAATACATCATTAAAGAAAAACTTCCAATCAAATAATTCGCCTGGCTTCAAACATTCTCTATCAAACACAGTTCTTGTAGCAATGAATAAATCGTACTTGCCAGGAAAGTCCATAGGCTTACCATTGTCGATCCACAAATGGTGTCTTTTTAAATTAATAATATCACAGCATTGTTTGTACATTGGTCCTGTTTGCTCTTCGTCAACATCAGTTGCTTCGACATGTATACCTTTTTGCATAAGCAAGTATGGTAACATTCCTACACCAGTACCTACATCAACTGCTGTTTTTACATCCTTCAGCATACCAAATTCTTCTGCTTTTTTAACCATGTATTCTTTTTCTGGATAATGTATTTCCCATTGTCTAATATATTTTGCTCCTCTTGCTCTTTTATCATAGCGGTTTGCTATTTCAAACATTTTAGTTTTATATTCTGCTACATTCATTTTCTTTTTCCTTGGTGAAAGATATCATTCTCGGTTACAATACGAAAGTACATACCTTTCTGTTTACACCATGCTCTAGCGGCTTCCCATTTTGCTTGATTTACAATCCAAGATGCTTGATTGTGTTTGCTTCTACCTAATCTTTCTTTTAAAGTTTGATTTTCGGGTTTGACTTCGATTATTTCTACACGTCTTTTACCATTACGATCAGCATATGCTATAAAAAAATCCGGAACGTATATTGTATGTTTACCAGTTAATGGATTTCTATAAGGTACTTTTACTGCTTCGCTTGCCCATGCTTGTATATAAGCATGTTCATCGCACATCTTCATAAAGGCAAACTCCCAACTACTTCTATATGTAGGAGTTCTATTTCCTATGTACTTGTCTGGATTTTTAAGATTATATTTTCCTTGAGCAAAGCGTCCCATGGATCTATACCACTATGTTGCGTGATTCTTGTCTAGTTACAGGGCTTGTTGTTTTGAATCCTATTACACTTACTTTGGATCTATTGTAGTTTACAATCTCTCCTACAAGGCTACTAATTTGCACATCATCTAAACCCTTTAATGTATCAAGTAATGTGTAAACATTTACATCATCTATTTTTGCTTGTTGTAGTAAGACTGTTGCAACACCTGTTGCAGAATTTTCTTCAAAGCCTCTTTTTAGAAAAAATCCTATTACGGAATCAACTTGTGTTGCACTGTAAGAAATTGGATCAGTAAAGTATTTGTTAAAAAAATTTCTTACTTCTGCTGAACTATCAACTGGTTCTAATTTGTAACTGCCAGTGTTGTTGCTAGTACTGATTGCTACTGGAGTGCTTGAAACACTATTTGTATCAGATACAGTATTTGTATTTGAAACAGTATTTGTGTTTGTTGTAGTACTTGAAGATGAACTACTTGAAGAAGGTCGACTTACATTTTGTCCGCCGTGATATGTCATGGTCCGTTTCTTTCTGCTTGTAATGTTGATCCTGAACTAGAACCAACTGATGTAGAAGTGCCTACGTTGGCTCCAGCACCACCAAAAGCATCTAAATTAGGACTACTAGCATTTACACCTGCTGTTGTATTATTATTAGCGGCCGCTTGCATTATTCTATCAGAATAAATTGCACTGCTAGTATTAACAGATCCTCCGTTAGTATTTGTCACTGATGCATTTCCTCCGTTACCTGATGATTTTGGTATATTAATGTTACTTAATCCTCCAACGTTTTCTTTGCCTATGTTTGTGATTGCACCTTTCAGTATGTTAAATCCTTCTTCACGTAATCCTTCTTTTGAAAGATTTTTTGCATTTCTAAATGTATTAAATGCTGTAAGTGCAGTACCTAAGTTGAATTGTCCACCTGCTATGTCTCCAAGAACATCACTGATACCTCCAATAACTCCGCCACCGCCAAATAGACTGCTAGTACCACCGCCACCTATTGTTAATGGACTAGGAGTTTTATCGTAATGTGCAGTTGCAAATCCTTTAGGACTATTTTCGCCTACAGGACCTCTACTGTAGAATACTGCTTCATAGGCTATACTAATTTGGTTTTGTGAAGGTGTGCTGTTATCTCCGCTGTCCATTTGATCGTGCGTTAAACCTGTCACCATTGGATTCACTAATGTGTACCCTAAGTATTCGTGTCTAGCCATTTGATAAATTGTTATTCTGTTAAAAAAAGGTGCTTTATGATCATTGTCTAAACCATATCTAAAATTTTGTGCAATAGAATTACTATAAGTGTTTCTAGGATTGTATGGTGGATTTACTCCTTCACCTCTATGGTTTCCATCTCTAAAATAAAATCTATAGTATGCTTCCATAAGTGTTGTAGTTAATCCCATATTATCATCATGGAACGTAATGTTTACTGGATCATATTCAATACTTGTTTGAAGATTCTTTTTTCGATTATACATATTTTTAGTTGCTGTTTGAATACTAAACTTAGGTAAATCCACTTGCTTTACAAGCATGTTTATTTCTTGTTTGTGTCTTTGGTCTAATTGTGGAATAACTTTCATTGCTTCATCGCTTAGTTCAAATACACAATGATATAAAAATTTTGTTTTTGGTGCAAGACGAAAAGCATCATCGACAAATAGTCGAGAAGCATGTTGGTAATCTTTTAAATTACCACCAGGGTTTAATGCTCCCTGTAAAACGTTGTTTAAGAATCCATTAAGTATGTTTGCCATATAAATATTTATCCTTAAAAGAAAAGTGCGTATAAAATGAAAAAGGGTGACCGAAGCCACCCTTTTTTAATACTATGGCAATTATATGCGGTTTATTAAATTCCGCCGCCGCCTGTTACTAGGCTGTTAATAGTTCTACCTACTGCTGTTCCAATTCCATCACCTTGTGGTGTTTGGATAGCATTGTCATAACGCATTGCTAATGCAATAGTTACTGGTTCATTTGAACTATATGCTAGTGTGTTATAGTTTGCATTTTGGATAAAGCAACCGTATAACTCGAATGTTTCTAGTACGCCTGGAGTATTTGCTCCGTTACCACCATCTAAGATTTCAATACGTGTTGTGTATTTGTAATCAATACCTGATGCCGCACTTGACTGTTCGAAAAAGTCAAATTGTTTCTGAAGTTGTTCACCAACTAGTTTTTGTACACTGTTGTTTACATCTTCTCTTAAGTTTAATGTAATTGGTTCCCAAGTAGGACGTCCTGCTAAGTATGCTCTACTGTTGTAAACTGGAATTTCTAATTCTTCGAAGTTTACTGTTGGGCGTGTTACATCAATAACTTGTTTAGTTAATTCTGTTGTCGGTGTTGATACACCAAAATTCTCAAGTGTCACTCTAAAGCGATACTGTAGTTTTGGCATCAACAAACCTTGTGTTGATGCAGATGCGTCGCTCGCTAGTGGTACTGTAATTTTTGAGAGTGTTGAAATTGCCATAATGTTTTACTCCTGTTACAAGTATTTATCATTAACGAGCCCCATATTTAAGGGGCTCATTTTATGAATTATAATCCTGCAATCTCCCCTGTATTTTTAAGTCTTAATGGAATGAAAATAAATTCCACAGCCTTAACTGGTTCAATTGCTATATCTAAGTATAGTTCGTTTCTATCAATTCTACTTGGTGTATTGTTTGATTCGTCACAAACCACTATGTAGTCGTATAATGCTCTACTACCTACTAATTCTAACATCAAACTTTCAGCCGCTTGTTTGATCTCATCACGTGTGATCTTATCATTTGGCTCAAAGATATAAGGTTTAGCAAGTTTATTAAGTTGACTACGCAAGTAAATTACTAGTCTTGCAACATTTACTCTGTCTAATGCACTAGCATTTTTTGCTCTAGTTTTTTGTCCAAAACATACAAGTCCTGCACCAGTAATAAATGTAATTGGGTTTACACTTATTCCAAACAACGTATCACGCTGTCCTTCATTAAGTGCAATCGAAACAAATTCGCCTTCCTTATCAATATATCCTGTTGCTGTAGCATTTGTTACACCACCACGTCTTGTTCCTGCTGGAGCAAACCATGGAAATGAAACTTGATCGCTTAATGCAATAGTTCTTAGCATCATATGACTTGGTGGAACAACAATGTTGTTACCAGCATTATCACTTGTGAATCCCCATGGATAGTAAACACCTAAATATTCGTCTCTGCTTACTAAGCCGTCTGCATTATCCTCAACTGCAAGGGCAACGTTTGTACCCCATTCGTTAAGTGAAGTAGCACTTGGATCTAGTGTTGCTGGTGAATCACCTACGATAAATGCTGTTAAGCCTCTATCAAAGTTAAGTGAAATCATTTCACCAATTAGTTCTGGATAACCTGGTGCCGCCATTAAATTAAAGATTCTTGATTCATCATCTCTAATATCTTGGTTGCTGTTTATCATTGCTTGCATTGCTTGTACAACAACTGCTCTTTGTGCTGATTGTCCAAACTTACCTGAACCGTCTGCGTTGTTTGCTGACTCAGTAATCCATCTGTGTGGATAGTATCCTGACATTGGCTCATCTGCACCACCGTTTTGGAAACGTCCATTATCTGCTGTCAAGTCAATATAGTTACGTACAAATTTCTTAACATTAAATCCACTTCTACGTGTATTGAATAAAATCATGCCTTTTGGATATAATGATGGATCCGGAGCATCAAAGTCTAAGAAGTTGCTTGTAAGTAAATCAGCAATAGATGCTTGCTTACTATTTGCACCTGCTGTTGACCAACGTGCATCTGCAAAAAGCACACCATCTTGTGTTGTTTGATCACTTGAATCTAATAATTCCCAAACTTGTTTAGCATGTGACCATCGATATATCTCTGGATACTTGTCAATGTTTGTTGTATTAATCCAAATGTCACCATCTTTTAGAGCAGTGCCATCTGATTGTCCTGTTAGTGCCGCTGGCTCAGTTGCACTTACAATAGGTCCTGCTGGATCAGTTTTATCACCTGCACCTACTGCAAAGTAAGGACTTGTTGTATCTTGATAACCTACCCATGTAGTACCATTGTGAATCATTATATCTGCTTCATCAACAATTGAATTGTACCATAGTGTACCATCTACTGCTAATGCTGTAGGAGCAGTTGCACTATTTGTTGCACTTAATACTTTCCAGTTTGTAGCAATAAAGTCTGCACTTGTATCGCCTGCTGGAGCAGTATATAAGTTTGTAGTATCAGTTGTGCTGAAACCAATTTGTCCTAAATGACCACTTGTGTCTTTAATTCTAATGTCTCCACCTTTGTTATGTGAAATTACAACTCTATTAGAACTATCTACACTTGCACTTACATTTGTAAGTCCTGCGGAGTTAATTGCACCTGCAATATGATCTGCATCGCCTGCATCACCATCAACTGCTTGTGAAATTGTCACTGCATTTGCCAGTGTTGCACTGCCTACAATTGACTCTTGAAGAGTAAATGACGCTGTGCCGCTTGATGCCTGTGTTGTTACTGCACTAGAAGTTATAGTTGTTGCACCTGTTGCATTACGTTTATAAACTTTAAAGTTTGCAACTAAATCACTTGCTTCACCATCATTAAATTTAATGTAAAGTGAATCAGTTGAAAGGTTAATACCACCCCCTGATTTATCTAATGTTGCAAGTGCCGCTTGGTTTGTAGCAAAAATTGGAACATCTTTTAAATCAAAAAGTTTTGTAGCATCATTCCAACATTTGATTGCCCACTTAGCACCTTTATTAGGTGATGTAGTTTTGACCCAAATACTTCCTGTTGGGCGTGGAGTTGTATCATTTGCACCAAACTCGGGAACACTTGTATGAGGGGCAATATTCAACGCCGGTGCCGCATATGTTCCTGCTACAAAGCCCATATCGCCTAATGCGCCTGTGCCTTCTGCAAGTACAATGTTAACACCTGTTGAGTGTAATCTTAATATATCGTTAGCCGCTTCAACTGTTGCAGTAACACCTGAGATACTCAAGCCGTTAATTACTGCCGCTAATGCTGTTGCGGATGTTGCGTTTGCTGTTACTGTAGTACCGTTTATAGTAAAGTTCAAACCTGAAGTTGTTGTTGCACCAGCGGTACCTGATACTGTTGACCAACTTGCTTTCCATGCGCCAGTACCTACTTCAACCCATGTACCACTTTCATTTTTGTAGTATAGTTTGTGTAGTGTACTTGCCGCTGTAATAGCGTAATCACCAACTGCACCTACTGATGTTTTTGGTGCGCCAGTTGCGACTTCACCAACTAATTTTGCTGTATCAGTAATTACTGTTGGAGCCTTGTAACTAAAAGACTGTCCGCCTGTTGTAGTTACAGCCGCTGAATTCCATTCAAATACTCCATAGATAGTATTTGCTGTATCTACCCAAAATGTTCCATTTGCTGGATTACTTGTTGGTTGGTCTGCACTTGCTGTTAGTCCTGCAAGATCAATGCCTGCTCTAACAACATATGCTCTATTGCTTACTCCTAATAATGAGTAAGCCGCTTGTAGACCATATTCATTAAGTTCACCTGCATGTATAGGATTATTATTTGAATCCGTATAAAATGTTGGTTCTCCGAATGTTTCTACTAAATCTCTTTGTGAGGTAACCAAGAAAGGTTTACCTGCATTTGCCGCCGTTGTTCCTGGTGCTGTACCAGTACCTGCCCCATTTTGTTTGTCCTGGGCAGTAGCAACAAATATCATTGGTACGGTGCCTGGTTCGCTGGGCGTGTAAAAACTTTCGTCAATTACTTTAACCTCAACACCTGGTGATGATAATGCCATTGTGTTTCTCCTTAATAAAGTGTTCGTAGTATTTATGCGTATTGAAATTAAAATGCTTATAATAGCACCAGAAAAAGGGACCAAAAAGGTGTGGTAAATACAGCATGCGACCTTTATGTGATTGTAAACTTAGACCTGCGGCTATAAACTATAAAAAGAATGGTCGAACTTACTATAGAAAGAAATGTGAAACGTGTTTACGTAATGGATCTAAGCACGGAGTGCCTAAATGGAAACAAAGAGGTTATACGAAAAAAGACAGTTGTGAAAAGTGCGGATTTAAAAGCAAACATGCCGAACAGTTTAATGTATATCACATAGATGGAAATTTAGATAATTGCAGTATATTGAATCTTAAAACTATATGTGCAAATTGTCAACGTATTATGCAGAAACAAGGTGTTCGTTGGAAGCAAGGAGACCTTTTACCTGACTTCTAAGTTCTTCTATACCTAGATCATTGTATATGACATGGTTGAAGTCTACTTTAGCCCAACGCCATTCAGATTCATGTACATCTTTAGGTTCAACACCTATATCTTGATACATACGCATCCATACAGGGTCTTGTCCACGTCTTACACGCCATACTTCACCATGTATGCTTTTGATCATGTTTGCTTCGTTTGGAAAACGTACATCTGGAATAACAAAGTTTTTATTTGGATATCTAACAAGTTCTTGTTTTACTAGGCTTACCCAAATTCCATTATCAAATCCTTTACGCATACAATCTGTGCCAAATTCTTGTAACACTAACCGGGGAGTTATAGTCCTACCTGTTTCTTTAGTCCAAAAGTCATCTTGTGACTCTCGCCATTCCCTGCTTTCTACAGTGTCTCCTTCTAGCATAGCACGATCCCAATTAAATACCGTTGCTACACCATCTTTTAATTTATCAGCAAAACTTAGTTTAGTAAATCCATAATCATCAACTAAAATATCTCCTACTGTACCTTTGCCACAGCCTATTAAGCCACATATTCCTATTATCATAATTTAAGTTCCGATGTACCACCGCCCACAGTCCCCCTAGCAAAAAAATTAAATGCCAAACTGTAGCGTGGAGTTGTTGTTAGATTTGGGGTAACCATATGCTCCAAATGACTTGGAAACATTACTAAGTCGCCAGACTTAGGTGATATGTAAAATTCGTTTGTATTATATTGCGTAGGTTCTTTGAAAGATACTCTTACAGTATCATGAAATAAGTTGTAGTAAAGATGTGATTTTTGGAAAACTATATCTCCTGCACCTGGTTCATTTTGTATATAATACACTCCACTAATCATAGCATTACTATGCCAATGTAATGTATTTTGCTCATTTGCAGAATGTCTATTAATCCAACTATTTTGCATCTCAAACTCTACATCATCAGTAACTTTTAGTTCGTCCTTAACAAACACGTTACATGCATTTTGTATTTGATCTTTTAAAGATGCTAATTTGTCATTGTTCAATACATATTTGTCTGATGTATGATCATGTCCAGCCGCTTCATCAGGATAATCTAATTTTTCAATCCATGCCATTGTTACAGGATCTACTGTTCCTATATTTGCATAGAATAAAGGAATCGAAAATAAAGGTGTTGTTTGATATTTCATATGTGTAACCTTACAGAGTTCTTACCTAGTTTGCCTTTAGGAAAATAATTAAAAGCCAAACTATATCTATCTTGTTTATCATTACTAAGTGCAACCTCATGCTCTAAGTGGCTTGGGAAAATTAAGCAATCTCCGGTCATTGGTTTAACTGTCCATGCTCCAATAGTATATTGGCTCCAATTTTCTTTGGTATTAGGACGTATATGTTCGGGAAATGAATTTAAGTGTTGCCTATTTTTTTTAAATGTAATAGGATTAGATTGCTCGCCTACTTCGGGATAATATACTCCACTTATCAAAGAATTTGCATGATTATGTAATCCTATATCACTACCTGTATTCATTTTATTAATCCAACTAGTAGTAAGAACAAATTCAGTATCATCAGTTACATCTAATATATTGTAGGTAAAATGATCTACAGCCTTTTTAATAAGAGTTGATAAGTTGCTTAATTTTGGCTGGTTTAACACATCAAATCCTCGCTCAGACGCTGGTAAATGGTCTTCGTTGCCATATTGTGCTACAGAACTATCAGGGCACTCTAAACGCTTCATCCAAGCAAGTGTAATTGGATCTAACGGGCCAATGTGTGTTTTTAACAAAGGTGTAGAGAACAGAGGTGTGACTTCATATTGCATAGTATAATATTACTATCAATATTCTATTTTGTCAAGAAGTTTTTTTAGCCTATTGTGAAACCGTAGCCCATACCGCCTGCTACTTGTTGTGATACATCCATCTCAAGTTTTTCTAACTCTGCTATTGCTTCTGCTTTCAAAGCATCACCATTAAGAGAACTACCACCTTGTGGTCCTGCTATTTGGGCAAATTTACTTCTTGCTTCTCCTAGCATAAATTTACAAGTTGCTACTGTATAATCTTTTATCCACTGACTTGCAAGATAATCTGATAATAATTGTTCGTCTGGTCTATAATTATATACAAATAATAACAATGTTTCTTTAGTTCTCGGTCTTTGTAACATTGTTAATTCTTTTGTAGTAGTATTCCATTTAAATTCTATAAAAGAACCAAACATACGTCCTACTAGTTCTTGGTATTGACTAAACATATCATAAGTTGCTAACCCACCCATATTAGATGAACTTAAAAGATAGGTATTAGTGTACGCCATATTGAATGGTTCAAATAATGTTCCACCGTCGCCTCCACCTGATCTTGAACCGATAGATCTTCTAAAAATTCTGCGTACTTCTATAACATTTTCAGGTAAAATATATGTGTTCTGATCTTCTACTGTTGGCATAAACATATATGATTCTTCAACAGAATTATCACTTCGTTGTCTAAATTTTGATAAGGCTTTGCCAAGTGCAGTTTCATAATGGACTGGATCCAATTCAACATCTACCATGCCTCCGCCTAATAGTGCAAAGACGTAATCGTAAATTTCTTGTTTTTTAGTTGCTAGTGTAGCCATATGTAAAGTCTCCACTAGTATTTATCGATGTTTGTCTCTTACGATAAATATGTATATGCCAAGACTATCCTTATATAAACCAGAAAAGGGCAATGATTACGCATTTATAGACAAACAAGTTTATGAAATGTTCACTGTGGGCGGCACAGATATATTCGTACACAAGTATTTAGGTCCTAATAATCCTGATGAAGCAGATGCAACTGCTGATCAGCCTCGCTATGACGCTGTTAAAGAAACTAATATTCAAGACATGTTATTCCTTGAAAATAGAGACAGAAAATACGACCCTGATATTTACACAATGCGTGGTATTTACAATGTACAAGACATCGATTTTGATATGAGTCAATTTGGTTTGTTTCTTCAAAATGACACATTGTTTATGACAATACATATCAATAATAGTGTTAAAACTCTTGGCAGAAAAATTATAAGTGGTGACGTAATTGAATTACCTCATCTAAAAGATGAATATGCACTCAATGATTTTAGTGTTGCATTAAAAAGATATTACGTTGTTGAAGATGTAAACAGAGCGGCAGAAGGTTTTTCACCTACATGGTATCCGCACCTATACAGAATTAAGTTAAAACAAATTGTTGACTCACAAGAGTTCAAAGAAATATTAGATCTTCCTGCACAAGAAGGTTCTAGTGATACACTAAGAGATGTGTTATCAACATATGAAAAAGAAATGAATATTAATAATGCTGTAATTTCACAAGCAGAAGCAGATGCGGCTAAATCAGGTTATGACATAAGTCACTATTACACTTTAGCAACAAACGCAGATGGAACTGTTGCACTAACTACTGCTGATGAAACAGATATAGATGCAAGTAATATAGGTACTACTACAGACGCAATAAATGATCGCCCATCAAGATCAGGTTATCAAGGTTATTTGTTAGGAGTAGATGTTGGTACTAACGGCGCACCTTTTGGTGCAGGCATAAGTTTTCCAACACAACCTGTAGATGGAGATTATTTTTTGAGAACAGATTTTTCACCTAAAAGATTATTTAGATACGACGGCAATAGATGGACTAAATTACAAGATGGTGTAAGAGTAGATTTAACAAATACTGATACACGTAATACGCAAAAAACAACATTTATCAACAACACCAGCGAAAACCAAATTGGTGGTGAAACTGTTAAAGAAAAACAAAGTCTATCAAAAGCACTTAGACCTAAGGCGGATAATTAATGAAACACAATATAGCAGGGGCAATTTTTGGAATTTTTGGCGTAATTTTTTTAGTAAAAGATATAGGTA
>CEUM01078265.1_pt1 | contig 16328 bp, 24 predicted proteins | sample 356421 | NCBI WGS metagenome assembly CEUM01 (sample SAMEA2622716, study PRJEB7988) | marine metagenome | biome: marine biome (ENVO:00000447); feature: surface water layer (ENVO:00002042); material: "saline water (ENVO:00002010), including plankton (ENVO:xxxxxxxx)" | depth 5 m | reverse complement strand
CTATAATAATTAATACTACAGCAATCTTTAAACCACTAAACATAAGATTATTTATCCCAGTAACTTCTTTAAGGTTTTGGGTCCTACGATTCCATCGGCAATTAACGCATTTGTGCTTTGCCAATTTTTTACTATTTTGGCTGTTCCAGGACCAAATATACCATCTGCTGGATTGATACCTAGTTTTTCTTGCACTTCAGCTACTAAAGGACCACGTGATCCTTGACGTATAGTTTGATTGTAATCAACTTCTGGTTCTTCATAATCACCGCCTAGTACATCTATTGCATGTAGGTAATGTTTCTTACGATCATCTAAACCTATAGTGCCGCCATTGATACGTTTTGTAGCACCTACAACGTCCATAGCATCACACCATTTGTTAATGTTGTTTGTATCCCAAAACCAACAAGCAGAATCTAATGCACCTTTTTTGGTTCTAACATAATCGACTGCTTCTTCTGGTGACATATCTACAGCTTTTCCAAATTGGGTATAATTGTATCGTCCTGTGAGTTGTAGTATTCCACCTCCGCGGAAACGCCAACCGTCTCCTGAATCACTATCGCCATTATCCATCCTATTAGCATAGATAACGTTTGCAATTTTTTCAGGCTGTCTATGATAATCGTTTGCATCTCTTCCTGCTCTCCTAAAATATTTTGGAAATATTGTGTTCAATGCTTTTGCACTGTAATTTAAGTTTTCAGAAAGCACTCTAAATCCTGCAGACTCATGTCCACATTGGGCTACAAACATAGCCACTCTTTCTATTGTATCTACTGACCATAGAGGCAGTATTTCACACATTGCCTCATACCAATCCTTCCAATCATCTCTATGGATAAGTTCTTCTGCCATCCATTCTTCAAAATTAAATTTAAAATGTTCTTTAGCCATATTTCAATCCTTTGTTTGGCAAACTTCACATCGGCAATGTTTGCACACTTCTATATTAATGTCTCGGTTGTCTCCATCTTTGATATCTTTGTAAAGCGATGTTCCGCAGTGTGATTCGTGTCCGCAATTTTGACAGTTGGTCATTTAAATCCTTTTTAACTTTAAAACATAACCTTCGTTTTCTAAGACTATATGCTCTCCGAATTTATTGATATTATAATCACCTAAGTACTTTGTTAACCAAATCACTTCAGCCATGTTTTCCATATCAATACTTTCTTTTATTTCAAGGTCTTTACCGAAGTCTATTACTTCAAATTTGACTGGTTGTTGATAAGTGTTTTTTACTGTTAATGTATTTTCTTTTAGAGTAATCTCTTCTGCGTAGCTGTTTGAAAAAAAGTTTTTATAATTTTCCATGTGTACAGTTTTAATTGTATCTGTGTAACCTGTAGGATCTAAAGGAATGGTTTCTTCTAGGTTTGATAAAGTAAGATCTTTGCCTTTAAAATTTTTGTGATATCTAAATCTTAAATTTTCTACGTCTGCAAGTTTTCCAACTCCGTCAATAATTTCAATTATATGCCCAGGAACTTTTTTATTTCTTTCCATTTCAACAAATACTTTATAGTATCCATCAGGTTGTTCGCCTGAAGTTACATCTGCATCTAATACAAAAGGATATCCTTTTTCTACAAAATTTTCTAAATCTTTAGCTGGTTCTTCACCTAGCACGGAAAAAGTTACTGTAACTATATCAGCATCTTCACCCATTTTACTTTTATATGAATCTATTTCTACTATAGTACTAACCAAGTCTTTTAGGTCGTTATGTTGTAATCCCATTATACTGTCTCCGGTGGTATAGCATCAGCTGTTGCTTCTGCTCCTGCTTCTGCGGCCTGCTGTTCTGCAGGTACACTTGGAGCCACAGCCGGATCAACTGAATAATCGTTCATAGCTCTGTAACCACCATAGATATCTGCAATAAGTTTCTTTGGCATCATTATTTCTACTACCCAAATAGGAAGTGTATCTAATTTGCCTTTTTTAGTGCCAGGACGTATATCATCTGGTTTTCTTATTTTGCGTGGCTTAATTACTTTATCTTGTGCGTATGTAACTTTGCAATCATAATCTAATAATCTTTTTCCACCCATAGGATCAGGCATTTTATCCTTATCCCACATAAATGAACATGTCACCCAATGTCTGGATATTTTAGGGCCAGCAACAAGCTCCCCTTCACCCCAGTTATCATACACATAGATATCTAGATCGTCAAGCACTCGTTCAAAGTCTTTAAGAACCGTAAAAGCGACATCGCTTTCGTATATAGATTCTATGTTTTTAATTATTTCTAATACGTCTTTCATGGTTATACCTTATGTATAGTTATTTATCATATTAATGTGTATGTACTTTTCACCTTGGCGAGATCAACTAAATATTTTTGTAGCAGAAGAACGTTACAAACGAAGTAATAAAGGAGGACACTTCATGAGTGCAAAGCGGACTCGCAAGAGTAAGAACTTTCACAATAATGTAGTACAACTTAATACCTACCTTCCAGAAAAGAAAAAAATAGTTAAAATATACCCTAGAAATAGAGCCCAAGAAACATACATGTTGACTCTGGCAGACACGGGAAAAGACGTAGTCTTTGGAATTGGTCCAGCCGGCACAGGTAAAACTATCATTGCGGTTCTAACTGCGGTAAAACTTTTTAAGGAAGGCAGTGTTGACAAAATTATTGTAACTAGACCAGCTGTTTCAGTGGATGAAGATCTAGGATTTCTTCCTGGAACTTTAGAGCAAAAAATGGCTCCGTGGACCAGACCTGTATTTGATGTCATTAGAGAATATTTTACAGCCCGTGAAATTGAAGGAATGATAAACGAAGGTGTAATAGAGATAGCACCTTTGGCATACATGCGAGGTCGTACATTTAAAAGGGCATTTGTTATTGCTGATGAAATGCAAAATTCTACAGCAAGTCAAATGAAAATGTTACTAACACGGTTGGGCGAAGGATCAAAAATGGCTGTCACAGGAGATTTAAATCAAGCTGATAGAATGCAGGATAACGGTTTGTTACATTTCATATATCAATTGAAAAAACACGGACATGCTACACGTTTAGATTGCGTAACATTTGATCATCAGGATATCGAAAGGCACGAAGCTGTAAAAGAAGTATTAGAAGTGTATGGTGACGAACTTTAAAGTTCTTTAGCCAACGGAAAAATTTGGGCTATGACCTCGGCACAAGCATGTGCAATTTCCATGTGTTCCTTTTGTGTGCCATTAGCACCTCGTAGGTCAATGTAATGGATCCAACTCCTTAAGGTTCCATTCATGTACAGTCTAGTTTTAGTTAATCCTTCTGGTAAAACAACTCTTGCTTGTTCTTTTGCAATTCCGTTTTCGATAGCCCACTTATAGGCTTCTTCTGCTTCACGGATAACTTTGCCTTGCCAACTACTCCAGATCATTTGCAGTCTATGATCATCAGTATCTATACTGTTCTGTCTGTTTTTAGTATCCTGTAGTCTTGCTTCTCTTCTAACAAACATATCACCCATTTCTTCTGGATTGGCATAACGTTGACTGAATTCTTGGAAGCTAAAACTCCGATGTCTTACAATTTGATGAGCAATGTCTCTTGTGGTGTTTATTTCTAAACATGCATTAACCATCTCTAACGGTGACCAATGTGCATGTTTTATCAAATATTTGATAAGTTTTTCGCTTGTCTCAGTATTCATCTGATTAGATGGATTGCTTACCCTAGCACAATACGCCACTAGGTCTTGACAGTTCAATGGGTGTTCATTCTCGTATGTTTGAAATTCTGATGGCTTACTATATGATATTAATCTGACTTGCATTTTAAAACTCCATATCTGCGGCTACAATATAACGATCATTTTGTGATTGTACAATTCCAGGACGATGCCAAATTTTACCTGGGTAAATCATCCAATGACCCGTTTTCCAAGGAACAAATATATTACCTTCACCCTCTGGACTTACGGGTGCAAGTTCTGTTCCTGCTTTTTCTAAATCTTTTACATCATCTGGTAATTGCATATAATATACTCCACTCACAGTGGTTGTGGCACTATTATGATTATGATGATGCCATAATTTGTTTCTATCTTCTGCGTGTTTTAAACTGGTTTGGAAACTCCAACTTTGTATTTGCTTAATTTGTACTTCTCTACCTAAAAATTTAAAACAGCTCCATATGAAACTCATTTTTAAATTTGTAAAGTCTTGAAACACATTCCAGTCTGTTTGATACTTAGGACTATTATGCCAAAAACGTCCTGCTTTTATACCTGAATCAACGATGCTACACATACGTTGTCTTTCTTGTTCATCTATTAAATTTGTCCAATCATAGTATTCGTATTCTAACATCATCCTGTCCTTAAAACTACATGCACTCCCCATGGAGAAATAATAGGAGGTCCTATAGTATCTATTCCTATAACTTTTACTGCATTAGCAAAATCTGGATGAAAATGTTCTTCCTCCTGCCAACCTAATTCTCCACCATGTCTTGGCCCACTTGCACAAGCACTGCTTGTCCTGGCCGCTTCTTCAAAAGTAATTTCACCTTTTTTAAGTTGTTTAATCAAATCTTCAGCATCTTCAACTGCTTTTCCTAATGTTCTTTCGTGCGAACTGTTTTCTGCTTTATCAAAACTTAATAATATATGTTTACATCTAAACTTCATTAATCACCTTTGCCTGGTTCTTCGGAGAAATGTTCTTTAAACTTGTTTGGGACACCCTCCCATTCTTTTGCATCAGCTGGAACATCCTCATCTCTTTTTGCTGATATGTTAGGCCAAATTTGTGACCATTTGTTATTGAGTTCAAACCAAGGATTATCTTCTTCTCCTTGAATAATAGCATCTGCTGGACATTCCGGTTCGCAAACTCCACAATCTATACACTCGTCTGGATTTATTACTAACATGTTTTCGCCTTCGTAAAAGCAATCTACCGGGCAAACCTCTACACAATCCATGTGTTTGCATTTTATACACTGTTCGTTGACTAGGTATGTCACAACTCTCCTTTCTCTCGTAGATGAGCACGGATGTTTGTTGCACTTATTTTGTGTACTTCTTCACCCAGGTTATGTTCTGTAAATGTATATCCTACACCTCTACCATAACTTATATCAACAATGTTTGGTACCTTAATAACAATATATTGTTCGTTCATTCTATATCCGTGTTTTTCTAATTCGTTTCTTATATTTACTACAACTTTAGAAAAATCAAACGGATTATCATTTTGAACCATTGTCCTACCGCCGCCAGCATCTACGCCAACGATTCCGCCTACGTCACGGACCATTATAACTACTTGGCCTGTTTCAGCTAGGGCTTTTTTAAAAAGTTCTGTATGTCCATCATGCCAAGGTTGCCATCTACCTAGCATTTGTGAAGTTGGTTTTTTCCAATCAAACATTGTTTACTTCCATCCATCGCTTCACTACTTCAATAAGTTGTGAATGAGTATCATCAAACCATTCAGAAACATGATAATCACACGAAGGAGGAGATTCAAACATTTTATTTGTATCTTCGTATCTGCCTTCTTTAATAGTATTCATCCATACAGTAAAGTCTGGAGCAAATTCTTGTCTCGCTCTTTCTGTTGGACATACAAAGTCTGCTACTGCAATCTTGCCACCTAGCACAACACCATCTGCTAAATGACGCATTCTTTGTGCTTGTCTAATTCTTCCTTCAGGACTAAAATCCCAATCTTTGTAAGTCTCTCTGACTACATCTGCATTTATATGCACACCACCAATAAGTTCAGAAAAGGGTTTAGCCAATGTAGTTTTACCACTGCCTGGCAAACCAAATATTAAAATTTTCATTTCATTCTCGCAAGTCTGATCATCGTTGCCGCCAAATTTATTTCAGGATCAGCAACCAAAGTGTGATCAACAAGTCCTTGTTTAATAATTAGAATAGCACTTTCTTGTTTTTCTTCATCACCAAACAAATCTATATTGTCATACAACCATTTGTAAACATCTTCTATTTCTTCTGGACGGGCTTGACTACAAACAAGTTTTCTTGCTTTTGTAATCTGTCCTGCTTTGAAAAGCTCAGTCATTTCAAGTTTCCAGTCACTTTCTCCTGCATCACTTTTTTCAGGAGGAAGTAACGACCCACTTACACTATTCATCTGCACCATATTGATACATTTTCTCAAATCTGGATATGTTGCTTTGACGTATGTATCGAGTGTATCTATGTCTGGAGTAATCTCTTCAGCTATAAGTATCTCTGCCACTCTTGCAGTAAATTCAGTTTGATCAATCCTCTCAATGTGAAAGCCTTGACATCTTGAATGTAATGCTGGAATAATTCTGTTTGGATAGTTACAAGTCAATATAAATCTACTTGTTGTATGATACTCTTCCATTACACCACGCAATGCCGCTTGTGCGTTTGGACTTAGATAATCAGCCTCATCTAGTAATACTACTTTGAAGTTACCAAACGGAATCATTTGTACAAAGTTTACAATTTTATCCCTAACATCTTCAACACTGTTAGTTCTACTTGCGTTTATTTCTAATACATCAAGATCATTAACTTCTAACTGATTAAGCAAAATTTTTGCAAGTGTTGTTTTACCAATACCTGCGTTACCAGAAAACAATAAGTGTGGAATAGTACCGTCTTTTATCCATTGTTGAACTTGTTTCTTTTGATGTTCATCTCTAAATACATAACCGTCAACTGTATTCGGACGATATTTTTCTACCCAAAGTTCTTTCATCTGCCTAACCACCTCCTTGCCGCATTGATTGGATTCTTCAACCCTTCATAAGTGTCATCAATAAAGTCTATATGTTTACTTAATTTTTTATTCAGTTCAGCTAGTTCAGATTGGATCTTTTTATTATCATCTAACTTTTTATGTAATTTTTTCATTTCTTTAAGAAACACTTCTTTGTTATTATCCATGTGTATTTTTATATCATCAGGTTGCCAATGATTATATTTTTTATTACTGTCTGTGCCTATGTATGCCTGTCCTGTTTCCATGTCAATTATTTTCCATTTATTAGGACACTTGGTTTCAATAACCAATTTGATAGGACTATCTAGCTCTTCAACTTCAGAACCATTTTTAAGTTTTCTAGTTTTCACTTGTTACTCCGAAATGTTTGTAAGTTTGTTGCACACACTTTGCTTGATAATAGCAATCTGCGAGTGCATTATGTAAACTACTTTGAATAGCTTTTCGCGGATCTTTAGGCATCATTTTGAACAAAGTCCTACTGTCACGAATTTGCCAATAATTCCATGGTACAGGTTTACCTGCCATCTTGTAAAAGTTTTGTAAAATTGTAAAATCAAAAGTTGGTCCTTGGCACCATATGTAATCTAATCCTACACAAAATTTATTAATAGCTTTGGTAACTTCTTCTATTGAAGTTCTATTGTCGTCGGATAAAGCTTCGTCACGGATTTCAGGTTTCTGTTTTCCCCACCATGCTAATGTGTTATCATCAACAGTTCGTCCTAAACTTGTTTGTTCATCGACGTCACAACGTAGGTATAATCCATTGTTAGGTTCTATACTATTAAATGGATTAAATTTTATCGCACCTATTGTAAGAATTACACACTCAGGATCTACTCCTAGTGTTTCAAGATCAATCATTCCGTGTGTTGCCATTAACCTTTCCTATTTTCCTGTCCCATAGCACTTATTATAAAAAGAATATAAATGATAGGCCAATACCAACCACTAACATATCCTGTAAGATGTAAAACCATAAGAGCTACACCTACCGCACCAGTAGTGCCAATACCGCTAGATTGTGGTTTTGGAAACTTCATTTTACACTCCTATTGTGTATATATTAACACCTGAGAACAGGAATGTCAACAACTTTTGGCTATTCTCTGTTGCCTAAAAGTGCTAGAAGCATTTGGAATAGATTTATGAAATTGAGATATAAACTTAATGCAAACTGTATACCATACTTTTCATCTCTAGTTTGGAGAAATATACTTTTGGCATTTTGTGTGTCCCATGCAGTAAGTCCAGTAAAAATTAGCACACCTATGACACTAATTGCAAACATCATTGCAGAGCTTGCCAAAAATATGTTTACAACACTTGCAATAATAATACCAATTAATCCCATAATTAAAAAGCTACCAAAATTTGTTAGATCTCTTTTTGTTGTATATCCGTATAAACTTGCACCAGCAAATGTGGCGGCTGTGATAAAGAATACCTGTGTAATGCTATAAGCCGTATACACCGCAAAAATTGTAGATAAACTTACACCCATTAAGGCAGTAAAAACATAATAGAAAGTTGTTAAACCTTGAATTGACCAATTACGTCCGGCAAAGCTATAGTAAAAAATCATGCCTAATGGTGCAAAAATAAAAAGCCACATTAAATTACCTAAGGAAAAAAGTAATCCTGAGCTATAAGTTAACCAAGCAACCAATCCACTTATACCTAATCCAACTGCGGTATGGTTGTACATGTTTAACATAAATTTTCTTAGACCTTCGTCAAAACCAACTTGATCACTTACTCTTGCTGTAGTTTGTACCATATTATACTCCTTCTATATATTTTATTGCGTTTTGTAAAATTTTTACACTATCCTGTAATTGTCCTATTGCTCTATTACAAGTATGACAAATCCATCCTCGAAACTCACCTGTTTTGTGATTATGATCTAAACACCAAGTCCCGGACTTCTTTCCACCTGCACCTTTTACTTGTTCGCCTGTCTTTTCGCAAATAGGACAAATATGGTTGCTAGGCGGAGGAGGTGTAATCTCCTTTAGTTGCTTTCGTACCCTGACTAGTTCTCTGTTACACTGATTGCACTCTGTCCTACGATATTTTGCTCCGCTTGAACGTCCAAAATTATCTATAGGTTGTTCAATCCCACACTTACTACATACTTTGGTAGTATCATTATAAGTCGCCTTCTTTTCTGTTTTCTGAATGTGTAACATCAAATTCTCCGCCTGGATATCTTGCCTTTAATTTTTCTACATTCTCCTTGACAACTTCGTTAGGATCTATACCCAACGCCCTGCATGAATTAACCCAATACCAAATAATATCACCGAGTTCTCGTTTAATATGATATTTGGTGTCATCATCCATAGGCTTGCCTTGGAAAACACACTTTTTAACAATTTCAGCAAATTCGCCTCCTTCTGACGCAATGCCAATTGCTCCTGTTAATAATAATGATATGTTAACATCATCATTAAGTTCATGCAACCGAGCTTGTAAAAAAGCCCAATCGTTTGATTCTTCAGATGTAACTTTTTCAACAAAGTTTTGATACTTGTTGAGATCAATTTTATCTGAACTAAATTTTTCTGGAAATGTTCTTTCAACAGTTTCTAAGTCTATCAATTTATCACCTATGAAATTCTTCTGGTCTAATGTCTGCAGGACCATCATTGTACTCTGTTCCAATGATAGCATCTTCGGGTTGGTTTTCAGAATATCCAAGAATGCTTTCAGCTTCAACCATTCTTAAATTTCTTTCAACATCACCTATTGTGATGTTAAGTCCTCTAGTCCAACGACCATGTTCGACTAGGACCCATTGTCCTTCTTCATAAGGTTCGTGGTTCTTAGGACCTTTTCTAAACACCTTACCCCATCTAGGGTATATACCTCTGCTAGTACCGTCATCATCTCTTATGATGATACCACCTTTGGTTATTTGTTCACCAAAATGCATGTCGGAAACAATTACCCTGTTTCCTACTGCTTTAATATCTTCTGCATGTATAGTTACAAGGTTGTTTGCCATTATGCTTCTCTCTTAACAAAATTACCGTCTGCGTCTTCTACCCAATCGTCTTCTTCTTTTGACTCTGCCTTTGTTTTACCTGGCTTTGTTTTTGTAGAAGAAGTTTTCTTAGGCTCTTCAACTTCAGTAGCTGGTGCAGGTTCTGTCTGTGCTACAGGTTTTTCTTTTGAAATAGGTTCTTCAAACTGTGTAGCTTCAACATTACTTTCATAATATTCTCTAAGAACATCTTCACGTTTTCTGATGATCTTGCCACCTGGCCCTAATTCGTCGCCTCTAGCATTTACCCTTACGTTGCCAACAGCTGGAGTTAATTCATTTCTCTGTCGAAGCAAATCCATATCAATAGTTTTACCTTGCATTGTTTTGTATTGCTTACGACCTGTTTGTCTAACCGCCATAATTGACCTCCTTTATTATATACTTACTTATCTCAGGAACTCTCGCCAATCGAGCCCATATTGAATCGAATCTACTTTATGTACACCTATCAAATATAGCACATAACTTGCTACACTGGATCCTCTACCAACACCCCATACAATGTTATTATCACGCATAAAGTCCACTAGATAAACCATGTAACGTAATAAATCAAACATACCTCTGCGTTCAAATTCTGCTAGTTCTTCATTCACTCTGTGGAAACGTTCGTCATCACCTTGACATAAATTGTATAAATGTCCTACAACATCTAACTCTTTATACTTGTCAGGCATAAACCATTCGCTTTGGCAAACACCGTCAAAATCTTTTTCTTTAACATCTACTGGGATATACTTTTTTAATTGTGGAGTTCCGTATTCTTTTGCTAATTCATTAAATTTATCAATATCATCATTTGGATCACAAAGGACAACATGACACTTGTCAATATGTCCTGAATAGATCATATCTACAAGATCTCTGTTCGTGAACCGAGGAATTCCTAATTGGTCTGTCTTCATAAGCATGTATGTATATTACTCGATATTGATCAATTTGTCAAGATCTATTTCTCCATTTTGCTGTTTTTCTGCCAATTCTTTTGATTCTTTGGCTTCTGCAACAGCTACTTCGGATTTGTAATAATCAATGAATGTCTGTATTTGTTGTTTTACTTGTGGGTTTTGTGTTTGAAAATACTTTTTGGTTAGATCCGCAATCTTATCATGCATCTGTGGTACTGTGAGATTTTTGGTATCTTCTGAAAAAGGATGTAACATTATACAAAGTAACCGATGTAGTTTGCCCAAACAGTGGCACCAGCATCATAACTTGTAAACTCAAACACGTATGTTCTTGTGTTAGGTGTGTCTATCGTAGCTGAATTTCCTGAACCTGGCCAGTTACTAATAAGTTTAAGTGTACCTGCTCCAGCATTAGAATTGAATGTTACAGTACGTTGTGTTCCGTCATTGTTGATATACATCCTAATTACGCCAGCTTTTCCTGTAGTTGGCCATTCAGCTAATGTCAATGTAATGTCTGCACCAGCTGTAAATGATTGGTGATGTCCGTTTGAGAAGTTTACGTTTTGGCTTGTGTTTACTGTGCCGCCTGCATAATAACCTTCACTGTTGTTAATCAAGACTGCGTTTGAGATTTGATTACCTAGATGGTTGTTGTTTGCATTTAGTTTTGCTGTATCACTTTGTAAAGTTTCAATTTCACTTTTTGCATTTGTAAAGTTATCTTTAATAACATTAAAATTATCTCTGAAACCTTGTGAATCGTTGTCTTGTCCAGCTACAGGATAATCCTTGTTTATACCAGCATCATTAATATTACTTGCCATATTTTTCTCCTACTATTATTTATCTTAGCTATACATTGAACTGGTAATTCGCGAAAGGCACATATTGTTCTTCACTATTGCCTTTCGTACTATCTATGTTATAGCGGTCAATTTCCACATTTAAAGTCTTAAAGTCAAACCCACTGTTTTTGATGTTTAGAATTACTGAATCAGCTTGTCCTGGTTTACAGTAACATAGTGGTACAGCCAAAACAAATCCTAATTCACCCTCTCCTGCAACCTGTGAAGTACGCATCCAAAGTGGGTAAAACTCCCTTAGGTTATTTCCTACATCTCTAATTCTATCACGCATGTTAGTTATGTTGCTGATATATCTGTTTTGATCTTTAGATTCACTAACGTTTATTGCGTTACTATCTATCTTGATAGTGTCTCCTACTGGACGTAATCTTAAAGGATCAGAATTTATGCTATCATCAATATTCGCAACGATCAACTGTGTTCCATTTTGTGCAATTACAGGTATTTGATTCCCTGGAGTAAACAATGATGGACCCAATCTAGAAAATATTGTAATGGTTCCTGTTGATGCAGGAGATCTTCCAACTCCACCTCTTAGTACAATTTCGAAAAATCCTTCTCCTGTACCAACCCCAGTGTTATCGTCAGTGACTGAAAATTGTACTGAATCAACAGTGACTTCGTTTTTGGTAACTGCTGTAAAGTTCTTTGCAGTCTTTCCATTCAATGGTTCTGCAGGATCTAATAAGTCAACATAAATTACCTCGTACACTGTGTCATTACTTCCTGGATTTTTAGCAAGAGCTTTTTTAACAGTTCCAAATTTAAATTGTTTGCGTTTATGATTTCTAGCAACAGCGGCCACATAATCTTTTATTTCTTTAGTTTCAATTCCAGCGTAAGCTAAAACTTTTATTTGATTTTGTAAACCGAACGTTGGATCGTTTGGTCTGTAAATAGATGCTGGAGTAAAAATATTTGGATCAGCAATAAAGTTTCTAAATTTAAGTCTTTCATTTTGTTTCAATAACGGAATCATTGAGATACTACTATAAAGTAAATCATCTGGATCTGTGGTTGTTATTGTAAATTCTCTTTCGATAGCACTGAAACCAAACTGATCTTCTGCTTTAACTGTAAAGGTATAACTTCTATCTATTGTGGTAGAAGCACCGTCAAAAGTCATTGCCGTAGTTGCTTTATCAATCGTAGTTAGTCCAGGCTTTCCTGGTTCTCCAAACTGTCTAATTTTTCCTTGTAGCTGTCCATCTATTCCTAACAATATACCTGGAGGTAACCTTCCTTTACTCAAAGTATAAATTAAAACTGCATTAGGTACATTACTGTTAGCTTGAACAGAAAGAGTAGATACAAAGTTTGCTCTTAAGTTTCCTAATGCTGATGGTGTTAGGAAATTGATTGTGCTTTCTACTTCTCCTAAAAGTTTGACTGAGAATGTTTTATCTTTAGCAACAACCTGACTTGTTTCTGAAGTTACTCTTTTATTAAAGTTGTAAAATGAAATTGTAATGGCTTTGTTTGCTGTTACAAGGCCGTTTGCATCATAAGTTTGAAAACCTACATCAGCTATAGTTCCTACAAATGTGCTTCTGATATAATCAACATTACCTTCATCTATTGTTTGAACTGCTTTATCTGTAAATGTAGCTACTACCCTACCATTCTGTACTACCCAAACATTTTTGTCAATAATATTACTTGCTACATATTGTTTGTTCTTAATTGATGATACATCACCTGCATCATTTTCTGTGACTGGAGTCTCATTGAATACTAACCAACCAGTTTCATCATTACTTCCTACAAAAAGTCCTTGTGCAAAATTAAAGAAAGGAACATTTTGTTCACCTGACCAAGACTGGGCTACTCCTATGTTGTTAGGAAATATCTGGGTTGATGTATTACTTGCACTGCCTAATTGACGTAATGCTTCTACAGTAAATTTATATTCTTTTGTAACTGCAGGTTGGTACGGTACTCTTCCTGTGATTTCACCAGTTATGGTATCTATAGACATTCCAGGAGGAAGTGTGCTTGGCGTGCCATCTGGATTTGAATCTTTTACGGAAAAACTAATTATTCCTTGGTTACTTGTAGGATCATACACATCTAAAAATAATGTCAAGTAATTGTTAGCTCTTCTAAATCCTAAATCACTTGGAGTCAACCATACAGGTGCTCTTAGATACGTGTTATCAGCAGTAAATAATCCTGTGCCTACTTGCATCAACGTATTATCAGTTCTAAGGAAATCGTCTCCAACTAGATAAATTTGAAACTTTCTTCTTGCTACAACAACTCCATCACTTGCACTTACAACAAACTCATAATAGCGATTTAGTTTTTTAGGACTCTGTGTTGGAACAGCAAAATCATAAAATGTTGTATCGTAGTAAAAACTTTCATAGCCATTAAAACTTTTAACACCAAAGTCAAAAGGATAACTTCCAAATAAGTTCGAATCAAAATATCCTGAACCTGCTCTTTTTTCTAATGCAAGAATTGGTTCCACGATTCCTGTCAATCTACCGTTGTCTCTGCCTAATGTCATTCCAGGCGGCAGTTCACCGTCACCGTCTCCTATGTAATATTCAATAGTATCTCCTGCAGGCAAATCAGGATCTATAACTTGCAAAGGAAAATCTACTGGACTACTATCTAAAATATAAAAAGCATTATTAGGGCCTAAAGGTAATGGACCTTCATTTGTAACCCAAGTAGGTGCATCTGCACCATCTATTGTAATTTTTAAAGTTCTATCTTCAACCTTTTGTCCTTTTCTTGCTCTAAGAACAAAAACAAATTCTGTAAGCCTTTTTACTTCATAAGGTGTACCAGTAAGCTGATTATTATTTTCAAGTCGTAAACCACCTGGTAGTTTTCCTGATATTAATTCAAGGCTATCTACTAGGTTTACTGGTAAAGAGATAGCTTGTGTAAGACTTTCTGTATATGTGCCTAAACTGTGCCCTGTATTAACAGTCCATAATACATCAGCATCATATTCTGTTTGCACAGGAACAGTTGCAGTTTCTCTTTGCTGTTTTGTTTGTGTTCCAAAAATATATGGATACTTAGGTACACTTGTATTACCTTCTTCAAACGTTAAAAAGTAAGCATAAGTTCCGTTAGGATATTCAGGTGTAACGCAAAATCTACCGTTGTGTTTGTCTAATGATCCTGTGTTCCTTATGTACTCATAGTCATCAACAAAAGTGCCTGCAGGTTTAGATTGATAAGACATTCTTCCTGTAAGTTCATTAGTTCTAATTCTATATGAACTTGTTTGTTGTGCTATTGCACTTGTACTATCTAATGCTATACTGTATCCGTAAGGTCCATAAATCGGATAACCATCAAAACAGTAACCAACTATTTTACTATGTCCGTCAGGGTGTCTATACCTATCACCGTTAAATTTAGAATCATTGTAGTATGGTGTGGCTTGAAATACTTTATTTGTATTCCATGAATTATCTAAAAATGCACCACTATGATAATGGTACTCTCCACTTGCTTCTGGATGTCCCCCTGCGACATCAACACCGTAACTTGATTGGTTAAAGACAGCGTTGAAAGAAAAACCTTTAGGTGGTAAATCTGTTGTTCCAGGTAAAGGTCCAGGCCCTGCCATTGCTCCAAATAAAACTACACCATTAGTTGCTATTCCCATTGGGCCTAAAGATGCATCGTGCGGTTTGCTTGTTTCACTTCCGCCTCTGTAAGTAAAACTAAAATTATGATCCTGTTCTGTAATACTATTGGGATTATTTGCGAATGCTCTTACAGTGATGCCATCATTTGTTAAATTAGTACCTGCACGAGCTGGATAAGGATCGCCATCACTATTAATTGTTAAAACTCCATTGGTCAAAGAAATAGTTGTTTGGCTAGGATAAAATCCTGTTAAATCAGATATGCTCGTAGTTTTTGGATCAAATGCCATTCTTTAACTCCTATATACATATTTATCTATGAGTATGTTAGGAGAGAACACCCATATCTGCTGTTGGTGTTGTATTTGTTGCTCCGATAGTGCCGTAGTCTATAATTAATTGATCTACAACATGTGCTAATACACTAGACAAATTAGTTGGATTTATTGTACCTACATCCATTAATAGAAACGGTTGTATGCCATCCATTTGTCTAATATCTAAACCATGTACATTGCTTTTGATATCACTTGTGTTGATAATTTCTTTGCCATTACCATCGAGATTTGCACCTAATCTAGGATTTAGATCAGTCACAACACTTGTTTCTGCACTTACAGTAATCGTACTACCTGTTAGGTTTGTTTGTACAAGATTACCGCCTTGAATAGATAAAGATGTATTATTTGCATCTAGAGTAACATTGTTATTATCAGCGAAAACTTGAAGTAAAGGTAAACCAGTAGCTGTAGAATTAATTGTAATTGCATTACCATCACTTGCTAAAGTAACAGCAGTGCCACCAATTAATTTTTTAAACTGCATTTCAGAACCAGATAGCTGTGCAAACACACCTTCTCCTGCACTGCCTAAATTTGCACCTGTTGTCTTTTCAGGAGCTCTTAGATCTAGCTCACTAAAGTTGTTATTGACTTTTACAAATGCTTCACGTAAATCATCACCTGTACCGTCGTTTGCTATAGTTCCTATGTTTACTGTTTGAATTGCCATATCTGTTCCTCGTAGTATTTACCTATTCTTTTTTTGCAGTCCAAAAACATTACTTGAAAAAGGTTTTGCCTGACTGTATCTATTGTACAACATTCTGTTATAGCCACCACATATATCAGTC
>CEUM01079303.1_pt1 | contig 16344 bp, 6 predicted proteins | sample 356421 | NCBI WGS metagenome assembly CEUM01 (sample SAMEA2622716, study PRJEB7988) | marine metagenome | biome: marine biome (ENVO:00000447); feature: surface water layer (ENVO:00002042); material: "saline water (ENVO:00002010), including plankton (ENVO:xxxxxxxx)" | depth 5 m | reverse complement strand
AAGGAGGACCAAGCCAAGCAACACAAACACGGTCAAGGCGATCAAGCCAACTGAAGACGGTCCGTCGTCCTGTGAAACGCCTTCCATGGTGTCCGGGATACCGTCGCCGTCGTCGTCTTGGTCCGCCACCAGCCACGTGGTTTGCCCGGGTGGGCAGTCAACGTCGTCGGGTTGCCCGTCTTCATCGGTGTCCACCGTCGCACAAGCGTCCATCGGGAAGGCATCACGGGTGTCGCGGATGCCATCGCCATCATCGTCGAGGTCGTAGACGTCCGGGCCGCACGGGGTGGCCGTTTGTTCGTCGTACCACGTCAATTCACTGCATGAGGCGGTCCAGTCGCCGTCGGTGTCAAGGGGCGTCACTTCAACATCCAACAGCACCGTGGTGCTTGCACCGTAGGCATCGGTGACCACGACCTCAATCAGGTAGAGATCGGCCGGCAAATCGGTGATGTTCCACGCCAGCGCATCGGTGGAACGCATCATGATCACGCCCGTGTCGTCGCGCACCGTCCAGTCGTAGGAAAGGTCGGATGCGGCCTCGTGATCGTCTTCGACGCTCAACTGAGCCTCAATGGGTGTGCTTTCCATCACCCTCGCGCCGCTGATGGGGCGCTCGAAGCTCACCGAGGGCGCTTGGTTGCCCAACACGCTCAGGGTGACGGGGCCTGCCCCAAGCGTCACCGTGGCCTCGACCGGTGGCGAGCCCAGCACGTTCAGGAGAACCGAGGCTTCGTCGGTGGTCAAGGCCTCGCTTGCGTCGACCACGCCCACCAGCAAGGTGAGGTCAACGGCTGCGCCCTGGCCTTGGACGGCGTGCGCCACATCGTCAGGCAAGGAGGGCGTGGCGGTCCAGGTCCCGACCGAAGGTATGCCATCACGCTCTGCGACCAAACGCTGGGTGATCCAGCGCTCCAGAACACCGTCGCCGAGCACGGTCGTTTGACCGAGATCGAAAGAGCCACCCACCGCCTTCACGGTGGTATCGGCGAGTTGGACGCTGCCCGTGAGCACCGCATCGTGGAGGTCCATAGGATGGCCGTCGGCGGCCACCGCAACGTCCGCCTGAACCGTAGCCCCATGCACACGCAACGGTGCAGGATCCTCGTTGCTGTCGGCATGGGCGTCGAGCCCGAGGGCATACCCGCTGATGGTCAGCCCATGCACCTCGAGTGGTGTCGAACGGCCGTGATGGGCGATGAAGGCCGTGCCCGTGCCAGGTCCATCGAACACCAAGTTTTGGAGCAGGCCTGCGGAATCGTCCACGTCAAGGCCTGGAGCGCCGCTGATGTGGACGTCCTCGAGGCTGAGCGCGCGGTTGGGTCCACCGGTCAAGGCTGCCGTGCCCTGTCCGGCGACCAAGATCAAATCCACGAGACGAAGGTCTTCGTCGATGTCTTCCAGGTGCATGGAGGCACCAGGGCCGTCATGGGCGCCGGCGTCGACGCTTTCGACCGAGCCTCGGACGCCTGAGAGATGCATGCCAGATTCCGAGCCGGCGCCGACGGTGAGGTTGGTGGCGGTCACGTCAAGGTCGCGCCACCATGCCGCTTCGTCGCCACAGCCGTCGAACAAGAGGCCGTTGACCGTGAGGTCGATGTTCGGGCCTTGAGCGCGCATGCATGCGCCCCCTGCATCTCGGAGGGTCACGTCAACGAGGTTCAGCGAACCTTGAGCGCTGGGAAGGACCTCGATGAGGGCATCTGCACCGGAGGACCGGGCGAGCGTGGTTGAAGTCATCTGCACCTCACCCGGACCGTGGTGTCGGAAGGCGGGGCTTGCTTCGAGCAACCGAGCACCCCGCAAGGCCACCTCCGTTTCCACATCACCGTCGACAAGAATCCCAGCCCAACGGGCACCTGCTCCGGGGCCTTGCAGCGTGGCGGAGGCAACGTCAAGGCTGCCCTTGACGTCAATGACCACGCCGTCTGCGATGCGTAGCAACACGCCATCGCGCAGGGTGAGGGTGCCGTCCGAAGCCACCGTCAGGTCACCGTCGAGGTGATACGGGCTCCACTGGGCTTCGAGGATCGTCCATCCGGAAAGTGTTCCGCTGTCTAAGCTCGAGGACATGAACCGGTGGTTGAGCGGCCCGCTGGTGTCCCACGCCACCGAATCACTCCGACCGTTTCGATCCATACGAACCATGACCACGCCGGTTTCCGTCGTGCCCGTTTCGTCCACGAGCAGAGCCGTCGTGGCCCCTTCAACGCGGCCGCTGGCGTCCGTGATGCTGAGGTCGCCGGCCACGAGGATGCTGACGCCAGCCACGGGTTGACCCACATCGAGCACCTCCACGGTCATGCGGGATTTGAGCTCCAAGCGGGCCGAGGTCATGGCCGTGACCGAGCCGTTGACCGCACCGTCAAGCAAGGTCACCTCGCAACCGGGCGTCAGGGTCACAGGCCCGAGCAATTCCACACCGGTGGACGTGGTGCCCGAGGTGCAGGACCACGACATGGGGCCGTCGATGAGCAGGGCTCCGTCCTCACCACGGAGGTCGGCCGAACCCAACGCACTGATTTGGTCGGCGATGAGGCGTCCATCGTGGCCCAAGAGCACAGCGCCGGTTTCGATGTCCGCCGAGTACCCGGCAGCGAGCTCAAGCGTGGTCCCGTCGAGCGTGAGGCTCGCGCCCTGACGCACGGTCAGATCGCCGTCGAGGACATGCGCTGATCCGTCCGGCCTCGCGCCCAACACGGCATCCACGCCGCTGGGCAGGACCCAATCGCCGTTGGGGAGCACCGGCACCTGGATGCGTTGACCGCTCTGGCCGCCGTACAGCTCATCGCTTACGCCCGCGCCGCCGGCCAACGCCACCACGTCCGAGCCTCCACTGAGCAGGGGAAGCGTGGCTGCGCCGTTGACGTCTGACGTCAGATGGAATCCGTGCACGCTGATGTCGGCCTCGATTGGGTTGCCGTCGAGATCGGTGAAGGTGACCGGCGTTTCGATGAAGCGGTCGTGGGTGGAGGTTTGCACCCGGGTGCTTGGGCTGCCGCCCCACAGGAAGTCTCCGCCTCCCAAAGCATCCGAGGATCCCGTGCCGCCGCTGGCGTCAAAGGTGCGAACGGTGGCCGTAGAAGCGTCATCGAGGCTCAGCCCGAGTTGATGCCGATCCGCCAACCAATCCATGGCATGAAGGGACGAACCTTCAGCCTCGACGCCGGTCGTGCTGAGGCGGGTGTCGAGGTTGTCGACGTTCAGGGTGCTGTGATCCAGCACCACACCGGCGTTGCGGCCGTCGAGGCTGGACAGCATGGTCGAAGCAAGGTGCGTGGTGTCGAGGTGAACGCCGGTGGACAGGTTCGTTGCACTCAGCGCGTTTGCATGCATGGTCGCGTAACGGGCCACGAGGCCTTGGCTGGAGAGGTCAAAGGCGCTGTATCTGCGCTCAAGCACCACGTCACCCCAGACGTGATCACCGGCCATGAGGTCGACAGCAGGGCCTTCACCTTGGCCGAGGTCAACATGCATGTCCTGAATCGACGTGTCCAGGTCGCGGAACAGCACGCCCCCCTCGCCGAGGACGGTCATCGTGTCTGCATCGAAGGTGCCCGTTCCCGTGGCTTCGAGGACGGGGCGTGTCGTGTTGACGGCATGCAAGAGCACCTCGGTGAAGCCGGTGGTTCCTGATCCAGACACGTGCACAGTGGCGTTGTCCAGAGCAAGGCTTGCCGTGGAAAGATGGCAGGTGCCGCTGCACGGCAGATCGATGGCCTTCGTTGACGCCCCCCCGTCGCTGATGGACGCCGTGACGTTGCTGAGGCTCAATCCAGCCACGCTCCGCCCCTGCAGGAGCGTGCCGGTGGTGCCGACGTCGAGCACGTCGACGGTCAAGGAGGTGGCATCGCTGGCGTCCACGGCCAACCCCGAGTCACGCACGGTCACGTCGTGGGCATCCAAGGTCGCTCCTGCCGAAGCACCGAGAGCAATCTTGTTTGATTCGGCCGTCAATCCGTGGATGGAGGCCGTTCCGCTGACGGCCTTGACGCCTTGCAGGGCGTCCTCCACCTCGAGGTTCGCGGCGTAGGTGGCCCCCTCAGATTGGAGGCCGATGGACACGTTGTGCAGACGAGCCTGGTTGAGCAGGTCGAGGGTTCCCTTGTTGCGGACGGCAAACACGTCGGCTTGCTCGACGTGAAGCGTGTCCACCTCGGCCGTGGCCGTTCCGGTGACGTCCAAGCCGATGTAGCAGTTCTGGAGGGTCAGGTCGTTGGCCTCAAGGGTCCCTTCGAGGTGAAGGCAGGTCTCAGCACGTTCGATGACGGTCCCATTGAGGAAGGCACTCGAACTGCTGTCGACGACCAGGCCCGGCCAAAGACCTGATCCATGCGAACCCTGAGAGGTCACTGGAGCGGTGGAGGTCAAACGTGCATCCTCGGCGATCACCGCGCCGCCGTTGACGACGTGGATGGCATAGGTGTCCGCATCCACCACGGTGCCCGCTTCGAGGGTCAGCACGGCAGGGCCCTCGACGGTCAGGTTCCCCGTAAGGGTCACGTCGCCGCTCCACGTGGTGTTGGTCACGATGGATGCATCCGAAGCACCTGCCGTGGGCAGGGCAGGAGCCCATGCGGCAAGGATGAGGAGCAACAGCAGAGCGGTGGCTCGACGACGCATGCCTTCTGCTGGTCGCTGACGCATATCAAGTCAACATGTCGCTGAGCAGGAGTGGGCCCGTCCGGATTTGAACCGGAGTCTGACGGCCCCCAGCCGCCAAGTATAGGCCAAGCTAACCCACGGGCCCCTGTGTTCCTGCTCACCGATGTCGTGCAGCACTGTACGTGGCAACGTCCTCGAGGAGATCGATGTGACCGATGTACATGCGGCGGCAGCAGTAGCGCTCCAGCCCGACTTCATCGAGCGCTTGCGCGGGCTCCATGCCACCGTCGACCTTCGCGTTGTATTCTTCCCAGACGTGAGCCACGATGGACCCACAGCTGAAGCAACGAACTGGAATGATCATCTCAACTCACCTCAACGGTACGACTTCTGCTTCTTGCGGCGGGCGCCACGACCGAGTTGGTGCTTGGGCTCCTTTCGGCGTGGATCGTTGACCAGCAACGAGCGGTCGAAACGCAGGAATTCGTCACGCAATTCCGTGTCTTGTCCTTCTGCTCCACCGTTGTAGAGCACAAGGCCGCGCGCAATGGCGGTGCGGATGGCGTCGGATTGGCCCATGATGCCACCACCGTGGGTGACCACGTTGATGTCCACCTTGCTCAGGCGGTTCATCGCGTCAGCGATGATCAACGGCTCCATGGCCTTGCGGCGGGAGAGCGCGGGCTGCAGGATCTCAATGGGGGAGCTGTTCACACGAACGCGGCCCTTGCCAGGCTTGACCGTGGCACGGGCGATCGCGGTCTTGCGCTTCCCGGAGGATTCGACGGACTTCTTCTTCTTCGCCATCACTGTTCACCTCCCCAGCGGTGCGCGGGGGCACCGAGGCCGGCGCTGATGTCCCCGAGGCTCATGTAGCGGTCGGGGAGCGGGCGCTCAAACGCGGAGCGGTCGCCGGCGGCGTGGCCGTCGGGCAGGTCGCCGTCCAAGTGGGACGGGCAGCCAATCTCCACACGCAGGTTGCGGAGGGCACGGCGGCCGCTGGACTTCTTCTGGTACGGCAGCATGCCGCGCACGGTCCGCTTGAGGATCATGTCGGGCATGCGTGGGAAGTACGGACCCTTGCGGGCGTGGTTCAGTTCGTACTTGGCGTGGTAGTTCGCCATGATGGAAACTGGACTACCGGTGACGATGGCCTTCTCAGCGTTGACGATGACGACCTTGTCCTCACGACCGTCGCGGGACGCCTTCTGAAGCAGGTCAGCCACAGCGCTGGCCAAGCGGCCGAGGATGGCTCCGTCGGCGTCGTAGACGTAGGTGGTGGCCTCAGGCAAGGATAACCACCCCTGATCCCTTTGGGTTCTCGTCCATCAGCTCTCGGAGGCTCATCACGCGGCCTCCGGCGGCTTCGACCTTGGCACGTGCGCCCGCGCTGACACTGTAGGCGACGATGGTGGGTGCGCCGGCGACGTCGCCAGAGCCGAGCAACTTGCCCGGCACCACGACGGTCGCTCCCTCAGGAGCGTACCGGCTCACTCGGCTCAGGTTGGGCTGTGCCCAGTTGGAACGGCTCTTGGAGAGCCGCAGAGCCACATCTCGCCAAAGTGCAGCGCCGGTGTCACGTGACTTGGCCTTGAGCTGGTCGATCAAATCGACCAGGTCGGCGTTTGTCTTGTTCTTCGGCTTGCTCATTTTGACTCCCTCGATGCGTGAAGCAAGGCTGGCGACCGACCCTCCCATTATGAAGGCACCGATGCCCCAAAGGGGGCCACAGAGGCGCAGGACCTCACTCGAGGAGGACGTCGCCTTTCGCATCGAGGAGTTCGACGGTCAGACCCGCCGCACGGCTCTGAACCACGATTTCGTGGTGCAGCGTGTCCGAGAAGTCGTCCAAGGCGCCAAGCGCCGTGATGCCAGCCACGTCGGTCAGCTGGTCAATGAGGTGGTTGAGCACGCACGAGACGCCGTAGGCTTGCCCTGCACGGAAAGCGTGATCCACGCCCCCAATTTCGGGGTCTTCGGCTTTCATCCGGAGCATGACCTGCTGCGAGTAGGCCACCAGCGCACCGTAAAGCGCCTCGATGATCTGGGCGGCCTCGATGTCGTCCAGAAGCATCTGGGCGTGCGCCAGACCAGCACGTACGGCACGGCCGTAGGTGGCATGGGCTCCAATGAGGTCGGTGGTTTCTTGCTGCATGGCTTGGTCAATCAAGACCTTCCAATCGTCCATGCTGACGCTCTGGCGCCCAACCCCTTCAACGTTCGGCCGTCCGAGGACGGCGTCGGTTAGGGAATCAGATGCTGAAGCCGCTGTCGTCCTGACCGTCGTCTTGGCCGGCTTGACGAACCGAACCGTCGGCCGCCACGAACTCGCCAGCCTTCGTCTGCTTGTCGTACAGGTTGACGACTTCCTTGCGGACGCTGGTCTCGACCGCTTCCTCGCCCAAGGCACGGGTCAGCGAACCCTGGATGGCGCCCAAGGTGCCGAGTGCGCGATCGCGGTGGCTTGCGTCGATGGTGTGGTCGGAGTAACGGGCTTCTTCGAAGATCGTCAAGAAGTCGTCCAACTGGTCGCTTGGGACCATGCTGAACGCCGCGCGAACCGCAGTTTCGAACTCACGCGTGGTCTCGAAGACCTTCTTCATGAAGCCGTACTTGCGGAAGTGCTTGACGAGGCTCTTGTAGCCTTCAAAGATGGCCGCAATGTACTCGTTCGATGTCTCAAGCTGCCACGCCATCGTGGAGATGAGGCCGCGCAACTGGTCGACCTGTCGGCGGGAGCGCGAGCGCTCGTAGATCAGCGCACCTGCGATGAGCAGGGCCACGAGGATCACCGAGAGGCTCAACAGCACCGAGGTGGAGAAGAAGCCGTCACTGGCGGTTTCCACGGCTTCGAGGTAGGTCACCTCGTGCGTGATGTTGTCCGTGGACTCGGCAAAGTAGACGCCGCCGGCGTAGTAGGCGATGATGCGCCAGTTGCCGTCACATGGTTCGCCGGCACACGTCTTGCCGGTGTAGGCCCACGTGAACTCAGCACGGCCTTGCTCGTTGGTGATCGAGCGGTTGCGGCCTTCCGTGACCCAGCCGTTCTCTTCGGTGGACCAGTACTGGCGAGCGAAGGTGATCTCCTCGTTCTCCACGGCGACGTTGATGCGGTCGCGGAGCAGGGCCACCTGTCCGTAGACTTCGTCGCCTTCGTCGACGCCGTTGTCACCCACCTTGCTCCAGGATTCCAACACCTGCAGGTCGATGCGCGAGCGCACCAACACGGTCAGGTCCATGGAGGAGCCGTTCAACACGTTGGAGATGTCCTTGTCACAGCCGCCGGGCACGTTTCGGTCCGGTTCAAAGGCCACGCGCAAGGTTCGGAACCCTTCGAGCTTGCCGCCCGTGGTTTCCACGCCCTTGAGCGAGGGGTTCTGGTCGGGATCGCCGCTGAACCATTCGATGGTGCCGTCCAAATCGCTGGTCCTGATGGTGGAGATCGGCCGGACGTTCTCCTCGGGATCGAGGTAGATGTTCAGGCACTTTCCGCCCACGGTTGCGCCGTTGGCCTGCAAGAGGCGGGCGTCCACGTGGAAGGACTCCTTCAGGTAGAGGACCGGGTAGGTGGAGCCGTTCTGCAGCGTGTAGGATTCCACGCTTGAGCGGAACGGACCGACTTCGGTGATGGCCAGCGTCGAGTTGCTGAACACGGCAAACTCGGTCTGCACGGTCTTGTTCTCGTAGCGGTAGGCGTCGTTGTTGTCGAAGGACGAGTAGGTCACCGTCACCTTCGCCTTGCCGGCCAAAACGCCGGTCAGCGGGCAGGTGATGGCGAACTTGCCGTCCGAGTTGGTCACGTCGTTCAGGCAGGCCACAGGCCCGGACTGCCCGTTGACCATCTCGTAGTTGACACGGACCAAGCGGTTGGTGATGGGCGTGCCCAACTCGTCTTCGAGGGTCCCGGTCACGACCATTGGCTTGGACACCGTCTCGCCCGTCAGCGGGTCGATCTCGCTGGTGTAGACGATTTGGTCGTCAACGTCGAGGCTGGTGCGCCCAATCAGCGCAAAGCCGTTCGCGTTGTGGGTCATGACCACGCGGAAGTGATCGTTTCCGGGGACGCTGGTGCAGGTGTCCCACACGCCCTGGATGCCGAGGGTGGTCACGTCAAGCGGCGCGCAGCCCTCGTTGGGCAGGTTCTCCTCGAAGCGCAGGATGACGTCCACGGGTCCGAATCCGTCCGGCAGGAAGGATTCGGGGTCCTCACGCAGGAGGGCGGGGTCCAGCGGCGTGATGTCGGCGCGCAGGCAACCGACGCTCTCTTCACGGCTGAGGCCGTCCTTGTCGACGTCGCGGTCGGCAAAACCGTCTCCGTTGGCGTCATAGAAGCACAGGTGAGAGCCGTCTGGCTGTGGTTCCGGCAGCGAGATCAGACCGGCACTTGGCGCCAGGGTAGCGATGTGCTGCCGGTGCTGAATGCCTTCGAAGTCGGTGCCTTCGAAGATGACGTCCACAAGGCCACCCGACGGTGGATTCGCGCCGTCCAAAGCCGCACCGATGGCGTCCCTGTCTCGCGTTTTTCCGTCGTCCTTGACCTGAGCGGTGAAGTCCCATCGATCGCCCGATTGCCGATAAGCGGGGTCGCTGTCGACCACGGCCATGTAGGTCCTCGAAACAATCCAAACGTCTTGGACGACGGTGCTGCCCTTGAGCAAGGGATCGCCGCCAAAGGCGAAGGTCAGCGTAAACTGACCAAGCGGATCGTTGGCGCTGACGTTGAAGGGCACGTCGAACAGGCCGTTGGCGTCGGTGAAGTTCACACCTGTTCGGCCGTCGCCGGACCACGTCCAGTTCACCGGCATATCGGGGACGGGCCTGAGGGCGTTGTCCACGAGCTTGGCCTGGATGGTGGTCGAGGAGTTGCGGTAGAGGCGCGGCACAGAGGTCGTCAGGAAGTCGGTGGTACCGACGACGGTGACGTTGATGTACGCGCCCGTCTGGGCCAAAGTGGTCGAATTACCGGTGTAGTAGTACGCCGAGTTCGTGAAGTCCACGCGCATGCCGTAGGTGCCGGAGCTGTACTGACTGAACCACGTCCAGTTGTACGTGTAACGGGCCTCGCCATCGCTGATGGTCGGCCGGCCTGCGAAGGCCGTCTCCTGAGCGCCGAGGAACTGTCCGTTGTTGTCGATGTCGACCTGCAGGGCCACGGGGTCAGCGTCCCATGGGACGTTGGTTCGGTTCGAGACCGCACCCGTCACCACGAGGCTGTCGCCGGTGTCCATCTCTGGCACAATTTCGCAGCGCACCGGGCTCTGTGGGTCGTTGATGTTCACCGCACCACAAGGCGGCACGTTGCTGTCCGCCCCGTTCGTCAGGCGGATGAACCAGTGGGATGCGTTGGCGCTGATGAAGTCCCGCAGGAGGGTGGCTTGGCCGGTCAGGGTCGCCAAGTCGCCGTCCCAGCTCGTGGGGTAGGGCTTGAGCGCCGAGACGCTGTTGAAGTCCAGCCCTGCAGCATCGAGGGCCGGCTGGTGCCACAAGGTGGCCCAGTTGCCGAAGGTGCCGTCGCCGTTGTTGATGGTGGAATCGAAGTAGTACACCGGACTGGTGCCCTTGACGATGAGCGTTCCATCAATGTTCATCCGGTGCATGACGCGGACGGCGAAGGGTTCGGATTCATCGCCGTGCATGTACGCATACGGCCATTCTGGATCGCCCAACCCGTCCATGGCCAACTCTGGGTTGACCTTGGCCACGACCTCCAGATCGCCCGGAGGCAGGCTGGTGTTGGTGTAATCGTAGGCGCCGACCACCGTGTGGCGGCCGGTCTGGGCGTTCCACAGGATCTCCTCGTAGGCGCCCGGAATCTGACCCGGTCCGTTGTCGAAGGTGGAGTTCCATCGAACCTGCTTCCACACGCCGTTGATGCCGAGGCTCTGAACGAAGGTCAGGGATGCCCATCCGGTGGCGTCGGTGCGGTAGCCCGCGCCGTCGAGGCCGACGAAGTCGGTCGGGTGGGTGCGGTTACCGAACAATCCGCCGAAGATGGAGAAGCTCACCGGCACCTGGCGGATGCGGTTGTCGTAGAGACCACGCTGCCAATCGGCGGTGTAGTGGGCCTTGAAGTCCAGCCAGAAGGGTTGCTCGTCGGAGCGGAAATAGGTCCACGCGGAGTAATCCACGGTCAGGTTGGCCTCAACGCCAACCGTGTATTCCTGCGAGGTGTTGCCGTTGAAGACGAACATCTCGGTGACTTCGGCGTAGACGCGATAGGTGGTGTTGTCACCGACCGTCAGGTCCTCTGGATAGAGGAATTGGCCCACGGAGAAGTTGCCCTGTTGGTTCGTCAGGACGTCGATGGTCTCGAGGGCGGTCGTGTCGTTTGAAGTCCACTCGATGTGCACCTGAACCGGCAGGTTCGGCGCGGCTTCGAACATCTGGGTGACGGGGTTGATCCAATCCACGTGGCCAGAGAAAATGGCAGGTGTTTGAGCGTCCAGCCACAGCGTATCGGGCATGTTGAGGGTGATGTAGGTCGGCATTTTGTCGTCTTCATCCGGGATACAATCGTTGTCGCTGTCCCAGTCCGAACTTTCAGCGCCGTTGGCGCAGGCATCGGACGTGTAGCCCTCCTCGAGCACGTCGAAATCGGTGTCCTCGCGGGTGTCGTTGTCGTCGTCGGTGTCGATGGAGTCGGGGCCGGTGAAGGGGTCGTTGGGGTTGGCCATCGCCTCGCCGTCGCCGAAGTCGTCGTGGTCCCACGGGTTGGTGGAGTTGCGGCCGAAGCGGGTGGGCCAGAGCAGGACCTCGTCTTCGTCCTTCATGCCGTCCTGATCGTCGTCATCGTCCAGGTCATCACGCATGCCGTCGTTGTCGTGGTCAAAGGCGTAGACCATCGGGTCAGGTTGTCCACTGCTGGCGGTGATCTCCACTGAATTCTCGATGCCGTCGCCGTCCCAGTCGTCGTCCGCCCAGTCGGCGATGCCGTCGTTGTCGTGGTCGAACGTGGACTGTTCTTCGCCCCAGAAGCAGCCTGCGATGGCTTCCTGAACCTCGTCAGGAATGCCGTTGTTGTCGTCGTCGGGGTCCTCACCGTCGGGCACGCCGTCGTTGTCGTTGTCCACGTCGTAGTAGGCCGGCTGGCGCAAGCCTTGGCTGAGGACACCGAGGTCCCACACCGCTTGGAAATACCCGTCGCCATCAGCGTCCAAATCATTGCCGTCGTCGTCGTTGTCCACGCAGTTCGTGCCGCTGAAGAAGTTCGAATTCAGTTGGCCGTTGTCGTCGTCGAAGTCGTCATTCGTGTCCACTTCAAAGAAGTCCCAGATGCCGTCGTTATCGTCGTCCACGTCAAACCAATCGTAGACCGCGTCGTAATCGTCGTCGATGTCGATCGTGTCGTTGGTGAAGTCGCCGTCGGTGTCGCCGTCCACGTCGTTGTCGTCGAAGTCAGCACCCAACTCGTCGGGGAAGTCCGCTTCGGGACCGTTGTCCGACTGCCACTGCCAAAGGCCGATGAGCAGACCAAGCCAGGTGATGTAGGCGTCGCGGTTGTTGACGATGTCCGTGTACGAAATACCGGACTCTGGAGCACCGTCGCCGCCGAAGTCGTAGAGGTAGCAGCCGCCCTGTGCACCGGGCGTACAGCCGACTTCCGTGTTGGTTGGCGGCACGACCGCGCCCTGATCGACGTTGGCGTCGGGGCGCGTGGAATATGGCGCGCCAAACTGCGCGTTGACGCCGTTGAGCGGCATGTGCCATGCAAGGGCGTAAGCGTAGCCGCACACAAATCCGTTTCCGAACTGGCCCACGGTGTAACCGCAGGTGGTCATGTCGATGGAACCGCCCATCTTGATGTCGTTCACGTCGAGCACGCCGTCGTTGCCTTCGTCCTGGTCCCACCAGTCGGGCATGCCGTCGCCGTCTTGGTCGGTGTCGAGGCCGTTGACCAAGGAGTCGCCGTCGCTGTCGATGTCCCACTCGTTGCCGCCGTTGTAGTTGTTCCAGCGGGCGTAGTAGTACCAGTAGAACTCGGGGATGGTGCCCGCCGTGGGCGGGTTGGTCGTGCCGTCGTAGCCGTTGTAGTTGATCACCATCTCAGCGAAGGGGTTGTGCTGGTACACCATGGCCCAGTAATCCGAGGTGTTGTCGCTGTAGCCTTGGCTGTCCAGGCTGCCGTCGAGGAAGCCGCCGTCGTTAACGGGGTAGAAGGGCGTCTGGAAGTTGTCGTTCAGGTCCGAGTCGAGCACACCGCAGTTGCCGTCGTCGGGGTCGAAGATGTCGGCGATGCCGTCGTTGTCGTCGTCCCAGTCCACGTCGTTCTCGAGGCCGTCACCGTCGATGTCCGAGTCCACGGCGTTGATGCCGTCGTCGCGGTACAGCGCACCGTTGATGGCGTGAAGATCGGCGTCGTTGTCGAGGTCGCAGTCGTCGTCAATGTCGAGCGGATCGATGATGCCGTCGTTGTCGTCGTCCACGTCGTCCCAGTTGCTGATGCCGTCGCCGTCCCAGTCGTTGAACTGGGAGAAGGAAGCGCGCCAAATGGTGCACTTCGGGTCGGCGTTGGCCGGGTTGGGGTTCGTCAACGTCGGACAGTTCCAAGTGGCCACCTCAGTGGAGGCGTTGAGTGGGAAGGTGTCGTTTTCGTTGGGGATGCCGTCGTTGTCGGTGTCGTACTCGATGTCCGTCGCACTTCCGGCCACCAATGGGTTGCCGAGGTTGTCAGGGCTCGTGGTGCCGCCCATGTCGGGGTCGAGCCAATCGTACACGCCGTTGTAGTTCTGGTCGAAGGCGCGGAGTCGGTCGTCGTCAAGGTCTTGATCGTAGTCCATTTCACAATCGACGGTGCCGTCGCCGTCAGCGTCAGATCCTGGGACGTCGAAGACGAGGGTGCTCACGGTGCTGACGTCCACGGAAGCGCCAAAGTTGCCGCCGTCGATGGTGACGGTGTCGCCCGCAGCGTAACCGTAACCAGGGTCGGCGATGGTAACTTGCGTCACCGCGCCGCCAACGGCCACGATGTCCACGGTCAGTCCGGTACCGGTGCCACCGTTCGAGGTGGGCACGCCGTTCGCGGTCTGGTAGTTCTGTCCGCCGTTGATGGTGGAGCTGTCGAGTGCGGTGACTTCGCCGCTGCGCTCACCGGTCATGTCACCAATTTGGTCCCCGTTGGTGTCGAGGTTGACGCACGTGTCGAGGATGCCGTCGTTGTCGTCGTCAGGGTCGACCATGTCAAGGATGCCGTCGTTGTCGTCGTCGGTGTCGGAGCTGTCGGGCGTTCCGTCATTGTCGTTGTCCGGGTCGAGGAAGTTGGGGATGCCGTCGCTGTCGAGGTCTCCGTCCACGATGTTGGTGAACGCGGGCGTACCCGAGTTCTCCCAATCAGTGCCCGTCTGCCCGATGGCGGTGAAACCGGAGGCCGTGGCACCTGGGCCGTTGACGCGGTTGTTTTCCCACTCGACGTAGTTCACGCCGCCGGAGTACGCGCGGTACTCGTTGAAGGCCCACGCACGAGGCGCGTCGAAAAGAGGCGCTGTGGTTGACATCTGGGTCGTGATGGTCGCGTCGTAGGGGTGCGCGTCGAGCTCGTCGAGGACGCCATCGTTGTCGTCGTCCTCGTCGAAATAGTCCTGCACGCCGTCTCCGTCAAGATCACACGGCCACGTGAATTGGTCGATGCGCCCGTCGTTGTCGTCGTCTTCGTCGTATCGGCCGGCACCGGAGCCGTCGCTGTCCTCGTCGGTCACGCCGTCGTTGTCGTGGTCGAAGGGGTGCTGGTCAACGACGTAATACTGACCGACCTGGATGTTGGTCCAAGGGTGAACCGTGGTGGGGACCACGAAGCGGTCCGTGGACACGTTTTGTGGGTCCAGGCCGAGGGCCTCGAGGGCAGCGTAATCCACCGGCCCTTCCAGAATACCGTCGTTGTCGTCGTCCCAATCGTCGGCGTCAAGGATGCCGTCGTTGTCATGATCGTAGGGGTCTGTACCATAGCAGCCGTCGAAGCGCTCGAGCAGGTCGTAAATGCCGTCGTTGTCGTCGTCAAGGTCCGCAAGATCGTTGATCCCGTCGTTGTCGTGGTCTTCCAGCCTGGACTCCTCGAGGAGGGTGGTGTAGCTTGGCAGGCCAAGCATGAGGGCGTCCATGTCGCTGATGATGCCGAACGAGACACCCGGGTCAGACCACATGATGTCAGACAACGCAGGGTGAAGGTCCTGCAGCGGGAGTTGGTCAAGACCTCGGTCCCATGAGGTCTGTCCGCCTTGGTCCATGGATTGGGGTTCGACCAAGGCCACGGTTGGCGCTTGGACGATGGACGTCTCCGGCGGCGCGGGCTCCATCGACGTGAGGATCACGCCCAGGCTGCTGAAGAGCATCAGCAACACAAAGCCGACCGCAGCCGTGTTCTTTTGTCGGTCCAGAATCTTCTGTTTGAGGTCGTTGTTCAGCATGCGCACACCCTCGAGCGTCGCTGGACCTTCATGCCCTATTTCAAAACCACGGGCGTGGTGCTGCGCGGCGGTATCACGACGCCGGCGAGGTATCAACGCCGAGCGTGGAGCTCAGAGCGGGGTCCGGATGCCCATCGCCCGAACGATGCACCAGCCTGCGCGGGCCTCAAAGATGGCGAAGGCCCCACCAAACAGCGATCCTGCTGCCACCGAGGAGGCAGCGAGCCCGTTCACCACGTCAAGGGCAAGAAGCATGGCCACCGCTAGGCCAAACATCACGCCTGCGATGCCACCGACCAAGCGCGCGGCCTTTCCGCGGGCATCGATGTTGCACTCCATGCACGAAGGTCGAATGCTCCGTACTTGAAGCGTTGTTCAGAGGGTTGGGGGACCTCAAGGGGGCGCACCCCCCTGAGGTCCGGCCGCCGGCGTCACGCGCCGGTGCTGTGCTGCAAGCGAAGCGTTGGCCTCAAATCTCGAGTTCGTCGAGGATGCCGTCGCCGTCGTCGTCAGCGTCGTCCATGTTGTCGGTGCCGTCGTTGTCGTGGTCGAATTGACCCGTCATCGGGTTGCCGTCGTTCTGCTCAAACCAGTCGGACAGGCCGTCGTTGTCGTCGTCCGTGTCCGTCAGGTCCCAGATGCCGTCGTTGTCATGGTCGTAGCGGTAGTTGCCGGTCGCACCGTCGGCTTCGTCGACGTCGAGGATGTTGTCGTTGTCGTCGTCGTCGTCCACACCGTCGTTCATGCCGTCGTTGTCGTGGTCACGGGACAGGTCTTCGCCGGTCTCCGAGAGGTCGTTGCGGTTGTCGATGCCGTCGTTGTCACGGTCCAGGTCAACGGCGTCGTTGATGCCGTCGTTGTCGTGGTCGTAAATGTCGGTGTTCGGGTCGCCGTCGTTCACTTCGGTCTCGTCGTCAATGCCGTCGCCGTCGTCGTCGTTGTCCTCAGAGTCGGGGACGCCGTCGTTGTCGTGGTCCATCGGGTTGTCGTCCAAGTCGTCGACGATGCCGTCGTTGTCGTCATCGTTGTCGAGGTCGTTGGGGATCCCGTCGCCGTCGTTGTCGTTGCCGCTTTGGGTGTCGAGCTGCTGGTCCTGCTGCTGGTCGGTCTGCTGACCCTGCTGGCCTTGCTGGCCGTTCTGGGTCTGGCCCTGCTGCTGCTGGTTCTGACCGTTCTGGTTGTCACCGTTCTGATCGCCCTGCTGCTGCTGGCCCTGCTGGCCGCCTTGCTGGCCGCCTTGCTGCTGCTGACCTTGTCCGTTGTCTTGCTGCTGACCTTGCTGGCCCTGGCCTTGTTGGCCCTGCTGACCTTGCTGGCCCTGCTGACCTTGCTGGCCCTGCTG
>CEUM01013128.1_pt1 | contig 16383 bp, 16 predicted proteins | sample 356421 | NCBI WGS metagenome assembly CEUM01 (sample SAMEA2622716, study PRJEB7988) | marine metagenome | biome: marine biome (ENVO:00000447); feature: surface water layer (ENVO:00002042); material: "saline water (ENVO:00002010), including plankton (ENVO:xxxxxxxx)" | depth 5 m | reverse complement strand
ATGAACCAGTTAACGATTAAAGAGGAAAATTATGTCTACAGCAGTTGAAGAACATGTAAATAGCACTGGAGTCGATAATAAAAAATTAATGATGTGGATTTTTCTTGGATCTGATTGTTTATTCTTCGGATCTTTTATTTCTACATATTTAGTTTACAGGAATAGAAGTTTGGCCGGTCCTTATCCAAATGAAATTTTGGATATACCTTTAACAACTGTAAGTACCTTTGTACTTTTAATGAGTTCACTTGCAATGGTGTTAGCAGTCAGTTATGTTCAAAGAGGTAGTCAGGTCATAGGAAGATATTACACACTTGCAACTGCATTATTAGGTTTAGTTTTTATGGGATTTCAAGTATACGAATTTTCTCACTTCGCTCACTTGGGCCTTACTCCAAGAACAAATATATTTGGCTCGACCTTCTTTGTTATGACTGGTTTTCACGGTGGCCACGTAACATTTGGTGTTATATGGTTAGTAATTTTTGCTGTATCAAGATTAGCTGAAACGATGAAACAAAAGTTACTAATAATTGGTTCTGTTTTTTCTTTAATAATTGCCATGGCAGGGACGATGATGACTCATACATTAGATGTTATTCCTAACATTCCAACACTTGTTGCATACTCTGTTTTTGGCGTTGGTTTAATTGGAACTATTGGGTCACTTTATTTGCTTAAAACAAGCGATAGTCAAAATATTGAAAGTATAAAAAAAGAAGAAGGAAACTTAGAATTAGCCGGTCTATACTGGCACTTCGTTGATATAGTTTGGATTGTAATTTTTACTGTAGTTTATTTAATTTCTGCGAATGATGGAGCGCCGTTAATATAATGAAAAAATTGTTTAAGAATATTTGGAATCAGTTTTTAGGTCATCCAACAGATGGTTATTTTAGAGTTCCTGATACTCCTCAAGATTTACCTAATCCAGAGAATGATACTCCTTGGGCTGGAACGTTAAAACTCTCTATGGAGAAATTTAATAAAATAACAAGAAAAGATGGTCATGGATCTCCAGCTTTTTATGCTATTGTAGGGCTGGTACTGGCTGTAATAACCTTAGTTGAGTTCTTAGTATTTTATGTTGAAAGTCTTGGTGTGCTTCTGATACCTATAATGCTGGTGTTATCTTTAATGAAGTTTATTATTGTTGTAGCTTTTTTTATGCATTTAAGATTTGACAATAGAATATTTACGATACTATTTTTTGCTGGATTTATTCTGGCAGTTGTAATAGGTATTGTTCTTTTGATTTTACTTGCTATAAAACCTTAAACTAGCTTGAAATAAAATTTCCACTTTTTTCTAAAATGCTTTTTATCCCACTGTCAGACAAATTCTTATAAGGCAACTTGTAGTGCTCTAGCCATACTTCAGAAAGATCACTTTGGATTTGGTTCATTGTTGTTGCTAGATTTTTCCTGATTAAAATTACCCTAAAAATAGATTCATTTAGGCTTAAATCTGGCAAAATAAAATCATGAGGATTTTTTTTGAACTTTGAACAAAGAGTCAAAATTTGATCTAAATTTTCAGATCCTTTCACCTTTATTCCAACTGATTTTAGTTTCTCGAGAAGTAAAAATTCAGTTGAAAATCCTTCCTCTTCAAGTTTCTCTAAATCAATCAAATAAGATCTTTCTTCATTTTGTTTCTTTGTTCTTTTTTTAGCCATAATCAATCTTCCAACAATATTACTTCTAATTCATCACCTGATTTAATCACTTTACAATTCTCAGGACAAATTGCAAGTCCATTAGAATAAACAAGAGAGCTAAAAATATTTGAACCTTGGTTTTTATAAACATCAGCTATGTAGCCTGTTTTTTTATCCTTTTTGATATTTACTCTAGTGTATGATCGGCGACCATCGTAATTATTTATATCTGAATTAATTTTTGCTGAAACCTTTTTTCTATATATATTTTTTATTCCCTGCATCTTTAATAAGACTGGGCGAATAAAAAGTTCAAAACAAACATATGAACTTACAGGGTTTCCTGGTAATCCAATATGAAATAATTTTTTACCTTTTATGTTCACTTGCCCAAATGCTAATGGTTTTCCAGGTTTCATATTTATCCCCCAAAAATCAATGCTTCCTTTACTTGAAATAGCATCCCTTATTAAATCGAAATCCCCTTTTGAAACTCCACCAATGGTAACTATTAAGTCACTTTGGCTACAATCTTCATACAATTTATCTACATCTTCTTTATTATCAGAAAGAATCCTGTGCATTTTAAAATCTGAGCCAGAATTTTTGATGGCAGCAGAAATAGCGAATGAATTTGAATCATATATTTGACCTTCTTTTAATTGATCTCCCGGCATTACTAATTCATTTCCTGTTGATATTACTGAGACCATAGGTTTTCGAATTACATTAACCTCATTTATTCCAAATGATGCTATTGCGCCAACAATTGGCGGGTCTATTAACATTCCACCCTCAACCACTGTTTCTCCTAATTTATAGTCTTGACCAGACAACCTTATGTTGTCACCCTTTTTTACAATTTCATTTATTAGTACTGAATCTGGAAAGTCATCTCCTTTGTGAGGATTATTATTTGTTTTTTCAAAAGGAACTACAGAATCTGCGCCTTCTGGAATACCGCTTCCAGTCATTATTCTCAAGGCTTCATCTTTTTTTAAGACGTAATCTGTAATAGCTTCTGCTCCAACTCTACCTACTACTTTAAGAACTTTATTTGGCTCTAAATCATCATACCTAACAGCGAAGCCATCCATTGCTGAATTATTTTTATTTGGAAGATCAAATAAAGCTTTTATTTCTTTTTCTAAAATAAAGCCATTAGAATCTATTAATTTTTTTTTAACAGTTTTGAGTTTTTTAAAATTTGAAAAAATTATTTCCTGTGCATTTTCAACAGAAATAAGATTATTATTTGTTTTTGGTTTCACATTAATCTCTTATATCAAATTTAATTTTTTTAGATAGATGAGTTAAAAATGATTTTTCACAATTATCAATTTCTTCTCCAGATAATGTTTTTTCATTTGAACCGTATGTCATTCTTACAGTGAGAGATTTATTACCACTCCCTAATGAATTGTCTTTATAAATGTCAATAACATTTATTCCAATAATCAAATCAAAATTAGAGATTTCATTTAATATAGATTCAGATAAAATTTCATCATCTAAAATGAAGCTAATATCTCTTTTAGAAACAGGGAATTTATTAATTTGCTCATACTTAATTTCACTTTTATTGGTGTAATTATCAAATACTTTTTTTAGGTCGATTTCTATTAAATAAGCATTTAAATTTTTAACATCAAAATTCGAAGATATTTTTTGTGAAATTTCTCCAAATTCCCCTACTTCCTCATTTCCAATTTTGACACTAAAACCCATCCCGTCCTGAAAATAAGAACGCTCAATTGGAGCAATATCAAATTGAATTTTTAAATTTTTGAAAAAATTATCTATAAAAGATTTTGCATCATAAAAATCTATTTTTCTTTCATCATTCCAAACAGTTTTTTCACGATTTCCAATAATACCAATAACTAAGTTTTTTTCTTGAACTGGCAAGTCATCTTTTTTAGATTTTTTAAATGTTGTTCCCACTTCAAATAAATTAATATTTTTATTCAAGTTTCTAGAATTTAAACTTAATGTTTTCAACATTCCAGACTTTAATGTAGGCTTCATATATTCAACTTCACTGGACATAGGATTTAAAATTTTTATGAATTCATCATCATTCATTTCAGGACAAAAATATTTTAAATTGTTTAAGGAATCAGCGGAGTAATTAATTACTTCGTTAAATCCTAAAGAGGCATTTAGATCAATTATTTCATCCAAAAATTCTAAATAGTTATTTGGTTTCCATTCAGGAATAGTCCCAGATAATTGAGTGGCAGGAATCGCATCGTATCCCTCAATTCGACTAATTTCCTCAATTAAATCCTCTGGTATATTTATATCTGGTCTCCAGAATGGCAATCTAACTCGATAAGTTATATCTTGATTTTTATCACTTTTTTCATATTCAAAATTTAACCTTGTAAAAATTTGATCTACTAATTTTGCTTCAAAAGGAAAGCCTAATAATAAATTAATTTTACTTAAAGATATTTCAATAGTTTTGTCATTTTTATCGAAGCCAGTATCTACTATTTCAGAAGTTAATTTTCCTCCACATATTTCTAAGATTAAGTGAATGGCTCTATAAAAAGCAATTTCACATAATTCTGGTTTTAAATTTTTTTCGAACCTTAAAGTTGCTTGGCTTTTTAGATCAAAATGATTAGCTGTTTTTCTATTATTACCACCTTCAAAACAGGCAGATTCAAGAACTATTTTAGAAGTATCAGACTGGATCCCAGACTCTTTACCACCCTTAATTCCAGCCAAGGCAACTGGAGAATCTGAATCGGCAATAACAAGCATGTCTTCATGAAGCTCTCTATTTTCTTCATCAAGTGTTATTAATTTCTCACCCTTTTTTGCATTTCTTACAATAATTTTGTTGTTATTTATTTTTTTGTAGTCAAATGCATGAAGAGGTTGGCCAAGTTCAAACATTACATAATTTGTTATGTCTACAATGTTGTTAATTGGATTTTCACCAATAGATATTAATGCTGATTTTAGCCATTCAGGAGAATCAGTAATTTTAACTCCATCAATAACTACACCCATATATCTTTTACATAAATCTTTTGCCTCAATATTAATTTCTAAGTTATCCGAAACACTGTTAGAGCTTTTATTAAACATTTGTACATTTTTCAGTTTAGATCCTGTTACGGCAGAAACTTCTCTTGCTATACCATATATTCCTAAACAATCTGGTCTATTAGGTGTCAATTCAAAGTCAATTATGGTGTCTGAATAATAATCTTCAAGGCTTTTACCAATTTCAAAATCTCTATTTAAATCTAAGATACCTTCATGATCTTCACCTAATCCAAGTTCAAGTGCAGAACATATCATTCCATTTGAAACTTCACCTCTAATTTTTGATTTTTTTAAAGTCTCCATTTTTTTACTTTTTGGACTGAATAATTTTGACCCTACCGGTGCGAATGCTACTTTTTGGTCTACATATAAATTGTTTGCACCACATACTACATCCAATATTTCATTGTCACCTGAATTTACTTTAACAAGATTTAGTCTATCGGCATTTGGATGCTTGGAGACCTCTAAGACTTGCCCAACAATGACACCTTCCCAATTTCCTTGAGTTTCAATAGATTCAACTTCAGTTCCTGCCAAAGTTAATCGATGAAGCAATTCATTGATGTTATCTTCATCTACATTAATGTAATTTTTAAGCCAGCTAATTGGTACTTTCATAATTTCCTAAAATTGCTCTAAAAACCTCAAATCGTTTGAATAAAATAATCTGATGTCATCTATATTATGTTTAATCATAGCAATCCTTTCAGGCCCCATTCCAAAGGCAAACCCAGATAATTCTTTATCTTTGTAGCCTACTTTTTCAAAAACCTTAGGGTGAACCATACCTGCACCAAGAATTTCTAACCATTTACCTTCCCAATAAATGGACATATCTACGCCAGGCTCCACAAATGGAAAATAATCACACCTAAACCTAATCTTTGTTTCGCTTCCAAACATTTTCTTTGCAAATTCATATAAAGTTCCCTTAAGGTCAGAAAAAGTTAAATTTTTATCAACCGCTAACCCTTCTACTTGATAAAAATGCCATTCATGAGTTGAATCTGTTGCTTCATACCTGTAACACTTTCCAGGTACAATTACTCTTACAGGCGGATCCTGATTTTCCATTATTCTTGCTTGGACTGGTGAAGTATGAGTCCTTAAAAGCATTTTTTCACCCTTCTCGTTTATTTTTTCATCAATCCACATTGTGTCCCACATATCTCTAGCTGGATGATCTTCAGGAATATTAAGCATATCAAAATTATATTTATCTAATTCAATTTCTGGTCCTTCCTCAATCTGAAACCCTAAAGATACAAAGGCTTTTTTAATTTCTCTCAAAGTTAGCGTTACTGGGTGAAGCTTTCCAATTGAAATATCCCTGCTAGGCAATGAATAATCTTCAGATGGCTTAGTGGAAATTTTTGTTCCAAGAATTCGATTCTTTGTGTTTTTTAATTGCTCTTCTAATTCAATTCTAGTTTTATTCCCCAGTGAACCTACAACTTTTTTAAGTTCTTGATCCAAATTCTTGATATTCTTTAAAATATCGGAAAGTTCAGATTTTCTTCCTAAATAATTTACTCTCCAATCTTCAAAATCTTTGTCTGAAATACATGATTTTAGGTCAATTTCAGCTTTAATTTTCAATTTTTCTATTTTTTCAATCAAATTTTTTTTGCCTTTTCTTTATGTAATTAATTTTTTTAAAGATTGTAAACTTAAATGTAGCATAAATACTTCAAGTTGATTTTTATACATTATAGTTGAACATTCAAGTTTATTTAAGTACAATTCTAGTATATTAATTTAGATGTAAATCGACGTTACTCTAAGATTGGACTAGGAGGTCTTTAAATGAAATTAACAGCGTACAGTGTTAAATTAAAGAAAGTTGTTGAAATTGCTAACCCTAAAATAGTTACAATGAAGAATGGCCGAAAGGCAGTTCAAGGTGTAGCTGCTGAGGATCCATCTTCAAAAGTATTTAGAATACTTAGCGACAAGGATGTTGCTGAAGTTGAAAAGCAAATAAGCTAACTCGATTATTTAAACAAGTTTAAAGCGACCCACTTAATTCGTGGGTCGTTTTATTGTTTGGAGTAAAAATGGAAAAAGTTTTACTTGGTAAAACAAATCTTGAGGTAAGCAGACTTGGCATAGGATTATCTGAAATCGGCTCAAGTAATGAGGAGACATCGAAAGAAATTCTTCATACTGCATTAAATAATGGAATAAATTTTTTTGATACGTCTTCTTGTTACGGGAAAAGTGAAGAGTTTGTTGGCAAAAATTTATCTGAGCACAGAAATAACATCATTCTAGCTTCTAAATGCGGACATTCATCAAGATTTAACTCAAATCTTCCTGATTGGAGCTATCAAGGAATTAAAGAAAGTATCGATAGAAGTCTTACTCTTCTTAAAACTGACAGAATAGATATAATGCAATTGCATTCTTGTGGTGTAGACACCCTAAAGAAGGGAGAGGTAATAAAAGCGCTTGAAGAGGCAAAATTGGATGGAAAAATTGTCCATTTAGGATTTAGTGGTGACAATGATGCAGCTATATGGGCTGCTAAGAGCAATAAATTTGAAACAATTCAAACAAGTTTTAATTTAGTTGAACAAAAAGCAAGATATGAATTGTTCGATCTGGTTAAAAATAATGATTTGGGACTTATTGCAAAAAGACCAATAGCAAATGGGGCATGGAGAGCAAATGAGAATCCGAATGTCCACTCTGCGCCAACGAATTATGCAGAAGAGTATTTTAGAAGAGCAGGGATTATGGCAGAGCGTGGAAATATTATTAACGAACCAGAAGACAGGATAATGACCTCAATGGGCTATATATTTAGCTTTAATGACATAGATGTTGGTATAATTGGGACACAGAATCCGAAACATCTTTTGAGCAATATAGATATGTATTCAGAATGTCTTAAAATATCAAAAGAAGTCGTAAATGAATTGAACAGAAGGTTTGATGAATTTGGAAAGAATTGGGACCAAAGAACATAAATGAAAAAGAAAGAAAGAATATTAACTGGAATAAGACCAACTGGAGCACTTCATCTTGGGCATTATGTTGGTGCTTTAGAAACTTGGCTAGAATACCAAGACTCATATGAATCCTTTTTTCTTATTGCTGACTATCAAGCACTAGGTGATAATTTTGATGATATTGACAAGATAACTGATTCTGTCAGACAAGTTGCGATTGACTGGCTGTCTATTGGTTTAGACCCAAATAAGAGCAACTTCGTAATTCAAAGTTATGTACCTGAACATGCTGAGCTCACGATGCTCTTAAGTTTCGTTACTCCTCTCGGAATGCTTGAAAGAAATCCGACTTTAAAAAGCGAAATAGATCAATTAGCTATAGAAAAAAGAACTGTAGGATTTTTTAATTACCCAATGAGTCAAGTAGCTGATATATTGCTGCCAAGGGCTGATTTAGTTCCGGTAGGTGAAGATCAAGCTCCGCACATAGAAATGACCAGAGAAGTAGTACGAAAATTTAATAGAATTTTTGAACCAGTATTTAATGAACCTGGTATTAAAATTGGGAGAGTACCTAGACTTAAAGGGACTGATGGTGGCAACAAAATGAGTAAATCTAAGGGCAATGTTATAGAGCTAAGATTTACAGAAGATCAAGTTAACAAGGCAGTGATGTCAATGTTTACAGACCCTAATAGGTTGAAGGCTACAGACCCTGGGACAGTTGAGGGTAATCCTGTTTTTGAATATCATGATGCCTTCAATGATGATAAAGATAAAGTTGAAGATTTTAAGACAAGATATAGAGAAGGAAAAGTAGGGGATGTAGAAGTTAAAAAGGATTTAGCTGTTGCAATAAATAATTTTCTGCGTCCAATAAGAGAAAAAAGGGACTATTACGAAAAAAACCCTAAATTGGTCGAAGAAGCGTTGATGTCAGGGACAAACAATGCCAGAAAAATTGCCGATGAAACAATGAAGATGGTTAGATCTGCAATGAAAATAGATTCTTACACTTCAAGATGGTAGAAAACAATCAATCGGATATCTCAATAGAACTATTTAATAATTTATCAAAAAAATATAACTTAATTCCTGTATTTAAAGTTTTAGAAAAAGGGAAAAAAACGCCGGTTTCTGTTTACAAAAATTTGGATAATCATTCAAATACATTTCTTCTTGAGTCTGTTGAAGGTAATAAAAATTTTGCAAGATATAGTTTTATAGGATTAAACCCAAATAAAATTATTAAGACAGGCGATAAAGAAGAATTCAAGAAAGTTGATCCTTTAGATAAACTAGAAAAACAATTAGAAAATATTAAAACCCCGAAATTAGAAAGCTTGCCTGAATTTAATAGTGGTGCAGTAGGATTCATATCTTATGAAGCGGTTAGTTATTTTGAGCCAAGTGTTAAGAAAATTGAAAACCAAACATCTTATTTTCCTGAAAGTATATTTTTTATTACTAGTTCATTAATTATTTTTGACAATGAAGAAAATAAGATTTTTATTATCTCGCATGCTGACTTAAGAGGGTCAGATAATTTTGAAAAAGAATATAAAAAATCATTAGATGAAATAAAAGTATTATCTCAATTAATTGAACAATCCTTAGACAATGAAGCCGAATTTAACCATGAAAATAACAATGATATTTCTCTTGAAATAAATTACTTAACCTCTAAAGAAGATTTTATGAAGTCTGTTGAAGAAACTAAAGAGCTGATATATTCAGGTGAAATGATACAGGCTGTTTTATCTCAAAAAATAACTGTTGAGGTTGAGGCACAACCTATAGATATTTTTACTTCATTAAGGAAAATTAATCCTTCTCCATATATGTTTCTCTTAGACTGTGATGATTTTAAAATTATTGGGTCTTCGCCAGAATTATTGGTAAAGCTTCAAAATGGAAAAACAGAAGTTCATCCTATTGCTGGAACTAGACCTAGGGGAAAGAATGACAGTGAAGACTTAAAGAATGAGGACAGTTTATTGAACGATGAGAAAGAAATAGCCGAACACCTTATGTTACTTGATTTAGGAAGAAATGATCTGGGAAGAATAGCAAAGCCAGGTTCAGTAAAGGTTACCCAGCAAATGGAAATAGAAAGATACAGTCATGTGATGCATATAGTTTCTCATGTGGAAGCAGATATAAATGCAGATTTTAATGCATTTGATGTTCTTAGATCGGCATTTCCAGCAGGTACAGTAACAGGAGCTCCGAAAGTACGTGCCATGAAATTAATATCTGAAAAAGAAAAATTTAAAAGGGGGCCTTATTCTGGTGCAGTTGGGTATTTTTCTTATGATGGCAATATGGACACAGCTATAGCAATCAGGACAATAGTTTTAAAAGATAATTTAGCAATTCTTCAAGCTGGTGCAGGTATAGTTGCAGATTCCGATCCAGAATCAGAACACAACGAATGTTTAGCAAAAATGGGAGCATTAATCAAAGCCTTAGAACATGCAGAAAACTCAACAAATAGATAACTATTTAGTTACACCAATTAAAGAAGAATATAAAAAAATTTCTCCAAAATATCAGAATGTTTTTTTATCCTTAAAAATTAATAACTTCGATATCAATCCTTTGATAGTTTTTAGAACAATAAGATCAAAAGATTGTTTTTTTATGCAAAAAACACATCCTGGAGATAAAGAGCCTTACGAAACTATAATGGGTCATAAAATTTCAGAGACAATTAAAATCACTGGCATAAATCCAATCAAGAAAATAAGGAAAATAATTAGAAATACCAAATCATCAACTTATTGTGATGAAAACAAACATAATGGACTATTTTCTTATTTTTCTTATGAGTGTTTCCAATATTTCGATAAAGTCCCAATATTAAAAAAAGATCCTAATGACTGTCCTGAGTGTTTGGTTATGAATCCTGAAATTATTTCTACATATAACCACAATGAGAAATCTATTGTTATATCAAAAAAGTACGAATCATCTATAGAAAATTACGATAAATATAAAGATGATTTAGTGAAAATTACTAAATCAATAATTGAAAAAACGAAGCATTTAAGTATTAATTCGCCAGAAAAGTTTAAAGGGTCAAAAAGTAGAACAATAACAAAGAAAAATAAATATTTAGAAAAAATTATAAAGATAAAAGAGAAGATAATTTCTGGAGAGTTAATTCAATGTGTTCTTACTCAAAGATTTAAAAAAGTTTCAAAGATAAGTGACCAAGAGTTATTAGAATACTTATCAATAAATTATCCTTCTGAATACGTATATCAAATATCTTGTAATGAATTTTCAATTACTGGTTCATCTCCAGAGATGTTTTTAAAAGTAAAAAATAATATTGCGACTATAAGGCCAGTTGCGGGAACTATAGGGTCAATAAAAGGAAAAACAGATAGTTTGATTAAAAAATTAAAATCTAGCATTAAAGATAAGGCTGAACATATTATGCTTGTTGATTTAGCTCGAAATGACTTAGGTAAAGTTGCTATACCAGGTTCAGTAAAAGTAGATAAATTAATGGAAACAATGTCCTATAGAAATGTAATTCATTTAGTCTCAGAAGTTAATGCAAAATTAAGAAAAGACAAAGATTTCTTAGATGCATTTTCATCCACATTTCCAATTGGAACTTTGGTTGGTGCACCTAAAATAAGGGCTGCTGAATTAATTAATACGATTGAAGAAGAAGGACGAGGAGCTTACTGTGGTGCAATTGGCTGGTTCTCGCATGACGGTGATTTAGAAACAAGTACAATAATCAGGACAGTTATTAAAAAAGGAGAAGAATTATCATTTAATGGAGGAGGAGGAATAGTATTTGACTCTATACCTGAGGTAGAATATCAGGAGACCTTAGATAAGGTGAAAGCTTTTTGGTAAATGTAAATGATTATACTTTTAGACAACTACGATAGTTTTACTTACAACCTTTTTCAATATATGACAGAGCTTGGTGCTGAAGTAAAAGTATTCAGGAATGACGAAATAAAAATATCAGAAATTGAAAAAATGGCTCCTGATAAGATTGTTATTTCACCTGGACCATCAAATCCTAAAAACGCTGGTATTTCTGAAAAACTTATAAAAAAAATGGCTCCTGATATTCCAATTTTAGGTGTATGCTTAGGTCACCAATGCATTGGCTCCTCTTTTGGGGCTAAAGTGGGTTATGCTGGAGAAGTAAAGCACGGAAAAATCTCTGAAATTACTCATGATGGGAAAGGGATATTTAAAAATATTAAAAATCCTCTTAAAGTTGTAAGATATCACTCACTGTCAATTGATGAAGATACATTACCTAAAGAACTTGAAGTGTCAGCAAGAAGTGAAAGTGGGGTAATAATGGGAGTGAGACATAAGAACTTTAGTATTGAAGGTATACAATTTCATCCTGAATCTATCTTTACAGAAAGTGGAAAAGAAATGATTAACAATTTTTTAAATTATGGAAAATAAAAAAATATTACAGGCGATAAAATTAGCAACAAATAATGAAGATTTAGATTTTGAATTAGCTAAATTATCTATGAATGAAATAATGAGTGGAGAGGTAACACCTTCTCAATTTGGGGCTTTTATTATTGCCATGAAAATGAAAGGTGAAACACCTACAGAAATTGCAGGTTTAGCAACGGCGATGAGAGATAAATCTTTAAAAATAGATTTGGATGAACCTCTTCTTGATACTTGTGGCACAGGCGGAGATGGGCTAAAGACATTTAATATTTCTACAGCTGTTGCATTTGTTGTTGCAGGTGCTGGAATAAAAGTAGCAAAACACGGAAATAGAGCAATATCTGGATCATCAGGTAGTGCAGATGCTTTAGAGTCTCTAGGTGTAAAAATCACATTGTCTCCATATTCTGTAAAAAAATGTATTCAAGAAATTGGAATAGGTTTTATCTTTGCTCAATCTTTTCACCCAGCTATGAAGTTTGCATCTCCGTTAAGAAAAGAAATTGGGATACCAACAATATTTAATATTCTAGGTCCTCTTACAAATCCAGCTGGTGCCTCTAACCAATTAATAGGAATTTCTAGTTATGAATCTGCTGAAAAAGTTGCAGAAGCATTAAAAATATTGGGCACTAAAAATTCTATTGTTGTTAATGGTCATAATAATTTAGATGAAATTAGTGTGGAAGGAAATACAAATATTTGGCAAGTTGATAATGATAAGGTGAAAAGAAGAAGGGCAAGAATATCAGATTTTGGTTTGCCAGAATCTAAATTAGAAAATTTAATTGTTGATAGTGTTGAAGAAAGTGTTTCTACCATTAAAGATATTTTTGATGGCCAAGGTGCTAACCCTTTAGAAAAAAGTAATATATCTTCGAGGAGAAATGCAGTCATAATTAATGCTGCTGCTGCTTTAGTGGCTTCTGGAAAAACTAACAGTTTTCAAGATGCTTCTGAAATGGCCAAAACTTCTCTTGATTCTGGAGCAGCACAATCAAAATTAATCGAACTTATTGAACTATCTAATAAGATGGACTAGACATGGAATTAGGTAGTGTTCTTAAACAAATTATTCAAGACAAAAAAAAATTAGTTGAAGAATCAAAAAATAAGGTTTCTCTTGAAGAATTAAAAAATAAAACCTCCGAAATTAGTAAACCTATCGATTTTAAAAATATTTTTAATTCAAATGAAATTTCACTGATTGCTGAAATAAAAAGGTCCTCTGCATCTGCAGGAGACATATTACCTGAATTAAATTTGTCTGATATTACAAATACTTACATCGAAGGGGGAGTATCGGCAATATCTATTTTGACAGAAAAAACTAGATTTGGTGGATCTTTATCTGATTTGAAAGATGTAGCTTCAATTTGTAAAAAGAGTAATGTGCCTGTATTACAGAAAGATTTTATTTTTGATGTTTATCAAATTTATGAGGGTGCAATAAATGGGGCTTCGGCAGCTTTAATTATAGTTTCTATTTTAGATAAAAAAGAGTTAAACCAATTAATTAGAACATGTAAAGAATTGTCTATTACTCCGCTTGTAGAAATATTCAATGAATATGAATTAAAACTCGCTTTAGATAATGAGGCTGATGTTATTGGCATAAACAACAGAAATTTAAATAATTTAGAAACTTCACTTAAAGTATTTGAGGAGCTATCTCCCATGGTGCCAAAAGATAAGGTACTTATTTCGGAAAGCGGAATAAAAACAATTGAAGATGTAAAACTAATGTCAGATCAAGGGGCAGATGGCGTGTTAGTTGGAGAATCTATTTTAAAAAGTGAAAATATTAATGAACATATTAAAAAATTATCTAACATAAAAAAATGCAAATAAAAATTTGTGGCATTAAAGACATAAATAGCGGAGAAGCATCTGTAATAAATGGTGCAAATTATCTAGGATTTAATTTTATTAAAAGCTCAAAAAGAGTCATATCACCTGATAATTCATTGAATATTATCAATAATCTAAGAAAAAAATTTCCAAAGAAAAAATTCAAATGCGTGGGTTTATTTGATAAAGAAATATTCAATTCGATTGAAAAAATATCAGAATATTCAAAATTAGATTTTGTGCAAATATGTGGAGATGGAGATATTGATACACCAGTACCTTCAATGAAACAAATTAGAATAAAAGTTGAAGATAATGACGAATTAATTACAAAGAAAATTCAAGACTCACTAATGATTCATAATTATGTAATCTTAGATACCTATAAAGATAATGCATTAGGTGGGACGGGAGAGAAATTTGACTGGAATAATTTTAGAAATTCTATAAATACAACTAATGTTTTTTCGTCAGGAGGATTGAATCCTGAAAATATATCAGGCTTACTAAAAAATTTTAAACCTTTTGGCATTGATATTGCTTCAGGTGTCGAAACTAACGGAAAAAAAGATCCAGAAAAAATTAAGAAAATAATCAAGCTTTCAAAAGAAAATAGTTAAATTATTCACTTTCAAAAATTATTTCACTGACCTGCTGATCTTTAAGATATTTAAACAATGGGCTATCTGGTGACAATACAATTGTGTCCTCAGAATTTAATATTTTAATATAACTCTGCAAGTATCTTTGGAAGGCATATAATTCAGGATCTTTGTTAAGAGCTTCAGCTAATATAGATATTGATTCTGATTCTGCTTCACCTCTTAATTTTGCATCAGTACCTTGTGCTGTTTGAATTAAGACTGTAACTTGTCTATCAACATTTGCTCTTATTTCTGCATCTCTTTGAGCACCCTCTGCTCTAAACGCATTAGCAATTCTTTCTCTTTCTGCTTGCATTCTTGAGAATACTGAACTTTCAATTGAATCTGGAAAATCAGCTCTTTTAATTCTTACATCAATAATTTCTGCACCAAAAACCTCTTTTATCGGAAGTTTATATCTTACTTCAAATCCGCTTAATTCCGGTGGAGACGGATTATTAGAAATTAAATTTATTTCTTGTTGAGTAGCTTGTCTTGATGTGCCATCTAAAGTATTTGCCACCAAATCAATAACAACAAGATTGTTGTTTAATCCATTTTCTAAATTTAATGCTTCATTTCTACTAATATCAACAAAGTTACTTGCCTTCGTAACTTTATTCATTATTTCTTCTCTAACCTCAGCAATAATTTCTTCTTGGTTATCTTGTGCAACTTCATCACGTAATCTTGAATTAACAATATCGCCAAGTTTTGACTCAGCCTGCAGTTCATTACCTATTGCCTGAAAGAAAAGAAGGGGGTCTGCAATTTTGTATCTTGCATAAACATCAATAACTAAATTCTTCTTATCTTTAGTCAATAAACTTGTAGGTGAGGCATCTATTCTCAATAGCCTCTTATCAAATCTTTGAACATTATCAATAATTGGAGTCTTAACTTTTAAACCAGGGTCTGTATATTCTTTTTGGAAAGCACCAAATCTTGTGACAATTGCAAGTTCGGTTTCATCAATAACAAAGAATACTTGAGGTAAGCCAATAAACAAGAAAACGAGTACTATTACTATTGGAATTAAAGTCTTTCTCATTTATTCACCACCCACTGTATTATTACCAAGTTGAAGTAGAGGCAATGACGAAGATGAATCTGAGATTATATATTTTTTAACGTTAGGCAATATCTCATTTATTGCGTCCAAATATAGCCTTGTTCTTGTTACATCTTTGGATTGTCCATATGCCTTAAGAAGTTCCTCAAAACCAGCAGCTTCACCTTCAGCAATTTGTAATCTACCTTCTTTATAAGCTTCTGCTGCTTCAATAATTTTTGCAGCTTCACCTTGTGCTCTTGGCAACTGATCTGCTTGATAGGCTTCAGCCAAATTAATGATTCTATCCCTGTCTTCTCTTGCTCTTACAACATCCTCAAAAGCATCTTGTACTGCTGCCGGAGGATTTACATTTTGAAGAAGTACTTGTTGTACGTCTATTCCAGTTTCATAAGCTTCGTTCAATTCTCTCATTTTAGATAAAACTTCTTGTTGAACTGCTTCTTTTTCAGTGGTCAAAATATCATCAATGTTCCTTGATCCAACAATTTGCCTCAGTGTTGTTTCAGTAATATCTCTTAATGTTTTCCCGTCTGGTTGGCCTTCATTAATATTTCTGTCATTTTCACCAGGATCATCGACATTGAATAAATAGGCTTTAGGGTCACTGATTCTATACTGAATAACAGCTTGAGCCTGAACAATATTTTCATCACCAGTTATCATGTTTGCTTCTGCAGG
>CEUM01124193.1_pt1 | contig 16402 bp, 8 predicted proteins | sample 356421 | NCBI WGS metagenome assembly CEUM01 (sample SAMEA2622716, study PRJEB7988) | marine metagenome | biome: marine biome (ENVO:00000447); feature: surface water layer (ENVO:00002042); material: "saline water (ENVO:00002010), including plankton (ENVO:xxxxxxxx)" | depth 5 m | reverse complement strand
TTCAATTTGTAAAAATAAATACCTGACTCAAAAGAACTTACATTAATGTTTGATGAACTCGTAAACACCTCTTTGTAAACTTGGCTACCAAGCATATCGAACAAAACAAATTCAACTGGATTACTATTTAACAAGTTAATATGCAATAAATCCTGAACAGGGTTTGGATAAATTTCATGCGAAAATGATAGATCTTCTGTTGTCATAAATGAATCCTTATTTGTATATGTAACAACTATACATGTTTCATCAGATGGATTACCATCTACCCAAAAACAATAATCTATATCCAAGCTATGATTCTCAGGTAGATTATTCACATAACCAATAAATGAATCAAGACCTGTAAGTGTTTCTCCTGAATTAATTGACAAAGAATTAGTAGAAGTGTATGTTTCATTAGAATTAGGTGGATAACATGTTGGTCCCCAACAGAAATAATTAGTTAAATCAGTTGTTGATGATCTTGTTACATGAAACATAAGATCTTGATTACTTGTATTTGTAACATCAATATATGCAGTACATTGCTCCCCAAATGGAGAATAATAATAATCGGCGACATCTACAGATAAAGATTGAGCAAATAAGCCGAAGCTAAAAGCAAAAGAAATAATCGTTAATAAATATTTTTTCATATAATAGTATTTAATTGAACAATAGGTCAATAAACGTACCAAACAAAGTTAATAAAAATGTGGTGACTAATAAATAATCCTTTTTAAACAAGGTATTACTTCAATAAATTCAACTTTTTAACGATGACTTCATCACCATTCGTTAAATTAAGGAAATACATCCCACCTGATAAATTTGCAACAGGAAGTTTTACTCTATTTTGCCCTAGACTCATTTGTGATGACTTGAAAAACACTGTCTGCCCTAGCGCATTTATTAGCTCAAGTTTAACTTCTTCTGACTTTGTTAAAGTGATTGCAACATTAGCATTTTCAGAGGTAGGATTCGGATAAACAGTTACTCTTGCTTCAACCAGTTCATCAAGTTCTAAACCAGAGGTCACTTCAAAAGTAACAGATTGATATCCACCCCAATTTCCTGATATATCTAGTAATTCAAAACCAGCCGCATCAGTAACTTTAATAGAACCTTGAGAGACGCCAGAGGTCGAAGATGACTGTCCATCTCCAGACTCATCTATGGCCATAAAGGTATAACAGCCAGACTCTAATGACGCAGTGTAATTATATGTCATACCAGCGTCAACACCACCACCTCCAGATGAATTATCATTTCCTGCTTCGTATTCACCTAACATCACTTCTTGCCCATTGGCATCTACAATTTTCCATGAGGTTTCTCCTGGATAATAATCAGTATTAACATCTATATAAATAAAGGCATGAGATTCGATTGAGGGTATAAATGTAACCGAAAGACTGTCATCTGAAGAAGACACATCTCCAGAAGCAATGATATTAAATGTAACTTGTTCAGAATCACCTGGAATCTCATCCAAAACAAGTTGTTCGAAACCTTGAGATGGTAAAACACCTGTCCAATCATAAGAACTTATGACTTCTCCCTCAACAAGGGTTTCAATGGTACATGAAGTTACGCTTTCTACACCCGTATTTGAAATGGTTAAAACTGGCTCTATTTTGCCCACACCACAATAATTCAATTCTGAGTTATAAGATTGTATGCCAACATTTACGCCTTGAATAGGATCACAAGTGTAATTAAACACTTCATCAGCTAGGTTTTGAACATTCCAAGAACCTTGTGACGAAGATTGACCAATTTCAGAGACTGACCGATCAGGACAAATTAAATATATAGTTGGATAATAGCCTACATTGTAAAGACTCGAATCACCGATAAGATCATCATTTGCTAAAGTATAGTGAATGACTTCAGTCCAATCTCCAATGGACCCTGAACCACCAAACAAATCACTTTCAGGTGTAGAGGGATCAGCTTCTACAGCAATAACAAAAACCGAATTACCATATACTTCATTAAAATCGTCAAATACACCTGTTTCGGCAAAACTCCAACATGGACCACACCAAACAGCAAACAAATCTAATAATACAGGTTTACCTTGATCAAGTATATCATAAAGCTCATGTTGCACACCGTCAATATCGGTAATGGTAAAGTTTGGTGCAATAGAGCCATTTGGAAGTTGCGCAAATGTACTGAGAACTATAAAAGAGTTAAAAAAAATAAAAGCAAATAGCTTTTTCATAAGATTTTATTTCATAATAGTTAATAAAACAAATGTATAGAAAAGATGAACAAATAAAAAAGGCTTCCAATGGAAGCCTTTTTTATTCAATTATAAAAATAAACATTACTTTAAAATGTTTATTTTCTCAGTCATTAATTTATCTTCTACTCTAACATTCAAATAGTAAAAACCAGAGTTTAAATCTTCTACTATAAGATCAACTGTATTTGATCCAGCGCTCATAGCATATTCCTGGATAAATACTTTTTGACCTAATGTGTTCACTAATTCTATAGTTACTTGATTTGACTCAATTAAGTTAAGTGATACAGAAGTGTTATTAAAAGCAGGATTAGGAAAAACTGAAATTTTATTGTCAAGAACTTCTTCAATTCCAACCCCATAGGTAACTTCAAAATGAGAAGTAACATCAGACCCCCAATTACCTGAAATAAATAATAATTCGTTTCCGTTACCGTCCGTTACGACAATAGACCCATCTGTTCCTGCACCAGAACCAGAATAACCTGTTTGACCATCACCAAAACTATCATAAGCATTGAATGTATAACATCCCTCAGACAACTCTGTGAAATGATCATGAGTAATATCCGCATCAGGTCCGCCTCCATTCCATTGATCGGCATTTCCATCTTGATATGATGATTGAAATACTACTGATCCATTTGAATTTCTGATATCCCAACTTGTTTCACCAGGGTAGAAATCTGCATTAACCTCTACATGAATATATGCATGAGATTCTGTAGCACTCTCTATTTCAACGTCAAGATAATCATCTGAGGCTTCAAGATCTCCATCCATGACTACATTAAAAGATACGTTTGAAGTATTAGTTGGTATTTCTGGTAATGTAACTTGATCAGAATCAAAAGTAGAAAGTGAACCTGTCCAAGTATATGAATTAATAACCTCACCAGCAATAATTGTTTCAATAGAACAAGAGGTCATATCTTCAGTACCCATATTCATAATTGTTACAATTGGTTCAATTTTTTCTCCTCCACAAGAAACTAAATCAGAATCATAAGACTGCATCATAGCATTTAATCCTTCTACAGGTGCTGGGCATGTATTAACAAACACTTCCTGAGCTAAAGTCTCAACCGTCCAATACCCTGAACCTCCGGCAGGTCCTTGACCTATCTCTTGAACTCTTTTATCAGGGCAAATCAAATAAATTGTTGGATAAAATTCAAGCGAATAAGCATCTCCAATTTGATCGTCATTTGCTAAGGGATAATGAATAATAGTTGTCCAATCTCCTAGGTCACTTGTAGTAAGTTCAGAAATAGAAGTACTAGGATCAGATTCAATTGCCATTGTGAAAGCAGAATTATCTCCATTCGCACCATAAAGTTCATCGAATTGATCGAAGACTCCGGTTTCAGCAAAAGTCCAACAAGGACCACACCAAGTGGCAAACAAATCTAATAGAACTGGTTTACCTTCATCAAGTATGTCATACAAATTATGAGTGTTTCCATCAAGGTCAGTAATTGTAAAATCTGGAGCTATTGAACCAGGTTCTAATTGAGCAAACAAAAAATTTGATGATAAAAAAGCTACTAATAATGTGTAAAATAATTTTCTCATAACTGTAAAATAAGTTGGATTTAAATTTTTAAAGTATCCAAATATAAGCGTTTTATTCTAATATCTGAAATTACTAATTACCGAATGAAAAGCGGAGTTTTACACCAAAGCTACTGTTTGCAGTATCAAAAGAATTGGCTACTTCATACTTTTTTACCATGCGATCGAAAAACAATTGAATATTTATGCGTTCACTTAAGACATAATCTGCAGAAGTTTTTATAGAAATATCTGTGCTGCCACTTACTGGCTGGTGAGTATTTTCTTCTAGACTTCGAATTGCAGATGCGGTTCTACGAATAGATAGATCTAAATTTAAATCAAGATTAGATGAAAAAGTTTTACTTCCATTTGGAGTAGACATGGTCACTTCAAAATCATTTATGCGATAACCCACACCCACAGTTAAACTTTTACCGGCTTGCTCCTGAACTTGATTATTGTTAAGACTCAAAGAAACCTGACGGTCTTTAGAAATCTCAAAACGAGTGGTAAGACTATTATTCATAGTCATGTCAAACCTAATAAGAGGACTAAATTGCTCCGAAATGTTGACCGTTTGAATTTGAAACTCTGTTAAGAAATCACCACTCACATCAAAATTATCAGGATTATCTTCTGGTGTACCCGTAAATGGAGATCCTAATTCTCCAAAAAACAAATTGGTTTGATACGAGCTTATTGAATAGGTAGAGGTATAGCCATGAGATACCGAAACTGTTTTAAAGTGCTTTTTAACCCAAGGAATAGATGTTAACCCATCGTATTTAACATTCCAGTTTGGTAACGGAATTTTTGGAAATCTATCTAAACTTTGAGCCGAGGCATCGGTTCCAGAATATGCTGCCATAAATGCAGGTATTAAAACTTCTTGTGAGTTCGGACCAAATCCTACTGGAAAATTGTCAGATGGACTGTAAGGTACGCCATATGCAGTTGCAACTCGCTTAGCCATTTCAGATCTCATATTTCTAAAATCATCAAATGTTTGAGAAGAATTAATCTCCATTGGCCTAAAGGCAGTTCGTATAGCTAGGAAAGACATGTTAAAACTTCCCGTCTCATTTTGATTTAACAACTCAAAAACAGGTATATCTACATCGCCATTATTTTTAAACAGAGATGATGTATTTATGGTCTGACTTCTTTGAGCTGTAATTTGAATACGAAGTTTTTTAATTGGCTCAACAGTAGACCTAATATTCAAGCGTGATGAATATTGTTGAGTAAAAGGTTGATTCAAGAGCGTGTCTGAAGTGATCCAACCATTTGAAGCAAAACGGTTAAGATCTGATTCTTCTGGTTGATCACCCAAAAGATATCTCCATCCTGGTGCAGAATTCGGACTAAATCTTTGTGCCATTCCAAAAAACTCAGAAGTAGGTTTAAACCCTGGCAACATTGAACCATTTGTTTCGTCGTAACTCATGTTTACATTTTTCACAGAAAATGCCATGCGTGCAAAATGAGAAAAAACGTTTACAATACGATCTAAGTTATTTTTTTCTTCTTCATCTTCTTCATCAGAATCTTCCTTGTCTGAACTATTATTTTTAGCCTTAGAATCTTTGGGAACACTTCGCGAATCGGATCGGCTATTTTTAGAGCCACCTCTACTGTTTCTAGGACCCGCATTTAAATTCTTTATAAAAGGTACTTTATTGTACAAAGTATTCATATTAAGCTGAGCATTAATACGCTTTTTATTGGTATTCTGAATGACGTTACCCAAGTTAATCGAGTCATTTACCAGCGCCATAGACCCCGCATTCCAATCGTAAGTACCACTGTAATTTAAAGTTAAACTCACCCAATCTGTAAGTGGGAACTTATTAATAGGAACCGTATATCTTAAATCATATTGATGGTGGTACATGGTTGGCCGACCAAATGTTAAAATACTATCGCGAAGGGCATCTCGTTCGACCTGTGTGTCAATTTTACCTTCTGGCTCATCAATGATAGAACGGGTATTAGAAGAAAAATTCAATTTTACACTTCGCGCCAAATCATATTTAATATTGAAATTTTGAGTAAGATTAAATAGTTTATTAAACATGGTATCTGGTTCAACAATGTTAAGAGGAACCGTTGTATTTAAACTCGCAATATTCCTCATTTTCATTTCTGAATATGACTTATTAAAATCGGTACGATACGATATTGTTTTAGGAAGCAAGTAGAAGTTAAAATCTTTTATAAGACGTAAACTCTTCGATTTCTTTAAGAACTTTATTTTACTAAATGGTTTGTAATTTTTAGGACTGTTATTATAATTGTATCCTATCCCACCACTATTCTCTCTCATTAAACTAAATTCAGTATTAATGTTGCGATTAAAAACTTCATTATAGGAATATGTTAAACTGATATTCTCGATATCATATAATCTATTTTTAGAACTTCCTTTGCTGCTTTTCCCACCCCGATCGCTTTTAGCATTTCGACCAGTTTTACCTTCTTTGGTATTTTTTTTGCCTTTCCCAGTGCTTCGTTCTTTTCTAACATTTGTAAAATTAATTGACCGACGCAGGGTGTAATTTTGCACAACATTACGTAAGGTATCTTTAGCACCTTCACTCATCGATTCATCAGCAAGAGCAGCTTGTAATTCTACATCCGGATCTAATGGGTTAAACTGGGGAGTTAAAACAGTTTCAGAAACACCAATAAAAACAGGAATCTTTACATTGGCATTTTCAGGAAATAACTTTCCGAGTTCTACATTTGAAGTAAGATTGTACTGACGTGATTGTTCCTTACTTCTTTCAGTAACACTTTGTTCAAGACTACCAAAACCGACAGTACTCATATTTCCTGCTAGCGTCAAGTTTCCAAAATCAGCAAAACGGGTTTTAACCTGCCCTTTGGCAGCATAACCCCCACGTTCGTCAAAATCGGTTAAACGAAGCTCGTTAATCCACAATTCAGCACACTTTGGCAACTCATCATCAACAGGATTAAAAGCAGGATCTATTTCTGGGTTTCTAGCACCTAGCATAATAGTACGAACATTACCCAAATTGGGGTTACCCATAATTGTAATTCGTATTTCTTCACCAGGCGGGTAATAATAAAATGGTTCGGTAAAACTAACATTCACATTACCACTTCTAATTTCATTATTTCTTGCAGCTTTAGCGGCTTTTAAAATATCAAAATCTATTTCTACTTGATTTTCTTCAGGCCATACTTCATCTCTTGCAGATGCACCCCAAGGTGTTACCTTTAGAGGGATTTCATATTCATAATAATTCAAATTGTAATCGGTTCCCAATCGAATAAACATACTTAAATCATTATCGGCTAATGGGTACGCAACATTATTTTCTTCAGCATGAGCAAAAAACTTAATCTTATTATAAGTTCTCATATCCATGGTTACATTCTTAAAAGCGCCTCGCGCATCACCATCCTGTAAATCACATATTCTAAAACTAATGGATTGCTCATTTTGTTGATTTAGATCTGAGGAACCTTGAATACGTTCTCTCTCAATACCAGGAGGTAAAACATAATTAATAGGTTCTCGACGTCCGTTCTCCTCGAGGTTCACAACTGAAATATCAAACATTGTCTCCTCATTTTCTATTGGCCCTTCATTATCCACAAGACTGTTTAAATATTTACGCCATTCGCCACGAACCATATCTAAGGAAGCAAATCTTAAAACCACAGGTTCCTGAAAACCTCTCAAATACATTCGCATAAATCTAATTGATCTGAAATCAGGAATACTACCTATTTTTTTATCAAAACTACGAACCGGAACTTTAAACTGTATCCATCTGGTATCACTGTTTGGGCCTGCATTTTCAATAATTGATGTGATATAATTTTCTCCCACTTGATCTAAATCTTGTGGACGCATACTAATATTGTATTGAAAATAAGATTCGGTTTCACTTAAGGTAAAATCATTGTTAATATCTTCAATATCGGGAAGTTGTGTATATGAAGATATGGCTTCATCACCTGTTGGCGAATTCCCCTCTGGACCATTGTATTTTTTATAACGATCAAGTATTCCTTTTTGCTGAGCATCATAATCATCACCATAAAAAAAGTGATAGTTATCTGCAGCAGGGTCATCATTTGCATTTAAATACGCGTTGGAACTTAGGCCATATTCATTCTGAATCCTATCTAAATACGATATGGTTTCACCGCCCTCGATTGCAATAAAATCGCGTTCCATTTCATCATCCATACCATCAATACCAACATCCTGAAGAACTCTTGCATCAGCACCACTGTTAAAAGCTGTAACTAATGCCTGAACAGAGGGTACTCTTCCCCAAGCGGTTGTATCTATATTTTCTTCACTGCCATCTATTGGCAATCCATTTTCGTAACTCTTTCTAGAATCTTTAAGTATGTCTTCAGAAACATTTCCTAAATTAATGTAAAAATCACCACCTGTAGATATCGGATTCTCAAGGAATGGATCCATCATCCAAAATTCTAAAAATTCAATATTTGCAGATTCAAAATCATTGGTTTGAATTTGTCTGAAAACTCCTCCCCATCTCGATTCAGGATCAATTAATTGTCCATCTGAGTTAATTCCAGAAGAAATACCTGAAATACCTTCTACATCAAAATTATAAGGACCTCTTTCCTCAGGATAAAATGCCAAATCAAAAGTTCTTAGACGCAAAGGCTGTCCATGAGGAATATCTTTATCAGGAAAAATTTCATTAATCGAAATTTCACGTACATATGGACCTTCTCTATCTTCGTCACTCAAATGTGAAGGCGAATAAGCCGTTTTTCTTTGTAAATCTGAATTAATTGTATACCAAGACAACAAAGCACGATTATAACCATAACTTAAATTATTAGTCTGGAATGCTTCTGGAAATAAATCAGAATCTTGCGGAGTACTTGCTAAACTCCAAGATTGAGAATTTCTAATATCTATGGGTGACTGACTGTTCTCAAAATCATCTATATAGGCAGTTCCTGTTTCATCAACATTTATTGTTTTTGGATGTCCAGGAATAAACTGTGCAAATTCTCCAGAAAGAATAATATTCGACTTCTCCTTAGTCTCTATCAATGGAAGTTTATCAATAATTTTAGTTATAATAGGTGCTTCTGTTTTGTATGAACCATTTATACCCCAAATCGTATTTGAAATCGGTTCATCGCCCATGTTAATTTTTGGTGTTTGACTGTTTTCGGAAAGGTTCAAAATGGTAGCACCAAGAATTAAATCATCATTAAATTTATAATCAAGATTCAAACCTAAATAACGTTTGGTCATCCAAGTGTAACCAGAATTATTTTCAAGTGAAACATCAATTTGTTGTCCTGAACTTAAAATTCCTTCATCAATAATTTTAACTCTTCCTAAATTATAATCTACCGTATAATGTACATTTTCCTCTAAAGGTGTTCCACCCATAGAAACAGTTACAGAGCCCTGAGGAATAGACATTGCATTAAGGGGAATATCTGCGCCTGAAGAAGATTTATACTGTCCTCTTAATATAAATTTATTAAGCTCTGCAACTTGCGAAGCAGCAGTTTTGGTTGAATCATAAAGTGCATCAAAAACATACTGATCTGCAAGGTCATTATTAAGTCCAGCCTCATTAAATTTTGCTCTTAAATAATCGCCAAAAGGCTCCCTAGAAGGCAAATAAACACGACCATTTGATGTTTTAATAGTTAAGTTTGGTATGAAATCAAAAACACCATTCGCACCTGGATCCAAGTTTTGATTTAAATTATCCAAATTCAAGGTTTGTATTAACAACTCTCCACTTAATCCTTCTTCAGGTATAAATGGTAAAGGGGTTCCAGAATCGTCATCTTGATAAAGAATCTGTAAATCAAAATCATCTTTATTTACCTGATATGCACCCAAAGCATATACATTTTTCATTAATAGTCGCCACATCGGTAAATTAATATCAACAGTCGTACTCTTGAGTAATTTTAAGACCAAAGCGTCAGGAGAAGCAACATCTGTAGAGAGTTCTCCAACTTGATATGGAATACCATTTATAGTATATTGAAATGAAACGGCTAATACTTCATCTGAATTTAAGGCTTGATTTAGAGATATAAAACCTAGTCTCGGATCAAAACTATATTCAGAACTGCTTAATTTTTTTGCATTTTCAATTTTCTCATAATCAACAGCTTGTTCGTATCCGGTTCCATTTAGTTGACTAGTAATTTGACTTACAGATCTAATATTAGGAAAGTCTGCAACCAATATTTCGGGATCCAAACTATTGTTTCTGTTGTCAGGATATGGTGTATTTAGGGAACCGGAATAAACATTGGTCGTATTGTGAACATTACTGAGTTGTTCACCCAAATCTTGGAATGCCAAAACATTTCTAACATTTTGTGTAACACCAGATCTATTGGTTACCCAAACCTCTAAATTGGTAATGATTACATTGGAATTGATGATTGGCATATTAGACAATGCCAAATCGTAATTATCATAAAAATACTGTGCTAAGAAATAGTGCTTGTTGGCTTCATAATCATCTGCATATATTTCAAAATTTGTAGTTTGCGCACCACCATCAACACGAATTGTACTTGTTTCCGATTTTTGCTCTGAAAAGACCGTGGTAAATGTTGCCTTTCCAAATTGAAGCTGCATTTTAATTCCAAATAAACTTTGCGTTCCAGCAATCAATGATCCACTTAGAGGAAGACTTACATTACCAAGCTCAATTTTTTTAAGAATCTCATCCTCATCACCAGTATACTCGAGCTTCATTTGATTTTCAAAATCAAACTGACTCTCGGTATCATAATTGGTTCTTAAGGCTAACTTGGTTCCAATCTTACCAATCACATTCATTTGGATGCTTTGATCAAAAATAAAACTTCCGTTACTCTGCTGATTCTGTGTTAAATTAGGGTTCTTGGTTTTATCAATATTTCCAGAAAATGTAAGCTCTGCGGCACCTTGCGGACGAATGTCTACTGTATTACCACCAAAAATTCTACTAAATGATTCACCCCCTATTTGTCTTTTAGATTTTGACCCATCTAAACCTTCACTAAATAAATTTGCTTGAACTTTTTGTCGCCAATAATTTTTAATTTGCTGATTAAACAACCACTGTTTGTATGCAGACTCACTCATAAATGTTGGGCGCTGCAGATTAAGATTTCCAACAGACTTCTGAAAAGTAAAACTTCTATTTTCAGCACTGTATTCAACCGATTCATCAAAATTTTCCGGAGCACTAAAAAGCATTTGCGGGTAAGGTAATCCCACAGTATCATTTTGAGCCTTCACATAACTAGTGCAAAGGGACAAAACAAAACAAATTAAAAATATATTTATCGAGGCTCTACTGGGCTTCACTTACATCTGCTTTAACGCTTTTTTTACCAGTTCCTCAACTTCCATATCTGGCATTTCATCCAACAGTTTATCTATCATTTTGTGAACCGCTTTCATTGGGAAGCCAAGAACTTCTAGTGCAGATAACGCTTCTTCTCTATTTCTATTGCCAGATTTAAGAGTGATTTCAATATTATCAAATGCTTTAAGCATTTTATCTTTCAAGTCAAGAATAATTCGCTGAGCAGTTTTAGCTCCAATTCCTTTCACAGATGTTATTAGTGCTGTATTTTCACTCACGATAGCATCTCTAATTTCTTCTGGTAACATAGACGACAATATAACTCTTGCAGTTGAAGCTCCAACACCCGAGACTGATATTAATAATCTAAATATTTGACGTTCCAATTTATTGTGAAAACCATATAGTGTGTGAGAATCTTCCTTGATAACAAGATGTGAATACAACTTACAAGACTCGGATTCTCCCAACTTAGAATAGGTGTTTAAAGATATGTTAAGCAAATAACCAACACCATTACACTCAATAACAACGTATGCTGGATTAAGCTCAACTAGTCTTCCTTGAATATGTGTAATCATGTTTTAACAGTTTTTAGGTACCTATGCTTAACAACATTGAATGTCGCTATTCGTCAGTATTTTTATTAAGAACCACAAACATACAAAACGAAAACTGCAGGACAGATTCATAGAATGAAAAATTTACGATACCAAGCTATATTTTATATTTTAAAATGAGCCAAATTTAAATTTACAAATAATTGAAGTGAGAATTAAGTAAATACTGGGATACAACTTAAAACAAACCAAATTATATTAAAGAAATTTAAACTACCTTTGAATAACTACTATATCAGATAGTTAGTCAAAATGAAAAAACATTTCCAGTTTACTTCAGTTCAATATCTTAATTCAGACATTAAATCTGTTTGGAAATTCGCATGTTCTCCAAAAAATTTAAAAAAATTCACCCCAGATTACATCCTGTTCAATATTACTTCAGAGATTAAAGACAAAATGTATCCTGGAATGATCATTTCATACCAAGTTGCGCCTATCTTAAAATCTAAGCTAAACTGGGTGACAGAAATCACCCATGTGATTGAAAATAAATTTTTTGTTTATGAACAAAGAATTGGACCCTACGCACTTTGGCACCATCAGTATTTATTTGAAGTTGTAGACAAACATTTAAAATGACAGATATTGTGACTTACAAACCCGCATTCGGTTTTACAGGAAGACTTGCAAATACATTATTTATCAAAAAGCAAATTAAATCTATATTTGAATTTAGAAGAAAAAAATGGACCAATTATTTAATCGAATATCCTAAACTTCGCTAACAAGATGTCGACCTACAGTATAGATCAATTCTCAAAAATAACTAACATCCCTAAAATAAATTTAAGAACTTGGGAAAACAGGTACTCTTATTTAGTTCCTCTAAGAACTAAAACGAATATTAGAATTTATAATGATGAACTTCTCATTAGAGGAATTAATACAAAATTATTACTCGATAGTGGTTACAAAATTTCTAAGATCAGTAAAATGACTGATGATGAATTGCAACTAGTCATAAACCAAGTTGAATCTACTAATAACCAAAACGCAAAAATAAATTACTATCTAAGCAACTTTATTATTTCAGCTATTAATTTTGATGAGTATAAATTCAATAGATTATTTATTAAAGCTTTAAATGAGTTCGGTTTCATTATTTTTTACAAAGTCATTATTTTACCTTTACTCAAAAGAGTTGGTATTCTATGGCTTACTAATAAAATTTCCCCTTCTCAAGAGCATTTTCTTTCTGAATTAATTAAACAAAAGTTATATTCTCTAATCGATCGTTTATCAGTTAGCAAATCCAACAAAGAGAAATGGTTGTTGTTTCTTCCGGAAAATGAATTTCATGAAATCGGTCTTCTTGTTGCAAAATACATTCTATCATTAAAGGAATACAATGTTATATACTTAGGAGATAATTTACATATTGAAACATTAACTGTCGTAGCTCAAAAACATAAAATTGATAATGTTTTATTGTTTTTACTTGCCAACTCCTCAATCAAAATGTCTGAAATTCATCTTCAAAAATGCTTGAATATTTTCCCAAATAGTCAAATATATGTAGTCACACCAAATGCTAAATTAAATCTAGCTAAACTTAATTCTTCTAAAATAAATCTGATTAACGACTTAGACGGTTTTATTGAATTGCTTGATAAGTCTGATTAAGTGTAAACGGGGAATATTTATAAAACAGCTTATCTCAAGTATAAGAAATTAAAATTCATCAAAAACAAACTCATTTTACGCCGAAAAAATGAATTTTAATATACTTTTGCAAGTTCAATAATAACACTGAATTTTAAAGAATGACTGCACAAACGAAATTAACTCGTTTTAATGAAAATGTGGTATCAAAATACCAGATTTACAATAGCCTTTTCATGACCCTACCCTTTGACTCGATAAGTAATACGGGCTTATTACTACCATTATTTCATGATGTTTGTAACAAAGGATTCTCCATGGGTAAAAACCCTACAGAAATTGTAGATAATTTTTTCAAAAAACAACAAGAAAATTTTTCTGAAAAAGAAAAAATAAATCTTCTTTTTAGATTTATTCAGTTCATCGAACGTCAAGTTGTTTTGTTTGATGCAATTGAAGATGCCTCTTTTCCTATTGTGAACAATATGAATGGAATTGGCACACTAAGAAGTTTAAAAGAGATTGCTTATTCAAAAAACAAAAAAGAAGAGCTGAAAAAATACTTAGAAGAATTTAAAGTTCGAATTGTTTTAACAGCACACCCTACTCAATTTTATCCTGGTGAAGTACTGGGTATAATTACTGATTTGGATAAAGCCATACAGAATAATAATCTAGTTCTAATTAAAAATCTTCTATCTCAATTAGGTAAAACGAGATTCTTTAAAAAAATAAAACCATCACCTTATGATGAAGCAGTTAATCTAATTTGGTATTTAGAAAATGTATTTTACCATTCTGTTAGCAAAATTTACAACTACATAGAGGCAAATATATTTGAAGGTACAAAATCAGATAATCAAATAATTGATTTAGGATTTTGGCCAGGCGGAGACAGAGATGGGAATCCATTTGTTACTACCCAAATCACACTTGATGTCGCTGAAAAATTACGTCAAACTGTCTTAAAAAATTACCACAAAGACATAAAACGATTGAAAAGACGATTGACTTTTAGTGGCGTTCAGGAAATTCTATCTTCTTTAGAAGTAAAAATATACAAACACGTAGTACGGAGCTATAAAACAATTGATATATCTCAAGAATTAGTTTTAGAGGAATTAGAAAAAGTAAAAAAAATAGTTATTGAACAACACCAATCTTTATTTATTGATGAATTAAATGACGTCATAAATAAAGTTCGAATTTTTGGTTTTCATTTTGCGAGTCTTGACATAAGACAAGACAGTAGAATTCATCATGATGCTTTTACAAATATGGTTAAAAACCTTTTAGACATAGGTGACCCTACTTTTCCAAAAAACTATTCAACACTTTCTGAAAAAGACCAAATTAACATCTTATCGCAAGTAAAAGGTAGCGTTGACTTGGATATATTAACAGATGAGCTTTCTGTTAAAACTATGGGATCTATTTCTGCATTAAAAACCATTCAAGAAAGAAATGGCGAACGTGGTGCTAACAGATATATTATTAGTAATAACCAAAGTGCATTAAATATAATGCAAACTTTTGCTATGCTTAATTTATCTGGATTTAAAGACAATGTCCCTGTCGATGTCATTCCCTTATTTGAAACTGTAGAAGATCTTAAGAATGCAGAAAAAGTGATGCGAACTGTATACAAAAACAGAAACTACAGAACACACCTTAAGCAAAGGAATAATAAGCAAACGATTATGCTAGGTTTTTCTGATGGCACTAAAGATGGTGGTTATTTGATGGCCAATTGGGGAATATTCAAAGCAAAAGAAGCTTTAACAAAAGTATCAAGAGAGTACGATATTGAAGTTATATTTTTTGATGGCCGTGGAGGCCCTCCTGCCAGAGGTGGCGGGAAAACGCATCAATTTTACGCTTCACTAGGACCATCTATTGAACACAAGCAAATTCAATTGACCGTTCAAGGGCAAACAATAAGTTCAAATTTTGGAACACTAAATTCATCTCAATTTAACTTAGAGCAATTACTGAGCTCTGGCATAAAGAATGAAGTGTTTAGAAGAAACGAATTAAACAGTAAACATAGAGATCTTATTGAAGATTTAGCAAAGACGAGTTATAATAAATACAAAGATTTTAAAAATCACCCTAAATTCCTTCCATATTTGGAAGAAATGAGTACGCTAAAATACTATTCAAAAACAAACATTGGGAGTAGACCTTCTAAAAGATCTTCATCATCTAAATTAGATTTTTCTGCTCTAAGAGCAATTCCTTTTGTAGGGAGTTGGAGTCAATTAAAACAAAATGTTCCAGGATTTTACGGCCTTGGTTCCGCATTAAAAACATATGAAGATTCTGGCAGACTTAATGAAATCATTACATTTTACAATGAATCTGATTTCTTTAAAACCTTACTAGAAAATAGTATGATGAGTTTAACAAAATCATTCTTCAAATTAACCAGTTACATGTCAAATGACCCCGTTTATGGAGACTTTTGGAAATTAATTTATGAGGAATATAAAACAACTAAACGATTACTATTGCAAATATCAGGTCAAAAAGAACTTATGGACAACTACCCTGAAGGTAAAGCCTCTATAGAAATTAGAGAACAAATAGTTCTACCTCTTTTAACCATTCAACAGTATGCATTAAAACAAATTCAAGAACTTAAAAATCAAGATCCATCATCTAAAGAAATCACTATTTATGAAAAAATGGTGACACGTTCGTTATTTGGAAATATAAATGCAAGTAGAAATTCTGCATAAACTAAACTTGATCATAACGCAAAGAAATCGTCAACATTAAGAAATATCGCTCCACTGAATTTTATTTTGGTGAGCCCTCATATATTCTTTTTTTACTAAACGGTTTGAATCAGAAGATAAATCGGGATCGTCAGTTAGAATTGCTTTAGCAGTTTTTCTAGCAAATTGCAATATTTTAGAATCCTTAGACAAATCCCCCAATTTTAAATTTAGAAGTCCACTTTGACGGGTCCCCATAATATCTCCAGGGCCCCTGAGTTTTAAATCTGCATTAGC
>CEUM01043800.1_pt1 | contig 16402 bp, 12 predicted proteins | sample 356421 | NCBI WGS metagenome assembly CEUM01 (sample SAMEA2622716, study PRJEB7988) | marine metagenome | biome: marine biome (ENVO:00000447); feature: surface water layer (ENVO:00002042); material: "saline water (ENVO:00002010), including plankton (ENVO:xxxxxxxx)" | depth 5 m | reverse complement strand
ATTCCAAAGAGTTGTTATGATCCAACCGATGGTCGCAGTGACGAGGGGGATCGTTAGATTATCATCTACTCTTGATGGTAATGCTTCAAAAGCCGTAACTAAAAGAGACCAAATGAGGGAAAGCATGATATTTTTTCCAACTGTCAAACCTATGACAAAGTGGAAAGGCAGGAATATGCAAAGAAAGCATGTAATAAAAAAAGCGCCAGACCCTTCATAAGTTTTGTTTTCTAGGAAGGGATGCTTCCCAAATTTAATGCCAATGATTGCTGAGAGGGGATCACTCGTGGCCAACGTAAATATCGCCACAACAGAAATAATTTTTGGAAAACTAAGTATCGTAAGGAGAAGACCCATAGCATAAGGTATCATGGCCGATTCTTTGAGCTGCTCTTCGGCCCTATAAAAATAGGAGCTGATGATGGAAAATGAGTCTGCATATTCAGGGTATTTGACTCTTAATTGTTCAAAAATGTAAAAAAGGCAAACCCCAATTCCTATTGTATGTACTGCAAATGAGTGTTCTACATAATGGAGGTAGAGTGTCGCGATGATGGACCCATTGGCCATATGAAAAATTCTTCTGGGGAGTTGAAGGTTTTTCCTCGTAGCTTTAAAAGTTGTTGATCCTTTTTCTTCCTCATCGGTTTCTTTTGTTTGAAAGTTTTTAACCTCAAGAGTTTTTTTCTCTTCATCATCCTTTGATGCTAGTGAGGGAGGTTTTGAGTTTTCTTGGTCCACAGGGAGTTCCCTTTGAGGTAAGATATGTATCCTTTTAATTATCGTTCCATTTAGTAATTTCATTTAGTGGGAATTAATGATGTGTTTTTCAGTGAAAATTGAGCGCGATTTAAAAAAATTATCTGCATTTTTTAATGCAATGCCAGTTCCAAGGGCCTTTCAGAAATTAAAAAGAGGTACTCAGGAGTTTCCAAAGGTATTTAAGATTCCTGGGGAAGACAACATTATTTACCCGAATATATTTGCGCCTGTTATAGTCTATGCCAATGGTCAGAAACTTATCAGACCAATGAGGTATAGAATACGTCCTGCTGGCAGCCGGGAAGAGGTCCCCACAAAGTATAACCTTTTTAACGCTAGACTGGATTCACTTTTCAAGAAGAAAACTTGGAAGCGTCTTGTGGGAGTTAATCATTGTCTTTTTCCTTTTAGGGAGTTTTATGAATGGGTTCCAGGCGGAAAAAATGGAAAGAAGAGGCTTGTTACTTTTTATCCACTGGATCGGGAAATAATGTGGGCGCCAGGTTTATTTGATTCCTGGGTTTCTCAAGATGGGAGCTTGAGTTTTGAAAGTTTTGCCCTCATTACGGTTGATCCTCCCTCAGAAGTTTTTGAGCAGGGTCATGACAGGTCACCTCTGTTTTTAGATTTAGACTTTGTTGATGAATGGCTTACGTTACCTGAAAAAAAAGGTCCTATGAATTTTTTGGACGTTCTATCTAAGCGTCAGGAAGTGACTTATGGCCATTCTTATGGATAAGTTGTTTTTTCTTTTTTCCTTCGAGTGAAGAAGAAAAGCCAGGTTTGATAAATTATAAAAAGAAAGTGGATTCCTAATTCAGTCCAGATAAGTTGACTTCCTTTGAAGGAATAATACTCTTTCGTGATTCCTGTTAACGAGGGCGGTGAAATGCTGGCCACCGCCTCAAAAGAACCTAAAAATGGCCAAAGTAAAGTTTTTATTTGGACAAAGTCTTGAAGCAAATGGAGGTAACAGCCTAATGAGAACCAAAGGTAGAGGTGCCTGTACTCTCTTAGTGATTTTATATTAAGAAATGGCAGAGAAATAATTCCTAGAAGTATGCTTAAAAAAGGTAGTGAGTGGGCCACAAAGCGTCCATTTCCTATTGAAAAAAGCATTAAGCTTTTATCAATAATATCAGGAAAGTAGGCACCTATTAGACTTGATGTTAAGAGGGGGATTGTTGCTTTTGGTTTAAAAAGCTTAACAATGAGATAAGTTCCTGTAAGGTGACCCAAAATCAACTACCACCCCCGGAGAGTGAACTAGATTCTTTTCGGCTGATTTCTGAAGAAGCTTGATGGGTTTTGTCGGTAATATTTGTAAGTACTTGTAATAATTGGTTGTACCCTATGGGAATGTCAAAAATATAATTCCTTTTAATTTACCTTTTCAAACTTGTATGGCCAGTCTAGATTATCAGGTCGGGTCTAATTGAAGGCCAAATTTTTGAAAGAAAAAAGAGGTGGTAAATGGAAATATTCTTTTCAGCAAAAAATATTGGTGAGAGAGGGAAGGGTTTAACGTTTAATGATGTTCTACTTGTTCCCAGACATGGAGATATTTCATCTAGAAGAGACCCTTCATTGGAAACAAAAGTCACAAAAAATTATAGTTTGGGGACTCCTTTTATTTCGGCAAATATGGATACTGTCACAGAGTCTGAAATGGCACTTGCTATGGCAAAAAGAGGGGGCCTTGGAATTCTTCACCGCTTTATGGACCCAAAAGAACAAGTTGAGCAGGTTAAAAAGATCAGGGAAGGTTTATCAACGTTGGAGCATTCTCTTCCTTTAGCGGCTTCCATTGGTGTAAAGGAAGATGGGAAATTAAGGGCCGACTTATTAGCTGATGCTGGGGTTGAAATCTTAACCATTGATATTGCTCATGGTGACTCCGTTATGATGTTAGAAATCCTCGATCATGTTAAGAAAAAATATCCTAAAATAGATATTATTGCAGGTAATGTGGCCACAACTGATGCTACAAGAAGATTGATTGAGCATGGAGCTGATGCTGTTAAAGTTGGGATAGGGCCGGGCTCTATGTGTACGACTAGAATTATCACAGGGCATGGTGTGCCTCAACTTACAGCTGTTGCCCTTTGTGCATTAGAGGCGTCTAAATTCAAAGTTCCTGTTATTGCGGACGGTGGCTTAAAGAACTCAGGAGATGTTGTTAAGGCCTTATCTGCTGGCGCTTCTACTGTGATGGTCGGGTCTTTAGTCGCTGGGACTCTTGAGACTCCAGGTGAAATGAAATCAGGTAAGAAGAGGTATAGGGGGATGGCTTCAAAGGATGCGCAGGTTTCCTGGAGAGGAGACCTTCCCAAAGGAATGGTTGCTGAAGGAGAGGCCACAGAAATTCCTTGTAAAGGAAGTGTTCACCACATTATCGAAGAGCTTGAAGGAGGCCTTCGCTCAGGTATGACTTATATGGGAGCTATGGACATTAAATCTATGGTTGAAAAGGCTCAATTTGTGGAAATGAGTGGTGCTGGTCTTTATGAATCAAGGCCTCATGGTTTGAACTTCTAAGATAATTTCTTGTCAATGCTTTTTAAATAAAGTTTCAAGAAAGGAAGGCTTGAAATTCCTTCCTTTCTTGAGATAATAAAATTTAAAATATTCAAAAGAGACTGTTTAATTAAATACTAAAACAATAAAATTTAAAAAGGGAGATTGTTGTGAGCGTTCATCACAAAAAAGGATGTTTTTTGAGGAAGTTTCTTTTAGGCACTCTTTTATCTGCCCTTTTTCTAAATCCATCATTTCTCTATTCAAGTGAGTTTAAAGTTATCACTTCCTCAAGTGATCTTAAGTGGAAAGCGACAAAAGTTATGGGAGGACATAATGGTACTTTAAAAATTTCTAGTGGCTCGTTAAAAGTTGATAAGGGAAATATTCTTGGAGGCTTCTTCAAGGTAAATATGGACAGTATCGTTTGTTTAGATTTGGATTCTGAGAGTCCATGGAATCAAAAGCTGGTTAACCATTTAAAATCGGATGATTTTTTCTCTGTTGCTAAGTACCCCTATTCAACTTTGAAAATAAACGGAAGTAAGAAGGAAAAAGACGGAAATCATACTATTTCTGGGGATCTTACCATCAAGGGGATAAAGAAGCCTCTAAACTTTAAAGCATCCCTGCAAATTGACGGAGAAAACTTGCGCGCTAGTGGGAACATTGTTTTTGATAGGACAGATTACAATGTTCGATTTAGGTCGGGAAAGTTTTTTGAAGGTTTAGGCAACCGGCTTATTCATGATAAAGTTTCTCTTACGATAAAACTTGTGGGAAAAAAACAGTAAGTTTTATGATATAAGAAATCAGTCCAGGTCAATTTTTTGATAGAAAGTTTATATAATTAAAACGATCTCTTTATGAATTAAGCGGTCTTTATATTGGTTAAGACGAAGGTCGTGCCTTGTCCTTCTTTTGATTTTATTTGAACCTCACCGCCAAGATCTTCAATATTTTTTTTAACGATATCCATTCCTACACCTCGACCAGATAACTCGTCGACATCCTGTTTTTGACTAAAGTTTGGAAGAAAGATGAGGTTCATAATTTCTTCTTGTTTCATCTTATCTTTTTTCTCATGAGTAATAATGCCGTTTTCTATTGCCTTTGCTGCAACTCGACCAACATTAATTCCACCACCATCATCCTCTATCGAAATTTCTACGCGGTCATCCTTTAATTCTTTACAGTTTATGACAATTTTCCCAGAAGGTCTTTTTCCAACCTTTTTTCTTTCTTCAGGATCTTCGATACCATGATCGATAGAGTTTCTTAAAATATGAACAAAAGCATCTTGTAAGATAGAGTAAGAGTCTTTGTTGATCGTAATATCTTCGCCAGAAATTTTAAAATCAACTTTTTTGTTAAGCTTAGTGGATATTTCTTGAACCATCCCCTCGAATTTTGATAAAGAGTTAACAAGAGGAATATCGATCAATTTATCGAATGCCTTTTGAATTGACCCTATGTCTTGTTTTTCTTTAATTATTTCCTGAAGCTTAAAGTAATTTTTTGAGAGAACATGAATTGAATCCATTTCTTTGATTTTAGACTTACCACCACCACCAGAGTCTTTGGAGAATGATTGAAGGATCTGGTTAAAGTCAATTGCCTTTAGATAATTATGAGTGCCACCTTCTTTGATAAATTGACTAAGGCTTAACGCCAAAGAGTCACCTTCTTGTGCCATTTTGGAAAGTTGAAAAGGAAGGTCAGTAACAACATGGGACCTCTTTAAAGAAATCTCAACTTTCTTAATATTAGCAGTCTCACTTCGATCTAAGAGGAATGCTTTTTTAGAATCTTCAGGCCCCAAGTGAATAAAGTGCATGGCCACCTGAAAAAAGTAATTAGGGCTTTGGTCTTTGAGAGAAATATCTTTTAGAACATCCAAAAGAGGAGGTGTTTCGTGAGTAATTTGTTCATTAATGACCTTATAAGCTTCTTTTGGATCATCTGGTAGACCCATAAGTGTTTTACAAATGATTTCTTTAAGTTCATCAGGAGTCTGTGTAAAGTTAAGTTTTGAAATCGTCGCCAAGTAGTTCCACACATTACCCATTATTTCATTTTTCTTTTCTTCTGTAACTTCAGCCTCTAACCATTCGTTGAGACTGGTTGCTAAGTATTTTAGATCCATATTTATAACGAGTTCTTTTAGTTTTTCATATAATTCTTTGTCGAATTCTTTCTTTGTTTTATAGGCAAGAGAGAACTCATAGAAACTAAAAAGGAGGTCTTGCCAACTTTTATTTGGATGATTTATTGGCCTATTTAAGTCGCTATTCATATAAATAGATTTAACAAGGTCTTTAATTTCAATATAGTTATTAATAAAATCTCTATAGAAAACCTCAATAGTTGTCTCGTCAAGATTTTCAAAGAGGTGGAATGAGTTTTCGAATTTGTGAACAAGATCTGTTGCGTCATTTTTCTTAATAGATCTTAACGAGCCTTTAAGTGAATGAGTAGATCTTTTTATACTGCTTAACATCACAGGATCAATATCTTTTTCTTTAACGAGTTCAAAAGCCTCTTTCCTAAGATGCTCCGGCTTGTCGGCCGCAAAATCTAGTTCATTTTGAGATATGAGGTCTCCTATATTCCTGTCAATTTTTGATGTAAATTCATTTATATCTTTTATGAGCTTTTTCTCGAACTCGTTTTCGATTCTAAAAACCTTTTTAGCAAGAGCTCCGTATTCACTTATTTCTGCACTAATATCATATAGCTTACCCATTAAGTGGGTGTAGATCTCTCCACTGATTTCTTCTCCTTGATTCTTACTTTCTCTTATATTCGTGACTTCGGTTTCTGCGATATGAGTAAGACTCGAAATAGAGTTAAAATTAAAAACCCTGCTATTTCCTTTTAAGGTATGAAGGTTTCTAAACATCTCAGTGAGCTCTTCGGGGTTTGTAGATTTTTTTCTTAAAATTCCCATAGTGCTTTCAACTAATTTGGGGGCATCTTTAAGGAAGTGAGTGATATCTTCTAGATCGGCTTTGGCCATTTCTTTTATTATAGAAATATTTTTTTCACTGGTTTTCTTTTGTTCTTCAAGTTCATGAGCTAATTTTTCTTTTTCCGTAATATCCTCAACAACAATCATGAGGTTTTCAAGTTCTTCGATATCATTCCACATAGGACTATAATTAATAGAAAGAATTTTATATTCCTCTTCTTCATCAGCATCTTCAAGTGATTTTTTATCTTCTTCTCTGGGTTCTACTATGTATTTGATACGTGGAGGAAAATAGTCACACATTAAATCGTATTGTAGTTCCGTTGGGTTGTTGAAAACTGCACCCATTGAGGTAAAAACTTGAGAGTATTCTTCACTAGATTTGTCGATGTCTTTAAAAAGAGTATCAAAAATATCTGTTCCTACAACATCTGATTCAAAAACTTCTCTTGAGAAAGCCGAAGCTGGAGAAATAATTTTGAGGTCTTTATCGATTGAGAAAATAGCTTGCTTCATATTGTTTAAAAGGTTCGCAACTTTTTGTTTCTCTTCTTCAATGTGGGCCGTAGCAAGTTTAACTTTTTCTTCTAAATTTTCAGCGTAGTCTTTAAGCTCAACAAGAAGCTTTTGGTTTTGTACATATGTATCTGTATAATTATTTGCCGCAACTACCATAATAGCAAAAGTGGATAGGATCATTCCAAGTGCAATAAAACCGGTAGATTGAATGAAGCCAAGGGCATTAAAAAGATCATGGAAAACTGAAAGAATTAAACAGCATACACCAACCAAGAATATTTTGGCACCGTTTACGTTATTTTTAACCCCACTTCTTCCCATGACAACTAAAAGTGCACTTGTTAAAAAAGCGATAAGAAAAGAAACTGTTCTAACAATTTGGAAAAGCTTAAGGTTAAATTTAAATAATAGAACAAAAAATGTTAAAGCAGTAGCGCTTGCGAAAAAAACGTAGAAAAGATTTACTTTTGGAAGCTTTTTATAAAAAAGTTCGCCTACTTTGAATTGAGTATACATCATCCCTGCCATGCCAATGTAATGGGCAATAAGAGCTTTCTCAGGATGAATAAAGCTTGTCACAAAGTCTAGTGGAAAAAAGAAAAACGGAAAAATGAGGCAACCACTTAGACCAGGCATTAAATAGAAGTCATTTTTGGTCCTTAAATATACCGATATAAAAAAGATTCCGGAAATTAGGAGAATAAAGCCAGCAATACTTCTAAAATTACCCCCATAAAAAAGCATAAAGGAGAGTGCTGGGTCCAATTTTTTGTAGGCCCTCATATGAAAAGGAAGCTGGTAAATTCCTTGCATAAGAATTGTATTTGTTCTAATAGCAATAACATGCTTTTCTTTAGTTATGTCAATCTCGATAGGAATCGGTTGAATAGAAAAGTACCTTTTAACTGAGTCCTGGCTACTTCTTTTATAAATCGACTTTCCATCTAAAAAGACTTCAGTCTCCGCCATATAAGTATCAAGAAGAATCCTTACTTTTTTCCCGATAAGTTTGTTTGAAAACTGAAACCTTCCCTTATACCAACCGACTCTGAAATTCTTTCCATCGTTGTAAGCTTTTTTCCAGGATCCTGGAGTGTTGAGAAGGACCCACTTGGGATCATTAGATTCATCTGAGTTTTTATTTTCTAAAAGGTCTTTTCTTGTAAAGAGCCATTTTCCTTTTAGAGCAAATGGTTCATCTAAATTATCTATTTTTATATTACAGGAGAAGCACTCCTTTTTATTAAATGGATCAGCAATAGCTTCTTTTAAAAAAGAAAAAGCCAAAAATATTGCTATCATCAATTTTAAATACCTAGAGTTCATAAAAACCTTATATTTAAAATGAAATTATTAATGCTTCTATCGGACCAAGAATTGAAAAAAATTAGTAAAGCTTAGCGATTTTTTCAACTTTATCGTAGATGGTTGAAATTATTTGATAGAGACTTTTAGGAAAACTAAACAAAAAATTATTTATTTAATCTTTTGTTTAGCTTTTAATCGGAACTATGGCTGAGTAAGGTTTTGTAGTGTGCTAAAGAGTCGTTAGTTAGTGAAAGCCTTTGTGCTAATGCTGTTGCCAGAGACTTGTAAATTTCTATAGAAGCTTCGGGGTTGTGATCACATAAATTTTTTAGTCCCTCTTGATTGAGACCAATAAGTGTCGTGGCTTCCATTGTTTCTAGTGTTGCAGTTCTTTTATGATCAGGGTTGATCAAGGCCATCTCACCAAAGTAGGAACCACTTGCCAGCATTGCAAGCTCTTTTTCTTCCCCGCTTTGTGGATCATTCTTGATAACTTTAACGGTCCCATATGCAATAATGAAAAGTTCATCGCCTATATCACCTTCAAAAAAAATGGTATCTTTAGCTGGGTACTTCTTTTCATGGAAAAAATGAGAAAGCTCATCTATGATTTCTTTTTTTATATTTTTGAAAAGCTGTGAATTTCTTAATATACCTTTTTGATCCATCTTTTTTTTCCTTACATTTTTTAATTAAAGACTTATCTAATCTTGTTATCGGAATTTAATTTAAACATATTTAATTAAAAAAGTTGTCCCTCTAAAACCCAGTCTTTTTGAGGGCTTAGGTAGCAGACTTTAAAGACGGAGCAATTAGGTGTGCTAATTTTGTTTTGAAGTGATGGGTCTAAGTGAGATAAAAGGTTTCTTAAGGTCCCACCATGAGTTGCAATACCGATTTGCTCATATGAGCTTTCGCAGGCAATAGTATTCAGTATTTTCAATGTTCTTTTAAAGACTTGATACCTTGATTCCCCTCCCGGGTAAGAGATATCATCCTTTTCACAATTTATACTCAAAAAGTTTTCCCAGAGCTCAATACCAAAAGATGAAATAATCTCTTCATGTGATTTCCCTTCTGCCGAGCCTAAACAAAATTCTCTTAAGTGCTCGGACAATAACAAAGGGATATTTTTTTTGATAGATAAAAACTCAGCTGTTTGTGTGGCCCTTTTGAGGTCGCTTGAGTAAACAACTTGAAGAGGAATTTTTTCAAATTTTATAGAAAGTTCTTCGGCTTCTTTAAGCCCTTTTTCATTTAAAGGAATATCTGTATGGCCTTGACACTTTTTTTCAAGGTTCCAGTTTGTTTGTCCATGTCTAAAAAGGTAAAAATATTTTTTCATTTATATAAATGGGCCATTTTAATTGTTCTTAGCAAAACTTCTTTTTTATCGACTGTAAATTTTGCCTTCTCCCATGGAGGAGCACCGAAAGGTCCACCCTCAGCATTATTGGATGCACCTACATCTTCTGATGGCATTCCTGGTGGAAACCATCTTGTATCTAGTTTATTATTACTGTTTATATCGTGAATAAGTCCAATAGCATAGGTTCCAAAGGGTATATCATTAATTGTGACTTCTTGAATAGAAGATTTAGTTCTTACTTTTACGATTTTAAATGCTTTTTCAGGTTTATCCGGGGCCCAGTTTTCTTTTTTATATATGAGAATAAGCATGAACCCTTTTTTTGGGTTTTGTATATTTACTATTTTAAAAGTTAAATTGCCATGCTTGCTTAATTTTTCCTTGGAGCTTTGCTTTGCAAAGGAAGCGGTCGCTGAGAGTATAAATAGATAAATAAGCCAATGCTTAATGTCAAAAGGCATTTTTGACGTTCTCTCATTTTTTGAATTTATCCTCTATTTCTTTGACTTTTTCCTGGAAATTATCCACATAGGTTTTCACTGATTTGAGATCAAAATTTCTAGCACTCAGAAAAAAGGTCTCAGAATAATCGTAGAGGTCTTTACACTTATAGCTTAACCCTAAGCCCTTCATTTCGCTAGCAATTTCAATGAAGTCTTGAATAATTTGGGTTTTTGTTGCCTCTTCTAATTTTTTCGCTATATCCTCTCTTAAAATATTGCAGAGATTTGGAATATTTTCAATGTCTTCTTTTTTAAGAGTCCAATCCATTTGAGAAATGACCATTCCATCTTCATTAACTTCAACTATTTCTGATGGTAAATGGAGCGCCATAGTTTCTACAAGGTCCAGCTTTGATATTGGCTTTGATAAAAAGCTATTTGTAATAGATTTTATCTTCTCAATTTCTCCTAGCATTGCCATTGCTGTTGTTACAATAATTGGAACTTCTTTTGTTTTTTTATTTGACTTGAGTTCATCAATTATTTCTAGGCCATCCTTAAGAGGTAACTTTATATCAGTTATTATAAGATCGGGTTCCTGTTGGTTAACAATTTCTAGGCCTTCTTTTCCATTTTTAGCGAAAAAAAGATGCAAGTCATAATTTTCAAGATAAGCTTTCATCAGAGTCAGATTGTAGTCTATATCCTCAATTATAAGGACCTTTGAGTTTTTGAATTTATAAGAGTCTGGAGAAATCTCTGATTGTTTTATCTGATTACCATCCGCTGTGGTTTCTACTTCTTTGAATGTAACAGTAAAGCTAGTTCCTTTATTCGCTTCACTTTCAACAGTAATATTTCCTTTCATTAACTCAATTAAGTCTTTTGTAATGGAGAGGCCTAAGCCTGTTCCACCGAGGCTCTGAGATGCACTTTCCTTTGTTTGGAAAAATTTATCAAATATTTTATGGATGCTATCTTGTGGAACTCCACAACCTGTATCAAAGACCGTGAAAAAGAAATCGATAAGCTGTCCATTATTATTTGGTTTATTAAACCCGATTTTTATTCCTATTTTTCCTTTATTTGTAAATTTAAGAGCATTCCCTAAAAGGTTAAGAGTTATTTGGAGAAGCCTTAATTCATCTAATAGTATAGGCCCTGGTATTTCTTGTTCAAAAATAAGCTCAAATTCTATTTCTTTTTTCTGGCAGCGTTCAATAAAAAGACCTCTACACTCCTCAAAAAACCTTTTTGGATCAATCGGGCCATATTTGAGGTCAATATGGCCTGCCTCTATCTTAGAAATATCAAGTATATCATTAATTAAACGCAAGAGGCTTTTCCCACTCTGGCCAATGGCCATGAGGTAGTCTTTTTGTTTTTTATCATCGATTAAGGAAGATAAGATATCACTAAAACCCATTATTGCGTTCATTGGGGTTCTTATCTCATGACTCATCTTTGCGAGAAAGTCGTTTTTAGATTGATTGGCCTTTTCCAATTGAAATGTTCTTTCTCTGACGATGTTTTCAAGGTTATTGACTAGCGCCCATTTTTTGGAAAGAGAAAGAGCAACCTGGCTGATTTCTTCCGGCATAAAAGGCTTTTTAAGGATGATGAGTTTATCAGTAACACCAAGTTTTAAAATAACTTGGTCCCACGTATAATCTGAATAGGCACTGCAGAGAATTATTTCAACTCGTGGGTCTATATCCCAAATTTTCTGAGAAGTGATGATACCGTCCATGCCTGGAGGCATTCTAATATCCATGAAAATAACTGAAAAAGGCTTCCCCTCTTCTTTGGATTTTTTTACTTTCTGGATAGCTTCTTCACCCTGGTCAGCATAGTTTAATTCGTAAACTATTTCTTCGTTTATTTCTTCATTTTCATCACCAAATAAGGTGCTTTTAAGGTCCTTTAGGTCATCAGTATAGCCTGAATCTGTGGTTAGGATATCACCTATAGTTTTTTGAATATCTGGCTCATCATCAACAATGAGTACTCTTGGTTTTGTTGTCATAGTTCCTAATTGATAATATTTTCTATATTTTCTTAGAATTCTTATTGGTTATTTTTTAAAAAAATTAAGGATTAAAGAGAAAAAAGTATGAATAATAGTCAAGATTCAATGTTTTTTATTCAACTAGTAGATGGGCCATCCTTTGTTATAAATAAACTTGCGGAGTTCTGGATGATTTTTATTTAATGGTGGAAGATAGTTTCTAATGAACTTCCGTTTGTACCAGAGGTTTCTGTCGTCTTTTTTATATTCTTTTGGACGGTTAAAATTATAAAGGTAAAGGTCCATTTTTATGTGTGCAGGAGGACTTTTGGGAAATGGATTATCCTCCAATAAAGAGAGAGCACCTTTTTTATGGAGGAGAAGTTTATAAACCCAGTGTAAAATCCATGGCTGTATTCTATCTTTGTCAATTGCCGCAAACCAAATTTGCCAGGCCAATCTATAATGGTAAGGAGAGGCCATACATGGTCTTTTTGAAGGAAACCCAGGTTTGCAAGGGATAGAGTATTCCTTCCATAACGTTTGCTTGGTTATTTTTTTGTCTGTTGTCCCCTTCATAATAATTTCATAACGGCTTCTTGTAATACCTCCAAAAAGACCATATGTATTGACTAGAGCAAATCTGTCGTAAGAGGCATTCATTACCTGATTAGGTCCAATAAGATTTTTTAAGGGTTTTATGGATAAATAAAGAAGAATTATAGAAACTATAACCTGAATGGGGAAGTAAGGGTGCTTCCTCATATCTAAAGAGGTTTTTGATTTTATTTTTTTAGATATATTTTTTGGGGTCAGTTTTTGAAGAAAAGAGTCATCAAAGCAAGGAATGATCATGACAAGGGTTAAGTAATTAATCCAACCATAGTTACCACTTAAGATGAGTATTATTTGAAACAAAGTAAAAATAATTCCGGTAACTTTACGAATATTTCCTCTAAGAAAGATAAACCATGGAAAAATAATTTCGACCACATGGTTAAAAATGACACCACCTTTAAGCAAAGTCTTTGGTAGGTGGTGTAAAAATGGTGAGAATAGACCTGGAATTGGCTGGGTTTCAAAGTGGTATGAAAGGCATTCGAGGCTTTGCCAGCAGGAATCTCCTCTAATTTTTATGAGACCAGATCCAAGCATGACTTTAAAGAGAACTAACCGAAAGAAAAACAAAATAATTTCGGGCGGAGGTAATTTAGATGAAAAAGGCGATGAATTAAAAATAGGAACTAAAAAGAGCGCCAAGAAACCTAGTTCTATAAGGTTCATTTCCCAGCCAAATCCCCAAAAAGTTTGACCAACATAATAAATAGATAATTGAATAATCCATAAAGTCAGAAGTATGAAAAAATTAGCAAAACCCACCATAACGAGTATTGAGAGCAAAACGCCTAAAAATATAAGGAAGAGTCCAAAAGAATCACTACTGTTAAGCCAAAAAATATTTGGCATGGCCCAAAAGTGATTGAGTTCTCCCAAATAGTTCTGCGTTTTTTGGAGGAAGAGGTTCATCGGTAAAAGTCCGTCTGAACCTAAAAGAGGTTTAAACTGAAATATCAAAGGGAAGAAAGCACAAAAGTAGAGAAACCCCATACCCCTTAATAGCCAGAAGCGGGTTAATTCTTGAGAGTGATTACTTTTTATAAAATAATTAAAAAGTTGAGATAATTTTAACCGTAGTATTTCTCTCATAGTTTAAAGATGGTCTTCATTGGCCTTGAAAAAGTTTTCTATCTCATGGGACAGCTCTACTGGTAAATCATAATGAATCATATGCCCACAATTCTTGATAATTATTTTTTGGTGTTTTGGGTAAAAAGAGAGGCGCCTTTCGGTTTCTTTAATTCTAAAGTCCACCTTATCTTTTGGGTCAAGGTCCAGGGGTGTCATCCAGGAATCCATATTTGTATGTTCACTTTCAATGAAAAGTATAGACCCTTTATGTGCTCTAAAGAAGGGGGCGACATTTTCAAACCTATAGATATAAGGATTAGGCAAAAAGTGAAGAGGGTCTACCATAAGAACAAATTGGTCCTTCTTTTTTTCAACGAGAAGGTTTTCAGCAATTGAATGACACCTTTCTAATGGGGTATAGGGGTTCCTTTTCTTCATCTTTTCTGCAAATTCAGAAATGGATGAGTACTCTTCTTTGAAATGATTGGCCTTTCCATGGAGCCAATTTGAAAAAACTTTTGGTGCGCTTTCGCGAGATCGGTCTCTAATCCCCAGGCCTTCGATATTGATAAAGGCCTTCACTCTATCAGGACAAGCTCCTCCGTAGAGAGAAACAATATTTCCTCCCATACTGTGACCTATGGCGAGGACAGGTTCGTTGGGAGAATAATGGTCAAAAATTTGGTGAATATCGGCAATGTACTCATAGAAAAAGTACCCAAGTGGGTTTTTGCCTTTTTCGCTATGACCATGCCCTCTGAGGTCTGGAGCTATACAAAAGTACTGATTTTTTAAATTTTCAGCTACCCATTGAAAGTTTTTTCCTGAATCTGCAAAGCCATGAATGAAGAAAAGAGGGGGGGACTTTGGGTTGCCCCACGTCCAAAGGCTTAGTTTAAGTCCGTTAATTTCTAGCAACTCTTGTTTCATAAGTTTTGCCGCCTATCAAAATAAGTTCTCGTTTTCCTCTTTAATATCCTTTGTTTGGATCATGGTGGCAAGATACGGACAAGATTAGTTCACCGGAAAAGTAGGTAAAATCTCTCACCTTAACTGTAAATCTTTGATTTTTCTTTATTTAGCCCAAATACTATGCTACCTATTTTGAACTTTAGAGGTGCATTTTGACGAATTTAATTGCCGTAGCCGGTGGGTCTGGCTCTGGAAAAACGACATTTTCTCAAAAGATTCTAAAGGGCTTTGAATCTGATGTTAGTTTGCTGAGTATGGATTCCTACTATCTTCCTCACGTTAAACTTACTCACTTGGACGATGAAGGGCGCCCTAACTTTGACCACCCCAGCGCTTTCGATTGGAAACTTCTTAGAAAACACTTAGAACTATTGAAAAAGGGCCAGTCGATAGAGTGTCCTCGCTATGACTTCAAAGCATCAGACCGGTTAAAAGAAACAAAATTTATTGGGCCTAGTAAGGTTATCGTCTTCGAAGGTATTTTTTCTCTTTTTGATAAGGAGATAAGGGATTTACTTGATATTAAAATTTTTCTTCATGTCGAAGCAGATATTCGTTTCACTAGAAGGCTTCATAGAGATGTAAAGGAAAGAGGACGTTCTCTTGATTCAGTTATAGAGCAATATTACGCAACTGTTAGGCCTATGTATCAGAGGTATTTGGAGCCTCAAAGGCAGTATGCTGATTTTATAGTTGGAGAAGAAACTGACATTGCTGCTGATGTTATGGGGTCAAAAATAAGAGAGATGCTCCAAACAGGGCCTCATTTGAAAAAACAAGATGTTTCTAAAGTTTCAGAGTCTTTGAACATCGGATCTTCCCTTTTTGCAGAGAAAATCTAAAAGTATTCCTCGATTTTTTCAATAAAAACCTTAATCTCATCTCTTACTTTTCTGTATTCATTTTGTATCTCTTCTTCATCCGATAGCCCATTTGCTTTTTTCGGAGGGTCGTCGAAACCAACGTGATGGATGACGGCTTCCCCTGGGAAGTAGGGGCAGTTTTCATTGGCATTGCCACACACTGTAAAAACATAGTCGAAGAATTTTTCTGAGATCTGGCCAATTGTTTTGCTTTTATGATGAGAGATATCAACTCCCAATTCTTTCATTGCCGAAATGGCCCTTTGATTGACTCCCAGTATATTCGTTCCCGCTGAAAATGCCTCTATGGATTCACTTTTAAGGTGGCGGCACCAGCCTTCGGCCATTTGGCTCCTGCACGAGTTGCCTGTGCATAAAAATAAAACTTTGACTTTATTCATGACTTAATCCTATTCTCTCCAGGCTAAGCTAATAAGCTTGATCTTTCAAGTTTTAGGAGTCAAATTTCATGATTACGCTTTATCACTATGTTCATTGCCCTTTTTGTGTCCGTGTCAGAATGGCCTTTGGCCTTCTAAAAGTACCCTACAAGTCTGTTGTAGTGCCTTATGACGATGAAAAGACACCACTTGATCTTTGTCAAAAAAAGATGCTCCCCATTGTTAAGTGGGAAGATGAGAAGGCCCAAAATGAGAGTTTGGATATCATTGAAAGGGCCGATCAAGAAAATAAGCTTCAAATGGATTTAATAAAAGACGATGAAAAAATGAAAGAGGTCACAGAACTTTTGAATCATTTTGGTGGGCCTATCCATAGCCTTTGTATGCCTTATTGGATATGGACTCCTGAGTTTAGTACTTCCTCGAGGGAGTACTTTCAAAAAAAGAAAGAAAAGAAGAGAGGTCCTTTTAATAACCTAATCCAAAATAAAGAAGAGTTTTTAAGAAAATTATACCCCTTAATGGAAGAACTCACTTCCAAACTTGAGCCTTATTATAAAAGTTCTTCTTTAACTATTTT
>CEUM01016979.1_pt1 | contig 16405 bp, 10 predicted proteins | sample 356421 | NCBI WGS metagenome assembly CEUM01 (sample SAMEA2622716, study PRJEB7988) | marine metagenome | biome: marine biome (ENVO:00000447); feature: surface water layer (ENVO:00002042); material: "saline water (ENVO:00002010), including plankton (ENVO:xxxxxxxx)" | depth 5 m | reverse complement strand
GCCCTACACCTAGGCGTTAATCAATTACATATTTCAATAGTAGAAGCTAAAATGACTGCTGAGCAAATAAGCATGGTAGCCAAGGACGGCTATAAAGCATTGAGCAATGGGATGAACTTTACAGACCCACTGATGCGCGAACTTAACACTTTGTACCACACACCAACCGTAGGTGCTTCTGGGGCTGTATTTGGCGTTTTATTAGCATTCGGGATGCTTTTTCCAAATACGCTCATCTACATTTATTTCGCTTTCCCCATAAAGGCCAAGTATTTTGTAATGATTTACGGAGCCATTGAACTGTGGTCAGGCATACAGAACAACCCAAGCGATAATGTGGCACACTTTGCCCATTTAGGAGGAATGATATTCGGTTATTTCTTAATTAAGTATTGGCGTAAAAATAGTCAGCATTTTTACTAATGATTGAAGAATTTAAAAGACAGTTCCGAAAAGGAAGTAATCTCACCAAACTGATATACATCAATTTAGCTGTATTTATATTAGTGAAGCTATTTGTTGTTTTTGCTTTTTTAATGCAAGGTAACCCTTGGGATTTCATTCACTGGTTTTCACTACCAGCCGACGTATCTAAGCTACTTCAAAAACCTTGGACTATCATCAGCTATATGTTCCTACATGAGGGCTTTCTACACATACTATTCAATTTGCTGTGGCTGTATTTTGGTGGACAAATATTCATGCAATATCTAAATAGCAAGCAACTGGTAAGTACCTATGTACTTGGAGGTATTTTCGGAGGATTGAGTTATATTTTAGCCTTCAACTTCTTCCCTGTCTTTCAGGAAAACTTAAGTCAATCTATGGCTGTAGGAGCTTCTGCTTCGGTATTAGCTCTCATTACCGCTATTGCTACTTATGTTCCTAACTACTCCGTACACCTTACTTTTATTGGTAGAGTAAAACTGAAGCACATTGCTATTTTCTCAATTTTACTTGATATAATTAGCATACCCAAAGGAAATGCTGGCGGACACATTGCTCACCTGGGTGGAGCACTCTATGGCTTTTTATATATACAACAACTAAAAAGTGGTAAGGATTGGTCCAGAGGCTTTAGCAGATTACTAGATATACTAGCCAACAACTTTAAAATGCAACCGCTAAAAACCGTACATAAAAAGCCAAAAACAGACGATGAATGGAGAACTGAGAAGGCTTCTTCTCAAAAAGAAATAAACAGAATACTTGATAAGATTTCAAAATCGGGATACGAAAGCTTGAACGAAAAAGAAAAGGAAACCCTTTTTAAGGCCAGTAAAAAATGAATTGGCTAAACCGAATACTTTACCTATTAAATATGCTAACGCTTTTTGCAATGGCACTCTCCTACTTAGCACCACACATTAGCCCTAGCACCTTTTTATGGCCCATTGCCTTTTTAGGCTTGCTTTACCCAATATTACTATTAACCAACGTTGTTTTTGCACTCTATTGGTTTGTTTCCTTTAAAAGGTACTTTTGGAGTAACTTCTTCATAATATTAATCGGATGGGGACAATTCAGTACTCTTATCAATATTGAAAGTAAAAAAACAAATACCGAAGATTCATTTACAGTAATGAGTTACAATGTGCGATTATTTAATGTTTATAAATGGATTAACAATAAGAATGTTAAAAATGAGATAGTTGATTATATCAACACAGTAAAGCCAAATATTTTGTGCTTGCAAGAATTTTACGCTCCAAATGAGCTACCCAACATACAACTTCCCTATCAACATATTGGCTTACAAAGTCAAAAAAAGCAATGGAGAATGGCTACATACTCTAGTTTTCCAATCATCAATAAAGGAACAGTAAGTATTAAAGGAGAGCGTAAAAACAACATATGTATTTATTCAGATTTAGTAACCGAAAAAGATACAATACGCTTATACAACATTCATTTAGCATCTAACTGGTTCAGACCGAGCGATTACTCCTTTATACAAAACCCTACCCTAGAAACTGAAGAACTAAAAAAGAATGTACTCAGTATTGGTAAACGTCTGAAAAATTCCTTTGTCAAAAGAGCTGAACAAGTAGAGGCTATTAAAACACACATCAATAAATCTCCTTACCCCGTTATACTTTGTGGTGATTTTAACGATACACCTAGTTCTTACGCCTACAATCAACTATCCAAAGGACTTAAGGATGCTTTTGTAGAAAAAGGGAGGGGACTTGGAAGAAGTTACAATGGTAAGTTCCCTTCATTACGTATTGACTACATTCTTTGTTCTCCTGAACTTAACATCAATTCTTTTGATACCAGGGATGTAAAACTATCGGACCATTACCCTGTAGTGGCTGGTTTCAGGGACTAAGAGAATTTCAATACAGCTATTTCTTCTCCACATGTTTCAGGTTCAACATATTCATCCCATTACTTTCAAAATTCTTGATATTGGTTTGCACAAAACGAATAACCTGATCATAATACAAAGGAACTATGGCAGCCTCATCTAAAATAATCTGATCCATCTGTTGGTAAAGCGCATAACGGATGCTATCATTTGTTTGCTGAATAGCTAACTCATAAAGCGCGTCAAATTCATCATTTTTAAAATGAGTGTAATTTGGTCCATTAGGACAAAAATTCTTTGAGTAAAAGAGTGCTAAATAGTTTTCTGCATCGGCATAATCGGCAATCCATGACCCTCTAAAAAAATTTAATTTTGAGGTGGCTACCATTTGCCTATGTGTTGAGGGTGGATTCACCTCAATCTTGATGCTCAAACCAATTTCAAGTAACTGATTTTGGATGTATTCACAAATATCCAAATAAGAAGATGTAGTGCTTAAAATCACTTCACTTTCTAAGGGAACATTCGCTTCAGCCAATAATACTAGTGCTTTTTCTGGATTATAATCATAACCATTCAAATCCTCCGTGAAAGAAGGCAATCCTTTAGGCACAAACCCTTCCAGTGCAGGCGTACCGATGTTGTTGCGAAGATAAGTCATCATCTTTTCTCTATCGAAACCGTAGTTAATGGCTTTTCTTATCGCTTTTTGCTGTGTTATGGAGAGATTTTTTTCATCCATTAAAAAACCTAAATACTCTGTATTTAAATAAGGTTGCGATTCTAAATTGATTTTCCCTTTGTAATTTTCTTGCAACACTCCACTTGTAGTTAACACCTCATCTTTGAAAGAGGCATCCAGACCAGATATGAAATCCAACTCGCCTTTTAAAAAAGCCAAGAAAGCGGCTTGTTTATCTTTGATAAAAGTTACCGAAACAGCATCTAATTTAGGAAGGCCTTGCTCAAAATAATCAGGATTTTTACGCATTACCAATTTGACATTATCCTTCCAATACTGAAAATGGAAAGGGCCTGTTCCTACTGGATTATCTCTAAAATTTGTTTTAGATACCACTTCTTCTGGCACTACCGAACAATAAGGCATAGAAAGCAATCCTAAAAATGGTGGAAAAGGTGTTTTTAGCGTCAGCTTTAAAGTAGAGTCGTTAATCGCCTCATAAGAATTTACATTGTTCATCACCCATGCTCCTGGAGAAGCTAGTTCAGGATCTGTTAATCTACGAAAAGAGTAGACGAAATCGTGAGCTGTTACCAATCGTTGTTCCTCCGACAAAAGCTTATGTTGATGAAATAGTACATCTGTCCTTAAATGAAATGTATAGTTTTTGGCATCAGCAGTTATATACCATTCTTTGGCTATTGCAGGTTTAACAGCTAAATCATTATCCAACTGTACCAAACCATTAAATAATTGTGTTATTGCCCAAATATTTGCTTGGTCTTTGGCAAAAGCGGGATCTAAACTACCTATACCTGCAGATTCGTTGTATTTAAAAATCTTATAGTTTTCATTGTGCTTATTGTTAGAACAAGCTAATAATAACACAGAAAGAAAAAAGCCCAACCTCAGCTTCATAGATTCGCATTTGATTGGGCTAAAAATAATTAAAATAATGGCTTATAAAATCAAGTTTATTTCCCCTTGATAGGTTCTAACTTTTCGATTGGTATCTTCTGTGATAATCCTGTAGGTATATATACCTGTTGGGGCTTGCATCATATCAGTTAACTTACCATCCCACCCTCTGTTTAAATCTTGACTAAAGTATACTTCCTCTCCCCAACGCGTGTAAATAATCATATTGAACGCTACTATACCTATGCCTTTAGGCGCAAAGATTTCATCAAGGCCATCTCCATTAGGTGTAAAGGTATTAGGAATCCAAAGTGTATAATCGCTTTCTATGTTTATTTCTTTCGTATAAACATCAGAACATCCAAACTCATTAGTAACTTGTAAGGATGGATAGTAAACTCCAACCTCTTCATAAGAATGCATAGGCTCTAAAGCATTGGAATAAAAGCCATCATCAAAATCCCATGTATAAATCTTGTAATGCTGATTTTTAGGCTTAAACCAAGCTAAATTATTGATTTCGGAAAGCTCAGAGTTTAGTTGATAAAATGCAGCATTAGGCATCTTTTTAACTTCAATCGCATCATAAATAGTTTCTGTTGAAAAACAACCATAAATATTTTCCAAAATAACTTCTACATCAAAAGTACCTGCCGAACTCAATTGAATATCAATCGGATTTGAGTTAAAGGATTGACCTCCAATTTTCCAATCCACACTGGAAAGTCTAGGACCATTCACATTTATATCAAGAATAAAATCTTCATTTTCACAAATAACACTCGGCATAATCAAATCTACACTGTTTGTGTCAAATACCTCAATTTCAACAATTTGTTCATTATAACAATTATTCTCGTCGTATTTCCATACTAAAATGGATTGGGAAATGGTTGGAAGTGTATTGATTTCATTTGATATTAAATCACTACCCCAATTATATAATGAATTATCAAATGAATATAAGCGGAGGCTATCTCCTAAGCATAATGAAAAATCTCCTATCACTTGAATCTTTGGCAAATATTGAACCTCAACCAATACATGATCTACTGACTGACATCCATTAGAGTCAGTAACTAGTAATTCGTACTCTTTAGTGCTATCAGCACATAGAAACAATTGTTGATTTATGAAAACACCATTCCATAAAAAAGATCCTTCTCCAATAGCACTTAATGTGAAACTGTCTTGTTCGCAAACTATGACATCTTCTCCTGCATTTGCGATAGGGTTTTCATTTATAAAAAGCGTATCTATAAGTGAAGAATAGCAAGAAGTGGAATCATTAAACAGTGTTAGTATGAAAGGATACTCACCAGAACTATCAAAAACTACTGAAGGGTTATAATTGTATGTAATTCCTTGAATTTTCCAATCAAAAGAATAAACATGCTGAGGGTGTGTATTTTCCACAAAACTCACTTCTTCTCCTACACATAAGTTAGGTTCTATAAAATACTCAGGATCAACAACCTTATCATGTAAAGACACTAATATTGAATCTTTATTTACACAACTTCCGTTTTTAATACTTACTATATACAAAGTTGTTGTGTCTGGTATAATTAATGTATTTAAACTCAAGGTATCGATTACACCAGTAGTAGGCACCCAACTTTCTAGTAAACCATTAGTTTGAATATCTATTAAAACTGAGTCTCCAGGGCAAACTGAAACATCTTCTATTTCATCAATAAAAACCGTGTTGTTTAGTACAAATATGGAATCTTGAAAGACTATTTTTTGGCATCCAAAAACACTTACTATTGTAAGCTGAGGGTAGTATACACCCACTTGATTATAAACATGTGTTTCTAATAAATTGGATGAAAAATTTCCATCTCCGAAATCCCATACAATATTATTTGTATTTTGAGTATTTGCCGAAAAATCGATGGGTTCTTCGGTACACACCTCTAAATCTGAGATAGAAAAATTACCAGATGGGCCATTGATTTGTATCGCATCATCTATTTTTAATGTATCTGTACAACCTATAGAATCATTAACTACCAACTGAATATCATAAGATCCTGATTCATTAAAAAGTTTTGAAGGATTTTGTACCTGGTATATCGATGAATCGCTAAAACTCCATTCCCAATTAATTACTGATGAAGAAGATGCATCAATAAAACTACATAAAAGAGGTGGGCAATTAGCAGTGTATTGATCAATAACAAAATCAGCCACAGGTTTTAAAACATCAATAGCTATGACTGCTGTATCAACACATTGATTTTCATCAGTAACCACTAGAAACTCTTCATGTAAACCCAAACTAGAAAAATATTGCTGTACACTATCATTGTTGACAGTATTAAAACTCCAATCAATAACAATATTATTTCCGGTTGAATTTGAGATAAATTGCACTGTATCATATAAACAAACTTGTGTGTTGTATTGAACTACTGCATTAGGAATTGTGTATTCTACCAAATCAGAAAATTCTGTAGTATCCCTACAACCATCTAATGTTATAATTTCCAAAACAACATCATACAACCCATCATTAGAATATGTAAATACAGGATTTGTTTGATTATTGTTTTGTCCATTAGACATCCAATTCCATGCTATAATTGTATCGTCAGAAACACTAGCATCTAATAGTTCTAGAGTAAAAGGATTACAATTCAGAACATTACCAACAGAAACATTGGCTTGAGCATCATAAACATGTATCAAACTATCGTAGGTAAGTGTATCCATACAACCTAAAGGATTCCCAACTATGTGTTGTACAGAGTAATAACCAGGATATTCATATGTGTTTTGGTAATTATTATGAGACCAATTCCCATCACCAAAAATAATTTTATCAGCTACATTGTAAGGGCTGTTAGGGTTTTCATCGCTGTATGGCGAAATATCATGGAATAATACGGTTAACGGAGGACAGCCTTCAGATGAAAAAGAAGGGTTTATTATTAAATTTGGATATGGTGGTTCAACAGCTATTTCATGGCTAATTTCACCAACACAGTTAGCAGCAAAATTAAACACTTTTAAAGTCACCTCATATACACCATAAGTGGAGTAATGATGATTTGGATGGTTGATGTTTGATATAGTGCCATCACCAAAATCCCACACACAACTATCATAATCTACAGACTCATTATGAAATTGTATAGATGTATAGTCTTCACAGTTTTGAACTGGGTAAAACAATGCAATAGGAGATGCTACATACACGAAACTATCTAAAAATAGTGTATCCAAACAACCACTTACTTCTGTTATTAAACTGATGGAATGATATCCTGTATCTTGGAAAACATGAGTAGGATTTTGAAGTGTAGAATTAAAGTATGGAGCTGATCCAAAATCCCAATACCATGAAGTAATAGGATCAGAAGAATAAGATAAATCAAAAAATGACAAACTATCATTACCACAAATAGTGTTAGCCGATGAGGAAAACATAGTGTTGGCGGGGTTTGTTACTTTGATGAAATCTGATTCGAAAGAGGTAAACATACAACCTAATTGATTTTTAACATCTAAACTTACATCAAACATACCTTCAATGTTATATGTGTTTATTGGCTGCTCATTGTACGACTGAAGGCTATTACCAAAATCCCATTGATATTCCGTAATACTTGAAATACTGTTGACTTGAGGCATAAATTTAACATCTAGGGGATTGCATCCCGATTGAATATCCGATGTAAAATTTAACTGCACAGGATCTACTTTAATATAATTGTTTTTTAATAGGCTATTTTTACAACCATTATCATCCTCCACTTCTAGAAAGACATTGTAAAATCCACTAGAGTCAATTATAAATTGTTCACTTGGTGTGTTTCCTATAAAACTATCTTCTACTTTCCATGTCCAAGAAATGGCATTTAAAGTCGAATCCTTTAATTCCAACATAAATGGTGTAAGACAAGCGACACTATCAACAGCTCTAAAATTAATGGTGGGTTTTGGTAATACTTCAATATATTGTTGCTTAGTAAGTTGCTGACTACAGTTTCCCTGATTAGATACTTTAAGCGTTACATCATAAACTCCACTATTAATATATAAATGAGAAGGATTTGCTAATGTGGAAATATTACCATCTCCAAATTCCCAAAACCAATCTGTTACATAATTAGAAGCTAATTCTTCAAAAGTCGCAATATAATTACCTTCACAACCAACATTTTCATCTACTGTAAAATCAACACCTAAAACTCCTTCTACAGTTATAAAATCAAATTTAGTTATAGATTCTGAACACACTGAAGATGATGCTGTTAATTTAACACTATACATTCCTTGATTTGTATACAAATGTGTTGGGTTTTGTACAGTACTATTTTGTCCATCCCCAAAATCCCATTCATAACTCAAGGATTGTGATGATTGTGTATTGTTTATAAAATCAATTTGTTGATTGTTTAAACATGTAAATTCAGGTGTAGCGGTAAAATCTAGTTGTGGTTTTTCTTCTGTTATGATATAACCCCATTTTGTAGCTATATTACTACAATTATTACTATCGGTAACCAATAGAGATATATCATATTCTGTAGATGAATTAAATAAATAAGAAGGATGTTGAATAGTATCATTCCCTCCATCTCCAAAATCCCAAAACCACGAAACGATTGGAGAGGAGGGTAATGACAAGTCTTCAAAAGATACCTCTAGTGGAAGGCAGCCCGAAGTGAAATCTGCAGTAAAATTAACCTGAGGCAGATCATATACCTCAATAACATCAGTTATCTGTAATATATCCATTGAAACACTGTCAGATACTTTAAGAGTTACGTCATATACACCAGGATAAAACACCATAACTGGGTGTTGATCCGTAGATGTTAAACCATTTCCGAAGTCCCACCACCAACTGGTTGGATTTCCTGAGGAGATATCTTGAAACTCTACTGCAAGACTACCACAACCATTGGTAGATCCAAGAATTGAATAGTTAGCCGAAATTTGTCCCATAGCACTTGTTGCGGACACTACCAATAACAGTGGTAGAAACTTCGTAAAACGGTTTATTAATTTCTTCATTTATTGTGGTTTTGAAAAGACAGCAAACACAACCTTACAATTATTATTTACGCATAATATTTTATTTAGTTTCAAAAAAATATTTGTGCTTAGAAATGAGTAATTTTGCGATATGCAAAAACAAGCAAGAGTAGCTTTTTACACCCAAGGATGTAAGCTGAATTTCTCAGAAACATCAACTATCTCTAGGCAATTTCGAAACGAAGGTTACCAAAAGGTTGATTTTAATGATAAAGCGGACATATATGTAATCAACACCTGTTCTGTTACCGAAAATGCCGATAGAGAATGTAAACGAATTGTTAGATCTGCTTTAAAAAAAGCCCCTGAAGCTTTTGTAGTTGTGATTGGTTGTTATGCTCAACTACAACCTGAACAAATTGCAGAAATAGATGGAGTAGATTTGGTTTTGGGAGCTACTGAAAAGTTTAAGTTGACTGATTACATCAACGACCTAACCAAAAAACATGAAACAGAAATTCATTCATGTGAAGTGGATGACGCTAGTTTTTTTGTAGACGCCTACTCTATTGGTGATAGAACTCGCTCTTTTTTAAAAGTACAAGATGGATGTGATTACAAATGTACATATTGTACTATCCCAATGGCAAGAGGCATAAGCCGTAGTGACAAACTAGAAAATATATTGAAAAATGCCAAAGAAATATCAGCAAAAGGCATTCAGGAAATTGTCTTAACAGGTGTAAATATAGGTGATTACGGAAAAGGAGAGTTTGATGATAAAAAACACGAACACACTTTTTTAGACTTGATTAAAAACTTAGACAAAGTAGAAGGTATCAATCGTATTCGAATCTCCTCTATTGAGCCAAACCTTTTGAAAAATGAAACTGTTGAATTCGTTTCTCAATCCAAAGCCTTTGTTCCACATTTTCACATACCATTACAATCAGGTTCAGATACTATTCTGAAAAATATGCGAAGAAGGTATCTTTCTGACTTATATATTAAAAGAGTGAAACAAATTAAAGAAGTTATGCCGCATTGTTGTATTGGTGCAGATGTTATAGTTGGCTTCCCTGGAGAAACTAATGAAGAGTTTTTAAAAACATATCATTTATTAAATGAACTAGATGTTTCCTATCTGCATGTCTTTTCATATTCGGAACGCGCAAAGACCTTAGCTTCCGAAATGGAAAATGTAGTGCCTAAAGCAGTACGAAACAAGCGCAGCAAGATGCTGCGTGTTTTATCCGCTAAAAAACGAAGACACTTTTACGAACAACAACTAGGGAGTAAAAGAAAAGTGATATTTGAAGGAGAGAATAAAAATGGCTATATGTTCGGTTTTACCGAAAACTATATTCGAGTAAAAGCTCCTTACAATCACAAATGGGTCAATCGGTTAAAAGATTGTCAACTTAACATTATTGATGAAGACGGAGTATTTATTTTTGAAGCAGCTTAATTATGTATCCAACTATTAGTCATTTTATTGAAGATGTATTCGGTGTTTTTATACCCCTTCCTATTCAAACCTTTGGTTTTTTTGTAGCCCTTGCATTTTTAATAGCGAGCTGGACGCTTTCACTTGAGTTAAAAAGAAAGGAGGAACAAGGGATATTAAAAGTTTTTGTTCAAGATAAAATAGTTGGATTAAAAGCAACAACATGGCAACTTCTATCTTCTGCTATTATAGGATTTATAATCGGATTCAAATTGACTGAAGCTGTTTTTTATTACAGTGATTTTGTGAATAATCCACAAGAATTTATTCTTTCTTCTAGAGGTCATTTTCTAGGAGGTATTATTGGAGCAATAGTATCCTCATTTACTAAGTATCGAGATTATGCTAAGAAAGCTCTTCCTAAACCAAAAACAATTCAGGAAAAAATACATCCTAATGAGATTGTTGGAAACATAACTATGTTAGCAGCAGCAGCTGGATTATTAGGTGCTAAAATCTTCCATAATCTAGAAAACATGGATGCTTTTTTAGCAGATCCTATCGGACAACTTTTATCTTTTAGTGGACTTACTTTTTATGGAGGATTAATTTGTGGTGCTGCAGTTGTTATTTGGTATGGAAAAAAATTTAATATCCATTATTCACACATTGCAGATGCAGCTGCTCCTGGATTAATGTTAGCCTATGGTATTGGAAGACTAGGATGTCATTTTGCAGGTGATGGATGCTGGGGTGAATTTAATTCATGCGACATTCCTGAACAAATAAATTTTTTACCGAATTGGATTTGGCATTATGACTACAAAAATGCAGTAGTTGGTCCTCCTGGTGGACTGGTTTACCCAACAGCAATATATGAATCAATTATGGCATTTTTATTATTTTCTTTTTTGTGGATTATTCGAAAAAGATTCGCAATACCAGGGATGCTATTTGGTATTTATCTTATTGTTAACGGTCTTGAAAGATTCATTATTGAAAAAATTCGTGTAAATACAACTTATGATATATTTGGTCACGAAATTACACAAGCAGAAATCATTTCTTTCTTGCTAATTATTACAGGTTTATCAATTGTGATTTATTTAAAACGCTTCAAAAAGTAACTTTATCTAATTTACAAGATAAAGAGTAGAATAATTTTTATCTTTTAAGCAAATAAAGTCCGGCAAAAGTTATAGCACCATTTACAATTAAGAGCTCAAATCCAAAAGGAATATAAAGCTGTAAGACATAGCAGATTGCAGGAGAAGTAATAGCAACTAATGGAACCATTTTATCATGCACTTTCCATTTAGTAAATAAACCAAAAGCATACAATCCTAGCAAAGGTCCGTAAGTATATCCAGCAACTTTAAACAAGGCTGCAATCACGCTTTCATCGTTAATTGCTTTAAAAATTAAAATAGCAAAAACCAATAATATAGAAAAGGCAATATGAACCCATTTTCTTTGGTTAATTTGCTGTTTTATTAGCTTATTTTCTATATTTAAAAAATCTACACAAAACGCTGTTGTTAAAGATGTCAAAGCCGAATCAGCACTTGAATAAGCCGCAGCTATCAAACCTAAAATAAAGAATACCCCTACTCCCAATCCTAAACCACCTTGTAAGGCAACAATAGGAAATAAATCATCACCCTTATCAATACTTAATCCTTGTTGTTCTGCAAAAATGTATAGCATAGCTCCTAGAGCTAAAAAGAATATATTTACTAATATCAATGCTACCGAAAACCAATACATGTTTTTCTTTGAATCAGCTAGACTAGGACAACTTAAATTCTTTTGCATCATATCTTGATCCAAACCAGTCATTACAATCGCAATAAACATCCCAGAGAAGAATTGCTTTAAGAAATTTTGTTTCCCTTCCCAAAAAAATATCTGAGAATAATCAGAAGATTTAATGGTGTTTACTAAATCTCCTAAGCCTAATTGCATATGATCAGACATTAGCCAAATACTTACCCCTACTGCCAAAAGCATGAAGAGTGTTTGTAGTGTGTCTGTCCAAATAATTGTTTTAATTCCACTTCTAAAAGTGTACAACCAAATAAGTAAGATAGTCAACGAAACTGTAAGCCAAAAAGGAACGTTCCATGCATCAAAAATAGCCAGTTGTAACACATTAGCTACTAGGTATAATCGGAAAGAAGCACCTATAGTTCTAGAAAGTAAAAAGAAAAACGAACCCGTACGATAAGAAACAGAGCCGAAACGTTGTTCTAAATAGCCGTAAATAGAGGTTAAATTTAGCTTGTAATATAAGGGCAATAATATGTTTGCAATAACCACATAACCTGCAGTCATTCCTATTACCATTTGCAAATAACTAAACTGACTATCTCCTACCCATCCCGGAACAGAAATGAAAGTAACTCCAGAAAGTGTTGCGCCAATCATTCCAAAAGCAACAACATACCATGGAGATTGCTTATTTCCTAGAAAGAAAGCTTCGTTACTATCACTTTTACCAGAAAGATATGAAATCAATATTAGAACTAAAAAATAGGCCGATATTATGGAAAGAATAAAAGTTGGAGTCATAAGAATTATTGAACTAAGGAATTCTCGTATGGTGTTCTGTCTAAGATTGATCTTCCTAGTGTTACTTCATCTGCATATTCTAATTCATCTCCAATGGAAATACCTCTAGCGATCACACTTAGTTTAATATTCGTATCTTTTAGTCTTTTAAAGATGTAAAAATTAGTTGTATCACCCTCCATAGTTGTACTTAAAGCCATAATAACTTCTTTAACTGCACCTTTTTGCACTTTTTGGACCAAAGATTCGATATTCAAATCAGATGGACCAATTCCATCCATAGGAGAAATGATGCCACCTAAAACATGGTATTTACCTTTAAACTGATGGGTGTTTTCAATAGCCATCACATCGCGAATATCTTCCACTACACAAAGTAAACTCTCGTCTCTAACAGGATTGATACAAATCTCACAAACTTCCAAATCAGAAATATTATGACAATCAGAACAATAATTGATGTGATTTCTTAAGTCAATAAAAGCTTGTCCAAATCGATTTACTTCTTCTTTATCCATTTGTAGTAAATAAAGAGTTAAACGCATAGCGGTCTTCTTTCCTAATCCGGGTAATTTAGCAAATTGTTCTACCGCTTCTTCAATCAATTTAGATGGAAAATTCATATCAACAAATTTAAACGATTAGCCGCATTTTTCGCGATAACGTATGTAGAGTTATTGACAGACCTTTTAACAAAAACTAGTTATATATTTGTGCATATGTTGCTATCCGTAATAATTGTAAATTACAATGTAAAGCGACTCCTAAAAGAGTGTTTGCAATCCATAAAAATTGCTTCTGAAAGCATTGAGTCAGAAGTTTGGGTAGTTGATAACAACTCTAGCGATGGATCAGTAAAAATGCTTCAAGAGGAATTTCCTGAAGTGAAATTGATTGCCAACAAGAATAATCCTGGTTTTTCTGTAGCTAACAACCAAGCAATTAAACAAGCAAAAGGTGAACATATTTTACTTTTAAATCCTGACACCTTAGTTCCAAAAGATACTTTTAACAATTGTTTGAAATTTATGAATAAAAATCCAAATTGTGGCGCTTTGGGAGTATATATGCATGATAAAAGTGGTGTATTCTTGCCAGAATCCAAAAGAGGTTTACCAACACCCTGGGTTTCTTTTTGTAAGATAAGTGGTTTAAATAAATTATTTCCAAGCTCTTCACACTTTAATGGCTATCATTTAGGATATTTACAAAATAATGAAAATCACGTTGTAGATATACTTGCAGGAGCGTTTATGTGGATCCGTAAATCGACACTTGAAAAAGTTGGATTACTAGATGAAAAATTCTTTATGTATGGAGAAGATATTGATCTCTCTTATCGAATACAAAAAGCCGGTTTTGAAAATTGGTATTTGGGCACTTTAAAAATCTTACATTACAAAGGTGAAAGTACAAATAAACATAGCTATGTCTACTTACAGCGATTTTATGGTTCGATGCGCATATTTACTAAAAAGCATTTTCCTAAATACTATCTCTTGTATGCGAGTATTATACAATTTCTAATCATTTTACATAGTATCAAGTTGTTAATAGCTTATACAATACTCGGTAAAAAGTAAGGTTACAAGCCGAATTATTTCTTAGTTTTGCTCAACATTTCTAAAACCCTTTTTTAGATGGCTCATGTAGAATTGATTATGCCCAAGATGGGTGAAAGTGTTGCTGAAGCAACAATCATTAGCTGGCAAAAAGAAGTTGGCGAAACTATCGAAATGGATGAAACAGTAGTAGAAATTGCTACAGACAAAGTGGATTCCGAAGTGCCTTCTACCGTAGATGGAGTTTTAGTAAAAAAGTTATTTGAAGCAGACGATGTAGTAAAAGTTGGCGAAGCTTTTGCTATTGTAGAAACGGATGGCGAAGGTGAATCACCAGCTTTTGTAGTTGAGGAAGCTCCTGCTCCTAATGTAGCAGCAGCAAAAGTGGAAGAGCAAGTAGCTCAAGTACGAGAAAGCGTTCAGCCAATTACTAATGAAGGAGGTCGTTTCTACTCTCCATTAGTTCGCTCTATTGCTAGTGAAGAAGGAATTTCTTTAGAAGAACTGGAACAAGTTCCTGGAACAGGAAAAGAAGGCAGAATAACCAAAGCAGATATTCTAGCTTATGTGAATAATAGAGGCAATACCACTTCTCCGCAAGCAGCACCTGCACCACAGCTAGTCACACCAAAATCCGAACCAATAAGAACCGCTCCTAAAGCAGCACCAGCTGTTTCTGTAAGTGGAGATTCTGAGGTAATAGAAATGGATCGTATGCGCAAGCTAATTGCTGATCACATGGTAATGAGCAAGCAAACTTCCCCACATGTAACTTCTTTCGTAGAAGCAGATGTGACTACCTTGGTAAATTGGAGAAATAACATAAAAGCAGAATTCAAAAAGCGAGAAGGACAAAATATTACCTTCACTCCGATTTTTATAGAAGCTGCAGCAAAAGCTATCAAAGACTTCCCAATGATAAATGTTTCTGTTGATGGAACAAACATCATTGTACATAAAGATGTAAACATTGGAATGGCAGCTGCACTTCCTTCAGGAAACTTAATTGTACCTGTTGTAAAAGGTGCTGACCAAATGAACTTAATGGGTATTACCAAAACAGTAAACGACTTAGCTACTAGAGCAAGAGCTAATCAGTTAAAGCCAGATGAAATACAAGGAGGAACATTTACATTAACTAATGTTGGCTCCTTTGGAAATGTAATGGGAACGCCTATCATCAATCAACCACAAGTAGCTATCATGGCGGTAGGCACTATCAAGAAAAAGCCTGCGGTTATTGAAACACCTCAAGGTGACATGATTGGAATTCGCCACATGATGTTCCTATCACTTTCTTACGATCACCGTGTGGTAGATGGTGCCCTAGGGGGTAGTTTCCTACGAAAAGTAGCTGACTACTTAGAACAGTTTGATCCCAACACACAACTTTAAATAAAAGCCCTCATTGAGGGCTTTTTTATTACTTTTATCAAATGGAATTAAATCTAAAAAAACCTATTGTGTTTTTCGATTTGGAAACCACAGGCGTACATGTGGCAAAAGATCGTATTGTAGAAATCTCTATATTTAAAGTACATCCTAACGGAAATAAAGAAGGTAAGACTTGGTTAGTTAATCCTACTGTCCCTATTCCACCTGAAACATCTGCTATACATGGAATCACTGATGAGAAGGTAGCCGACAAACCAACTTTTAAAGAACTGGCTCATGAGATAAAAAAGATGATGGAGGGTTGTGATTTGGGCGGCTATAATTCCAACCGTTTTGATATTCCGCTTTTAGCAGAGGAATTTTTACGAGCAGATGTCGATTTTGATATGAAAAAACACAAAGCAGTAGATGTGCAAAACATTTTCCACAAGATGGAGCAACGCACCCTTTCAGCTGCTTATCGTTTTTACTGCAATAAAGATTTAGAAAACGCCCACTCTGCCGAAGCAGACACATTAGCAACTTACGAG
>CEUM01035486.1_pt1 | contig 16443 bp, 9 predicted proteins | sample 356421 | NCBI WGS metagenome assembly CEUM01 (sample SAMEA2622716, study PRJEB7988) | marine metagenome | biome: marine biome (ENVO:00000447); feature: surface water layer (ENVO:00002042); material: "saline water (ENVO:00002010), including plankton (ENVO:xxxxxxxx)" | depth 5 m | reverse complement strand
TTTTTGACGACCTGTACGGCGGTTTCGTTCATTCCAAGCCCTTCGCTCGCCGGAGGTTCAACCACCCCCATTTGCACCCCCTTCTGGATTCACATGGCGTCGTTAGGTTGATGCCGAACACGAGACTCGGAAGGGTTGGGGAAGAACATGCGTCGAATGCTGGCCGTTGTTGTGCTTGCGCTGTTGATGGGACCGGTCACCGGCTCTTTGTTTGTGAAATCTGAGCCGATTGGCTGGGAAGCCGTGGACGCCGAAGGGCTGCAATGGATGCCCACTGGCTACGGTTTTGATGTTCCCGAGCAGGCCGAGGCCGTTTGGCTCAGCGACACCACGCCGTGGTGGGAGCGAACAGCACTCGATGAGAACCGAAACGCCATCCACGATAGTTTGGAGTCCTATGTCGGCACCACCGGTGTTGGCCTCTCGTACGGCGTTGAAGTCGATGAGGGTCATCTGGCTGACCTTGCAGCGATGAACCTCAGCGTGGTCGATGTCATCGAGTCCGTGGACGCCGTTTTGCTTGGCCAGGTTGACGCCTCCTTGGCGTTCCAACTCGCCGCCCTCGACGACGTCGTGATGGTGGAGCGCTACGGCAACATTGTGCTCTATGGCGACATCCAAACGCCGGCGGTTAAAGCGCGCAACTCCTCCTTCTATCCCATGGGCGCATGGGACCTTGGCTTCACCGGGAAGGACGTGAACATCGCCATGGTTGACACCGGTGTTGACAACGAGCACCCCGGCCTCAACGAGAAATTCATCGCCGGCTACGATGCCGTTTGCTACCTGCACTCCGACCCAACTTGTACGGCCGGTGGTGTCCGAGAAACCGACGGCACGTACGACCCCGACGACGGCCACCAGCACGGGACCGCCTGCATGGGCATGGCTGCCGCCACGGGTATTGACGCGAGTGGGGCGCAAACCGACTTCTACGGCTCAGCCCCTGACGCCGACCTCGTGGACGTCCGCATCGGCACCGACGCCGGCGCAGGACCGTTTGAGAATTACTTGCTCGCTCAGGAGTTCTATGAATCGGCCATGAACGGTCTGCAGTGGATCATCGACAATCGCGACACCGCCTGGCAGGGCGCTGATGAAGCCAATTACGGCATCGACATCATCTCGCTCTCGTGGGGCATCACGTCCCACGAAGGCGGTGGTTCGGACGGCGAGGACATGCACAGCCGCATCCTCAACGAGGCCATGGAACTCGGCGTGGTCGTCAGTGTTGCAGCGGGCAACGACGGTCCCGACAACGACGGCCTCTCGGGCATGGGCTCCTCCAGCCTCTCCATCACGGTGGGTGCCACGGACGACCAGAACACCATCGACCGAAGCGACGACACCGTTGCGGGCTACTCCTCCCGTGGGCCTCGCCGGGACAACGGGGACGGCAACCCGCTCAACGAGCTCAAACCAGAGGTCTCCGCACCAGGCTCGAACATCATCCAGGCTGAGGGATGCGTAACCTCCAGCGGGTGCGTCAATCTGCTCGGGGGTTCTGCCGAAGACAACGGCTACACGGGGCGCGGTTCCGGCACGTCCTACGCTACCCCCTCTGTCTCTGGCATCCTCGCCATGATGATGGAGGCGAACCCCGACTTGACGACGGCTGAAATGAAAGAAATTCTCAAACTCACGGCCGAGCGCCGTGGCGAGGCTTCTGCGCCTGAGGTTGACCCGTTTTGGAACCGTGATTTCGGTTGGGGCATGGTGGACGCTTACGAGGCCGTCAAGATGGCCATGTACCTCGCCGAAGAGAACCTGACGGGAGCCGTCGATGTTTCGACGCAAGTTCACATCCTCAACTCGAGCGTGAACGCTACCACCGGTCTTCACGAACTCCGAGGCTTGGCTTGGGGTCAGGCAGGTTCGGTGTCCAAGGTTGAATTCCGCATCAACGACGGGGAATGGATGGAAGCCGCCTACGAGACCGTCGAAGGCGGCCTGGCAGCCCTCGAGCGGTTCGAATGGGTGGTGGCCCTCGACCTTGACCAACTCGCTGCTGGAAACCAAACCGTCGAAGTCCGTGGGCTGAACGATCAAGGAGCACCTTCGCTCTCGGTCTTTACAACGGTCGTCGGGACGGGTGCCGGGGCTGACAGCACGGTTGACTTGGGCGTGAACCTGTTCACGCTGAGCGCCTTCCTCGTCCTTCTCATTCTCGTTGGCCTGCTGGTGCAAGGCGCCAAAATAGACCCGCCTGCCACCCTTCATTCGCTGAGCGACAGTGAACCGGTGGAGGCCGTCCTCTTCGATGATTCCACTTCGGTTGAGAAGGAAGCCAAGGCGAACGCCAAGCCCCCCAAATCGTGATTGCCTTCAAATGGAGGACGGGTGTCCGTCCCCCATGGGCAACTTCAGCGACCGAGCCCTTGCGATTCAGCCGACCGGCGTGCGCAAGATGTTCGATTTGGCCGGCGACGACGTCATTTCGTTTGGCCTCGGTGAACCTGACTTCCAGCCCCCTGCCGTGGCCATTGAGGCCTTTCACCAGGCGATGTTGGACGGCCGCAACAAGTACACGACGACGGCCGGACTACCCGCGCTTCGCAAAAAGATCGCCGAATCGTGGTCGGCCTACCAAACGGGCATGGACGAAAACAACGTTTGCATGACGATGTCGGGCACCAATGCGCTCCTCAATCTGTTCATGACGGTCATCAATCCCGGCCAGAACATTTTGCTCCCAGAGCCTTACTTCCCGTTGTACGGGCCGGACGCTACGCTTGTGGGCGGTGAGGCGAAGTACTACCCCTGCCTGTTTGAAAACGAATTCATCCCAACCGTGGCCGACTTGGAAGCCCAGGTTGACGACAACACGGTGGCCATCCTCTACAACTTCCCCAGCAACCCCACGGGGGGGACCCTCAACGAGCAACAGCGGGATGAACTGCTCGCCTTTGCCAAGAAGCACGACTTGTGGCTCATCTCCGACGAGGTCTACGACCGTATTGTCTTCGAGGAGGACCACGTCTCCTTCATGGGCACGGGCTACGACAAGGTGATGGTCGTCAATTCGTTTTCCAAGACCTTTGCCATGACCGGATGGCGCATTGGCTACATCATTTCAACCAACCTTGAAGCGATGAAGCAGGTCGTGAAGATCCAGTACTACATCTCCGCCTGTTCCAACGATGCCATGCAGTACGCCGTCCTTGAGGCCATGGAACAAGCCAACGATTATCCCTCTCAGATGGCAGCAGAATTCCAACAGCGATGCAACCTCATCGTCGACCGCCTCAACGCCATGCCGGGTGTTCAGTGCCACCGCCCCAAAGGCGCCATCTATGTCTTCCCCAAGGTCGAGGTGCCCGGCATGAATTCCGAAGACATCGCCATGGAACTGCTCCGCGACGGCGTGCTGTGTTCCCCCGGAAGCGCCTTTGGCCCCTCAGGTGAGGGTCATCTCCGCTTTGCCTATACCATCAGCCAAGAGGACATCGCTCGAGGCATGGACAAGGTCGAAGCCACGCTGAAACGGTTGCAAGATGCATGAGGGGAGCATTGTGTCCGTGCTTGAGACCGTCGCCTTGTTTTCGTTGGGCGCCGGAATCGGTCACATCGGTCCACGTCTTCCGACCCTTTGGATGACCAGGGCCAAGGGATTCAACATCCGGTTTCCACCCCATCCGGAGCCCGTCCCTCTTTCCCCTTACCTCACCCAGCGTGTGCTTCACATGCGGGCCTTCTATTGGTTGAGTTTCGTTCTTGGCGGACTCGTGTTGGCCTTTGGCGCTGCCAGCTTGCGCTGGGGTTCACCCGTGTTCGGTTTTGGGTTATGGGTGGCCAGCACGTGGATGATGCTCTCTCGCCTCCAGCTCCTCATCGGTGGACAACCGGCGCCATGGACCAAGGGCCTCGCCGTTGAACTTCAGACGGTGATGGACCGAAACCGGGTCGCTCCTTGTTGCCATCACCCTTCGCCGGTGTGGCGGCTCCAATCCATCGATTGCGCCTCGTGCAATGCCGTTCTTTCCCGAACCGCACGGCCCGACCTCGGTCGGTCCCGTAGCGACGGTCGCTTCGCCGGGACCCTCCGCCTGCTCATCACCGACGGCTACCCGCTGGCTGAACCGCTCCCCGAGCCTGTCGTGCAGGAAGAATAGGGTGTTGGGCGCCTTCACAGGGGCAACCTTTGAGAAAAGTCCGCGTTGGCTGGGGCCCATGGAAAGCCGCCCCACGGTGGGTTCACTGATTGCCCGGGTCGGTCTGACCGGGCAGTTGCTGGGGCAAATTTTCCTCACGCCTATGGCAGCCTTTGGCCTGACCTACTTGTTGGTGTTCACGGCTGAGGGTGGCGATTTTCGCTTGAGCATTGAAGTGGACATGATTCCATGGATCGGCATGGCTTCGCTGTTTTACGGGATGCTGGCCCTCGCCTTGGCGCTCGGCATGGGTGGGTTCACGCCGCTCCGGGTGATTGAGGCTGGCGGCTGGCGCTTAGCGCTCGGTTTGACACGGCATCAGGGGAGTTCCGTTCATCGCTTCGCAGCCCGTCAACGGTACGCTGCTTCCGCTCACGGACGCCTTTCCACCTTGGTCTACGACCGGTTCGAGGCAGGTCATGCACTGTGGACCATTCGAGGGTCCCTGATCCTCCTTGCCATCCCGTTTCAGGTGCTGCTCGCCACCATTCCGCTCTCGCTGGTGCTCATGTTCCCAGAAGGCGTGGTCCACCAGAATCGGCAACTGGAATTGGCCCTCTTGCTGTATGCAATGTGCCTGTACCTCTCCATTCGCGTCTTCCCAGGCTTTGCCCGCCGGTACATCACCTTGGCTTCCCTGGGGAGGAAATTCCTCGGGAACACCCTCCGTATTTCATGGGCGTTTCCGGTGTTTTTGCTCTGGTCCATGGGCCAACTTTCCTCGTACATCGTTCAACGAGCACTTGGCGATGACGTGGCGCTCAACATTGCGTTTGAGAAGCAGTTGTTTGAATCGCTGATCTCGGCCGGTTCCACGCCGGAAACATCCTTCCTGAACCTTCTCACGGCTTTGGCCGTCATGCCCATGGCCGCCTTTACCACGCTGGCGGTGTTGGGTGGTGGCGCAGGCGAACCGCCATCATGGATGCGACCCGAGTCGGGTTCGTCCGCCACTGACACCCAAGAACAACTCAACACGCTTTCTGCAGGTCTGGATCACCTTGCTGCTGAGGTGGCCCAAGCCTCTACCACAACGGTTGCAACCTCGGCACCGGTGTACGCACCGGCTGTCGTTCAACAGGTCATGGTGCCCGTTGCTCAACCCGAGGACCCTGCACCACCCATGCAACAAGCGACGGGGTCAATGGTCGATGATTTGGATTTCGACCGCTTGGCTGAACGCGTTGGCCCCACCGCTCCAACCGCCGTCCCTCGTCAACCGTCACATGACGAGCCAGTGATTCGAGGATTTGACCTTCAAGACGGCGAAGAACGGTGATTTTCGGACCTGCGTGACAGCCCATCAAAAGGCGACCTTCTTATGCTCAATCGTGTTGGGCGAAGTTGCTGATGTCCATGCGCCGAATGATGCCCTTCACCATTGTCGTGCTGCTCTTGATGCAAACCCTTGCCATGAACATGGTTGTTCCCGCTCAAGCCGCCTCTGGTCGGGGTGGAACGAACGATGACTTCACTGTCAAGTCAATCTCCATCGGCAACGCCACTGTCGCAGCCGACCAGTGGGTCCAATCCGACGGCACGGTCGTGGATTACATCTTCATGGACAGGACCATTGAAGTGACGGTCGCCGTTCAGCGCTTCGGAGCTTCTGGTATCGGCGACACGGCTCCTGTTTCTGTGGACATCGTCCACCCGGTTGGGTTCATCATGGAGTCGTTTGACTTCACCACCAATCCGCTGACGGGCGGCCAATCCTACAACCACGTGTTTGCGTGGTCGCCATCAGCCGCTCATTCCATCCTCAACACCTCGACCAACGACCTCTCGGGAGGTCTGATCGTTCGTGCCGTGGTCAACTTCGCCGACGACGACAAGAACGCCAACGACCAACGGGAGATGACCGTTCCAGTGGCCGTTGGTTCCGATAAGATGGACGACTTCCAGTCTCCCGGACCCGGCTTTATCTCGGCCAAGTACCCCGCCGATGGCGGCGATGCCACCAGCGGGGGTTCATGGCAAACCGATGCCACCTCCAGCGCTGCGGGCTCCAAACACTTCCGACATTCTGCGCCGGGCAGCAACTACCCGTCCAACGCTGAAGCCACCCGCCTGGTTCATGCACGCCAGGGTGCCGGCGGCGGCCAATGCGACACGGACGCACTCGACCCGGGCATGACCCAAATTTACCAAACCTGGCTGTGCAGGGTGCTGTTCTATTCCAACGAGTTTGTGTCAAGTCAGTTCCACATCCAGGCCTGGGGCAGCATGGCTGCCGGTGATACGGTCTCGATGGAACTTTGGCGTGGCTCCGGCAACATCGACGATCCGTTCGAATCCATTGCATGGGACATCGCTCAGGGCAATCCCAGCGCTGCGCCCGGTCAGTGGACCAACCTCTCGTGGGACCCTCAAGTCACGTGGGAGCAAATCCCCAACCTCGCCAACCCAGAGGTCTTCCTCGGTGGCAGTTCCTACACCTTTTCCATGCTGTTCACCTCGGACAGCAGCGTGGCCAGCGAAGGCTTCCACATTGACGACTTCGTTCACTTCGGCGTGAGCCGTGTGACCGATTACACCGTCGACATGCAGTGCGACAACCCGCTCAACGGCTACACCATCGCTCCCAACCAGATGGCCACCCTGTATTGCACACTCACGAACAACGGCTACGCTCCGGCCACGATGCGCCTTCAGACCAACGTCACCAACGATTCGTGGATGGCGCCGTTCCCCATCATTCGTATGGACATTGAAGGCAGCAGCAACCACGGAACCAACATCGTCATGCCACCACTCGGCGCAGGGAAGACAATCGAGTTCTGGGCGAACTTGACGGTCCCTGCTGGCGCTGATGTTCAGCAGCAAGATTGGAACCTTTGGCTGACCGACGCCAGCAGCGCCCAACTTGGTGAAAAGGCCCGCCTTGGCATGGACTTGGCCGTCAGCGAGCAGTTCAGCGTCGCGTTGACCTCTTCGGTTCCACTGGTCGCCGCCACCATCGGTCCCGACGACTACGGTCTGGTGAACTTCCGTCTGCAGAACACCGGCAACCGTGATGCGGCGTTCAACCTCGCTACGACGTTCTCCGATAACACGGGATGGGTCGGTATCATCCAAAATGAGACGGGTGTCATCCAACCCAACCCCATCACGCTCTACAAGGGGCAACGCGTGGACTTCGTGCTCAACATTTCCTCGCCTGAACTGGCCAGTCCGGGCACGGTTTCCTTCAACCTGCGAGCCACCTGTCCCTCGTGCAGCACGGCCCTGTTTGGCACCGATGTCCTTGTTCGTAATGTCGAGGTCCCAGTTCTCCGCCACGTCGACCTCGTGGCCGAAGAAAACACCTTCTCGGGAGCAGCCAACGGCATCTCCAAGTCCCTTTACCTCAACTTGTACAACCTCGGTAATGACGACGAGCAGTACAATCTGAGCATCGGTCAGAGCAACTGGCGCCTCCAGGCCTCGCTCCCGGCCGATCAGTCGCCCGTGCTTGACGCATGGGACGGGGAGTCGACCGTCGTGGTTCAACTCGCCATGCCCATTGGCCTGAACCCGGGGTATTACTCCGTCACCGTGACGGCCACCAGCGTGGATGACGAGACCGTGTTTGCACAAGTCGAACTCATCATTGAAATCTTGGAAACCGCCGCTGTCTACGTTTCTGATGAAGAAACCGGCCAGTCCTACATCCCTGGAGATTTGCCCCAGACGATGTCGTTTGAAGTTCGAAACGACGGCAACAGCCCGGACAGCTTTGCCATGAGTCTCAACATTCCTAACGGAATGAACGCCGCGTTCACGAACCTCATCAACGGGAACACCCCTGAAATTGACATCGGGGCCAGCTACAACGTTTCCGTCCAATTTTCGTTCGTCGAAGGCACTGAGGGCAGCCTGAACCTCCAGGTCATCGCCACCAGCGTTGCCGACAGCAGCATCAGCGCCACAGGGGAAGCCACCTACCTCGTCGGCTCTCAGGACTGGCTTCGCATCTTCGCCATCCCGCCCGTGGAAGTCACCGAAGAAGGTGAGGTCGAAGTTACCGTGCGTATCGTCAACCAATACACCACCGGTCAGCGCGTGGTCATGGATCTCGACACCGGCGAATCCAACGCATGGTTCCGCTCCTCCATCGCTCGTCTTGACAAGGATTTCACGTTGAGCACGGGCGAAACAAAGGAAATCACCATCACGGTGGACGTCACTGAGACGACGCTCAAGAACCTCAACGACGATACCTTGACCGTCAACCTGACCGTTTGGGCCCGCTCTGAAACTGTCAGCGATGCTGCCAACGCCGTTCTGGAGGTCACCTTGGTCCGTATGGACAGCGGGGTTGACGCCACGGTGGACGAGGCAGGGTTGCAACTCGATGTCATTGCGATGTGGGGTGTCTTTATTCTCATTCTCGTCGGTGGTGTGGTGATTTTGCTGGCCATCCTACGAACCGAAGAGGAAGAGGACGAGTACGCCAAGTGGGGTGAGGACGGCTACGAAGACAGTCTCACGGCCACTTACGGGGCCGTCGCCGCCGCACCATCTGTTCCGACCTCCATGCCGACGCCGGCCGCCGCTCCCGCTCCAGCCCCCGCAGCCGCTCCCGCTCCTGCTCCCGTCGAGGACAGCATGCCGCCCTTGCCAGCCGGTGGTCTGCCGGCCGGATGGACCATGGAGCAATGGAAGCACTACGGCCAGCAGTGGCTCGACCAAAACCAACAGTGAGGCGCCCCCCAAAGCCCACGCTGACCAAGCGCAGGGTTCAAGGCGCAGGCAACCTCGCCAACCATGCCGGAGGGCATTCCCATGTATGGAAACGGACAAGCACCCATCTTCATCTTGAAAGACGGTACACAACGAACGCGAGGTCGCACAGCTCAATCCAACAACATCGCTGCAGCCAAAGCCGTGGCCGACGCCGTTCGTTCAACGCTCGGGCCGAAGGGCATGGACAAGATGCTCGTTGACTCGATGGGTGATGTGGTCATCACCAACGACGGCGCCACCATCCTCAAGGAAATGGACATCGAACACCCTGCTGCAAAGATGATCATTGAAGTCGCCAAAACACAAGAGCAACATTGCTTTGACGGCACGACGTCGGCTGTGATTCTGTCGGGCGAACTGTTGAAGCGCAGTGAAGACCTCATCGAGCAGAACGTGCATCCCACCGTCATCTGCGAAGGATTCCGCTTGGCTGCCGAGCGTGCCATCGGTTTGATGGAAGGCCACGGCATCTCCACGGAAAACGACGACGGTGTGCTCCAAGAGGTGGCCAAGACGGCCCTCACCGGGAAGTCGGCAGGTGCAGTCAAGAGTTTCATGGCCGACATTTGCGTTCGTGCCGTCAACGCCGTCGGCGTGATTGAAGACGACGAGCGCCTGGTCGACCTTTCCGACATCAAAGTCGAGAAGCGTCAGGGCGGTTCAATCAAGGATTCTTCCCTCATTGACGGTATTCTTCTCGACAAGGAGCGTGTTCATGCCGGTATGCCACGAAGCGTTTCCGATGCGAAAATCGCCCTGGTGAACTCGGCCATCGAGGTCAAGAAGACCGAAGTGGATGCCAAGATTCAGATCACCGATCCCAACCAACTCGCCCTGTTCCTCGAGGAGGAAGAGAACTACATCCGAAACCTGGTGAACACCATCGAGAACGCAGGCGCCAACGTTCTCATTTGTCAGAAAGGCATTGACGAACTCGCTCAGCACTACCTTTCAAAGAAAGGCATCTTTGCTATCCGCCGTGCCAAGAAATCGGACATGGAGGCCTTAGCCAAGGCCACCGGCGGCACCATCATCACCAACCTCGAAGACATGAGTGGCGACGACCTTGGTGCAGCCTCTCGTGTCGAAGAAAAGAAAATCGGCGACTCGGACATGACCTTCATCACGGGTTGTCCCGAAGCGAAGTCCGTTTCCGTCCTCCTCCGCGGTGGTACCGAGCACGTAGTGGATGAAATTCGACGTGCGTTCGACGATGCTGTTGGTGTTGTGTCGGTGGCTTGGGAAGACGGCGCCGTGTTAACCGGTGGTGGCAGCGTGCTGGCCGCTGTGTCCCGTGACTTGCGAACCTATGCAGAGACCGTTGGCGGTCGCGAGCAGATGGCGATCGAAGCCTTTGCTTCTGCTCTGGAAATCATCCCTCGGACACTGGCGGAAAACGCTGGCCTCGATCCAGTCACCACGCTCATCGAGCTCCGGAAAGCCCACGCTGACGGCCAAACGCACGCCGGTATCAACGTCTACGAAGGCGGCGTGGTCGACATGAAGGAGGCCAACGTCGTCGAGCCTCTTCGCGTCGTGGAACAAGCCATCCAGTCCGCAACGGAAACGGCCATCATGATCCTACGCATTGACGACGTCATCTCGTCCAAGGGCGTGCCCATGGACGAAGGCATGGGCGACATGGGCGACTTCCACATGTGATGTCCAAAACCTGCTACAAAATGAGGCCAAAAACGAACCACTGGAAGCCTTTTCGGCTCGTGGTTTGATAATAACCTTCAAAGGCCAGTCAAGGCTGGCAAAGATTGCCCACAGAGCGTGAGCAAGAGGTCATCCCATGGCATCCGTCGCAAAAGTTTGGATTGACGAAGATTGTATTACCTGCGATGCCTGTCAGGACATCTGTCCTGAGGTCTTCGAGGTCACCGATGATTCCTCGTTCATTCTGGCGGCTGTTCGTACCGATGGTAACTTCGACCGAAACGTCGGGGGCTCCCCGCTGGTTGGGACGCTGGGTGCGGAACTTGGCGACATCATCATCGAAGCCGCCGAGGCCTGTCCCGTTGAAGTCATCAAGTACGAATTGGTGTCCGACGGTGCAGAAGAAGCGGTGGTTGAAGCCGCTCCTGTTGAGGCTGAAGCAGCCGCACCGGCGGCCGCTGTCGCTCCTGCGGCTGGCGTGTCCGACGCCTTGAACGCCGTGTTTGCCGGCGACCGTTCCATCAACATCCTCTTCGGTTCCCAAACTGGAAACGCCGCAGGTTTGGCTGAAAAAACCGCCAAACTCGCCGCTAACTACGGCCTTGAGCCCAACATCGTTGACATGGACGGCTTTGACCCCGCTCGCTTGGCGACCATGAAGCGTGTCATGATCATCACGTCCACTTGGGGCGAGGGCGAAATGCCCGATAACGCCGACGCCATGTGGAACGCCATCAATGCCAACGGGCCTGCTCTCGGTAGCGTTCATTTCTCCGTGTGCGCCATTGGCGACACCTCCTACGACGAATTCTGTAAGGCCGGCCACGACTGGAACGACAAACTGGCTGCCTTGGGCGGAACGGAAGCCTACCCCATTCAGGAATGCGACGTTGACTTTGAGCCTCCTTGGAAGATTTGGGTTGAACAAGCCCTTCCCATGCTGGCATGCGTCGATGAGTCCGGCACGTTGCAGGTTGAGCTTCTCGAGGAAATGAAGGCGTACGGCGCCGGCGACGATGACGATGTCGTTGAGGGCGACTTTGCCCCTGGTGTCATTGAGAAGGCTGACCTGACCATCACGCTCGAAATTTTCCGATATTGTCCCGAGGCCGGCGAATCCGGATGGGACACGCTTACTTGTGCCGTTCCCGGCCATGCTACGGTCCAAGACCTGCTCATCACCATGCAGCGCGAGGTTGACGGCAGCCTTGCCTTCCGTCGTGGTGGTTCAGCGGGGACGCCCACCACTGGCGTTCGAGTCAATGGTCGCATCGTTCTTGCGGACTGTGCACAAATCAGCGAGTTGGCCAAGGACGGCGGTCGGGTCCGCATCGAGCCGCTTCCAGGCCACCCCGTGGTTCGGGACTTGGTCGTTGACACGGCTCGCTACGAAGGCCACCGCAGCCGTGCAGAGCCTTGGATGCGCACCGATCCTCGAGAGGGCGAACACCTCCCCTCCGGCCAAGCCATGGGCACCATGGATTCCGCCGCTGCAACCGCTCTCCACCAGGCTGGCGATGTGCTCTCCTTCCAACTCATCCAAGCCATGTCGGACACGCTGCCCCACGACCAGCACTACGAAGGCCCTGGTGTCCACTTCCAACAGTGGCTCCGTGTGCTTGACCCACGTACCTCTGAAAAGCAGCGCAAGAGCATCATGACTTCGCTCCAAGAGAAGGACGGGGTTTGGTCGGAAGCCGACCACGCCAGTCTCATGCGCTACGGCGAAGACGGTCGTCTGGCGGCTCGTTCCTTGAACGAAGCCCGTGGCGCTTTGCTCAACCAGTCCCGATACGGTGGAAAGTCCGGCCGTTTGGTCAAGTGGTACGGTCGCAGCGTGAAGTGGTCCGGCAACGTGAACGAAACCACCCTGTACCGACAAGTGCTGGGGCCGCTCGGCCTTGTGAGCAACGTTTTCAGCGGTGTTTCGGCTCGAATGGCGCTCGCCTTCACCCGCAACGGTGGGCCGCCCATCCGTGGGCTGCAGGCGCTGTTGGTCCCACCAGCGGGCCTGGGCCGTATCCCAAAGATGTTCAACAGTCGGGTTGAGAACTACCACGAAGTGGTCAGCCTGTTCAACGAAATCGACCAGCGGTTCTGAGGTGAGTTCATGGCGAAGATTGCATACTACCCCGGAAACGTCGCTCGAGCAGGTGCAGCCGAGGTTGAAGATTGCATTCAGCCGCTGTGCAAGGCCCTCAACATTCAGCTGGTTGAATTGCCACGTGCCAGCAGCGACGGTGGCAACGTCATCAAGCAAGCCACGCCAAAGCTGCAAGACGCCTTGGTGGCTCGAAACCTCGCTCTCGCAGAAGCGAAGGGCCTTGACGTGATGACCACCTGTGCAACCAGTCATGCCATCATGTGCAACACCGCTTTGGACATGGAGCGAGATCCGGTCTATGCCAGCACCGTCAACAATTTGGTCGCTCGCACCTCAAAGGTTGAATTCAGCGGAGAGGCTCAATCCTGGCACTTGCTCCACTACCTTGTAGAAGAGATCGGCCTGGACAAGGTCCGAGACGCCGTGAAGAACCCGCTCAAGATGAACATCGCCGCCTACTACGGCCCCGACATGCAGCGTGATGGTGCTTGTGCAGGCGATGACCCGTTCATGCCCACCTACATGGAGCAACTCATCGAGGCGCTCGGTGGGACGCCTGTGGACTATGAATCCAAGTGCATGAGCGTAGGCTCCACTTCGATGCTCACCCTCGAAGATTCCTCGCTTGCCATGACCGCTGCAGTGCTTTCCGATGCCATCCAATCCGGTGCTGATTTGGTGGTGAGCGCATGCACGGTGTCTCACATCAACCTCGACTCCTACCAGTCCAAAGCAGGACGGGTGAGTGGAAAGCGAACCAGCGTTCCTGTTTGCCATTTGGCTGAACTCGTGGCTTTCGCACTTGGGTTCTACCCTGACCGCTTGGCTCAACTGCGAACCCGCGTCCGACTCATTGGCTCGTGATGTCTCGGTTGAGCGCCTTGATGGCGCGAGCGGCCAATGCCTGAGAGCACCCCGTTTTTGCAACCATGCCATCGGGGGTCGCCGAGAGAAGCCCTCCGATGTCAGGTGAATACGCAGCAAACAGCCCGAGCAGGTCGTGGTCTCCCTCGGCCAAGGGAGACACAGTGTGGTCAAAGCATCGTTCGAGATGTTCGCGTCGATTGTCAAGCCACGGGTGACGTTGGTGTGGCTGTTCTGCGAGCGCCTCCACTTCTCGCTTGGCCACAGCAACGGCTGCACTGACCTTGGCCTCGTTCGACGGCGTAGTGCTGACAAACTCGTGCAGGCGCTGAAGTGCATCGTGTTCTCGTTTGGCCGCCACACCAAGGAAATGGGCCGCTTCCAGTGGCCCTTTCACCATCATGACGGGCACGCCAAGGTCGAGCGTGATGTGGGCGAGCGCCCCCAAGACGGCGTTCGGGTGAACGCTGTAGGTTCCTTCGCCGCCCGTTTCAATCAAGAGTAACGGACGTTGTGCACTGGCTTGCAGACTGCGACACTGGTGGAGCAAGCGGCCTGATTTGATGGATTCAAGCAGATCCCTGGCCGATTTTCGCTCAACGAGGATTCGTTCCGACAGTCGAATGTCGCCACATGGGAGTTGTGTGAGTCTTGTTTGAAAGCCGAGGCCCTGAAGGTAGCTCGGTAACGTTGAGCGCCCCTCACGGTGGTCGATGTGGATGGTGTTGCCCTCACCGTTGACCTCGTTGAGTTCGCTGATTTCTCGGTCGGCTGCGTTGAGCACTGCGTCCATGGATGCGGGTGTGATGCGTTGCCCGTCGGGTTGGCTTTCCTCTTCAAGTTCGAAGGCAAACAGGCTGGATTGTTCCCGTGGGCGAAGTTGGTCCGGACGAAGTGGCGGGGCCACTGTTTCGTTCCGAGGCGAACTCCTAACACTCCTTTCTATAGAAATTGAAGGTGCCTCATCAACGGGAGGATAACGTTCCAATTCACCATCTAGGAATGCTTTGGCAGGGGTGGTTCTGTCATCGAGTTGAACCGAGAAGGCATCGAGGGCGTGTGCATCCACGTCAAAGGTTTCGTTGAGTTGTTTTTGTCGAACGAGTTTCACCATCAGGCGGTGCATGTTCTCCTCTTGGCGCTCTGAGGCCTTGTGGACGTAAGCGTCTCTTGTGTTCTTGGCGATGAGCACGTGCACGGACCCCGCTCGTTGGCGTGCGGTTCGACCCCGGCGCTGGATGGCCCGTACCGCACTCGGGACCGGCTCGTACAGAACGACGAGATCGGCTGCAGGTACATCGAGGCCTTCTTCGCCAACGGAGGTGGCGACGAGCACGTTGATCTCGCCGCTTCGGAAACGATTCAACTGCGCCAACTGCTGTTTTTGCGTCATGCCCTTTTGTGCGCCTCGAGAGGATTGTCCGATGAAGGCATCCGCTTCGATCCCGTCGTTCTTGTTGAGCAGGGCGACCAATCGCTCCACTGAATCCCTGTATTCAGTGAAGATCAGCACCTTCCCTTGTGGTTTCTCCCGGAGTTCTTCCACCACCAACGACGCGACGAGGGGCGCCTTGGGGTGGAGCTCATCGAGATCGTTCAGGGCGAGTCGGAGTTGATGAATCACCGGCAGCGCCAGCATGCGGTTGGTTTTGCGGCCGCTTCGCCCCTCTTCCTCCGCGCGGTTCAGGAAGGCTTGAGCCACCTTGGTGCCTTGGGTTTGCATGAGGTTCATCAGCATGTGAATGCGTCGCAAGTCGGCCACCCGCCGGGCTGCATCGTAGCCCCGCACATCCCGCTGCTGAATCGCTCGACTGGCACTTTGTTGGGCGCGTTCGATGTCGTTGGTGCCGATGTATTCCTTCGTGGGCATGAAGCCTTGACGCTGGAGATGCGCCACCTCATCGTTGAAGTGGGTGCGCAGGGGTGCGATAAGGGAGAGCAGGGTATCAGGCAGGTCGAGCAGGTGGGTGTGAATGTTCATGTCGACATCGTAGGCACTGAGCAATGGTTCAGTTCGCTTGCAGAGGTCGAGGTTGTGGGCGTTGAGGTTGGTGCGGACCTCATTGATGTTGCGTAGTGTTGAGCCAGGACTGGCGGTGGCGGCCAAGACCCTGCCCTTCGTGTTCGCCCGCTGGTACATGTTACCCACCTGGGCGTAGGCGTGGTTTCCCGTGGCGTGGTGAGCTTCGTCGAGGATGAGTAACTCGACCGATGCCAAATCAATGAGGCCGTTCATGGCGTCGTTTCGAATGACTTGGGGCGTCGCCATCACCACGGTAGCGCTCTCCCATAGCGCCTGGCGTTTGTCGGGGGCGGTGTCTCCCGTGTAGGCGATGATACGCTCTTCGGGAAGGTTGAGTCGCTCCTTGGCCATGGTCATCTGCTGGTCAACCAGTCCCGTCGTTGGGGCAATGAGCACGATCTTCTGGGCCCCGATTCGTAAGTATTCAGCCATCGCCATCCATTCGACTGCCGTTTTTCCAAACCCGGTCGGCATCACCATCAAACTGGAAAACGAGAGGATGCGCTCAAGTGACCGCAGCTGGTAGCCTCGTGCCTCGACGCCATCCTTGAGGAGGGGATGAACGACGTGAGGCATGGCAGGAAGGTTCTGTCTAGGGTTCAAAAGGATGATGTGGGGTCATCACGAATCAGTTGAACCCGAATGAGGTCTCTTTCACAGGAAGGTTTGAAGGCCGCCAATACCCATTGCGTCTCACGCATCCTCTCGGCAGCCTGCACCGAACCGCATATATACGGGGGGTAAGTCGGAGGGATGCTCAAAGGTGAGTAGCCAGACACACTGGGCCATCCCCCGAGGACCCCAACTGGTGCCTTCCCCGCTCGTGGGAAAGCCCCTCCGTGTCACGGCTTCGACGCTGCATGGGCCCTCGTACGCCCCCCAACGGTGGGGCCACTGCGTTGTAGAAAACC
>CEUM01029855.1_pt1 | contig 16446 bp, 9 predicted proteins | sample 356421 | NCBI WGS metagenome assembly CEUM01 (sample SAMEA2622716, study PRJEB7988) | marine metagenome | biome: marine biome (ENVO:00000447); feature: surface water layer (ENVO:00002042); material: "saline water (ENVO:00002010), including plankton (ENVO:xxxxxxxx)" | depth 5 m | reverse complement strand
TTCAGATTCAAGTAATCAAGAATACACTTCTAAGAAAAGCAATGGAGAAAAACGATGTTGACTTTGCAGAGCTTTACAAAGCGCTAAAAGGAAACACCGCTATCATGTTTGCAGAATCAGGAAATGCTCCAGCAAAGGTTATTAAGGAATTCAGAAAAAAACAAGACAAGCCGGTTTTAAAAGCTGCTTTTATTGAAGAAAGCTTCTATTTCGGTGATGATCAAGTTGAGGTGCTATCTACATTGAAGTCGAAAGACGAGTTGATTGGAGAAATTATTACATTGCTTCAATCACCTCCGAAGAATGTTATTTCTTCACTTCAATCTGGTAGTGGCAAGTTATCTGGAATATTGAAAGCTCTAGCTGATAGAGTCGAGTAGTAATATACAGTGATACGCACCACTGTTAAATTTAATGCTTCCACATTAAAACAAAATTTAAAACATTAAAATCAAATTAAAATGGCAGATTTAAAAGCTTTCGCGGAACAGTTAGTAAACCTAACTGTAAAAGAAGTAAACGAATTAGCTGATATCTTAAAAGATGAGTACGGAATTGAACCAGCTGCTGCTGCAGTAGCTGTTGCAGGTCCTGCTTCTGGCGGTGCTTCTGGCGGTGCTGAAGAGAAATCAGAATTCGATGTTATCTTAACAGCAGCTGGTGGTTCTAAACTAGCAGTTGTAAAACTTGTTAAAGAATTAACTGGTTTAGGTCTTAAAGAAGCAAAAGAAATCGTTGACGGTGCTCCTAAAGCAATCAAAGAAGGAGTAGCTAAAGATGAAGCAGAAGCGCTTAAGACTCAGCTTGAAGAAGCAGGTGCTGAAGTAGAACTTAAATAAGTTCACTCAGTAAAACTTAAAAAGGTTTAGGCCCTAGAGTGTTCTAGGGCTTAAACCATTTTGTCGTTACATGCGACGCATTTTTTTAACGAACTAATACCTTAGTAAATTGGCTCAAAATAAAACCTCTCAAAGAATCAATTTCGCATCGATTAAAAATCGATTAGATTATCCGGATTTTCTAGATATCCAGTTAAAATCGTTCAACGATTTTTTACAAATTGGTTCATCAGCTGAAAAGCGAACAGAAGAAGGCTTATATTCGGTCTTCAATGACAATTTTCCTATTAGCGATTCAAGAAACAACTTCGTGTTGGAGTTTTTGGATTATGCAATAGACCCTCCTAGATACACAATTGAAGAATGTATTCAAAGAGGATTAACTTTTAAAGTCCCTTTAAAAGCAAAATTAAAACTATACTGTACTGACCCTGATCACGAAGATTTTGAAACAATCGAGCAGGAAGTGTTTTTGGGATCTATCCCATATATGACTCCAAAAGGAACCTTCGTAATTAACGGAGCGGAGCGTGTCATTGTTTCTCAGTTACACCGTTCTCCCGGGGTTTTCTTTAGCCATTCATTTCATGCTAATGGTACTAAGCTCTACTCTGCAAGAGTTATTCCTTTCAAAGGTTCATGGATTGAATTTGCTAACGATATTCATAATGTGATGTATGCTTACATCGATCGTAAAAAGAAGTTACCTGTAACAACTCTTTTACGTGCTATTGGATTTGAAAATGATAAGGATATTTTAGAAATATTCGACCTTGCTGACGAAATTAAAGTAAGCAAGGCCGCATTGAAACGTGTCATCGGTCGTAGATTAGCGGCACGTGTACTCAAAACATGGGTTGAAGACTTCGTAGATGAAGATACAGGAGAGGTTGTGTCTATCGAGCGTAACGAAGTTGTTGTAGACCGTGAAACTATTATTGCAAAAGAACACATTGATGAGATTGTAGATTCAGGAACAAAAACAATCCTTTTACATAAAGAGGATATAAGTTCTGCAGATTATGCAATTATTTACAATACGCTTCAAAAAGACCCAACAAACTCGGAAAAAGAAGCTGTAATTCATATTTATCGTCAGCTACGTAACGCAGAGCCACCCGATGAAGAAACAGCCCGTGGTATTATCGACAAGTTGTTTTTCTCAGAACAACGCTATAGCTTAGGGGAAGTTGGTAGATTCAGAATAAATAAAAAGCTGAAGTTAGATGTTGACTCTGACATACAGATTTTAACAAAGCAGGATATAATCTCTATCATCAAAAACTTAATTGAGTTAGCTAATTCAAAAACAAATGTTGATGATATTGATCACTTAAGTAATCGTAGAGTAAGAACTGTTGGCGAACAATTATCTAATCAGTTTGGTGTAGGCCTTTCAAGAATGGCAAGAACCATTCGTGAGCGAATGAATGTTCGTGATAATGAAGTATTTACTCCTACAGATTTGATCAATGCAAAAACATTATCATCTGTTATCAACTCTTTCTTCGGAACTAATCAATTATCTCAGTTTATGGATCAAACAAATCCATTAGCAGAGGTAACACACAAACGTAGGTTGTCAGCCCTAGGACCTGGGGGTCTTTCAAGAGAAAGAGCAGGTTTCGAGGTGCGTGATGTTCACTACACACACTATGGTCGCTTGTGTCCAATTGAAACACCAGAAGGACCAAATATTGGTCTTATATCTTCCCTTTGTGTTTACGCTAAAGTAAATAATCTAGGTTTTATTGAGACACCTTATCGTCCAGTAGACGAAGGAGTTGTTCAACTAAAGAAAGATCCAATTTATTTAACTGCCGAAGGTGAGGACAATATGACCATTGCGCAAGCAAACGCTCCTATTAATGATAAAGGTCAATTTGAAAACGACAGGGTTAAAGCTCGATACGAAGGTGATTTTCCCGTTACTGAACCAAACAATATTACATTGATGGATGTTGCTCCTAATCAGATTGCTTCCATTGCGGCATCTTTGATTCCTTTCTTAGAGCATGATGATGCAAACCGAGCATTGATGGGTTCTAACATGATGCGTCAAGCTGTACCGTTAGTAAAAACAGATTCACCTATTGTAGGTACAGGATTAGAGCCACAAGTAGCTCGTGATTCTAGAGTTCTTGTAAATGCAGAAGGGAATGGTGTTGTTGAGTATGTTGATTCAAATGAGATTCACATTCGTTATGAAATGTCTGAAGAACAAAAGTTGTTAAGTTTTGATGATGAAGTGAAAATTTACGAGTTAACAAAGTTTAAGAAGACTAACCAAAATACTTGTATTAACTTAAAACCAATTGTCCAAAAGGGTGACAAGGTTACGAAAGGACAAGTCCTTTGTGAGGGATATGCAACTCAAAATGGTGAATTAGCAATTGGTCAGAATTTGAAAGTAGCATTTATGCCTTGGAAAGGATATAACTTCGAGGATGCAATTGTACTTTCAGAGCGTGTAGTTAGAGAAGATTTATTTACTTCTGTTCACATTGAAGAAATGGTTGTTAATGTTCGTGAAACTAAGCGTGGTTCTGAGGAACTCACAGCGGATATTCCTAATGTAAGTGAAGAGGCAACAAAAGACTTAGATGAGCACGGAATGATTCGCGTTGGTGCTGACGTAAAAGCTGGTGATATTATTATCGGTAAAATTACACCAAAGGGTGAGTCTGATCCAACTCCAGAAGAGAAACTTTTGAAAGCTATTTTTGGTGATAAGGCGGGAGATGTTAAAGATGCATCATTAAAAGCTCGTCCTTCATTTAAAGGTGTAGTAATAGATAAAAAGTTGTTCTCTAAATCAGTAAAAGACAAGCGTAAAAGAGCCGAAGATAAAGAGGAATTAGAAGTGCTTGAAGCGGAGTTTAATAAGGACAAAGCAGCCTTGAAATCTCAGTTAGTTTCTAAGCTATTTACTTTATTAAGTGGTAAAACTTCTCAAGGATTGGTAACTCGTTTAGGAGAGGATATTATTCCAAAGGGAACTAAATTTACATTGAAAGGACTTCAGGTTGTAGATTTCGAAGCGCTAGATTTAATAAAAACAAAATGGTCAGTAGATTCAGAACTTAACACAAATGTGAAAAAGTTACTCAACAATTATATTCTTAAAAATAGCGAGATTCTTGGAGAGAATAGAAGAAAGAAATTTGCTATTACTGTTGGAGACGAACTTCCAACAGGAGTGTTGAAACTTGCAAAAGTTTACATTGCAAAAAAACGTAAAATTCAAGTAGGTGATAAATTAGCAGGTCGTCATGGAAACAAAGGTATTGTTGCCAAAATTGTTCGTGATGAGGATATGCCATTTTTAGAAGATGGAACGCCTGTTGATATTGTATTGAATCCACTTGGTGTACCTTCTCGAATGAATCTTGGACAGATTTATGAAACTGTACTTGGTTGGGCAGGACAGAAATTGGATAAGAAATACTTTACACCTGTATTTGATGGAGCTTCTATCGATGATATTAATAAAGAAACAGACGCTGCAGGACTTCCACGATTCGGACAAACATACTTGTATGATGGTGGTACTGGCGAGCGTTTTGACCAGCCAGCAACAGTTGGAATTATCTATATGTTAAAGCTTGGACACATGGTTGATGATAAAATGCATGCTCGTTCTATTGGGCCTTACTCTTTAATTACTCAACAGCCATTAGGTGGTAAAGCACAATTCGGTGGTCAGCGTTTAGGAGAGATGGAGGTTTGGGCATTAGAGGGTTATGGGGCTTCTAACATTCTACAAGAAATGTTGACAATCAAATCTGATGATGTTGTTGGTAGAGCCAAGGCTTACGAGTCCATTGTGAAAGGAAACCCAATGCCAACGCCCGGTATTCCAGAATCATTTAACGTATTGTTACACGAACTAGGTGGTTTAGGATTAAAAGTAACATTAGACTAATTAAGAACACTTTAATACTCTATATATCATGGCAATTAAAAGAGGAAAAAAAGAAACAAATAGTAGCTTTTCAAACATCACCATTAGCTTAGCATCACCTGAAGATATTTTAGGTAAGTCGAGCGGTGAAGTAACAAAGCCAGAAACAATCAATTATCGTACTTACAAACCAGAAAGAGATGGTTTATTTTGTGAGCGTATTTTTGGTCCTACCAAAGATTACGAATGTCACTGTGGTAAATATAAGCGTATCCGTTACAAAGGAATAGTTTGTGACCGTTGTGGTGTAGAAGTTACCGAGAAAAAAGTCCGTAGAGAACGTACAGGACACATCCAATTAGTTGTTCCTGTAGCACATATTTGGTATTCAAAATCTAACCCTAACAAGATTGGTTACCTCTTAGGTTTACCAAGTAAGAAGTTAGATATGATTATTTACTACGAGCGTTATGTAGTTATTCAATCAGGTACTGCTGTTAACGATGAAGGAGAACCATTACAATTTATGGATTTCTTAACGGAAGAAGAGTACTTAGACGTTTTAGAGCGTATTCCAGCTGAGAATCGCTACTTAGATGATGAAGATCCAAACAAATTTATTGCTAAGATGGGTGCAGTGGCACTCATTGAATTATTAAAGCGTTTGGACTTAGATCAATTATCTTACGATCTTCGTCACAAAGCTAACAACGAAACATCTCAACAAAGAAAAGCAGAAGCGTTGAAGCGTCTTCAAGTAATTGAGGCATTCCGTGATGCAAATACGCGTATTGAGAATAAGCCAGAATGGATGGTTGTTAAAGTAATTCCGGTTATTCCACCAGAATTAAGACCACTTGTTCCATTAGATGGAGGTCGTTTCGCTACTTCAGATTTGAATGATCTTTATCGTAGAGTAATTATCCGTAATAACCGTTTGAAGCGTTTGATTGAAATTAAAGCACCAGAAGTAATTTTGCGTAATGAAAAGCGTATGCTTCAGGAATCTGTTGACTCTTTGTTTGATAACTCTCGTAAATCAAGTGCAGTAAAAACAGAATCAAACCGTGCCTTAAAATCTCTTTCTGATTCCTTAAAAGGTAAGCAAGGGCGTTTTCGCCAAAATCTTTTGGGTAAGCGTGTTGATTATTCTGCTCGTTCGGTAATTGTTGTTGGACCAGAACTAAAACTTGATGAATGTGGTTTGCCAAAAGATATGGCAGCTGAGCTATTTAAGCCATTTGTCATAAGAAAAATGATTGAGCGTGGTATTGTGAAAACAGTAAAATCTGCGAAGAAAATCATTGATAAAAGAGAACCGGTAGTTTGGGATATCTTAGAAAATGTAATGAAAGGACATCCAGTTTTATTGAACCGCGCACCTACGCTTCACCGTTTAGGTATACAAGCATTCCAACCAGTAATGATTGAAGGTAAAGCAATTCGCCTACACCCATTAGTTTGTACGGCCTTTAACGCAGATTTCGATGGTGACCAGATGGCTGTTCATTTACCATTAGGTGAGTCAGCAGTTTTGGAAGCTCAATTATTGATGTTAGCATCTCACAATATTTTGAACCCTGCTAACGGCGCTCCAGTAACCGTTCCTTCTCAGGATATGGTATTAGGTCTTTACTATATGACCAAACCTCTCAAAGGAGCGAAAGGAGAAGGTTTAGCATTCTATTCTTTAGAGGAAGCGAAAATTGCTTACAACGAAGGTCGAGTAGATTTACACGCAGTTGTTAAAGTTAAAGCGATAGTTCGTGAAGAAGAAGTATTATCAACTAAAGTAATTGAAACAACAGTTGGTCGTATCTTATTCAACGAATTTGTTCCTAAGGATGTAGGTTTTGTAGATATGTTGCTTACAAAGAAAGCATTGAGAGATGTTATTGGTGATGTGATGAAGCTTTCAGGAGTGGCAAAAACTGCACAATTCCTTGATGATATTAAAGGAATTGGATACAAGATGGCATTTAAGGGAGGTTTGTCATTTAACCTTGGAGATGTTATCATACCTGAAGAGAAAAATACAATGGTTAGTGAAGCTTACGATCAGGTGGATGAAGTTTCTTCCAACTATAATATGGGATTCATTACAAATAATGAAAGATATAATCAAGTAATTGATATTTGGTCTAATACCAACGCACACTTAACAGAGAAAGTAATGTCTCAGTTAAGGTCAGATAGAGATGGATTTAACTCAGTTTACATGATGTTGGATTCTGGTGCAAGAGGATCGAAAGAACAAATTAAGCAGTTAGGTGGTATGAGAGGTTTGATGGCAAAACCGCAAAAGTCTGGTGATAAGAGTGGTGCTGCGATTATTGAAAACCCAATTATTGCTAATTTTAAAGAAGGTCTTTCAATTCTAGAGTACTTTATTTCTACTCATGGTGCTCGTAAAGGTTTGGCCGATACAGCACTAAAAACAGCGGATGCAGGTTACTTAACAAGAAGATTAGTTGATGCATCACAAGATGTAGTTATTACTGTTGAAGACTGCGGAACATTAAGAGGTTTAGAAACTGCAGCACTGAAAAAGAATGATGAAATAGTAGAGCCATTAGCTGATCGTATTGTAGGTAGAGTGTCACTTCATGATATATATGATCCTCGAAATAGCAAAGTATTAGTTAACTCTGGCGATATGATTACTGAAGATATGGCAGCAGCAATTTCAGATGCTCCAATTGAAACAGTTGAGATTCGTTCAGCCTTAACATGTGAAGCAAAGCGTGGTTTATGTGCTAAATGTTACGGAAGAAACCTTTCTACTGGAAACATGGTTGTTCCAGGTGATGCTGTAGGGGTTGTTGCTGCTCAATCAATTGGTGAGCCGGGTACACAGCTAACATTACGTACATTCCACTTCGGTGGTACAGCATCTAAAATCGCATCAGAATCTAGTCACATCGCTAAGTTTGATGGTAAGTTAGAAATAGATGATCTAAGAACTATTGCTACCGAGGATGAAAATGGAGATAAAATCAATGTTGTGATATCCCGTACTTCTGAAGCAAGAATAATTGATGAAAAATTAGGAATTGTACTTTCTACAAATAACATCCCTTACGGTGCAACATTGTATGCAGAAAGTGGGAAGAAGATTAAGAAAGGCGCAATGATTTGTAATTGGGATCCATATAATGCAGTAATTGTTTCTGAAATTGATGGTAAGATTGGATACACTGATATCACTGAAGGTATATCTTACCGTATCGAATCAGATGAGCAAACAGGTTTCCAAGAAAAAGTAATGATCGAGCGTAAGGATAAAACATTGAATCCTACAGTTAATATTTTGAATAAAAAAGGAGAAGCAGAGCGAAACTATAGTATTCCTGTTAAAGCGCACCTTACAGTTAATGAAGGTGATAAAATTAAAGCAGGTAAGATAGTTGCTAAGATTCCAAGAATTGCCGCTTCTTTAGGTGATATTACAGGTGGTCTTCCTAGGGTAACTGAGCTTTTCGAAGCTCGTAATCCATCGAACCCCGCTGTTGTTACAGAAATTGATGGAATCATTTCATTTGGTAAAAAGATTAAGCGTGGTAACAAAGAAGTTATTGTAACATCAAAATCAGGTGAAGTGAAGAAATACTTGATTCCTTTATCAAAGCACATTTTAGTACAAGAGAATGACTATGTGAAGTCAGGAATGGCTTTATGTGATGGTTCGATTACACCTGCTGATATACTACGAATTAAAGGACCTACAGCTGTACAAGAATATATTGTAAATGAGGTGCAAGAAGTATATCGTTTACAGGGAATGAAGATTAATGACAAGCACTTTGAAGTAATTGTTCGTCAGATGATGCGTAAGATGACAATTGTGGATGCAGGTGATACTCGTTTTCTTGAAAAGCAAATTGTTACCAAGCTTGAGTTTATGGAAGAAAATGACAGAATCTACGGTATGAAAGTAGTAGAAGACTCAGGAGATTCTGAAACGCTAAGCGCTGGACAAATTGTTTCTGCACGTAAATTATTAGAAGAAAATTCATTTTTAAAGCGTAAAGATATGCAGACAGCAACTGCTCGTGATGCTATGCCAGCAACAGGTGATCAGGTTCTTCAAGGAATTACTAGAGCATCTCTTCAAACTAAGAGTTGGGTTTCTGCGGCTTCTTTCCAGGAAACAACTAAAGTATTGAATGCTGCTGCTATTAACGGAAAACGTGATTCATTAGACGGATTGAAAGAAAATGTAATTGTAGGGCATAAAATTCCTGCAGGTACAGGTCTTCGAATTTTTGATAATTTAGTGGTAGGATCTCAAGAAGAGTACGATACTTTAATGGAGAGAAAAAGTATGGAGGAAGCAGAATCTACATTAGAAGAAACAGCAGTAGCTGAATAATATGTCAGAAGAAAAAAAGCAAGGCTTAAATATTGAGTTAACTGAAGAGGTGGCAGAGGGAACTTATAGTAATTTAGCTATTATCAATCACTCTCCTTCGGAGTTCGTGGTTGATTTTATTCAGGTTATGCCGGGTGTTCCCAAAGCTAAAGTTAAATCAAGAATTGTCTTGACTCCTCAACATGCTAAGCGATTGATGAAAGCATTGGCAGACAATGTGAATAAGTTTGAAACGCAACATGGAAACATTAAAGATGTTGATCCTAATGTAGTGCCTCTAACCTTTGGAGGTCCTGCTGCAGAAGCATAATATAAAAAAACCCACTGAAAAGTGGGTTTTTTTTTATGCAGCTCTACCTAATTGGTAGAGCATTTTTCCGTGCTCCCATACTGCATCAGCATAATTTTTTTGACAATAATATGGAAGGTTATGCTTATTAGCATTTCTTTTTACAATTTTTGATAGTGCACGATAGTGAATATGGCAAATATTTGGAAACAAATGATGTTCTACTTGATAATCCAAACCTCCAATATACCATGAAAGTAGTTTGCTAGATTTGTAATTTGTTGTTGTTTGTAATTGATGAATTGCCCAATTATTCTCAATTGTTCCTTCTTCGTTTGGCTCTGGATAATCGCACTCTGGCATTACATGGGCTGTTTGAAAAATAGTGGATAAAATAATTCCTGCTATAAAATGCATGCTAAAGAAACACATAAACCAATATGGAAATGAAATATCAAGCATAATCATTGGTAATACTAACATGTATGCATAATAGAAGATTTTCCAAAAAATCATTTCAGCCATCAACCAACCATATTCTTCTTTTTTTACGTGACCTTCTTTTTTAAATTTAGATAACTGAATAAACTCTTTAATTGTTGCCCAGGAAAATGAAAGTAGGCCATAAAAGAACCATGCATAAATATGTTGATATTTATGAAAATTAAAAAGCTTAGCTTTTGGCGAAAAACGCAACATTGGTAATGGGCTAACATCAGGGTCCATTTCATGAACATTTGTATATGTATGATGTAATTTGTTATGCTGGATTTTCCAATTTTTAGCACTACCTCCAACTAAATTAAGTGTTAATCCCATTAACTTATTGATTAATTTATTTTTTGAATATGATCCATGATTACCATCATGCATAATACACATTCCTATACCAGCAAGTCCAATACCCATTACTAGCCATAATGACCAAAATAACCAGGAATTTTCGACAATTCCAGAGACAATAATAGTATATGAGCCAAAAAAAAGTCCTAACATTACTATTGTTTTAATAGCCATATTAAAATTTCCATATCTGGAAATATTATTTTTTTTAAAGTATTCTTCAACATCTTTTCTTAAGTCGGTGACAAAATCTTTTGAGTGATTTTTATCAAATTTTACTGCTTTCATGTGCCTTAATTTTGATTTTATAAAGATAAGCTTTTTAAGGGATTGATTTTAGAAGGTTTTGGAAGTAGTTAGTTGCATACTGAAGTCTGCTACCATACCATGAAAACATTTCTCCATCCACTAGCTTTATTATTGCCATTGGACAAATCTCTTTAAATTGTTCTATGTGTTTATTTCTAAAAGGGTAAGGTTCAGAAGAAAGCAATATGATTTCAGGATTTGCTTCTTGCAACTGATCCTCAGAAATTTCTGGATAATCTTTATCAGTTATTGCAAAAATATTTTCAAAACCACATCGACTCATCATGTCATGAATAAATCGATTTTTGTTAATACTCATCATTGGATTTTGCCAAATAAAGTAAGCAGTCTTTTTTGTTTGTATAGGGGTTAATAAATCAAATCCTTTTTGAATATTATTGATTATGATTTTGGCTTGTGCATTAGTATTAGTCATTTTTCCAATCAGGAAAATCATTTCTATAGCATCCTCAAGGTTTTGTATATCGCTTATCCAAACGGTATATTCTTTTATCAATTGTTTAATTTCTGATTCTGTGTTTTCCTCTTTGTTGGCTAAAATTAAGTCGGGCTTTAGTTTTCCAATTTGTTCTAAATTTAAATTTTTAGTACCACCTACTCTTGTTTTGTTTCGAAACCAATTATTTGGATGAACACAGAATTTAGTAATTCCTACCACTTCTTTTTCTAATCCTAAATCGAATAATAATTCAGTTTGAGATGGTACTAAAGAAACAATCCGCTTTGGAGGATATTGTATGCGGATTGTTCTGTTCATTTGATCTTTTAACTGCATTTTAGTCTATAAAACCTTGTTTACGCATCCAGTCATCATTGTATATTTTACCAACATATCTACTTCCATGATCATGCAGAAGCACAACTATTATACTTTCTTTATTGAGTTTATGTTTTAATTGATTAATTGCTGCAATTGCACTTCCACATGAGTAGCCTGCGAGAATGCCTTCTTCTTTTGCTAGTCTGCGAGCATATAATGCACCGTCTTTATCCGTGACTTTTTCGAAATAATCAATTAATTTAAAATCTACATTTTTAGCTATGATATCTTCTCCAATTCCCTCTGTTAAGTATGAATAAATTTCTTTTTCATCAAAAATTCCAGTTTCATGATATTTTTTATAAACAGATCCATAGCTATCTACTCCCCAAATTTTAATATTAGGATTTTTCTCTTTTAAAAATTGAGCAATACCAGAAATCGTTCCACCAGTTCCAACACCAACAATAAAATGCGTGATTTTCCCATTTGTCTGTTCCCATATTTCAGGACCGGTTGTTTCGTAATGAGCCTTCCTGTTTGATAGATTGTCGTATTGATTTGGATAAAAAGAGTTTGGTATTTCTTTGTTAAGTCTTTTTGCTACTGAATAATACGATTCGGGGTGATCTGGAGGGACATTAGTAGGACAAGTATATATTTCAGCACCCATTGCCTTAAGAATATCAATTTTTTCTTTTGATTGTTTATCTGAAATGGTACAGATAAGTTTATATCCTTTTTGAATACATGCTAGTGCAAGTCCCATTCCAGTATTTCCAGAAGTACCTTCAATAACTGTTCCGCCTTTTTTTAGTAAACCATTCTTTTCTGCATCTTCAATCATTTTTAGAGCCATTCTATCTTTTGTAGAGTGTCCAGGATTAAAACTCTCAATTTTTGCTAAAACAGTTGCCTCAGTATCAATTACTCTATTCAACTTTACCAACGGTGTGTTTCCTATTGTTTCAATAATGTGATTGTAATATTTCATATTTGCAAATTTATTAAAACTCGTCTTTATTATTCGAAACGAATGGCTTTTATGGGTGTGATTTTCGTGATAAGATATGATGGAATAATCAACGTTGCCCAACAGATAATAAGTGCGCCCAAATTCAATAAAATTAAATGTGAAAGTTTTAAGTGTATTGGTACAACAGAAATGTAATAGGTTACTTCATCTAAATGAATGGGTTCAAAGTAATACTGAATAAGTGCTAATCCAACACCTATAATATTTCCCCAAAAAAGACCTTTGCGAATAATGTAAAAAGAATTAAATAAAAAGATTTTTCGAATACTCCAATTGTTAGCGCCCAATGCTTTAAATATGCCAATTACTTGGGTGCGCTCTAAAATTAAAATCAATAAAGCTGTTATCATATTTATGGAAGCAACAATAATCATTAAGATAATGATAACTTGTACATTTAAGTCTTGCAAATTGAGCCAATCGAAGATTTGAGGATGTAAATCTTTAATGTTTTGCGCATTTAAATCAAAGCCTAAATGCTGGTAAATCTGCTGTGTTAAGGCATCGATATTATCAAAATTTGCAATATTAATTTCAAGCCCTCCACTTTCGTTATTTTTCCATTTATTTAGTTTTTGAATGTGGCGAATGTCTGCTATTACAATTAACTCATCCAATTCTGTGAGTCCAGTTTCGTAAATCCCACTGATCTCAAAAGTTCTTGCCCTTGGAGGATTTTGTACGAAATACATCATCATTTTATCATTTACTTGCAACTCTAATTGTTTGGCAAGTTTATTGGATATTAGGATTTTGTTGGAAGTAAGCGTGTCATTAAACTTTGTAACACTTCCTGCTTTTAAATTAGAATTGAAGAAAGAAGGATTGAAATCACTTCCTACTCCTTTCAGAACAACACCTTGAATTTCTTCTTTTGTTTTTATAATCCCTGGTTTGGTAGCAAAGTTTTGTATATGTGTAATACCTTCAATAACTTCCAATGAAATTTTCAAAGAGTCTGTTTTACTGACTTTTTGTGAGTCATAAGAATTCCCATCTGCGAAATGTGTGATTTGAATATGCGAACCAAAACCAATAACTTTGTCACGAATTTCTTTTTGAAAACCCTTAACAACGCTTGTAGCTATAATCATAACAGCTACGCTCAAGGCAATTGCTAAGGTTGCGACACGAATAATGGGTCGTGAAAATCGACTGCTTGTCTGATTGTTGAGTCGTTGAGCTAAAAAGAGTTCTATATTCATAATTAGAATGGCTAAAATTACGCAAATATTCGTTTTACTCTTTTGTTGTTCACAATTTGCGTGTGTGCAGGGTCAGTTTAAATTGGGAGTAGAACAGACTCATATATATCTTCCCTTATTAGAAGCTCAAAAGGTTGCTGTGGTAGGTAATCAAACCTCTACGTTAGGTAAGACTCATTTAGTTGATAGTTTGCTTTCTTTAGAGGTAGATGTTGTTAAGGTATTTTCTCCTGAGCATGGTTTTAGAGGAACTGCTGATGCAGGTGCAAAAGTATTCGATGGAATTGATAAACAATCAGGACTTCCTATTATTTCCTTATACGGTCAAAATAAAAAGCCATCTCCACAACAGCTTGATGATGTTGATATTATTTTATTTGATATACAAGATGTAGGTGCGCGTTTTTACACTTATATTTCGACACTTCATTATGTTATGGAAGCTGCTGCAGAAAATGGAGTTTCAGTGATAGTTTTGGATAGACCAAATCCCAATGGTCATTATGTAGATGGCCCTATATTAGATACCGCTTTTAGGTCATTTGTTGGGATGCACCCTGTACCTATTGTTCACGGTATGACAATTGGTGAATATGCGAAAATGATTAATGGGGAGGATTGGATTTCAACACCTTGCGACTTATTAGTGGTGTCAATGAATTTTTATCAAAGACATATACCTTATTCCTTGCCTATTAAACCTTCTCCAAATTTACCAAATGATAGAGCAGTGAATCTTTATCCATCATTATGTTTATTCGAAGGCACAACTGTTAGTGTTGGAAGAGGTACGGAATATCCATTTCAGCATTTCGGAGCACCTTATTTAAAGGGAAGCTATATGTTTACACCAAAAAGTGGTCCAGGAAGTAAATTTCCTAAGCATGAAGGAAAAACTTGTTTTGGCTTTGATTTACGAAAAAACATGTTGCTTTCTGAATTAAACTTGGATTGGTTGATAGATTCCTATAATAAAGCTCCTAATAAAGATAAATTCTTTAATAATTTTTTCAACAATCTTTCTGGAACAGATGCACTAAAAGAGCAAATAATTGCAGGAATGTCTGCTAAACAGATTAAGAACAAATGGCAAGATGATTTGGTTGACTTCTGTGAAATGAGAAGACCCTACCTACTTTATTAATTGTCTAATCAAGTATTTCATTAATAGAATTGTCTTAGTAAAATAAATTCTAAAAGTTTAAAATGATTAATTATAATTTTATATTTGTATAAATATTTATGAAAAAATCTATACAACTTTTTTTTATTCTGCCATTGTTTTGTTTTGCGCAAAGCTGGTTGCCAAGTGTTCCATTCCCTTTTAATGGGGTTCACCATCCAATCACATTTTCAAATGATTCTATTGCATATGTAGTAAGTGGAAGCTATACTAATAATGTTTACAAATATGTCAAGTCTACTAATAGTTGGAGTCAACTAGCTGACTTTCCTGGAGGAAATAGAGGTTATTCATATGGTGTAACTGTAAACAACAAAGCTTACATGGGTTTTGGGTCTGATGAATTTACTAATTATTATAATGATTGGTGGGAATTTAATATGACCACTGAAACTTGGACTCAATTATCTTCTTTGCCTGGTCTTGGAAGAAATCATCCTGCAATGGTAGCTACCTCAGATAAAATTTTTATGGGTTGCGGTAGTAGTGATATGGGTAACTTCAATGATTGGTGGGAATATGATATTGCCACTAATAATTGGATTCAAAAACCTGATTTGCCAAGCTATACAAGGCACCATCCTTTTTATTTTGGTATTAATGATGAAGTTTATGTAGGTTTTGGACATGGATCAAATCCAGACAACTATGGGAATTACATTTATAAGGATTTTTGGAAGTATTTACCAAATAATGATCAATGGATACAACTAAATGATTTTCCTTCTGAAGCTAGAGTCGCTGGAACGCAATTTAGCTATAATAATAAAGGTTATGTATTAAGTGGTGATGGTGACGATCATCAATCTTTAGATAGTGGTGAGTTTTGGGAGTATGATTCTAGCTTAGATCAATGGACCCAACTTCCCTCGCACCCTGGTAATTCAATTTGGGCTCCAGGATGTTTTGTATTAGGCTGTGATCTTTATTTTTTATTGGGTCAAGATAATAATACTACTCCAGGAACTTTAGTAACAAATACTTATACATATAAGCTAAGTGAGGATTGTGGTTGTATGGATACAAATGCTATAAATTTTTCTTCCCAAGCAATTTATGATGACGGATCTTGCTGCTATGTTGCAGGTTGTTCAGATCCATATGCTATTAATTTTGACTCGAATGTTTGTTTTGAAGATAATTCATCATGCATTTATCCTATTCTTGGATGTATTAATCCTATTGCAGATAATTATAATCCCAATGCTAATACTACAAACTGTATAGGAGGTATAATAGACAACAACAGTTCTTCCGGAGGATATTTCTATGGTGATCAACACCTTTTAATTGATGTCTATGAAGAATGTGTGATTAAGTCGGCATTTTTTGAAGCAGAAATTAATAATACAATAACTTTTGAATTAAGAGATGACAACGGAAATGTAATTGATGATACAACTCATACAGTAACTCCTGGTATGCAACAGTTAATTCTAAATTTTGATTGCCCTGTTGGAACTAATTTACAACTTGGAACAAGTACTAATAATTCTGGTCTTTTTAGAAATAACACCGGAGCCAATTATCCATATGTCATTGGAGGTGCGTTGAGTATTACAGAATCAAGTGCTGGAGTTTCTGGTTATTATTATTATTATTACAATATTGAAGTTGAGATACCTTGTGTGTTTCCTCCTTCTTCTTGGGATTGTGATGGTCAAGGTAATTGTTTTGATCCAGGA
>CEUM01003404.1_pt1 | contig 16500 bp, 11 predicted proteins | sample 356421 | NCBI WGS metagenome assembly CEUM01 (sample SAMEA2622716, study PRJEB7988) | marine metagenome | biome: marine biome (ENVO:00000447); feature: surface water layer (ENVO:00002042); material: "saline water (ENVO:00002010), including plankton (ENVO:xxxxxxxx)" | depth 5 m | reverse complement strand
GCGGACAGCCGCAAAAAAGCGCTGCTGGCCGATGTGGGTGTGGGCACCATCGATCAGGCTTTACTAGGCATACTACCGGCAAGACACCAATCGTTGCGGTTACTGGGGCTGGCGGACAAAGTCTTGTTAGTGGATGAAGTCCATGCATTCGATCCATACATGCAAAGCCTGCTGAGCGCCTTACTGCAAGCTCATGCGGCCCAGGGAGGCAGCGCCATCCTTCTTTCTGCCACGCTGCCCCAGCATCACCGGCTACAACTCCTTCACGCTTACGCTCGCGGGCTCAACATTGCCCCCCCTCAACCACAAGAATCCAATACTTATCCACTAAGCACTCATCTTTCAGCTACCCACTTTTCTGAAACGGCAATAGAAACCCGAGAAGAGGTGAGAAGAAGCGTCATCGTTGAACGCTTAGACTCGGAACAATCAGCTGTAGCCACCATTCAAACTGCGATCCAGCAAGGGCAGTGCGTGTGCTGGATTCGTAATACCGTCGCCGACGCACAGAATAGTTATGAATTTTTGCTACAGCAGGATTGGCTGACTCCAGAGAACGTTACCTTGTTTCACAGCCGCTACGCCATGATAGATCGGCAAGCAATAGAGATGGATGTACTTTCACGATTCGGGAAAACCTCCGGGCCCAGCCAAAGAACCGGCCAAGTTCTGATCGCCACTCAGGTGGTGGAACAAAGCCTGGATTTGGACTTCGATGTGATGATTTCTGACCTCGCCCCAATTGATCTTATCATCCAGAGAGCCGGTCGATTACAACGTCACGTTCGTAATGTACATGGAAACGTAATCCAACAAGGGAAAGATGGACGCCCCATGCCTTGTTTTTACATTGTGTCACCCGATCCCGAAAACGTGCGGGATCGCAATTGGTTAAAATCCCTGTTGCCGGGTACTCAAACCGTATATCGCCATGTTGGGCAACTGTGGCTGACTATGAAAGCTCTGTTACAGAATAAAGGCTTTTCCATGCCGGATGACGCCAGGAATCTTATAGAGTTTGTGTACGGTGGGCATCATGAAATTCCAGAAGTGCTGGAGCTTGCCTCGCTGGATGCGGAAGCAGAACGAAAAGCTCAACAGGGAATGGGAGACTTCAACTGCCTGGATCTCGACAAGGGTTACACCTGGCAAAGCGCCGCCAAGAATGGCGGTTGGGGGGAAGACATTAACATTCCAACCCGCCTGGGCAACGACAGCGTCGATGTGGTTTTAGCACTGCCGGACGGTGAACACCTAACACCTTACGCAGATGCTACTCACCATGCCTGGGAGCTGAGTAGACTCAGTGTGCCGCGCAAGGACTGGGAACGGGTGAAAGCCTCTGCTCCTGAGGAATTCCTGCTAGCGGTAGACAACTTGAAAAGCAAACACCCCAGCCTCGCATGGTCCAATTTTCTTGTTTTAAATCAATCTAGTACACCATATTCCCAAAACATTGGGTGGCAAATTGAAGACCCCGCTAAAGCGGGGAACGAATAAATACCGTGCACTTTAAAATAAGTGCAGTCGGTTCAACTCCAACAGGAGAACAGGCACATGGTAAACAAAAGCAAGCACCTAGTAAATTTTTAATATAAGAGCAGTCTTAATTTCGTCTTGCGTTAATCAAGTATCTGCATTATATTCGCCCTAACTTGGTCAGTTTTAGAGGCGGGCGACACCTAATGGATACCCTATTGACACTTTTAGAGATTATTAACGGCCTGTCGCCCAGCCCTGGAGCATTGATCGCTCTTGCCCTAACGACAACCATCGTGATGGTAATAAAGTGGCCCGGAGGAAAATGATATGAACCTCATTGAAGACAAATGGATTCCCATCACAACTGTGTCCGGTGACAACAAGTTGATCGCGCCGTGGGAACTTACCGATGTCACTGACCCACCCGTGGAACTGAATTGCCCACGCCCTGACTTTCAAGGGGGGCTCTATCAATTCCTGATTGGACTACTGCAAACCTGCTTTGCGCCCCAAGATGAAGAGGAATGGCTGCGCTTTTGGCAATCGCCCCCTGCCGACCTGGAGCTTAAGGATGCGTTTGAAATTGCATCCACCGCTTTCGAGCTCCACAACCCAGAGGGCCCCGCTTTTCTGCAGGATTTCGATTTACCAGAGGGAGAACAAAAGAGCATATCGGCTCTGCTCATTGAGGCACCCGGCGGAAAGACACTTAAGGACAATCTGGACCATTTTGTAAAAGGGGGGAAAGTAAACAACGCATGCCCTTCATGCACGGCATCCGCCCTTTTCACGCTGCAAACAAACGCGCCTTCCGGGGGCGTTGGACATCGCGTAGGTTTGCGCGGTGGCGGGCCACTTACGACACTTCTGATCCCTTCCAAACCCGATGCAAACTTGTGGCAGAAACTGTGGTTGAACGTTCTCAGTAAGCCGGAGTTAAGTGCTGACTTGAAAGCCTCATCCGTCAACATCTTCCCCTGGCTTGCACCGACAAGAACATCTGATAAGAAAGGCGTAACGACGACACCCGCCGACACCCACTCCCTACAAATGTACTGGGGAATGCCCCGCAGAATTCGCCTTTCAATTCCTCAGAAAACAGAAGGTCAGTGTGACTTATGTGGCACTCGTTCTGACAGCCTCTTTAGCCATTTTATTACCAAAAACTACGGCGTGAATTACGATGGAGAATGGGTGCATCCACTAACCCCATATCGGTTTGACCCAAAGAAGCAGGATTTGCCCTTAAGCCTGAAAGGCCAACAGGGGGGATTAGGGTACCGCCACTGGCTGGGGCTGAACTTTCAGGACCAAGGCAACGGGGATTGTGCGGCAAGCGTCACCCAGTTCTTCAACAATGAAAGAGCCAATCTGCTGGAAGACGCTGGCGAGCTCAACAGTCAATCTGCTCAGCTTTGGTGTTTCGGCTATGACATGGACAACATGAAGGCCCGATGCTGGTATGAAAGTAGAATGCCACACCTATACATCGACCCTGAATTCCAAGATGAATTCACTCAGTTCGTCAGCAAACTAATCACCGCGGCAAAAGACACGCTTGGCGCAACACGCAGCCAAATCAAAGCAGCCTGGTTTTCCCGGCCCAAGGATGCCAAAGGGGATCTCAGCATGATTGATCAGGCGTTCTGGCAGGCCACTGAGCCCACGTTCTATCAGCAGCTGAACAGACTTTCACAGCTACCAGCAGCAACGAGGACCATGCCGCCTTCAATTGCCAAAGCGTGGCACAGCTGGCTGACCAAAACTGCTGAGAATCAATTTGATCAATGGGTGATGGGCTCTGGTATAGAGGACATGGACATGAAAAGGGTTATTCAGTCTCGAGAATCATTAAAACACCAATTACGGAAACTGAAATCGCTTAACTTGTTATACAAGATTGCGCAACTCGAAGAAACAGAGGCTTGACATGACATTTTATCTACTTGATGAGCAAGACCGAACCAACCTAAAGAAATGGTGGAAATGGCTCGATGACAACCGAGGCGACCGCGCGCACCTCCGGCGTGCTAATTCTCCTGACGATATTCTGCTATCACCGTCGTTTTTTCATTTTCTGCAGGAAATGCCTGCAAGATGGTCGAATGGACAAGGCATTTCTCTACCCGATGCAGCCATGGTTGCTGCTGTACTGGCTCATGTCACGAATGACGTTGATATTCCTTTTGCCAAGTCCTTGGCATCCCATAAAGAGGGAAGCAGTACGCCAGTCATGAGCGAGTTGCGGTTTCAGCAATTGCAAAAAAGCCAGACTCCGGAGGAATTCTTCCGCCGCCTGTGTCGTGCCATCACCATGTTAAAAGGCAATGTCAATATCTTGGATTTGGCGGAATCCATTCTGTTATGGCTAAGAGAACATCGCACCGCGCCTGCACGAACACCAAACCGAAGATTGGCTGTACGCTGGGCAACCGAATATTACTCAACCATTAAAGACTAATAAAATTTCTGAATCAGGAGCAATATCATGAGCCGATTTCTACAACTTCACTTGCTGACATCCTATCCTCCTGCCAATTTGAACCGGGACGATCTGGGGCGCCCCAAAACAGCTAAAATGGGTGGAACTGATCGCCTTCGCGTTTCATCTCAAAGCCTGAAGCGCACATGGAGAACATCAGATCTATTTCAAGCCGCCCTGGCGGAGCACCTCGGCACACGCACCAAAATGTTGGGGGTCAAAGCATACGAAAAACTGCTTGAATCTGGCGTTTCTGAGAAAAATGCTAAAGCATGGTCCCAATCCATCGCAAATGTATTCGGAAAATTAAAAAAGGCGGAAAAGGATGACAATAGGTCTGACCTGGAAATAGAGCAGCTTGTTCACATCAGCCCTTCCGAACAACAAGCCATTGATGAGCTGATCGCCATGATCGTAACGGACAACAGGGCTCCTCAGAATGAAGAATTGGAACTTTTACGCAAAGACGACATGGCAGTAGACATCGCCCTTTTCGGTCGCATGCTCGCATCCAAGCCCGCTTACAACATGGAAGCCGCCTGCCAAGTAGCCCACGCCATCTCCGTTCATCCTGTCGTCATCGAAGATGATTATTTCACGGCTGTCGATGACCTCAACGATCATAGCGAAGATGCTGGAGCCGCGCACATCGGCGAAACAGGCTTTGCAGCAGGATTATTCTATTCTTATATATGCATTAACAAAGCATTACTAATCGAAAATCTTAACGGTGATGAAGCCCTTGCAAAGAGAGCCATCAGTGCACTGGTGGAAGCGGCCGCCAAAGTGGCGCCGGAAGGCAAGCAGAACAGCTTCGGCAGTCGCGCCTACGCCTCTTTCATACTGGCTGAGTCAGGTAACCAACAACCCCGCAGCCTCTCTGTAGCTTTTCTTAAGCCTATAAATAAAAGCACCGATGATTACGCAGCAGAAGCAGTCGCTGCACTTGAAAACCAGGCAGCGAATTTCGATAAAGTGTATGGGTCATGCGCCGACAGTCGATACAGTATTAACGCTGTCAGTGGCGAAGGCAGCCTGGAGGAAATGCTCGCCTTTGTGGCCGAATAAGGAGCGCAAGATGGAACATTTAACCTTCAGGCTGTACGGCCCCATGGCAAGCTGGGGCGAGATCGCGGTTGGCGAGTCTCGTCATACTGACTATTATCCCAGTAAGTCCGCCATCATCGGCTTATTGGGTGCCGCACTAGGTCTTCGTCGAGAAGAGGAAGAGGCTCACCAAAACCTGGCCAACGCCTATCTGCAGGCTACCAAAGTACTGCGTAGCGGTCAGCTGCTAAAGGATTACCACACAGCTCAAGCTCCGGATTCCGCAGGCAAATTTCGCTATCGAACCAGGCGCGACGAGATTGTTAAAGGCCGCGATCGACTGGGAACCGTATTATCCAGCCGAGAGTTTTTAAGCGACTCGCACGCCGTCGTGTCTATTCGACCTGGCAGCAAAGCAAATTGGAGCCTTTCCGAGTTAGCTGAGGCCTTAACAAAGCCGAAATTTCATCTATACCTGGGGCGGAAAGCCTTTCCATTAGCGGCCCCTCTTAGCCCACAAACCGGTGACTTCCCCGATTTTCGAAATGCATTGGACTCTTATGAATTAGCGCCGTTGGTTCATGCTGCATTGGATAATCCACCAGCGTGGATGACAGATGAACGATGGCTGCCAGCACAAGAGGTGGTGCGATATTATTGGGAAGGAGAACCTCAAGATTTTTCATCCGACACTCTATCGTTTCCATTTGACCAAGTACAAAGAATTACCCGATACGACAAGCCTGCATCGCGACTGCGCTGGCAATTTCAACCAAGAACAGAGTACTGCTGGTTACATGAATCACAAAACTCTTGGGAGGCCTCGTAGTGTACCTGTCACGCATCCAACTTAACGACGCCATTGGCCAGAACTCACAACTCGGTTTGCTATTGAAAGACCGGAGTTACGGCATTCATCGCTTGCTGCATGATTTATTCAGCGGGAACGAACGGTTTCTTTTTCGTGAAGAAATCGCTAATGAACAAATGCAAACTTCTCGTAGTACACCGCTGTACTACACACTGTCTAAAGAAGAACCAAAATTAGATTCCGTCATATTCAATGTGGATACCAAACCATTCACACCCAAAATCGACTCTGGATCCAAGCTGCTCTTCAGACTTCGGGCCAACCCCACCATTTCGAGGCTGATTGATGGCAAAAAGAAGTCGGTGAGGCACGATGTCATCATGAATGCACAAAGGGAGTTTCTTATTAGTGAATGTCATACGCGGGGAATCCAAACTGATTTAACCAAAGGGGAGTTGCTTAAGGCCCTTCACCGTCATAAAGATTACAAGGGGAATGACGGAGCCAATCGGTTACAAGATGCAATGACAGCAGTCATAGATGAAGCTACTAAACAATGGTTAATAAAGCGAGGTCAAAATTATGGGTTTGACATCGAACCCCGTCAATTGCAAGCAACCGGGTATCGATGGAATGCGCTACCTGAAAAGAACCGAAAAGCTGGGTTTAGCAGCGTGGATTACGAAGGCGTTTTGACCGTAACAGATTCCAGCCTGTTCCTTGAAACCATAGCGCAGGGACTTGGCCCCGCAAAAGCATTCGGCTGTGGCTTGATGCTCATAAAGCGAGCCAACTAAATTTCAGGACAATCATGTGAGTTATATTCCTCTAAAACCCATCCCTATTAAAGATCGCGTCTCAATGATCTTTGTATCCATGGGCAGAATTGACGTCAAAGACGGAGCGTTTGTCGTTATCGATGAAGTCAACGGTGAGCGGAAACACATCCCTGTTGGTTCTGTTGCCTGCATCATGCTTGAGCCTGGTACTCGCGTATCTCACATGGCGGTGAAACTGGCTGCTACGGTTGGCACACTGCTCATCTGGGTCGGTGAATCCGGGGTTCGCCTCTATTCGGCCGGCCAACCAGGTGGCGCACGCTCCGACAAATTACTGTATCAAGCGAAGCTGGCACTGGATGATGAATTACGTTTGAAAGTCGTCCGCAAGATGTTCGAACTAAGGTTTGGTGAAGCCGCCCCAGAGAAACGAAGCATCGACCAGCTGAGAGGTATTGAGGGTGCTCGGGTGCGTAAGACCTATGAGCTTTTAGCAAAGCAATACGGCGTTAAGTGGCATGGCCGCCGCTATGACCCCAAGGATTGGGATGCCGGTGATACGGTGAACAAATGCTTGAGTGCCGCTACAGCCTGCCTCTATGGTGTAACCGAGGCTGCGATTCTCGCTGCAGGATACGCACCGGCGGTGGGTTTCCTTCACACCGGGAAGCCTCTCTCCTTCGTGTACGACATTGCGGACATTGTTAAGTTCGAGACAGTTGTACCTGTTGCCTTTCAAGTGGCAAAGCGCTCCCCCGGCCAGCCAGATCGAGAAGTACGCATAGCTTGCCGTAACAGTTTTCGCGAAACACGCTTGCTGAAGCGAATCGTGCCGCTCATCGAAGATATTCTGTCAGCTGGTGGTATTGCCCCTCCGCCACCTCCAGACGATGCCCAACCACCCGTGATCCCAGAACCCCCTTCCGTTGGCGATGAAGGTCATAGGAGTAAGTAAATGAGCATGCTAATGGTCGTCACCGAGGCGGTACCTCCACGATTGAGGGGCAGGCTCGCTGTTTGGCTGCTTGAAGTGCGCGCCGGAGTCTATGTCGGCAACGTATCCAGGCGAATTCGGGAGATGATCTGGGATCAAGTAAATGCTCTCGCAGAAGATGGCAATGTCGTGATGGCTTGGGCTACCAATACCGAGTCCGGCTTTGACTTTATCACCTATGGAGAGAATCGACGCGTACCCATCGACTATGACGGACTACGCCTTGTCGCTTTTCTGCCCCCCGGCCAACCTGATCAAAATTAAACCAAACTCTTTGGTAGATTTTCAGTAGACTGAAAAGTTCTTTAAAAACAAGGCTATAATTTTAGAGTGTTCCCCACGAACGTGGGGATTAACCGCTGTAGAGAACTTTTTGGGATCAGCGGACGATGTGTTCCCCACGAACGTGGGGATTAACCGAAATTACGGGCGCCACAGATATAGTTGATACTGTGTTCCCCACGAACGTGGGGATTAACCGATCGTGTTGTTTTTTCTCGCGGCAATGGCCCTGTGTTCCCCACGAACGTGGGGATTAACCGCACATCAACACTATCGCGCTTCTGCTTATTGAGGTGTTCCCCACGAACGTGGGGATTAACCGTAATTGGCAAGCGTACCCACATTGTTCTGCATGTGTTCCCCACGAACGTGGGGATTAACCGCTTTCCAACAGCCATCTGTAATGTCCAGCCAGGTGTTCCCCACGAACGTGGGGATTAACCGCAACTCCTGTTGCTCTGGAACAACACGCTTACGTGTTCCCCACGAACGTGGGGATTAACCGCCCGGTGATTCTACTGGGCTTGTATCGATACTGTGTTCCCCACGAACGTGGGGATTAACCGCCAGATCCGCAACACCTGATATAGCACCTAAAGTGTTCCCCACGAACGTGGGGATTAACCGGCATCATAGTACCAAGGCTATCAGGGCCATTGGTGTTCCCCACGAACGTGGGGATTAACCGATAACCAGCATCAAAAGTGGTCTTGTAACCATGTGTTCCCCACGAACGTGGGGATTAACCGGTATATGTCAGCCTCCTGCGCTCGCAAAAGCCGTGTTCCCCACGAACGTGGGGATTAACCGCGTTTTTTGTGGTTCGCGCACAATGGTGGGGGGTGTTCCCCACGAACGTGGGGATTAACCGCCGTAGCCCACATCCAGCTCCCAATCGTCAGTGTGTTCCCCACGAACGTGGGGATTAACCGTTGTCGCGCCTTCCGCCGCCTTGCATAACTGAGTGTTCCCCACGAACGTGGGGATTAACCGCGTTCTCTAACTCTTGGGTGTATCTGTCTTTGGTGTTCCCCACGAACGTGGGGATTAACCGAAAAAAATAACCCTTGCTTATTAAACAAGGATGTGTTCCCCACGAACGTGGGGATTAACCGGCGATGATCAATGAAGTAAGCGCCTCTGTTGGCGTGTTCCCCACGAACGTGGGGATTAACCGTTGCCCGTCTCTCCGGGCTGTCTCGCCAGTGAGTGTTCCCCACGAACGTGGGGATTAACCGTCCATGATCAATGTGCAGCTCGATACCGGTGAGTGTTCCCCACGAACGTGGGGATTAACCGACATCAAGGATACCGTGGCAGCAAAGGACGGCGTGTTCCCCACGAACGTGGGGATTAACCGTAGATATTCAGAAACCGATTGCGCGGGATAATGTGTTCCCCACGAACGTGGGGATTAACCGAATCAGCCGAAAGTTGAAAACCTGCCCGATGAGTGTTCCCCACGAACGTGGGGATTAACCGCTCTATGTTTAACCGGCTCTACGTGACAGTAGGTGTTCCCCACGAACGTGGGGATTAACCGTAAATACTCCGTGCTGCTGATGCTCATAACCAGTGTTCCCCACGAACGTGGGGATTAACCGATGTAGTACCCATCTATCCACACCATGTCGATGTGTTCCCCACGAACGTGGGGATTAACCGTTTGCCCTGATAGCCTGACGTGAGTCTTAAACGTGTTCCCCACGAACGTGGGGATTAACCGTTGCAAGATTTATTATGCCGCCACCTGGATGGGTGTTCCCCACGAACGTGGGGATTAACCGGGTACGATTGGTATTGCCTGCGGGAGTTTCAGGTGTTCCCCACGAACGTGGGGATTAACCGGTTGACTTTTCGGGGTGCTTTTTACCCCTGCCGTGTTCCCCACGAACGTGGGGATTAACCGGGCATTTAACAGCCCCCACGCTGTACCCTCTGGTGTTCCCCACGAACGTGGGGATTAACCGGTTTATATATTGTTTTAGATTCTTCAAAAGAAGTGTTCCCCACGAACGTGGGGATTAACCGGTTTTAGAGTGATGTATATTTATACAGGTATTGTGTTCCCCACGAACGTGGGGATTAACCGGACAAACGTAAACAACGTAAAAATAGGGATCAGTGTTCCCCACGAACGTGGGGATTAACCGTTAGAAGTACATTTGTCCGGTGATCAGGTGAAGTGTTCCCCACGAACGTGGGGATTAACCGGTTGAGCAATATTGTTTACTCTCAACTAGTTAGTGTTCCCCACGAACGTGGGGATTAACCGCCTCAATCTAATTGGTTGAAAGTGGAAGATACGTGTTCCCCACGAACGTGGGGATTAACCGCCCCGCTACTGGATGGATCAGTATCTGGACAAGTGTTCCCCACGAACGTGGGGATTAACCGCAGAAAGCCCTACGATTTCAATCGCTTCTGTAGTGTTCCCCACGAACGTGGGGATTAACCGCGCTCTGAGAATTTACCGAGCAACCGAGTTGCGTGTTCCCCACGAACGTGGGGATTAACCGCGCACGGGTTACCGCGGCGTTGGGAATTTGTGGTGTTCCCCACGAACGTGGGGATTAACCGAAAATAGGCTCTCAAACCTGCATCCGCATTCTGTGTTCCCCACGAACGTGGGGATTAACCGCAGACCCATGATGACTTGCACAAGGTTTGGACGTGTTCCCCACGAACGTGGGGATTAACCGGGGTATCGGTTGACTGGCTGAAAGGCGATGTAGTGTTCCCCACGAACGTGGGGATTAACCGTACGACAACAGCTATATACCGAAGAGGAAGAGGTGTTCCCCACGAACGTGGGGATTAACCGACGGCCGGTTTTATGGCGTAGGTGGGCTTAACGTGTTCCCCACGAACGTGGGGATTAACCGCCTGTCGCTCACAGAGAACACCAACACACCACGTGTTCCCCACGAACGTGGGGATTAACCGCGCCTCTGTTGGCATTTCTGGGCCGGGAGAGCGTGTTCCCCACGAACGTGGGGATTAACCGCCGGACCCTCACCAAAAACGGCAACTCTTTGAGTGTTCCCCACGAACGTGGGGATTAACCGCCCCCAAAAGTGACCGAAAACGGTCATGTCAGGTGTTCCCCACGAACGTGGGGATTAACCGGATCACATCACACAACCACTGCTTATACTGAAGTGTTCCCCACGAACGTGGGGATTAACCGCCGCTCGATTTCTTTCGAGTAATCTGTTTCTTGTGTTCCCCACGAACGTGGGGATTAACCGACAACCTGATTGCCATGATCTCCAACTATAAGGTGTTCCCCACGAACGTGGGGATTAACCGCCCAGGAACGTATCCGTCATATTTATATTCACGTGTTCCCCACGAACGTGGGGATTAACCGGTTCTGTACTCCGATACCCACCTGCCGTAGACGTGTTCCCCACGAACGTGGGGATTAACCGCTTATAAACACTATGTTAGATAGGAAATAGATGTGTTCCCCACGAACGTGGGGATTAACCGCTGGCGCGAGTGCATGAATCAAGTATGCGGTCGTGTTCCCCACGAACGTGGGGATTAACCGCCCCAACATCTCTGCTGGGGTGTCAATCTTGGGTGTTCCCCACGAACGTGGGGATTAACCGACTTGAAAACCATCAAAAACAAACAGGCAGCCGTGTTCCCCACGAACGTGGGGATTAACCGGCATGGTTCTCCGCGCTGAAAACAGCAGATCAGTGTTCCCCACGAACGTGGGGATTAACCGCATCTGAATTTTTGGGTCTGTTGCAAACTCGTGTGTTCCCCACGAACGTGGGGATTAACCGGACCGACTCAGCCTCACTACTGATGAGATTGTGTGTTCCCCACGAACGTGGGGATTAACCGCTTTACATCTGCACGCAGAAAGACGGAGGCGCGTGTTCCCCACGAACGTGGGGATTAACCGCGGTTCATGCTTGGAAAGCTGCGCACGAAAAAGTGTTCCCCACGAACGTGGGGATTAACCGGTGACCCCCTGACTATCCCGATTGGTGATGCTGTGTTCCCCACGAACGTGGGGATTAACCGCGTCCTTTGGATAGAAACAGCTCACAGCCGAAGTGTTCCCCACGAACGTGGGGATTAACCGCCAACCGGAGGGGATGCAGCGTGAGCTTAACTGTGTTCCCCACGAACGTGGGGATTAACCGATCCCGGCCAGGGACATCGTTAAGCAGAAAGTGTGTTCCCCACGAACGTGGGGATTAACCGCATCAAAGATTGATCAGGTTGGAGAGGTCACCGTGTTCCCCACGAACGTGGGGATTAACCGCCACAGGCGGATTTCAGGACAGCGATTTGATCGTGTTCCCCACGAACGTGGGGATTAACCGCCGGTAGCAGCAATACAAGCACACCCACCTAAGTGTTCCCCACGAACGTGGGGATTAACCGCGCCCCATCCACCCAGGCCACGCCCGCCTTGAGTGTTCCCCACGAACGTGGGGATTAACCGCCTGGATACGAACACTTGACCCGTATTCGATTGTGTTCCCCACGAACGTGGGGATTAACCGCGTGCCTGTGGGGCGATTTTATACGCCAGTGAGTGTTCCCCACGAACGTGGGGATTAACCGCTTTTCCAGTTCTTCGATTTTCTTTTCATCAAGTGTTCCCCACGAACGTGGGGATTAACCGCACGACGGCGGTGATTGTCCGGTGCCAGGTGAGTGTTCCCCACGAACGTGGGGATTAACCGATTTGCTACACAAAATAGAGCGCCAGATAAACGTGTTCCCCACGAACGTGGGGATTAACCGGGCGAACCATTTTTCATGTTCTCCTGGCTCGCGTGTTCCCCACGAACGTGGGGATTAACCGAACATGCGCGATGGCTTGGTCAATTTAATGTCGTGTTCCCCACGAACGTGGGGATTAACCGAAAAACGTCTACGGAAAAGACGGAACGCTCTACGTGTTCCCCACGAACGTGGGGATTAACCGCTTGACCTGAACCACTCGTCTGCCAAAACTTCGTGTTCCCCACGAACGTGGGGATTAACCGCCAGATCTTCTTGGTCAGTAAAACACTTGTCCGTGTTCCCCACGAACGTGGGGATTAACCGCGCAGTAGTTACCGCAGCTTTATCAGCTTGTGCGTGTTCCCCACGAACGTGGGGATTAACCGGCAATGCTCCATTGGACAATGCAGTCTTCGGCGTGTTCCCCACGAACGTGGGGATTAACCAGATTGCTGTGTACGACCATCTTCCGCAGTAGGGTGTTCCCCACGAACGTGGGGATTAACCGGCCAGTGATCCGACTTGGTTTGTATCGATACTGTGTTCCCCACGAACGTGGGGATTAACCGGTTGGATCATTACCACGGTGTCTCATTCTTGGGTGTTCCCCACGAACGTGGGGATTAACCGCTTTCTCAGGCATTGTCAGATACTCCGATTTCGTGTTCCCCACGAACGTGGGGATTAACCGGATTCTCAGTTTTCTCACCAGCAGCAAAAGCCGTGTTCCCCACGAACGTGGGGATTAACCGGAAGATTGCCAAAAGTTCATAAAGAGGCTGAGGTGTTCCCCACGAACGTGGGGATTAACCGCCATAAACGCTATCGGAAATCCCAATATGCGGGTGTTCCCCACGAACGTGGGGATTAACCGGCCATACCATCGGCATGGTGATGACTCACTGCGTGTTCCCCACGAACGTGGGGATTAACCAGTCACGAAATAAGCGAGAGAAGGCGCAGAGGGCGTGTTCCCCACGAACGTGGGGATTAACCGCGGGCGAGGTGTGCGAGGAATACCGCGCCGAAGTGTTCCCCACGAACGTGGGGATTAACCGCCTCATCACCAGACAAAACGCCTGCCTGCACAGTGTTCCCCACGAACGTGGGGATTAACCGCTGTTTGCTACTGTCATTGTTGTTTGCCTCTTGTGTTCCCCACGAACGTGGGGATTAACCGATGCAAATGTCAGCATTGCGGCAAAATGACACGTGTTCCCCACGAACGTGGGGATTAACCGGAAATTTGACACCGCCGTGATACCGTCATAGGGTGTTCCCCACGAACGTGGGGATTAACCGTATTGCACCGCGTTTGTTTAATCGAATGCAGCGTGTTCCCCACGAACGTGGGGATTAACCGCATTCGGCCTCAGACTCGACAAACTCGCTTGCGTGTTCCCCACGAACGTGGGGATTAACCGTCAATTGATGCGGCGTCAGGGTCGCTACTAACGTGTTCCCCACGAACGTGGGGATTAACCGTTGCTATCCCAGAGACAGAGAGAGAGACAGAGGTGTTCCCCACGAACGTGGGGATTAACCGCGTCAGATCCAAAACCAGCGGACCCTGTGACGGTGTTCCCCACGAACGTGGGGATTAACCGATATGTTTTCAATCGGTGTTTTCAGTCCGAATGTGTTCCCCACGAACGTGGGGATTAACCCTGATTCAAAACCCACATAGGGTTAAGTTGTTCGTGTTCCCCACGAACGTGGGGATTAACCGTTTTACTTGCTACAAATTACGTTAATAAATCGGTGTTCCCCACGAACGTGGGGATTAACCGGTATCAACATCTGACATAGTTGATGACCTTGAGTGTTCCCCACGAACGTGGGGATTAACCGGTGTTTTTGAGTCTGCGGTTGCAGATGATCCGGTGTTCCCCACGAACGTGGGGATTAACCGCTTTTAACCCTGGACCCTGCTAACGCATCTGAGTGTTCCCCACGAACGTGGGGATTAACCGTGCCTTTATCACCCACGGGCGGATTGTAGCTGGTGTTCCCCACGAACGTGGGGATTAACCGTTAATTTGGTGGCTGGTGCCACTTCACCGCAAGTGTTCCCCACGAACGTGGGGATTATCTGAAGACTATGAAGCATGATAGACCTACGGACTTCCGTAACTTCAGGTATGCCGCTTCCCGGCTAAGAACGGTCCGTGATACTTTCTCAATACTTTCGTGAGGATTACGTGCCCTCGAAAGTTCACACTGGTCATGCATTGAAGCCCTAGCGGCTCCATTTCCAAGCAGCAGTTATCAATTTATCTCAATTCAGGACCAGAACAATGATTCATAAAATAATTTCCCGTTGTCTGTCGACACTTCTCCTGCTCGGCAGCGTATCCCTACCCGCCTTTGCAGGCCATTTTTCACCCAGCAAAGTCTTCACCATGACCAATTCCCCTGAGGGCAACGAAGTGCTCATGTTCACCCACCACCCTTATCAGGGCCTGATCCCCAGCGGCAGTTTCGCCACCGGTGGTAACGGCACAGGTTCCGGTCTTGGCAATCAGGGCGCCGTGGTCATCAGTAAAAGCGGTCATTGGTTGTTCGTGGTCAATGCCGGCAGCAACAGCCTGTCGCTGTTCAAGGTAGGCAATGACAGTATCACGTTGCTCACCACCGTAGATACCGCCGGGGAGAGGCCGGTCAGCGTCACCCAGCACAAAAACAAGGTATTCGTGCTCAACGCCGGCAGCGACTCCATCGCTGGCTTCAAGTTGATGTATAACGGTTCACTGGAATTGATTGAAAACTCGGTACGCAGCCTTAGTGGCAGCGGTGTAGGTGCAGCGCAAATCAGCTTTACCCCCTGGGGTGACGGCTTGCTGGTCACGGAAAAAGCCACCAACCTGATCACCAGCTTTACTGTGAGCGATGATGGTGTCCCCGGTGAAGCTATTGTGAACGAGTCAGCCGGTGCTACTCCATTTGGATTTGCATTTGATCGCTATGGACATGCCATCGTCAGTGAAGCCGATGGTGGTGCCGCCGACGCCAGCAGCCTGTCATCCTACCGGGTGAACGACAACGGTTCACTGAGTGTGTTGGCGTCTGCAGTACCTACCACCGAAACAGCCGCTTGCTGGGTAGTGATGTCTGCCAATGGTCGCACTGCCTTTACCACCAATGCAGGCTCTTCTTCTATCTCCGCATTCAAAGTGAAGCGCAATGGTTCCCTCACCTTAACCACGCAAGATGGTGTCGCCGGATTCACCGGTGAAGGCAGCGCACCGATCGATATGGCGCTTTCCGATAACGGCAAGTTCCTGTACACCCTGAGCGCATCGGACGGCAGCATTGCCGCATTCCTGGTGTTGGGTAACCGCCTTCTGGTACCGGTACCGGGCATCAATGGTCTGCCGACGGGCATGAATGGATTGGCGGCGTTTTAAGATCGAAGGTTTTAGGTTCGCCGGGAACAGGAGCCATTGCCAGGGCCTCCTGTTCCTGGTGTTACCAACAACGAATTCACAACCCGATAGCGGGCGCCAGTACGGTATAACCAAAGCCCGCTGCTGCACTGAGCCCTATCACCCGCAGAATGCTCCACTGCATTCGGTAGAGCAGCACCACGCACAGGCAGCCCCACACCAGCGACGCCACATCCAGCCCCAATAGAGCTCCTTTACCCCAGCCATTGGGAAACAGCACATGCTCACCAAAAAACAAAGCCAGGTTCAGGATCACCCCCACCACCGCAGCGGTAATACCGGTTAATGGTGCGGTAAGGCGTAACTGGTTGCGGCTGGCTTCCACCAATGGCCCCCCCAGCAGAATAAACAGAAAGGATGGCAGAAATGTGAAGAAGGTCACCACACTCGCCGCCACCACACCCCCGGCCAGCAGAAAC
>CEUM01067096.1_pt1 | contig 16541 bp, 13 predicted proteins | sample 356421 | NCBI WGS metagenome assembly CEUM01 (sample SAMEA2622716, study PRJEB7988) | marine metagenome | biome: marine biome (ENVO:00000447); feature: surface water layer (ENVO:00002042); material: "saline water (ENVO:00002010), including plankton (ENVO:xxxxxxxx)" | depth 5 m | reverse complement strand
GATGACGAAGATGACGAAGATGACGAAGATGACGATGATTTCTTCTCCTCGTTCCAAAGCAAACCAATGCCAAGCCGTTCGACGCCTGCACCTCGAAGTCAACCTTCGTCCGGCGGCCCTTCTGGTGGACCGCCTCCATCAAGAGCCCCATCATCCGGTCCACTCAGCCGAGCGGGGCCGCCTGGAAAAGCACAACCTGCTCGTTCATCCAACCCTGCTCTTAGAACGCTTGTCTCGAAGGCAGATGAGCCCGAACCAAGTGAGGTTTCAAGTCCACAAAAGAAGGTCCGACGTGCACGAATCGAAGTTGATATGTCCCTTTTCGAGGACTGGCAAGCCGACGATCGTGATGCTGCTGTTGAATGGGTGGTCGCTGAACTTGGAGAGGGTGAGCAAGAGCGCACCCTCTTGATGCAACTTCAAGGCACAGGTTGGTCTGCTCAACAATCTAGAGCCATTTACGATATGGCTCGAAACCAACAATAGAGCATTAACAGCAACCTCAAAAACACCACGTGATTGGCGAAAACAGGAGCAAGAGATATGTCTGAAGGTGTACCAGAAGGAGCTTCTCTTCCTGATGGTATTGAAGTCGATGATACAGCAGCCTACTTCGGTGTTGTCGATTCGTCCGATGTCCTTCAACAGATGATGTCGATGGAATCGAAACAAGCCCTATCAAAGGCGCTTGAACACTTGGCTGACATCATCCTCCGTCCAGGTGAATTCGATTTTGAAGCAGCAAGCGAACGGTTGCAGTGTGAAGGTGGAGAGATTTACTTCTTGATTTTTGGACATCTGAACCTCATGGCACTCCCTGACCCCTTGCTCCAATTTGCAGGTCAACCCGATTCAACAGGCGCAGCGAATGCAGCGCATCCACTCGCTACGGAGGATGTTGTTCAAGCACTCACGCCCTTGTTTGACCCGATGCAATTCCTGAAGATTCTCGCTATTGCTTATGCAACGGGTGGAACCTCAGAGGTCGAGCGATACTTGCAATCGATCGAAGCCATCATGGCATCACCTTCAGACAATGTGGAGAAGATGCAGACGATGGCTGAAGAACTCAAATCCTCGCTCGATGTTGCGGGACATGCCCTCCCTATGCTGCTTTTTGCAAGCGATCAGGCACAACCTGCCGAGATCGAGGTGGGCACAATCATAGAGAGAAGAGAACCAGAAACTGTACCTGCTTCGGCGGAATCAGAACCAGAAACAACACCAGAGGTTGCGGCTCCGGAACCTGAGGTTGAATCAGTACCTCTGCCAACAGAGTCCGTTCCTCTTCCAGCTGTCGATTCGGTTCCGCTACCAAGCAAAGAGAAGGCAGTTGAGGAAACAGGATTCAAGAACGAAGTCGAGGTTAACCACGCGGCTCAGGATGCCTTTGCAGGTGCATTTGGATCCCAACTTGTACCTGAACCCGAGGTTGTTCCAGAACCTGTTGAAGAAGTCGCTCCTGAGATTGTTGAACCTGTTGTGAGCGAACCAGAACCCGTGGTTGAAGAACAATCAGAGGAGGAATGGGTTAGTGATGCTGAACGCTTCATTGCTGCGGATGTTGATGATTCGGGAAGTCTCTCAGTCGAAGAACTCGCAGTTGCTGCAAACGTGCCCATCGAAGAAGCCGAAGAGTTGCACACCGCAGCAGATACCGACGGGGATGGAGAAGTCTCTCTTTCCGAGTTCGTATCATCTGAAGCAGCTCAAAAGATGTCATCGCTTCCTCGTCCAGTTGCTCCAGTCCGCAGACCAATTCAGTCTCAGCAACCTTCCCAACAGCAGATTCCACAACAACCAGTTCGCAAGCAGCCAACCTCTCCGGGTGTCGCTGCTCCTCAAATGGGCTGGCAACAACCGCTTCCTCAACAGCAGCCAATGCGTCAACCAATGCAACAGCCCACGATGCCTCAGCAACCGACTATGAACATACAACCAACCATTCGTTCAGGCATTCATTGTCGAGGGTGTGGGATTGGTCTCGATCCGAATTGGCGCTACTGTCCAATTTGTGGGAACATGAACATGAGTGCCCATCGCTAATTCTCATCGGCTTTGAACTCACCAGCTTCGGTCAAACACGAATCGTCCAACCAGACACTCGGTTCTGCGAGGACACCAGAAACGTGAATTCCGGCACTAGAAGTTCCACCAAGACCAGTGTTATCTCCAATCGAAAAGTAGCAACTGCCCATACGCTTCTCATCTTCGAGTACATTTCCGACCAGTCGGGCGCTTGGATTCATTCCAAACCCAAATTCGGCCACTGTCCAGACACTTTCTCGGTCTTTTGCTTTGAGTTTCTTTGCAACCTCTCCGTAGGATTGACGAATCGTTGCAGCAAGAGTTCCACCTTTGACATCGACAACAGTTCCATCTTCCACGATGAACTCCACAGGCTCATCGATCAGTGTCGAATCCCAAGACCCATCGATAACGATGATTCCATTCATGGTTCCTTCTTTTGGTAGAATGAACACTTTCCCAGCAGGTAGATTGGTCAACATCCGTGGACGATTGCATATTCCGTTATCATCGAGTTTCCAATCACGCCAGTTCACTTCAAAGGTAACATCGGTCCCTGACTCGGATTTGACATTGATGATTCGTCGTCGCCTCAGGAAGTTGGCAATGTTGGAAATTCGCCGCTTCACATCTTGGAAATCCGCTGTCATTCCACCTTCTGTGTACAATTCAAAGGTCATTCCTGGCATTGTAGCAATTCGAGCACCATCCTTCAATGCCTGACGTGCGGCTCTTGTGTGGGTAAGGGAATACTTCGTCGCTGCGATAACGACTTGTTGTTGTCGCATCAATGCTGCAACAGGTGAGGGGGGCTCCTCTCCATGGTGGCGAGATTTTGGCATGACGATGAGCAGGACTCGATCCGAGCGCTTCTGTGTGGCAATATGCAAGGATTGACCGATTTCTGCTGTTGTTGGGTCACAGACAATGAGGACGTTTTCTCCTCGACGAATGTCCATGCATGTTTGAACGACCATGTCTGAGATGGCATGCAACCGTTCTTCATCGGTCGATGGCTCAGGAAGACGCTCCGTTGGTTGCGAGTCTTCGAACGATTCTGCATTGAGAAGAGCATTGATGTCTTCGTCTTCATCGTTCGCAATCACCTTCTCATCCTTGTCTTTTCGACGGAAGGGAAGGACCATGGTATCCCATACACTCCTCCATATTGAATGTGTGGCTACAATCAAGCAAAGAGAACGATACGAGTCTTGATGAAGAACCGATGTTGAGCGGAGAACATGAGCGACAAAGCATCCTTCTTGAACCGTGTACGAGACATCCATCGAATTGGAAGTATCCAAGGACATCTTGGATGGGATCAAGAAACCCTCATGCCAGAGAAAGGGGCCAAATCACGCGGTGAAATCATGGCTTGGCTTGCTGCTTTGGCTCATGAAAAAGTTACGGATTCTGAAATGGGTGAATTGCTTGGACGACTTGAAGAGCGAGATGATCTTGATGAGAGCGAGCAAGCCAACGTGCGAGAATTCAGGAAACGTTACGATAAGGCAACCAAACTCTCTGCAGAGTTTGTTTCAGAATTTGCACAAGCTCGAAGCGAAGCGTTGGTTGCTTGGCAAAAAGCGCGAAAAGATGCTGATTTTGCCGCCTTTTTACCACATTTGCAGAACCTTGTCGATTTAACTCGAAAGAAGATTGATGCATACGGATATGAGAAAACACCGTACGACGCCCTTCTCGATGAATACGAATCTGGTATGACCGTCGAGGATTATGACCCACTGTTTGAAGGCCTGCGTGACCGGCTCGTTCCTCTACTCAAGCGAATTCTAGAAGCCAAGAAATCAAACCCTGACCCAACGTTGCCAGAAGGGCTGACGTTCTCAGTAGAGAAGCAGGAAGCATTCTGCACAAAAGTCAGCGAACGAATGGGCTTCGATTTTGCAGCAGGTCGAATGGATGCTTCAACGCATCCATTCTCTGCAGGAATTTGGCCAGGAGATACGCGTTTTACAACTCGCTACGATGAACTCGACCCATTCTCATGCCTCTATGCAGTTATGCACGAAACAGGCCATGCTCTTTACGAGCAAGGATTGGATGAAAATCACCGATTTACACCACGCGGCGATGCTGTCTCGCTTGGCGTTCACGAGTCCCAATCTCGGTTGTGGGAGAACCAAATTGGTCGAACACCAGAATTCTGGAACGTTGTTATGGATGAATTCCAGGAATCGTTCCCTGATGCTCCGTCATGGGATTCTTCCACGCTTAATCGCATAGCAAACGCAGTTGAGCCTGGTTTCATTCGCGTTGAAGCCGATGAAGTGACGTACAATCTTCACGTCATGTTGCGGTATGAAATTGAAAAGAAAATCTTCAATGAGAACTACCCGCTTGAGCAACTTCCTAATCTCTGGAATTCGATGATTTCTGATTGGTTTGGACTCACTGTCCCCTCCGATGATCTGGGTTGCTTGCAGGATATTCACTGGTCGATGGCTGCTTTTGGCTACTTCCCAACCTACACCCTCGGAAATCTGTATGCTGCTCAACTATTGGAAGCGATGAGCGACGATCTCGGCTCGATTCAAGATTCAATTGCATCAGGAGATTGGTCCTCGATGCTCGCATGGTTGCGAGAGCGAGTTCACAAACGGGGAAGTGCTCTTCTCCCTGCTGATTTAATCGAAGAGGCGACAGGGTCTCCTCCTTCGAGCGAACCGTTCCTTCGGTACGTAGAGGAAAAGTACGGAGCGATTTACTCACTCTGATTCATCGGATGTATCATCCGAACTTGATGAACCAACAAGTTTGTTGATGCGGTCGGTCAATTCCATGATGGCATCGTTCAAGTCGTTGCTACGATCATCCTCATGTCCAGTTCCAAAGGTTGTGCCGAGCAAAGTGATCATTGCTCCAGACAGCATCATCACCGCTGGCCAGTAGATATCTTCTGGCACCATGCCATCGGTGGCGACCATTCCACCCCAGATCGCCCCTGAGATGAAGATAATCAATCCGATCATCATTTGTTGGTATCCTTGTCCTAATTGTTCTTCCATGCTACTCATGTTTCCCAGTGGGAAATTTTTCATCAAGTATTTAAATAAGGTTGCAAAATTTTTCAATTTTTTTTAATTCCAAGGGGTCATCAGCAAAGGCAAACCTGTTTCGCCTTCTTCGACCAGAATCGAACCTTTCGGACCCGTTGCATCGTTTCGCTCAAACACTGGAACGCCACCAACGACAGTAAGGGTTGGCCATCCGACGAGCTTCATCCCGTGGAATGGACTCCATCCAACGGTGGTCCATGTGTTGGCATCATCGACGATGCGTTCTGTCGTCATATCGACAAGGGTAATGTCGCCATCGTATCCTTCCTCAAGACGGCCCTTTCCAATCATACCATAGCATTCCGCTACGTTGAACGACATCCATTTGACAACTTGTTCGATGGTACATGCACCTTTTGATGCGTGTGTCAACATGATTGGAAGTGATGTTTCAACACCAGGCATTCCACTCGGAGCAGCAGGGAATCCCTTTGCTTTGCTTTCGAGGGTGTGTGGGGCGTGATCGGTGGCGATGCATGCGATGGTTCCATCATGGAGTCGATTCCATAGGGTCTGCTTGTCCTTTTGGTAACGGATAGGGGGATTCATTTTCAATCGAGTCCCAAGCCGTTCCACATCACGCTCATCGTAGGTCAAGTGTTGTGGTAAGACTTCGGTTGTAATGTGAGCATCTTCTCCGTTTCCATGCAACGATGTGATGCCATTTAGCCAGTCGGCCTCAATACCTGATGTGAGATGGAGGACGTGCAAGCGATGACCTGTTTCTTGAGCATAAGCCACTGCACGCTTTGTAGCGATCATTGCCGTCTCATCATCACGCCATTCAGCATGAGCAGCCATATCGGTTCGGCCTTCAATCAACTTCTTTCGCTCATCCATTCGCGTCTCATCTTCAGCGTGAACGGCGATGAGGCCAGCTGTATTGGTAAAAATTTCATGCAATGCATCGGAATCGTTGACCAGTAAATCACCTGTCGATGAGCCCATGAAAATCTTAATTCCACAGATTCCAGGTATGGCGATCGGCGATTCTGGGCTTCCAACTGCTTTTTTCAACTCATCAACGTTGGATTCTGTTGCACCAATAAAGAAACCAAAGTTTGTGACACATCGTCGATTTCCAGTAGCAATTTTTTCGTGCATTGATTGAAGGGTTGTTTGGCTAGGAACATTGTTTGGCATGTCGAGGAAGGAAGTGATTCCTCCGCTAGCAGCGGCACATGATCCGGTGTAGAGGTCTTCCTTCTCTGGTTGCCCAGGGTCTCTAAAATGGACTTGTGGATCGATCAAACCAGGTAGAAGATGGAGTCCTGTCGCATCAATGGTACGAACATCATCGTTTGCTACCAGACCACCTCCTGGTTGAATGGCTGAAATAATTCCATCTTCGATGAGTAAATCACCTACCACGGTTGTCTCGGGTAATAGCATCGTAGCATTCTGAATCAGGAGGTTGGACATCTTCAATCGGTTCTTCCTTGTGAAACAAGTCAATGAATGCTCTCATCCACGCCTTGCGTTTTTTGGACGGAAAGCGTTGCATACTTCATCGTTGCAATCGATGTAGGGCCCTCCAATCAAATCCACACAATACGGAACGGCTTTCCAAATTTCATCAATGGTCTCTCGAATCGATTTTGGTCGTCCTGGAAGATTGAAAATAAGACATGAACCCCGAATACCTGCGGTTTGCCGAGACAAGATGGCAGTGGGCGTGTACTGCAACGATATGGCTCGCATCTGTTCTCCAAATCCGGGCATGATTCGCTCAACAACACGCTCCGTCGCTTCAGGTGTCACATCGCGCTCTGCAGGCCCTGTACCTCCCGTTGTAACGATGACATGACAGCCAACATCATCAGCGAGTTCGATCATGGTGGATTCAATACGTTCCTGTGCATCAGGAATGCATCGATAATGAACGTCCAATGGTGATTGAATCGCCTCGTTCAGGAATTGGAGGATAGCCGGGCCGCCTTCATCTTGGTATTCATTGGAAGATGCTCGGTCCGAGGCGACGAGAATACCGATAACCGCTCTCTCTCCTACTGAATCCGAATGACCATCAATGGAGGTAAAAGCGTCCATAGAAAGGCCTCAAGAACCGTACTTTTCTTTGATATCGTTGTGGAAGTTGTCCAAGAGCGTGTCTTCAAACAACTCCGTCTGTCGACGAATCTTGGTCGAACGAATGTGAAGAATTGCTCCGAGGACGAAGACGATGATCATGATTGGAATGACCGCTTCGAGTTTGTATTTGTGCATGATTTTGATGATACCTTCTGCAGTGTAGGCCCATGTGATCGATGCGATGAATCCACCGATCATCGTTGCAACCAACACACGCATGAACTTCATACGCGACAGAAGACCAAGCATAGCTCCGACCAATACACCAGAAGCCATAAACGGAATCCATACGAAGACAATAAGCCCCCAGAATCCCCATTTGTTGATCATTTCGCGCTTCTCGTTAGCCGTGTACTCGACCGTTGAAAGAATATCACCTAGCAGTTTCGTCTGCAACATTCGTCCACCAAATCCATCTTGTCGAGCAACAGCAGCGATTCGCTCGTCTTTGTCGCCTTTGCGCTCGACACGGCCGGCACCTGAACGATCTGCAAGAGTTGAGACTTGATTACGCGCCTTGACAATCAATTCCTGAGAGGTAAGAATATCTTGGTTTCTCTCCGAGATGTATTTCCTTAATTCGTCCTCAACTTCAGAGGCTTGTCGCTTGAACCGGAAGAACGCAAGGCGGGTTGTTGGCTTGAAGATGATTGAAACAAACACAATGCGGTCATCGCTGGTGATTACGGCATTTTGCAAATCGAGCGTTTTGTCTCGAACAAAGTACAAATCGAGCGAATCTCGAACTTCATCTTCAATTCTTGAGAGCGAGTGAAGTTCTTCGAAGAACGAAGTGTAATTTTCAGGAGGCGCCTCATCATCACGATCTCCAACACCAACACCTACGCCTGAATCGAAATCAATGGCTTGGCCAGCCCCAATCGCTCGCACAGTTAACTGAACAGGCTTGAAGACACGGAACAATGCAAATTCTTCGAGGACCTCCTTCAGGATCTCATCGCGAATGCTCTTACTGTCGGATAAGGTGTTCTCTGTGTTCTTGTAGGGTACCATGATGTCCACAGAGAGTTCTCTTGGCTCCACCTTGGCCAAATCGTGATCCACCTCAATACCAAGGCGACGTTCACAGCGGGAGATAATGTCATCAACAAGCCGAATGATGTGGTTTCGAGAGAGGATATCATCCGCTTCTTGGTGGTAGACTTTGTACATGATTGGATAGGCAATCAACAACGAAAAGACCGACAATGAAAGCGAATTGAACGCCATCCACCATGCAGGAATACCAGCAGCCCCTCCAGCGAGCATAGCGGTCTCCCTTCCACCACCAAGTTCAGCGACGAGGAGGATGTACCCCCAATTACCCAACTCTTGGAGGGACCAGCAGGAGCGAGCGCCTGAGTCAGTGATGCGTACTTCTCGGTGTTCTTCTCCTCCAAGGAATGGAAGGATACCTCCCTTGGTACCAATTTCAAGTTCAAACTCGAGCGACTTTGACAAGGCTTCTGTGACGTTGGTCTCATTCCTAGCATCGTCCGAATTGTTGTAGAGCGTCACAGAGAGTGTAACGACATAATTGCCCTCGTCTAGAGTGCTGTAATCTTGCTGTTCATTCACACGATTGACCTCATCATCGAGCAGACGTTGGACTTGCGTTCCAGGAGAGACGTCAGTTGCATCTTTTTCTTCGATGTTGTACTCGAGGACAGCTACCCCCGCAGGAAGATTGTAAGCATTCAATGAAAACTTCTCATCGTCTTCGTTCGGGAAAATTAGAATCCATGGCTCATCATCAATTTCAACACATTCATCTCCGATATCGAGGAACGTGGTTGAGGCAGAGTGATCGAGCGATGTTGATTGACCCAATAGACCAGAGGACATGGACAGAATCAGCGCACCGTACAGAATACCGTAAGCAATTCCCATCAAGAGGACTGGATTTTCTTTTTTGGTAAACATGCTTCGTTTGTCGCCATCGGTTCGACGTCTGCGAATGTTGTTCAATTCCTTGAGCAATGGGTCGCTCTTGGTATCGGAGTCGTACTGCTCTTTTGGCAGTTCGTCCCCAATTGCAGCGTCGCCCATGAGAAGCCTACTCCAAGGGTAGCAAATGAACCCATTGATGCATTTGTGGTGGGTTAGGCCGGACTTGAACCGGCGACCTCGGCATCTTCAGTGCCGCGCTCTCCCAACTAAGCTACCAACCCTTGCATCCCTGCGACGAAGCCCATGATTTCAAGCCTTCGCTGCTTATTCCTGACCGTGAAGAATGGTTTTTTGCATCTCAAAGAGCGCCTCAAATCCAATATCGGCCATGTCAAGGAGGGCATCAAGCTCTTCACGCTGGTAGGTTGACTCTTCTCCAGTGCCCTGAACTTCAACGAATGCACCGTTACTTACCTTGACCACGTTCATGTCAACATCAGCATTCGAATCAAGGTTGTAATCGAGATCGAGATAGGACTTCCCATCGATGAGGCCAACGGAAATCGCTGCAACATCGTGTTCCATGACGCGCATTTCATGAGCCATTTGCTCCTCTCGGGAGAGAACAGGAGGACTCCATCCTGAGCGGCGTTGTTCCTCAGTTGGCCGCATGTTCTTTGGCAAGCAAACGCCAGCAGCGATGAGGCGTCGTACACCGAGTCGGAGTGCAAGATTTGCAGCTGTAATCGAAGCACATCGAGTACCTCCATCAGCGTTGAGAATGTCACAGTCGACGTTCAATGCGATTGGACCGAGTTCTTCGAGATCGACGGCGGCTCGAAGTGAGCGAGCAACAAGCCGTTCAATTTCTTGTGTGCGTCCCTTAGCACCTCGACGCTCTCGTCGGAATCGTGAATCTGTTGAACCGGGTAGAAGCGAGTATTCAGCGTGAACCCAGCCCTTGGTTGAATCTCTCGGGAACCAACCGGGTAGACGTGCCTCTTTAGTGCAGCATGCAAGAACAACGGTTTCGCCTTGTCGATAGAGAATCGAGGCAAGTGCGTTGCTTGTGAAGTCAATTTCGACTTCGACACTTCGCATTTCATCAGCGTTTCTGGACGTGGTCAGTTCGGTCTTGAATTTGGCCATGATGTTCCCAAGAGGTCGAGTTCATCAACCCTTTTGTTAGCATGAAACGTAAGCATGCGTATGTTCAAGAGGCCTCTCAAAATGGGGGAATCATGGCAAAAAACAAGGCGGTCATTTGTGGAGTCGCAAGAACGCCTATTGGCCGATTCATGGGCTCGCTCTCTTCTCTTTCCTCGGTGGACCTCGGCGTCGCTGCAGTCAAAGAATTATGCCAGCGTGTTGGATTTGAGCCATCGTCTGGAATCGTCGACGAGGTCCTGATGGGGCAGGTATTGCAAGCAGGCGTTGGTCAGGCACCGGCTCGCCAAGTTGCTCTTGGAGCAGGCTTGCCGGTGACGACATCTTGTGTGACCATCAACATGGTCTGTGGATCATCTCTACGAGCCGTCATGCAAGCCGCAACCAGTGTCCGTCTAGGTGAACACAACGTTGTGATTGCAGGAGGCATGGAAAGCATGTCCAATGCGCCTCAGCTTCTCATGGGGCAACGAAATGGCAAGAAAATGGGCGATTCAAAACTCATTGATTCCATGATTCATGATGGACTCTGGGATGTGTACAACAACATGCACATGGGCAACACCGGTGAGGTCGTTGCCAAGGAGTGCTCAATCGTTCGACAACAAGCCGATGAGTTCGCAGCACAGAGCCATCTCAAAGCCTCCAAAGCATGGGATGAGGGATGGTTCGATTGGGAAACGTTCCCTGTTTCAATTCCACAACGACGCGGCGATCCAATCGTCCTAAATCGAGATGAAGGGGTTCGCTCCGATACGACGGCTGAAGGTCTTGCCAAACTTCGGACTGTCTTCGATAAGGAAGGTATTGTAACGGCAGGCAATGCAAGCACACTGAACGATGGTGCAAGCGCAGTTCTCGTTACCAGCGAAGCATTTGCCAACGAACAAGGCTGGGACATCATTGCAACGATCGAAGATTATTGCACATCTGGTGTCGAACCAGAGCGAGTCATGAGCGCGCCCATTCCTGCGGTCAAGAACCTCCTTGAGCGTAACAATCTGGATGTCTTGGATGTTGATGTGTATGAACACAATGAAGCGTTTGCTTCTGCCTCATGTGCGGTTGCTCAAGAGGTAGGAATACCTCATGACCGTTTCAATCTCCATGGTGGAGCGGTGAGTATCGGTCACCCACTCGGTTCAAGCGGAACTCGATGTTTGATCACGATGCTTGGCGTCATGCGTCGTCTCGATGCCAAATCAGGGATTGTAACACTCTGCCTAGGTGGCGGCAACGCTGTCGCCATGTACGTTCGACGATGAACCCGATCATTCCTCTTCTCTGGACTGATATGGCGTGAAGATACCAACGTCTTCGAGTATGTCCGAAGACCCAGGAAGCACGGAGAGAACATCATCGGTACGAAGGCCAGTTGCTTTGTAGATTCGATTCGCAAGTTGCTCTTTTTTCGTTTGGCCGGGACAAAGAATTGCATAGCGTTCACAGCGTTGTTTGATGGAGGAAACTGTACCGCTCATGAGTAAGGGTACACCGTTGATGGCGACCAAGCCAATGCCCAATTGAACATCCAAATCCTTGAACCATTGACGTTGACCACGAACAATGAATGCACCTTTTCCGACGTATTCGCCCGTTTGCGCAGATTTTGAAACTTGAGCGGGTTTGACAGCAAACACCGTTCCATGTGCGCCTCCACCGTTCCAAGCACGGCTCCAACAGAGAGCGAGGGTTGCAGCTTCTTCCAACTTCGCATCGTTGATTCGTTCATCTCCGAGCTTGTCGACGAGTTTGTAGGATGGAACACCAGGAGGGAGTTGGCCATACGGCTCTTCAACGAGAGCAAAACCTTGCGATGCTCGTAGGCTGCAACTTGGCGCTCCGTGGATGTCAGCGTGAAGGTACATGTCGCCTCCAGAGAGATGCTTCTTGACGATGGAATCGTTTCCTTTCGCATCACGTCCACCAACGAGCAGATGCCCTCCTGAAATCATGCTCCAGCGATGCTGCTCAAACCAGAGCCGTTTCGATCGACGAACTGTTTGCATCCGTCCACTGGCTTTTTGTTTCGCTTCTTTCTTTTGCGCTCGTTTAAACGCAGTCTTCGTGTCCTCAAGAGCAGTTGTTGCGCCGGTTGTTTTGTCCTTCTGCTTTCGAGCAGCCTCAAAGTACCGTTGTGCATTTTGATGGACGGAATCATCGAGATGCAACGTGAACGCTTGACCTGGTTGACCCTCTTCATCCGGTAGGCGAACCATCATGGTTCGTTCTGCAGCATTTCCTGAATCAACCCAAGGATTCTCTTTCAGGCTTTTCAGGACAGGTTTCCAGCCTTGTTTTTGAACGGCTTCTCGGGCTTGTTGCAGAATGGTCTCCACATGCGTCCAATGTTCTTGAATGGCATGGCCAATGGCTTGCTGCTTCTCAATTTTCTTGGCGAATCCTTCAAGCGCTTTCTCTTGTTGCTTCATGCGCCGTTCCAACTTCTCGACTTCTGTTGAATGGCCACGACCAGGTGCTGCAGCATCCAGCTTTTCCTGCTCCCTTCGAGCAAGGGCGTTTGCATCATGATGCCCTTTCCATGCATCGATGGCAGAACAGAGGCTTGAACAGGTGTAAGCGATTTTTCCTGTATGCGATGGTAAGAGAAGCGGGGTCGCTTCAGTCGCTGTATCACGTAGCGTCGTGGTCGATTTTGCATCGAGCGTTTCCATAGCCACGATGGCTGTCAGCGCATCCTCATTGTATTCTTTCGTCGGTTTGAGGATGAGATGCCCGGTTTGGCTCGCATTGAGTTGTTCGAGGAAATGTTGCAGTGATTTGAGCACGATGGAAGCATTAGCATCTTCCGTCGAACTGTTTGGTTCAAGACCTGCATGTTCACAGACGGCGTTGGCATAGATACCTCCGAGATTGATTTTTCCTCCAAGCGTTGAAACGAGGTCCCTGTCAGATTCAGCAAAGGCTTCTGCTAGTGATTCAAGGGTCAAGGTATGTGGATCAATTGCAGCCGGTGGAGGGATGTACGTCTCTCCTTTCTTGATGGTTCGACCTGAATAGCTCGCATGCGTCAGAGGTTGAATAATCACATCGTTTTCATCCATGAGGATAACATTCCCGTTGCGAAACAACTCAACACTAAGCGAGCGTTGACCGTTTTTTGTGTCGAAGCGGAACATAAGGACACGGTCAAAGCCCAACTGTTCGACCTTGGTCAATCGGGCATTCTTGAGATGCTTTCTCAATACCATAGCAAACGATGGAGGTGTCATGGGCATCGGACGATCGCGTTTCGACGTGTAGACGCGTTGTCCACGAACAATAACCAGGTCAAATTGATCAGCCTCCTTTGGATTGATTCGAAGGACGATTTGCTCGTAATGAGGCATGTAGGCTTTTTTGACGTAAGCTCCTGACCATGCATCCAATTCGAGCGAAACTGCTCGAACGTCGAAACCGGTCATGGAGTCTTTCATGTCAATCCCTGCTATTCTACAAACTTCAACAGTACTTTACCAATGTTCTTTCCGTCATGGATGTGTTGATGGGCCTTTGCAACGTCTTTTGCATCGTAAATCGAGTCGATGATGGGCGTTAATGCACCTTCATTGATTCCTTTGAGAATGTTTTGCATCTGTTCTTGCATCACGTTCTCGTCGTTCCATGTTCCCATATGAACGCCAAAAACGCCTTGATTTCTGGACATCATGAGCATAGGATCGAATCGTGGGCGACTTCGTAATGCCTTAAGCGCCTTCCATAATGATCGCTTGGATGATGGAGCAGCCGATGACATCCCATAGGTGTACAACTTACCGCCTTGCGCAAGAACGGAGAGGCTACGTTTGAGGTGCTCGCCACCGATTGGATCGAGGATGTGATCAACCCCTCGACCGTTGGTTTGAGAGCGGACAATCTCAACGAAGTTTTCGTTGTGACGATCGATGGCTACAGCATCGTAAGAACGGATGATGTCGGCTTTCCCAGCTGAGGCTGTTGACCACACGTTGGTCACGCCTGCCCATTGACACAACTGCAGGGCCGCTGTTCCAACACCACCGCCTCCACCATGGATAAGGACAGAATCGGTTGGTTTGAGATTTCCAAGATGATGAAGCATGTGATGTGCAGTGATGTAGGTCACAGGCATCGAAGCAGCAGCTTCGAGAGAGATTTCATCAGGAATAGGAAGCGTTCTTGAGGCATCTGTGACAACGTGACTCGCTTGACCGCCTGTACGCATCAGACCAACAACTCTCTGGCCGACCTCGAATCCCTCAACACCCTTTCCAAGAGCGTGGACAACTCCACTCACTTCGTAGCCTGGTGTGAATGGAAATGGGGGTCGTGGCTGATAGAAACCGAGTCGCATCAATGTGTCTGCAAAATTGATTCCAGCATAATGTACAGCGATACAGACTTCATATTCTCCCGGTTCAGGAATCGAAATCTCTTGTATATCGAGGACTTTTGGCCCTCCTGCTTTGGTGATTACAACACGATACGCCATTCAATCATCTCCTCGAATCCATCCTTTGTTTGTCTGTTGAACACGACCTGCACGTTCGTGTGAAAGAAGGTGGGCGAGTGTTTGGTCTTGAGCAAGGCCTGGATGTGCATCCGGTGTGTTGGCATAGGCTTCAGTGGAAATCTCTGGAACCGTCTTCCGCCCTGATTCGACTGCATCGAGAACGCGTTGGTGACGCTCCATTCGATGTTTGATGTAATACGCAAGCGTCTTGTTTGGAAGAGGAATAACAGGTCCATGACTCGGGAACATGAGGTGAGGTTCCAGTTTCTTCAGTCGTTGAAGTTGTTCGATGTACACATCCATATCCCCGGTTTCGGGAGGAACGAGAATCGTTCCAATACCTGCAACCATGTCTCCGGCAACAAGTCCAGCATCAGAGAGGAGACAAACGTGGCCAGGGTGGTGGCCGGGGGTAATCAGCACCGTCCAGTCTTGGTTACCGAGCCGAAGTACATCTCCATCGACCAGAATTCGGTCGCAATGGACTGATCTTGATGTGTATTCACTTCCCCATACGGGGACATCAAACGCCTCACGAAGCAAGTCCATATCTCCAATGTGGTCGCCGTGTGAATGGGTGAAGAGGATGGCAATCAATTCACCACGATGACGGTCAACGGCCTCTGCGAGTTGTTCCATACCTTCTCGCATTCGGCATGCTGGATCGACCAGTACAAATTCTCCTTCAGGATCGCCGACGAGATAGGCATTGGTATGGTCGGCAGGAGGTAGAGTAGCTGTTTTGACCGGAACAACTTCGACTCCATGCGCAAAAAGGATTGAGCGACGACCAGGCTGTCGTTTTTGTAAATCTCGAGATGTCTGAATCATGTCTCCATCGAAGTGTTTCAGGGTTCGATCAACTTCCATTAGGAGTGTAACAACGGGCGGAGCAACCCGGATTTCATGACGCTTCCAACGGTCGATAATTTCTGATGGCCTCATCCACTCAAGAGCAGTGAATTCTGTTTGCAAATCTGTTGTAGGATTGAACTCTTGCTGTCCGATGTGCAGATGGAAGAACGTGTTCTCAAATTGCATTGGTCCAAATGGTGGTGTTGTCCTGCTCGAAATGTGCCTCAAATCTGAAGTGTCCAGAGCAATGCGTCCTTCTCTCAATGCATTGATGAATGCTGATTTATCTGCAAGTATATTCTTTCTTAATTCAACATCGATCACAGACACTGAGGAGCCGTTTGGAACGGCGCCCAATTCTTCACTCATCTCTCGAACAACGGCTACGACGGATGAAGTTGAACCACTCGTTGAATTCTGAACAAATGCTTCTCCTTCATGATCGGTTCTCGATACGCCGCCTCCTTGGAAGGCCCAGTATCCTGGAAATGCTCGCATGGTTTCCGAACGTCGTCCTAGAAGGACTTCGACACCGTCAGGCCCATCACGGGTAAGGGTCAATGTCACCGTAGGACGTGGAGGCTTCCTCGCAAATGCGGGAAAGTTGACACCCTCGGGGACTTCGCTCATGTTCCACCCTACGGGTGGACCGCTTCAAGCCTTTGTGGCTTCACTCGTTTCGTCGAATGAATGCAGCCCCAAGGAGTGCAAGCATTCCAACGAGTCCAGTGAATCCTGGTGCATTATGCATTGGATTCTCATCGCTGTAAGCATCTGCAGAGATGGAGTACAAACGAACCTCATCCCATTCAACATCGGTTTCACCGATGTGGATCATGTCGTCAACTGAAACTGTTCCTGAACTGTCTGCATCATGGAACATGACGCTGGAATCCATTCCAGCATCTGCCATTGCAACAGACATGACGGTCGTGCAA